>Ga0066903_100002811_pt1 | contig 13855 bp, 11 predicted proteins | sample PanSoiMetaGPlot1_FD_67491 | JGI IMG/M metagenome (GOLD analysis project Ga0066903, IMG submission 67491) | Tropical forest soil microbial communities from Panama analyzed to predict greenhouse gas emissions - Panama Soil - Plot 1 (version 2) | ecosystem: Environmental > Terrestrial > Soil >... | reverse complement strand
GTGGTTCCGCCCACGCCCGTGGTTCCGCCCACGCCGCTCGTTCCGCCGCTTCCGCCGGCGGAGGCGTCCGGTTGGGCGAGCGTTCGGCTGCAGCCGCCGCTCCAGGCGACGAGCGGTAAGACGCCGATGATCAGCGCCGCCACGATCAGTCGCGCGATTCGCTCGACGCCGGACACGCCCGTCATTTTAGCGCCAGATCCAGGGAGGCGCGGCTTTCATCGCGCCCGGGCCACCCGCGCCGCTGGCGTGACCTCGCGGTGCAGGATCTCGAACGCGTCGTGGGCGGTGGCGCGGACGAACAGATCGTCGCGCTGCGGCGCCTCGACGGGATACGGGATCGGCTGGCCGTCCGGGCCGACGTACGCCTCCGGGTCGATGAACAGCACGCGGAGCCCGCGCTCGCGCGCGCGCATCTGCACCAGGCGGCGATCGGCGTGCACGCCGATGACAAGCAGCGAACGCGCCCGCGGATCGTGATCGATGGTGGGGTAGTACGGCCCCCAGTCGTAGCGGCGCAGGGAGATCTCGGGCAAGCCCAGGTCGGCACATTGGCAGTCGAAGTTGTTGGTGATGACGGGGCCGACCAGCAGGCCCCGCTGCCACAGGTCCAGGAGGCGCCGGTAGAACGGCGTCGGCTCGGCGATCAGGCAGGCGCGGTGGATCTCGGTCATCTCGCGCAGCTTCCGCTCCGGATCGCGAAACAGGTCGAGTAACCCGTCGTCGGCGGCCCGGAACACGAAGCTGTAGTCGGGGCGCGAGACGCCGTAGATCCGATGCAGCGTCGAGAGGTGCGGGATGCCCGCCTCGATCGACGGCCCGCAGCCGAGCTCGAGCTGCGCGGGTAGGTGATCGGCCAGCGTCGCGGCGTCGACCACGCGCGGCTCCTCGCGCGCGAGCCGCTTGCGCAGGCCGACGCGATAAAACACCTCCCAGGGGCGCCGCTCCCAGTCGGCCGGCAGATCGAAGCCGTCGCTGCGCACGACGATGTCCAGGCTCTCGTAATCGGTCGGAGGAAGATCGCCGGGCGCGCGCGCCAGATCCTCGGGGTGCGTCCGCGCACGCCGCACGACCGCCGTCAGATCGCCGCGCCGCCAGCGCTCGTGCGAGCCGGTGCCTTCGCGCCGCCAGCCGCCATCGCGCAGGCCGCCGGTGACGGCCGCCTGGTATTCGTCGATGTGCGCGGCGGGCAGGCCCAGCACCAGGTGCAGGTAGGCGTTGCGCAGGACGAAGTGGCGGCCGTCGACCCCGTACTCGTCGTAGAAGTGAATGAGCCGCTTCTTTCGATCGGTGGGATCCCGCCACCCCGAAAGGCGCGCGTTCGACGGATGCTGGTGGCGGCGCCAGATCGATTCGGTGAACCGGCGATGCCAACCGCTCTCGTCCGAATCGATGTGCCGGTGGTAGCGGTCCAGCTGCCGTTCCGTCAGGTTCGCCTGCACGAGGAACGGAAACTTCATGGCGACCTTCCGGCCAGCACGAAGAGGTCGGGGCCGCGGCCGCTCGCGTACAGGCGATCGAGGGCGGGCGCCGTCAGCACTCCGCGCAGCAGGTGGATGTTGCAGTGACTCTCCAGCTCGCGCACGGCGAAGCCGGCGCGCGCGAGGACGGCGGCCAGCGAGGCGCGGCTGAACAGATGCAGGTGGTCGGCGCGGAACGAACGATACGACGCGCCGAAGGCGGCGATCTCGGTGGCCTCCATGCTGGGAACCAGCAAGACGAGGCAGCCGTGGGGCGCGAGCGCCTCGCGGGCGAGCGCCAGCTCGCCGACCGGATCGACGACGTGCTCCAGCACGAACTGGTACAGCACGGCGTCGAAGGCGCCCCGCCCGACGCCCGATCGCGGCGACGACAGCGCCTCGGCCAGCGTGCCGTGGAAGGTGGCAAGACCGTGGCGCCGCGCCGCCTCCCGGACGGCCTGCGCGCTGACGTCGACGCCGGCCGTGCGCAGCCCGGCGCGCTCGGCGGCGACGCGCGTGTAGCCGAAGCCGCTGCCGATCTCGAGCAGCGTGCCGACCGGCGTCGCCGATGCGCGGCGCAGGCGCTCGATCAACCGCGCGCCCTTGCGCACGCGGTACGCCTCCTCGTCGGCGTACCCGTCGTAGCCGGCCCCGGCGGCATCGCGAACACGAAAGTAGTCGTCGCCCGCGTAGCGGGCGCGCGACGCCGCGTCGCCCGGATCGCTCAGCAGCGCGCCGTGACCGCAATGATCGCAACGTCCATACACCAGATCCCCGGCGGGCGGCGGCGATCGACGGGTGAGCAACGGGACGACGGCGACCCGGGCGCAGGCGGCGCACGGTCGCGGGGGAGCGGCTGGCAGCGGCGGGGCCTCGTGAGGCGACAGAGGGCGATAGGCGGCCGCCAGCGCCAGGAGGCAGCGGTCGGTCTCGTCGTCCGCGGTCTCGCCCCGCGGCGCCGGCGGAAGTCGCGCCTCGAACGCCGCCAGCGTCGCCTGCCAGATCTCGGGCGCGATCTGCAGCGTCCGCGCGACGAGCGCCAGATGCCCGGAATCGATCGCGCCCAGCGCCGGGGCGGCGGTCATCGACGCACCGGCCGGTACTCGCGCCACGCGGTCGGCAGATCCAGCGCGACGCCCAGCGCGGGGCCCAGCGCCAGCGCGCCGAACGCGGACCGGCCGGACCGGCGCGGGCGGAACGTCGTCTCGATCTCGTGGATGCGGTAGCCGCGGTGGTGGGCCGCCACCATCACGAAGCACTGCCAGTGCCGATAATGTCCGCTGAACCGCAGCAGATCATCGAGCACGCCGCGGCGGCAGGCGAAGAACCCCGACTTGTTGTCGCGCGCCGCCATGCCGAACGCGAAGTTGAGGACGGCGGACAGGCCGCGCGACAGGACGTAGCGCGGGTCGCGCGGCCGGTCGCTCGCCGCGCGCACGCCCTGGACGATGTCGGCGCCGGTCGCGTCGATGGCCCGGCGGAGCCGCGGGATGTCGGCCGGATCGTATTGCAGGTCGGCGTCGATGACGCAGATGTGATCGCCGCGGGCGTGGGCGAGGCCGGTCCGCCAGGCCGCCGGAATCCCGCCGGTCCGCGGGTGACGGACCGCACGCAGCTCGGGATGCCGCGACTGCATGCGCTGGAGGCAGCTCCACGTCGCGTCGGTCGAGCCGTCGTCGACGAGGACGATCTCCCAGGCGCGGTCGCCGGCCGCGGTGGCGCCGCCCAGCGCGGCGCGCGCGCGGGCCACGAAATCCGGCAGGTTGTCGGCCTCGTTCAAGCAGGGCACCAGCAGGGAGAGACCGGTCATGGCGTCGCCTTCGCGGACCATCATAATCGCTGGCGCTCGCCTGCGTCCTTTGCTTGGCGGGCGCGGGTTGACTTGCTAGTCTCGCGCGGATAAAGGAGGTTTACAAAATGACCGTACGCGCACCGAAGACTCGATGGATCGTCCTCTTGGGGCTCGCCGGCGTGCTGGCCGCGGGTCGCGCGTACGCGCAGACGACACCCTGCGCCACCGACCTCGACTGCCCCGGCACCGGCTGCGGCGGTCAGGTCTGCGTCAAGAGCTCCGGCGGCGCGATGTGCGCCGATCCGAACACGTCGCACGCCTCGGGCATCGACGACGGCTGGTGTGCCGCCGCCGACGGCACGCCGACCGACACCAACTGCAAGTGCCATTCGCTGGGCGCGACCTGCAACGGGTTCTATTGCACGTTCACGATCCCGCCCGACGGCGGCGCGACCGGCACCGGCGGCGGCGGCGGTTCGGGAGGCAGCACCGGGACGGGCGGGAGCGGGAAGGGCGGCAGCGGGACCGGGACGGGCGGCAGCGCGACTGGCACGGGCGGCACCAGCGGAGGCAGCGGTGGCGGCGGCGGTGGCTGTAGCGTGGCCGGCACCCCGTCGGCTCTCGGTGCGGCGGGCTCGGCGTTGCTGCTCGCGCTGGCGCTCGTACGCCGGCGGCGTCGCTAGCGGACCGCGATCGACTGCAGGTGGAGCACGCTCCGCCTCGGCACCCGGAGGCGGACGAACCGGGCCGTCCGGGCGGGGAAGCTGGCCTTCCAGCTTCCGAAGTTGCGGTCGCTGCGCGCCACCTCTGTCCACGCGGCGCGATCGGTGCTCAGCTCCGCGACCAGCGGCGTCGCCTGGTCGGCGGCGCCGTTGTCGCGGTTCAAGACGTCGATGCGCCGCACGCGCCGCGGCGCCCCGAGATCGATCTCGACCCACGGGTTGTCCTCGGTCTCGGTGTAGTACGCGAGGCCGTTGCATCCGTTGCGCGCGACGCAGGCGTCGAAGCCCGACCAGCGTGAGCTGAGGCGGAACGGCCGTCCGGCCGCCAGATCCGGCCCGAGGGTCAGGATGCGGCCGCCGATCACCAGCAGCAGCGCGGCGGCGCCGAGCAGCGCCAGGCGCGACCAGCGTTGGATCAGCAGGCGTTCGATCCGGAGGCGCGGGGCGTCCAGCTCGCGGATCAACGGTTCGGCGGCGGCGCGGGCGCGTGCGACGTCGTCGTCTCCGGCGTCGAGCGTCCCGGGCGCGGCCTGGCCGCCTGGCGGGTTCGCGTCTCCGGTGCCGGCGCGGCTCGCCTGGCGCGCCCATTCGGTCGCCTGCCGGTAGAGCGACAGCGCCGCCGCCTGGCGCGAGCCCTGCGGCAGGTCCTCGCCCGGCGCCGACGTCTCTTCCGCCACTTCGAAGAGCAACCGCGCCTGGCGGGCGGCCGCCTCGCGTTTGTCGCCGACGCCGGCGAGCGCGGCCCGCGCCTCGCGCAGCGCCGCGCGGCGCGAAAACCATTCGAAGATCCGGAGAGGGATTTCCCGAAGGCTCATCGCGCGGCGTCCGGCCGCAGTCTAGCCCGCCGCGCGCGCGGATCGTCAGCCGACCGCGTTCCAGAGCAGGCCGCGCGCGTCGGCGACCAGGCGGCGCAGGACCGGCGGCGGCGGCAACCCGAGCGCGCGCGCCAGCGATCGATCGGACAGCGTTGCGGGCGGCGAGGTCGAAGCGATCTCCGCCTCGAGCGTCCGGGCCGCGGCGTCGCGTTCGGCCGTCAGGCGGCGCGCGCTGGACGGCTGGACCGCGCGCGCCCAGGCGTCGATCTCCCACGCCAGCAGCGCGTGCCTTGCTTCGTCGCGCGCGATCGACGCCATCACGGCGCGCAGCCGCGGATCGGCGGCGTGGCGGGCCTGGAACGCGGCGGTCGCGGCGCCGAAGGTTTCGCGCACGCAGCCTTCGCGCGCGTTCTCCGCCGCCATCGCGTAGAGCCCGCGCACCGCCGCAGGGCGGATGTGCCGGGGCGCGGCGGCGGCGCCGTTTTCGCGGGCGATTGCGGCGGTCAGGCGGTGGTGGCGGACCTCGTCGGCGATCGCCCGCCGCGCCGCGCGCAGAAGGGGCGCGGGCGCGCCATGCGCCCGCAGCTCCGCAACCAGGCGGCGGAACGCGGGGACGGAGGCCGCCTCCAGCACGGACGCGTCCGCGAACCAGCGGCCGACTTTCGATCCGCGCGCGCAACGCCGCCGCGGCAAGAAGCCGGCGGGCCGGCGTCCAGTGCAATCGATGTACGTGTACGTGAGGTGGATGTCCAGCGCGGGCTCGGCCGCGGCGTCGGGGTCGCCCGCCGCGCCGTCCGCGCCCGCGTCGCCCACGACGGTGCAGCCCGTAATTTGAGGCTGGAATCCGAACTGCGTGATCTCTCCGCAAAGCGGCAAGCAATTCATGGTCTGCGCGCACGCGTCCCAATCTTCGATGGTCGGCCCAAAGCCCCCGTCAGGATTCTGAGCCGGCCGTGACACGACGAGCACCTGATCGAACGTGTGTGTGGACTGGCATCCCGTGGGTGGCACATTGGGCCCGCCCAGGCTCGACGAGCTGCAGCCGATGGTCAGCGGCAGGCCGAGCATGATCAGGCGGCGAAGAAGCTCTTCTACGGGTGTGCGCATGGTGGTTCCTCTCGGGTTGCGGGTCCGCGCATCAGGAATCACCTAGCATCAAGCGTGCCGGCCCGTTACGCGCCCGGACCGTGGCCTCGGACGATCAGGGCGCGCGGCAGTCGGCCGGGAGCGTACAGCTGTCCATCGGATCGGTGCCGGTGCAGTTGGCGTCGAGCTCGGCCTGGACCTGCATCGGGATCGTGCCGAACGGATTGTTCGTGTCCGCGCGCGGGTAGACCGCGAAGCAGAGGTCCTGCGCGTCGGTGCGGGTGAGCGGCGTGCGCGGGCGCCGGGTCTGGTCGGCGTTCTCGCACGCGCCGTTCACACATTCGTAGACGTCGACCGGCGAGTAGACGTAGATGACCGGGCAGTCCGCGTCGGTGTCGCACGCGAGCATGCGGCACTGTCCCGGCGTGGTGCCCCAGGACGTGCCGTCCGCCGAGACGCAGACGCTGCAGACGTCGAAGAATCGGCCCCACGCGTAGCTGTATGCGGCGCGCTCGCCGCCGCCGCACGGATCGGGCGGCGGTGTCTCGGCGACGGACGCGATCTGGCAGCCGTTCGACTTGCAGTCCCAGCCGAACACCGTGTCGCTGACGTCGCGCAGGGTCGCGGGGTTGTCCGCCGGGCCCGCGCCACCGCCGCCGCTGCCGCCGCACCCGAGCCCCGCCGCACCGGCCGCCACAACAAAAGCAAGTCTAGTCGCCTTCATGATCCACCTCGCCGGAAACGCCGCAATCATAGTCCAACGCCAGCGCGCCAGGTCTCCGCGCTCAGGGCGTGCCGGGCCTGAACATGTAGATGCGGCTGTTTCCGGCGACGAAGACGCGACCCTTGGAGAAGATCGGCGACTGGTGACGGGTCAGGTCGGCGATGGTGCCGGCCGGGAACTGGCGAACGTAGGTGGCGGTTTCGCCGTCGATGGCGAACAGCTCGCCGAATTCGTCGGCGAGCCACACGACCACGTCTGTCCCGTCGCTGTCGATCATGCTCACCGCCGGCACGCCCGCTTCCGCGAGGCCGACGGCGCACCATGGAACGGTCACCGTCGGCGGCGAGGTGGCCTCGATCTTCGCGGCGAAGAGATAGCCGCTCGCGGGTCTCGAGATGCATCCATAGACGGGGCCCCGGCTGATGACGTACGTCCCGGTACGCGTCGTGTAGGCGGCGTGCGCGCTCATGATGCTCCACCAGAGGACCGGGCTCTGGACGAGCGGCGCGCCCATCCCTCCGAGATTGTCGCGATCGAGCACGTACATGTTCGTGTCCTTGCCGAACAGGACCACCAGCCGCGGGATCGGGGCGCCGGGCATGTCGACGAGGACGGGCGCCGTGCCGCCCAGATCGGCGTCGGCGGCGTCGAGTGCGAACCAGTTCGCGGGCGCGAAGTAGTCGGTCGGGTCGGCGGTCGGTTCCAGCGTGGGCGACAGCTTGAAGACGGCCTCGCCGTCGAGCCAGGTCGCGGGCAACGCGGTGTTGCCGGTCGCGAAGTAGATCGACGTTCCGTCCGACGAGATGCCGCCCGGCGCCCAGACGCCGCCACCGTTCGCGCGCGTCGCCCACGCGCTGACGCGCGTCGGGTCCGCCGTCGAGATCGCGACGATCCAGCCGTGGTAGAGGCCGCAGTCGCCGCCGAAGCCGCCGTACGGGACGAACAGCGTGCCGCCCAGGAGCGCCAGCGCGCCGCGCTGGTTCTGCGTGCTGGAGGTGAACGCGAGCGAGCCGACATGCGCCGTCGCGTCGACATCGACCGGCCAGCCCGGTCGCGTCGCGCCCGTGTCGGCGTCGAGCGCGAACACCAGGTGCTTGTGCGGGCCGTCTCCGCCGGTCAGCGCGTCGACGTAGAGGACGCGCGCGCCGCCGTCGATGATGGGCGTGCCGATGATTCCAACCGGCCCCGCGCTGCAGACGCTGGCCGGTCGGATCGCCGGCGCGCCGAGCGTGCGATCCCAGACCGGTGCGCCTGTCATGCCGTCGAAGGCGAGCACGTGATTCGTTTCGGTGGCGACGAACAGCAGGTCCGGCTTTCCGCCGACGCCGTCCAGGTACAGCGGCTGTGCCCAGACCGGCCCGTCGTACGTCGGCGCGTAGCTCGGGTCCAGCTGCAACCGGCTCACGGCGTCGATGGTCAGCGTCGGATCGATGTACACGCCGTCGCGCGAGGCGTGATTGTGGTGCTGGAGCACGCCGCTACCGGCTGCGCGAACGCCGCCCGTGCCCGCGCCGCCGGTCGTGCCCGCGGCGGAGCCGCCCATCGCACCGCCGCCCGTGCCCGCGCCGCCGCCCGTGCCCGCGGTGCCGGTGGTGCCCGCGGTGCCGGTGGTGCCCGCGCGGCCGGTGGTGCCCGCGCTGCCGCCGCCCCCACCACGTCCCACGGTGTCGTGGCTGTAGTCCGGAGCCTTCGCGCAGCCGAAAAGCAGGCCGCACGCGACGAGGAGAATCCGACCAGTCATGGACATCGTTCCGGCTGCCAATCCTAAGGCCGTCGCGCCGCGATTGCAGCGGCAGCTGTCGACGGTGCTAGCATCCTTGCGCGGTCCACTTCCGAAGCCGGGGTGGCGAAATGGTAAACGCGGCGGACTTAAAATCCGCTAGGACCAAAAGTCCTTTGAGGGTTCGATCCCCTCTCCCGGCACCTACTTGGTGCGTCGCGCTCTCGGGCTGACGGCGCCCAACGGGTTTGGACCGCGAGCGCGTCGTCGGCGTCGGGTTGCTTAATCCAGATCAAGTCGCGACCGATCCCTCGCGACCGCTCTATCCGCGCGATCTATTGCGGCCCGGCGCCGCTTTGCACGGCGGCCTGGAGGCCGCTCGTCGCGTCGAGCGTGTAAGCGTAGGGCGGGGTCGTGAACGCGGTGCCGCCGCCGCCGGTCGCGCGCGTGCCGGTCGTGTTGGTGTAGGTGTTGTTCGTCGCCGTGATGTACGCGGTGTTCTGATCGGCCGGGCTGTTGAACTCGTGAGGGCTCGCGACGCCGCTGAAGACGTTGTTCTCGAGCAGGAGCTCGGCCTGCATCCCGGCCCGGGCGCAATAGTTGTTGCCGGACGACGTGTAGAGGTTGTTGAAGATGTGGTTCTTTCCGTAGCGAACACGCGGCATCCGTTCCACCGCGTGATCGGCCCACCAGTCGTGATGCCAGGTGACGTTCAGGAGACCGACGTCGCCCGGAAGATTGTCGGCGCCTCCGACCAGGTTGCTGAAACGGTGCCCGTAGGCTCCGGTCGAATCGTTGCCGATCGGATCGGTGCGCGACGTGTAGTGAAACTTGGTCCACGAGATGGTGACGAAGTCCGATCCGATCGAGACGTCGAGGTTGCCGTCGGTGCCGTCCGAGATGTCGCAGTGATCGACCCAGATGTGGTGCGCGCCATAAATGATCGTGACGGCGTCGTAGCCCGACGAGCAGCCGACCGTGGAGTCGTACGTCGGATCGAGCGAGCAGTCGCCGACGGCGTAGCCGACGATCTTGAGGTTGCGGATGATGACGTTCGACGAGCCGTTGAGGTCCATGTGACCGTGGATCTCCGCGCCGCACAGTCCGACGATGCTCTTGTTCGAACCCACTTCGATCACGCCGTTCGGCAGGACGCCGCTCACGTAGATCACGGCCGGGTTCGTTCCTGCCACCGCGGCGTTCAGCTCGGCGACTGTGGTGACGGTCTGCGGTGCCGCGTTGCCGCCGCCCGTCGTGGTCGTGACGTTCATGCCGGCCATGGACGCCCACCCGATGAGGGCGCTGGCCGCCGGGGGCGTCGTGCAGCTCGAGCTCGTGCCTCCGGAGCCGGCTGTGCCGGCGCTGCCGGCCGTGCCCGTTCCTGCCGCGCCGGTTGTCCCGCCTCGTCCGCCCGCTCCGGCGGCGCCCACGCCCCCAGCGCCTGTTCCGCCCGACCCGCCCCGACCGCCGGCGGCGCCGCCACGGCCTGACGCGCCGCCCGCCGCGCCGCCGGTGCCCGCGCCCGACGCACCGCCGGTGCCGGCGCCGCCCGCCGCGCCGCCCGTTCCTCCGACACCGGCCGTTCCCGCCGCGCCCGCTCCTGCCGAGTCACCTCCCGTTCCCGAGGCGCCGCCACCCTGGCCTGATCCGCTCGCGCCGCCGACGCCGGCTGAGCCCTGGGACCCGCCTGAACCGGCGGCTCCCCCGCCGGCACCCGTGCCGGTGACGGTGCTGCCGTTTTGAGCGCACCCCGCGCCCAGCGACAGAGTCAGAGCAACAGCGAAGAAGGTTCCCAGCCCGAGCCGACAGGTCGACATGTGCGGTGAAGCGATGTCACGAGTCACCCGCGGCGATCACGAAACCAGCGCGCAAGATCCGCGAGAGTGAGCCACACCACACGCGCGGCGCCGATCAGTAGATCTGGAACGAGAGATAGTTGCCAATCTCAGCGCCCGTCCACCAGACGCGATAGTCGCGCCCGTCGAGCGTCAGGGTCCCGATCGACTTTCCCGACACCCGCGTCGCCGGCGTCGTCCCGAACACGAGATCCCAAAGCGAGAGGGCCGGGTTGTTCTGGTCCGCCGGCGCGTACGCGCAGCTCGCTTCCGCCGACACCGCGACGCCGAGGACCTGCGCCATCTCTGACGCCGCGGCGGCGCTGAACGGCGGCTGCGTGAAAACGAAGGCGAGCAGCAGCGGCCCCTGCTGCGGGCCCCGCAACGCCATCGCGGACCCGGTCCGCATCGAGATCCAGAATTCCTGACCGGGGCTCGGCTCGGGAAAGATTGCGTCCGGCGCGCAGACCTGGACCTGAGGCCTCAGATACTGCCCGTTCACGAGACCCGGCACGTCGAACTCAAAGCAGGAGCTGTTCTCGACGCGCTTGATGTAGAAGATCGGGCCGTCGTAGGCGGTGTCGGGATTTATCTCGGCGTCGATACCCACGTAAACGCCGGGATCGACGTCGTTCCCCTCGGCGCACGCCGGCGCCGTTCCGATCGGCAGCGACTGCGCCAGGCTGACGAGATCTTGCGCGCGGAACTCGAGCGCGATGCCGTCGTCGCCGACCCAGTCGCTGCAGGTCGGCGCGCCGAACGTCTCTTTCTGGGCGCTGACCCGGACGTCGTAGTCGAATCCGTCGATCGTCACCGTCGCGGTGTCGCTGTCGGCTATCTGAACGACGGTGTCGCCCTGCACGTCGACGGCTTCGTACTGGACGGTGCCGCCGCGGTTGCAGCAGCTTGGGTCGGGCGACGAGCACGTCGAGGTGACAGGCCCCAGCGGCAGCGGTGACGCCAGCGGGGCGTACGGATCGTTCACGCGCCGACCGGCGCCAAACAGCATCCGCCCGTTTTCGCCGTCGCGTACGACGAGTGACCACGGGGAAGGTTCGTAACCGAGCGCGTCCACCGGATTGGCCGCCGGATTCTTCGACAACCAGACCTGAGCGTCGAGAGGCAGCACCGGCATCGGATCCAGGCCCGTGATCCGGGCGTGCAGCAGCGCCGACGCTCCCGCCGGCTGGAAGGCGAGCACGAGCTCGGAGGCGATGCTCCGTTCGACGGTCGCCGGCCCGTCGTACGGACCGGCGGCGCCGCCTATTGTCTGCACGGACGTCCTCGTTCCGAAGAAGGCGTGCGCGCCGCACGGCATGGGCGCAACGCCGCCGGTGCCGCCACAGGTCCCGACCGCGCCGGCCGTGCCGCCGGTGCCGGCTGTGCCGCCAGTACCGCCGGTGGCCCCGGTGCCAGCGGTGGCCCCAGTGCCGGCGGTGGCCCCGGTGCCGCCGATCCCCGTCGTGCCCGCGGCGCCGGTGTCTCCCATCGCGCCGCCAGGCCCGCCGCCGTCCGGGGCCGGAGCGTTGAGCGAGCTTCCGCAACCGGCGCCCCACATGAGCAGCAGACCACCGAGCCACCACCCGCTGCTTTCTGCCGTCATGCACCGCATCGCACGCTCGGGGATGCAATCAAAATACCAGGCCGCGAAGAACCGGCATTGCGCGGAGATCATTCGCGCCGATCTCGGGTGCCGCGACATCCGTGTCGTGATCCGTCGCCGCCGCACTGGCGAGCCGTACAAGCCCGTCAGAGCGTGCTGATTTGGTGGCCGCGTGTCTCGCGGATGAAGAGCGATCCGATCACGAAGGTGAGCGCGGAGACGATCACCGGGTACCAGAGGCCGGCGTAGATGTGCCCCCGGGCGGTGACCAGCGCGGCCGCGGTCAGCGGCAGCATGCCCCCGAACCAGCCGTTGCCGATGTGGTACGGCAGCGACATCGACGTGTACCGGATGCGCGCGGGGAACAGCTCGACGAGGAACGCGGCGATCGGTCCGTAGACCATGGTGACGAAGATGACCTGGATCAGGACGAGCAAGATCAGCAGCGGCACGTTGACGTCCGCGGGGTTCGCCTTCACCGGGTAATTGAGCGCCTTCAGCGCCGCAGCGAGTTTCGGCTCATCGACGCCGACGAGCTCGACGCCGTTGATTCGCGTCACCGGCTTCGCGCCCGGCTCGCCCTCGATGCTGTCGAACGACAGGCTGCGCTTCGCCAGGAGGTCGTGCGCCTTGTCGCAGTCGCTGAACACGGTCTTGGGGTTCGGGAAGAGGTGCACCTGGCAGCCGGTGGCGGTCACGGTGATCTGCGTGTTCGCGGTGAACGTCGCCAGGGCAGGGTTCGCGGCGTGCGTCATCGCCTTGTAGAGCGGGAAGTACGTGACGGCACCGAGCAGACAACCCGCCATCATGATCTTCTTGCGGCCGATCTTGTCGGACAGCCAGCCGAAGAAGATGAACATGCCGGTGCCGAGCGCGAGCGCGGCCGCGATGATGATGTACCCGGTCTTCCAGTCGAGCTTGAGCGTGCCCGTCAGGAAGAAGAGCGCGTAGAACTGGCCCGTGTACCAGACGACGCCCTGCCCGGCGGCGGCGCCGAACAGCGCGAGCAGCACGACCTTCGCGTTCGCCCAGTTGCCGAAGCTGTCCCGGATCGGCTGCTTGCTCCCTTTGCCCTCCGCCTTCATGCGCACGAAGATGGGCGACTCGTTCAGCTTGAGCCGGATGTAGACCGAAATCACCAGCAGGATGAGCGAGAGGAGGAAAGGGATCCGCCACCCCCATTCGCTGAACGCCTTCTCGTCCATGTTCGCGCGGCAGCTGAAGATCACGAGCAGCGAGACGAAGAAGCCGATCGTCGCGGTGGTCTGGATCCAGCTCGTGTGCAGCCCGCGTTTCGAATCGGGGGCGTGCTCCGCGACGTAGGTCGCCGCGCCGCCGTACTCGCCGCCGAGGGCCAGGCCCTGGGCGAGGCGCAGCACCATGAGGAGGATCGGGGACAGGAAGCCGACCTTGGCATATGTCGGCAGAACGCCGACCAGCGCCGTGGACAGACCCATCACGAGGATCGTGATCAAGAAGGTGTACTTCCTTCCCACCAGATCGCCGATCCGCCCGAACACCAGCGCGCCGAAGGGACGGACCAGGAACCCGGCGGCGTAGCTGACGAAGCTGCCGAGCAGCGCCGCCGTCGCGTTGGTCTTCGGGAAGAACAGCGTCGCGAAGAACGGCGCCAGCGTCGCGTACAGGTAGAAGTCGTACCACTCGAACACCGTGCCCAGCGAGGATGCGAAGATGACCTTTCGCACCTCGCGCGAATCGAGCGATGCGGAGCCGTTGGATGGCGTCATGTCGGTCGCCTTTCCGGCCGCAGCTTGCCGGCCTCAGCCTAGTAGAAGTACAGCTGCCACTGGACGTTGAACTGGTTGACGGATCGCGCGGCGTTCTCGGTCTTGGCGTTCGTGTAGAACGCCTTGAGGTTCGAGTTGTGGCCGAAGGGCCACCACGCGAGGCCGCCGCCGAGCCGGGTCGTATCGTTCTCGTTGGTGACCCAGAGGTGTTCGACGCGGATGATCGGGGACAGCGCGGCGGCGCCGATCAGAAAGCCGGCCTCGCCCATCAGCGCCGACTCGCGGTTGGGGAACGTGACGATGCCGCCGTTGGCGTTCCAGTAGGCGTAGTTGATCTGCGCCGTGATGACGTT
>Ga0066903_100002810_pt1 | contig 13857 bp, 13 predicted proteins | sample PanSoiMetaGPlot1_FD_67491 | JGI IMG/M metagenome (GOLD analysis project Ga0066903, IMG submission 67491) | Tropical forest soil microbial communities from Panama analyzed to predict greenhouse gas emissions - Panama Soil - Plot 1 (version 2) | ecosystem: Environmental > Terrestrial > Soil >... | reverse complement strand
CCAACCCGTCTCCCAGAACACGATCGCGAAGTTCGGGAAGATCTGGAACGAATCGAGGCCCCAGTGCTTCTTGTTCCCCGGGTTGAGGCCCGGCGGGAGCGTGTCGGTCACGATTTCCGACACGTCCCAGGGGCCGAACAGCCCGCTGCGCATCACCCGCTCGATGGGATTGTAGAACTCCGGCACCAGGAGCCCGCCAGCGCCTCCGCTCGTCGAACCCACGCGATGCGGCCCATCGATCTGGAAGTGCATCGTGTAGAATCCCTTCTGCTGGTACTCGGCTCCCCTCATGACCGGGTTCTGGTGACCGTGGAGGATGGGCGGGTGGTAGAACTCCTGGAACGCGTCCAGGAAGACCTTCCAGTTGCTGCGAATGTCGCCGCGGTAGTAGTAGCGCTCGGTCAGCTTTTCGAACGGGTAGTCGATTGCGGTGATCATCGGGCCGAGGAATTCGGTGAGGGTCTGCCTCGGCTGCTTGGCGAGGTTCACGAAGATGAACCCCTGCCACACCTCGCAGTGCACCGGCACGAGACCGTAATCGGCCTTGTCGATCCCGAAAAACTCGCCCTCCTGAAGGATGAAGGCGAGGCGCCCGTCGAGCTCGTACGTCCAGCCATGGTACTTGCAGGCGAACTGCCGGCAGGTTCCATTGACCTCCTCGGCCGGGTGATCGGTCCATACGAGCTTGTTGCCGCGGTGGCGACAGACGTTGTGGAAGGCACGGATCTTGTCGTCCATGCCCCGGACGACGATCAGCGAGGTACTCGCGACCGCGAGATTCTTCGTGAAGAAGCCGCCCTTTCGCCGGAGCTGCTCGACGCGTCCGACGTTCAGCCAAGCCCGCTTGAAGACGGCCTCGCGCTCGAGCTGATAGAACTCGGGCGAGATGGAGCTCTCGTAGGACACCGGCGCGGTTCCGAGCTCGGGATAGTGCTCCGTCCACGTTCCCTCGGGAGGCTTCGGGTATTGCTTCGGGGGCTTCGGAGATTGCACTGGTCATTCCTCCGTGTCGTTCACAGGACCATGCCGCCGTTGACGCCGATCACCTGGCCGGTGATGAAGGCCGCTTCGTCGGAGCAGAGGAACCCGCACGTCGCCGCGATCTCCTCGGGGGTTCCGGCTCGGCCGACGGGGATCACCCGCGGGGCGATCTTCTCGAGGTTCGCGACGTTGCCGTCGGCCTCGGCACGTCGCAACATCGGCGTGTCGATCATGCCCGGCGGGATGTTGTTCACGGTGATGCCATGGGGTGCGAGCTCCAGCGCGAGTGCTCTGGTGAGTGCGATCACGCCGCCCTTCGAGGCCACGTAGTGCGCCATGCGAGGGGCCCCCGACTGCGCGCTCGACGACGAGATCGTCACCATCCGACCCCAACGGGCCTCGAGCATGTCGGGAACGGCGGCCTGCAGGCAGTGGAACGTGCCGGTGAGGTTGACGGCGAGGACGCGCTGCCAGCTCTCGATCGCAATCTCCGTGAAGCGCTCGAACGCATCGAGTCCGGCGCTGGTGACCATGATCTGGATGCGACCGAGCTCCGTACGCACCTTGTCGAGGGCGGCGTCGACGGCTCGGCGGTCGGTGACGTCGGCCTCCGCGGCCATCGCGACGGCCCCTTTCTCGCGCAGGTCCTGAGCGGCCCGAAGCGCCGCCTCGCCTCGAAAGTCGAGCAGGCCGACGCGGTCGCCTGCCGCCGCGAAGTGCTGGGCGATCGCCAGCCCCATTCCCGATGCCGCTCCGGTGACCACGGCGACTCGACCCATCGTTCCCATCCTTCTGGTTACTTCCGAGGTGTCCCGGGGCGCGATTATGGACCAGTACCGCGGTCGGCTGCAATGGTGCTCTCGGCAAAGGAGAATGTGGTTTCCATACACGAGCGAGGGGTCGGTGACTCGCTTCCAGAAACCGGCGGAGGGCCGTGGAGCGCGAGGCGCTCCTCGACGACCTGACGAGCAGTGACTCAGCCGCCTGAAGCGAACTCGAAGTCTGCGCGCATCACCTGGAAGCGACCTTCGACGAGCGGCCACGCCCGCGGATGGGTGAGCACGTAGAAGCGCTTCGATCGGATCGCGCGGATCACGATCGGCCCCACGTCCTCGGCGGCCATCGCCCACACGGGGGGCGGGGGCGCGCTCGCCCCGCCCGCGCCGCCGCCCCCCGCGGCGAGCTGGGGCGCGGGCTGCGCGCCGAACGCGTCGGGTCGATTCTCGGCGGACGTCGCCATCAGGTTGGACGTGACGACGCCCGGGCAGAGCACCGAGACGCCGATGCGTTCGGCCTCGAGTTCGGCGCGAAGCATCTCGCTGTAGCCCACGCACGCGTACTTCGACGCAATGTAGGCACCGATCGGAGCGCGGACGTCCGAGACGAGGCCCCCGAGCGACGCCGTGGTCACGACGTGAGCTTCCGGCGCGCTCTCGCGCAGCGCGGGCAGGAACGCGGCGACCGTCTTCACGATGCCCATCACGTTCACGGACAGCGTATACTCCCAGTCCTCGAGGGTGTGATCGACGAGCGGCCCGACGCGCGCGAGCACGCCAGCGTTGGCGCAAAGCAGGTTCACGCGGCCGGCCCGGGCGGCAACTTCCTTGGAGGCCGCGGCGAGCGACCCGACGGACGTCACATCGAGTTCGATCGCGACGGCGCTTCCGCCCGCGGACTCGATCTCCGCGGCCACCGCCTCGGCGCTCGAGCGCCGGACGTCGGCCACCGCGACCGTCATCCCCCTCGGCGCCGAGGGCCAGCGCGATGCCGCGCCCGATCCCGCTTCCGCCGCCCGTCACGACGGCCACTCGACCATTCAAGTCGTCCATCGATTTCAGCCCCTATTCCAAAGATCGGGATTGTTCCAAGGCGGGCCGAACGGCTTCGGGAGACTGGCGGCTCAACGGCCGACCGCCGGTGCGATCACCAGTCGGTCGAGGATCTCCGCCATCTGCTCGATCGGCAGGGGGTGCTTGGCTGCGAGCCACCAACGGAGCACTTCGAGCGTGCCGAGCGAAGGCACGGTGACGCCGAGGTCGGCGGGAAGCCAGGCCGGCGGAGGGGGTTGCGCGGGGACCATGGCGCGCGCCTGGCGAAGGAACTCGTCGCGTACCGTCGCCGCGGCGCCGCCGTTGAGCAGCGCGCGCCACAAGCGGCGCTTGCCGTCGACGTAGCGGCACAGGACGAGACAGGCCCCACGGCTGTCGTCGGCCGCGGCGATCGGCATCGCACGAGCGAGCAACTCGCCGATCGCCGTGGCCGCGACATCGTGCAGCAAGGCGCGCTTGTCGGGGTAGTGGCGGAAGAAGGTGGCATAGCCGACACCGGCCCGCGCGGTGATCGCGCGGATCGTCAGGTCCTCGAACCGCCGTCGGTTCAGCAGTGCCAGCAGCGCTGCGCGAAGCGCCGCACGGCTCCGGTCGACCCGCGCGTCGCCGCGGTTGACAGCTCGGCCTGGCTTATGATCCACCATGTATCACATCCAACGGGGGTTGGACGCAGCATGGCAATCCACTCGCTGACGATCGACCGGTTCTCGGCCCAGCACTTCCAGATCGGCGGCTCGCAGCGGATGACTTCTCACCGGTCGGGGACGCTGCGTGAACGCCTGTGCATCGTGGGCCGGTGACGGAGGACTGACTATGGCGTCGCCATTGAGGAAGAGCGCCGAGATCCAAGAGATCCAGGTCGAGTCGTTGTACGCCCAGTCACATTCCTCGTTCAAGCCGGTCCACGCGTGGGCGCTCATCGGCGGCGCGCTCCTCGCCGTCCAGCTATTGGTCTGGGCGAGGTGGATCACCGGACCGTACTTCGTGCGGGTGCCAGCGGGGCCGAGCGTTCCGCCGACCTGGATGAGGATCGTCCTCGTCACCTGGACGAGTGTCATCATGCTCGGGTTCCCCGTCGCCCTCTACTACGTCGTCATCCGGCCCTGGCGTCGGGAACGACGCATCACGACCGACGGCATGCTGATGGGGGCGTTCGGCCTGGTGTTCTTCCAGGACCCGATGCTGAACTATTTCAACACCTGGTGCACCTACAACACCTGGCTCTTCAATCGCGGTTCGTGGGTGAAGAACGTGCCGGGTTGGGTTTCGTGGGGCAAGCCGGGTCAGATGATGGCGGAGCCGCTCCTCATGAACGCCCCCGGCTACAGCTTCGGGGTGCTCTTGTGCACGATGCTCGGATGTTGGGTGATGCGGCGTGCGAAGTTGCGCTGGCCGAGCCTCGGCGTCCCCGGATTGATCGGCGTTCTGGTGGTATTCACCTTCTTCTTCGACATCGTGATGGAGGGGTTCTTCCTGATGCCGATGGGCCTCTTCACGTACCCCGGAGCCATCCGATCTCTTTCGCTCTTTCCCGGCACGTACCACCAGTACCCGATCTACGAGGGATTGATGTGGGGCGGTGTCCAGGCCGGGTTCTGCTATCTCCGCTACTTCACGGATGATCGAGGCCGGACCTTCGTGGAGCGCGGCCTGGAAAGCGTCCGTGGTGGCGCGGTGAAACGGGAGTCGATGCGTTTCCTCGCCATCTTCGCGGCGGTCAGCATGTTCTTCTTCGTGTTCTACACCATTCCTGCCCAGTGGTTGGCGATGCACGCCGACCCGTGGCCGGAGGACATCCAGAAGCGCTCGTACTTTACGATGGGCATCTGCGGTGAAGGTACGGGGCGACTCTGCCCGCATCCGGCCCTTCCCATCGATCAGGGCGAGGCCTCCGCCTACATCGGTCCGGATGGCAATGTGGTTCTTCCCCAAGGAACCGAGCTCCCCAAGATCGTTCCCTTCGACCGAGCGGAGTGACGTGGCGACCGGTGCACACAGGCCGGCTTCCCCGGCCGCGGAAGCGCCGTTCTACCGGGCGGTCGCTGATGAGGTGGAGGTGTTTCGCGCGGCGGCCCGCCGCGGTCTGCCGGTGTTGCTGAAGGGCCCGACGGGGTGTGGGAAGACCCGCTTCGTGGAGGCGATGGCCCATGAGTTCGGCCGGAATCTCATCACCGTGGCCGGTCATGAGGATCTGACCTCGGCTGATCTCGTGGGGCGGTTCTTGCTCAAGGGTGGTGAAACGACCTGGGTGGACGGGCCGTTGACCCGAGCCGTGCGGGAGGGCGCCATCTGCTATCTGGACGAGGTGGTGGAGGCCCGCCAGGACACCACCGTGGTCATCCACCCCCTCGCGGACCATCGCCGCGAGCTTCCCGTCGACCGGCTCGGCGTTTCCCTGCGCGCGGCGCCCGGATTCCAGCTGGTGATCTCCTACAATCCCGGCTACCAGAGCGTCCTCAAGAACATCAAGGAATCGACTCGTCAGCGCTTCGTCGCCATCGAGTTCGGCTTCCTGCCCGTCGACGTCGAGACCGAGGTGGTCGCCCATGAAGCTGGCATCGACCTGGCGACCGCCCGAGATCTGGTCAGGGTCGGCGACGCCATCCGAAAGCTGGACGGAGCACCGCTCCAAGAGGTGGCTTCCACCCGGCTCCTGATCACGGCCGGCGGGCTCGTCGCCGAAGGGCTCAGCCTGCGCAGCGCAGTCCAGGCGGCCATCGTCCAGGCCCTCTCCGACGATCTGGACATCGTCCGCGCCCTCGGCGAACTGGCGGACGCCGTCATCTCCCGGCCGTGACCGCTTCCGACCGCAAGAGCCCCAACCGGTTTCGATTCCTCGCCACCTTCCTCGCCGGTCGGTCTCTCGAGGTCACCGAAGCACCAGGCGGCGAAGCCGCCCACACCGACGGGCGGTTCGTGTTCGTCTCGGCGGGAGGCTCGGCCTCGGAACAGCGCCGGGAGGTGCTCGTCCAGGGCGCTCTCCTCGGCGCCGGAAGTCTCGATCATCGGTTGGTCAGGAAGTTGCGGGGACGGCCGAAGGTCGCTCGCCGGTACCTGGCGCTCGAAGGTCGCCGGGTGTTCGCCGATCTCGCCGCGCAGATTCCGCTGGCGGCCGCGCTCCGCCCCGCTGGCGAACCGACCACTTCGAGTCCCGATGAGTCGCTCGAAGTGGCCCGGGGCCCGAGGGAGGTCGCGGCCCCGCCGGAGTGGTTCGGCGTCATCCGACCCTCCCGGCTGCTGGGTGCACCGACCGGCGGACCGAGCGCACGGACACGCGACGGCGATCTCCGTCTGGAATTCGACCCGACCGACGTTCCCGAGACGCAAGATGCTGGAGACGCGGAGCAGGGCGAGGAAAGCAAGATCCTCAAGTTGTTCGGGAACCCGCTCGCCTCGAGAACCCTCTCGGACTTTTTCAACAAGCTGATCGGCAACTCGCGTACCCCAGGAGACGGAGCCGCCGGCGGCGAGCTGCCGGTTCGGTCGATGCGGCGGGTGGACAGCGGGGGGCCGAACGCCCGGCCGCTCCCCCTCCGTCTCCGCTTCACCACCAACGGCACGCCCGGCTCTGCCGTCGGCGTGGGTGGTGCCCTCTACCCGGAGTGGGATGTCCACAACAACCGCTACCGGCCGGAGCACTGCCGGGTGATCGACTTCCCACTGAGATCCACCGCCGATGCCTCTGACGCCGCCGTTCAGCACGACGAGGTGCTCCGCCGACGCTTGTCCCGCCTGGGCCTCGGCCCCAAGGTCCTCCGCCGCCGGCCCGATGGCGACGACCTCGACATCGAGGCCCTCATCGATCTGTTCGTCGACCTGCGCTCCGGCTACTGCCCTCCCGAACATATCTACCTGGAGCGCCGGAAGCTTGCCCGAAACCTCGGCGTCCTCATCCTCCTCGACGCCTCGGGTTCCGCCACCGATACGGATCCGGACGGCCTCTCCGTACACGACCACCAGCGACGGGCCACTGCCACCCTGGCTCTCACCCTCGAGGAGCTCGGCGACCGTGTCGCCGTCTACGGCTTTCGCTCTCACGGCCGATCCGCCGTCCACCTCCCCGTCATCAAACCGTTCGGACAACGTTTCAGCGCCGGCAGCCGAGCCCGGCTCCACCAACTCCAACCAGCCGGCTACACACGCCTCGGCGCCGGCATCCGCGGTGCCGGCGAAATTCTCAAGACCGAAGCCGGCACCCCCAACCGCCTGCTGGTCGTCCTCTCCGACGGCTTCCCCTACGACGACGGTTACGAAGCTGGTTACGCCGAAGCCGACGCCCACAAAGCCCTCGAAGAGCTCCGCACCGATGGCATCGCCTGCCTCTGCCTTTCCATCGGTACGTCCACCCCGAGCGACGCCCTGCACCGCGTCTTCGGCTCCGCCAGCCACGCCAACGCCCCGGCTCTCGCGGACTTGAGCCCCCGCATGGACGAACTCTTTCTCGCGGCCCTCAGAGAGCTCGCCGCACCGAACCTGCAGGGCGTCCGTCGAACTCGATCATAGGCACGTTCCGGATGAGCTGCCCGACGGACTCTCGACTCTCTCGTTCCGAACTCGGCCAGGTCCAGACATGAAGGTCTTGTTGACGGGTGCGCTGGGCAACGTCGGCTCGGGCACGGTGGACGCGCTGCTCGCAGAAGGTCACGACGTCGTCGCCTTCGAACTCGAGTCTTCGAGGGCACGCAAGCTCGCCACTCGGTTCGACGAGCGCGTGCACGTCGCCTGGGGTGACGTCACGGAGCCCGCGTCGATGCGCACCGCGCTGGACGGCGTGGACGCGGTGGTGCATCTGGCCGCCATCGTCAATCCGGAAAAAGCCCCGGATCTCGCCCGGCGCGTCAACGTCGACGCCACGCGTAGCCTGATCGCGCAGATGGAGGCCTCTCCGACGGCCCGGCGGCTGGTCTTCGCGTCGTCCGTGGGGATCTTCGGCGACCTCCAGGATCGCGAACCGCCGCTGCGCGTCGACACGCCGGTCTCCCCGACCAACGAGTACGGCCGCCACAAAGTGGCGTGCGAGGAGGCCATCCGGCAGTCCCGACTCCAGTGGACCATCCTGCGGCTGGTGGGGGTGCCGCCAATCCGCCTGAGCGGGTACGCGTCCGCGTCCGACCCAAGGATGCTCTTCGACTTCAGCCGCGACGCGCGGTTCGAGTTCATCCATCCCACCGACGCGGGGACGGCCTTCGCACGTGCCGTGGCCTGTGAGGAGACGATCGGGAAGATACTGAACATCGGCGGCGGCGAGAAGTGCCGGATGACCCACCACACGTTCTGCAACGAGCTGATGGGCGCGATCGGGATCGGACCCCTTCCCGCCGAGGCCTTCGTGCGGACCGAGGTTCGGCGCTTCTTCGGCGACTGGCTGGACACCGAGGAGAGTCAGAGGCTTCTCGAGTACCAGAAGCGTGGCCTGAGCGAATTGAAGGCCGACCTGAGAAAGGACCTCGGCGCGATCGTGCCGCTGATCCGCCTGCTGCGACCCGTCATCACCTGGTTCGTCGTCCGCAGCTCACCCTACCTCAAGGAGAACCGGCGCGTGGTTTCGCACGCGTGATCGACCTGAGAACTCGGAGGAACGATCCATGGCTCGCTTTCAGAAGCCGGCGGAGGGCACGTGGACCGAGCACTATCCGTCGCTCGGCACGGCGCCCGTCTCGTTCGAAGACTCGATCTCGCCCGCGTTCTACGAACTCGAGCGCGAGGCGATCTTCAAGCGCGCCTGGCTCCACGTCGGGCGGATCGAGCAGCTGCCTCGGAACGGCAGCTACTTCACCAAGGAACTGCCCGGCCTGAGGACCGCCGTCATCGTGTCACGCGACATGCAGGGCCGGGTCCGAGCCTTCCACAACGTATGCAGGCACCGCGGCAACAAGCTGCTGTGGGAGGAAACGCCACGTGACGAGACCTGCGGCAACGCCCGGCAGTTCGTCTGCAAGTACCACGGCTGGCGGTACGGCCTCGACGGCGCGTGCACGTACGTCCACCAGGAGAACCAGTTCTTCGATTTGCGCAAGGACGAACTGGGCCTCGCCCCGGTGCACTGCGACACCTGGGCCGGTTTCATTTTCGTGAACCTCTCGCGCGAGCCTCGCCAGACGCTGCGGGACTACCTGGGTACGATGGTCGGGGCCCTCGAAGGCTACCCCTTCCACAGGATGACCGAGCGCTACTCCTTTCGCTCCGAGAACAACAGCAACTGGAAGGTGTTCAGCGACGCGTTCCAGGAGTACTACCACGTTCCACCGCTCCATACGCACCAGCTCGGTCCCACTCCCGAGGCGCAGAACCCGGAGTACGAGTTCGAGGGTGCGCACTATCAGCTCGACGGGCCGCACCGCATGGTCACCACGAGCGGCACGCACAAGCACAATTGGCCCCGGGAGCATCTCTACCCCGCCGAGGCGCTCACCCGTAGCGGCAACACGGGGCCGTGGGACGCGCCGGACCTCGGCGAGAAGCTTCCGGGCGTCAACCCTTCGGGCATCGCCCGCTGGGGCATCGACAATTTCCAGGTCTTCCCGAATCTCGAGATCCTGATCTACGAGCGAGGTTGGTTCGTCACGTACCGATACTGGCCGACGTCGCACAACACGCACGTGTTCGAGGCCGACCTCCACTTCGTGCCCGCGAGGAGCGCCCGCGAGCGCTTGGCGCACGAGTACGCCGCGCTCACGTTCAAGGAGTACGGTCTGCAGGACGTGGGAACGCTCGACGGTACGCAGATGGGACTCGAGCAGGGCGCGTTCCGCCAGTTTCCCCTCAACGATCAGGAGATCCTCGTGCGCCACTTCCACAAGACGGTGGGCGACTGGGTCGACGCCTACGCACGCGTGCGCGCGGAGAAGCCGGCGCAATGAACGCTGCGCTTCTTCCGCGCGAGTTCGCAGAGTTCGAACCGTGGGCCGCCACGTGGTGTCTGGCACGCGAGTCCGAGCGATGGGCGCAGCGACTGCGGAGCTCGATGGAGGAGCTGCAGGCGTTCTACGACGCGGTCTTTCCGCGCGCCGAGGAGGCCATCGCCTACTGCGACCGGTTTCCGCTCGACAGCATGCCCGCGGACGCCGAGCGGCTCCTGCAGCTGCTGCACTCGTTGTTGATGGTGTCGTACGCGGTGGAGGTCTGGAAGCGGCCGGAGGTGATCCACTGCGGCTCCGCCCGGATCGATCGCATCCTGGAGCCCCGTCCCTGACGTCCCCGTACGAGGAGGCCAGAGAATGGCACGCCTGACCAAGTTCGAAGAATACCGTGATCGGTACCCGGATTTCGCCCTCGAGAAGACGGACGATGGCGTGCTGCTGATGCGGATGCACCGCGATGGCGGCCCTGCGGTCTGGGACGAACGAACCCATCACGACATCGCCAATCTCTTCAACGATGTCGCGGGTGATCGCGATGTCCGCATCGTGATCTACACCGGTACCGGCGACACGTTCAATGCGGCCTGGGGACACGAGACCGGCCGCCGCGCCTTCTTCAAGGCTACGCCGGAGTGGGCGGAGGAGATGGGATGGTACGGAAGGATTCGACACCTCAACATGCTGGAGATCGATGCGATCATGATCGCGGCGGTCAACGGCCCCTCCAACATCCATTCCGAGCTCGCGCTGATGTGCGATGTCGTGCTCGCCTCCGAAGATGCCTATTTCCAGGACATGGCCCATTTCCCGCGGAACCTCTCTCCCGGCGATGGCATTCAGAACATCTGGCCGCTGGTCATGGGCCGCAATCGCTGGCGCTATGCCCAGCTGATGGGCCAGAAGATCACCGCCCAGATGGCGCTGGAATGGGGGGCGGTGAACGAAGTGCTACCGAAGGCCGCCCTGATGGATCGCGCCTGGGAGATCGCCCGGTATCTCCTGAGATATTCGCCGATCGTCCTGCGGCATACTCGCCGCACGTTCGTTCAGGAGTTCAAGAAGGCCGCGGTCAACGATCTCGGTTATGCGCAGACCCTGGAGCTCCTGGGCATGACCCAGTTCACGCCATACGGCGGGAACATGGATGCCCTCGACCGCGCCTGGAACGATCCCGACCTCTGGAAGAAGAGGTGAACGCGGTCCGGCCCGATCAGGATGGACCGCGGAAGTGGATCTCCCGGCGAGCGAAGCGCCAGCCCTCGGGCGTGCGCACGAACCGATCGACGTAGCGGCCGATGAATTTCACCAGGGGGTCAGGGGTACCCTCGCGCCGCATGAACACGAAGTCCGACACCGCCCGGGCGATGTCACCCTCAACGTCGATGATCGCATTCACGCCCGCGTGGAGGCCCCGGCGCTCGGGAGTCTGGAGGCCGCTGATCACTGCCACGATTGCCGCAGGACCGACCGCGGTCTCGCCGCGCAGCGCGAGCTCGGCATCCGGGGCCCACAGCTGTGCCAACTCGTCGAACGCCCCATCATCGACGGTGTGGAAGTAGCGTGCCATCAGCCGCTGGATCGCCCGTTCGTCGTCCAACTGGATTCTCCCTCAGTCGGCCCGATCCCGCGCGAGGCTTCGTCGCGAGGGAACTTGCCCGTTCAGATCGGTATTGACTATGCACCAGAAGTGGCGGTCGTTTGCAACCTGGCTCTCAATAAACGAGAATGCCGTTTTTGTCGGATGAGTACCGTGTGATGTCGATGAGGAGCCTTCGGCCGTCGGAGGCCGACCCAACGGAAGATCGCAGGTGGTGATGGCTCGAGTCCCCGTAGCGGAAGGAATTTTCACGTGGCCATCCGACGAGCCCCGGCTGATCGGCAGCCGGTGTGGCGCATGCGGCATCGTCACGTTCCCTTCGCAGGGTTCGTGCCCGCGCTGCGCCGCAACGGAGATGGCGGAGCACCTGCTGGCGCGGCGCGGCCGTCTGTGGGCATGGACGACCCAGGAGTTCCCGCCGCCCAGCCCCCCGTACGCCGGGCCCACGGGCGCCGCTTTCGTGCCGTACGGGGTCGGCTATGTCGAGCTCGCGGACGGGGTGAGGGTCGAAACGCGCCTGACGGAGACGGAGGGCCTCGAGAACGGAATCGAGATGGAGCTCGTCTTGGTGCCATTTCGTACTGACGCCGACGGCAACGAGGTCGTGACGTTCGCATTCCGGCCCGTTGGTGCCGGGGGGTCCCACGCATGACCGCGTGCAAGGAGGAGCAGACGTGGACGTCGCGATCATAGGCGTGGGGCTTCATCCGTTCGGCCGCTTCGGGGATCGGACGGGGATCGACATGGGCGCGATCGCCATCCGGAGCGCGCTCGCGGACGCGGGCGTCACGTGGCGCGACATCCAGTTCGCTTTCGCCGGGAGCTACGAGATCGACAACCCAGACGCCGTGGTCGCACTCTTGGGACTCACCGGAATCCCGTTCACCAACGTCTACAACGGGTGCGCCACCGCGGCGAGCGTCCTCGCGCTGGCCGCCGACACGATCCGGCTGGGGGAGTACGACCTCGGCCTCGCCGTCGGCATGGACAAGCACCTCCCCGGCGCATTCAGCTCCGACCCCCGCCTGTACGCCTGCCCCTCGTGGTACGGCGAGCTCGGCCATTTCCTCACGCCGAAGTTCTTCGGGATGAAGATCAACAAGTACATGCACGACCATGGGATCTCGGCGAGGACCCTCGCCCGGGTCGCGGCAAAGAACTATCGCAACGGGGCACTCAACCCGAACGCATTCCGACGGAAGCCTCTCTCCGAGGAGGAGATCCTCGGCTCGCGCATGCTGAACCATCCGCTCACGCAGTACATGTTCTGCAGCCCCGACGAGGGGGCGGCGGCCGTCGTCGTGTGCCGGGCGGACCGGGCGCACCGCTACACCGACAAGCCGATCTACCTGCGCGCCAGCGTGGTACGGACTCGGCGGCTCGGCGCTTTCGAGGTGCACAGCCCGTGGCTTCCGATCGAGGAGACGGCCGGCCCCACGGTCGACGCGTCGCGCGCCGCCTTCGAGAGGGCCGGGATCGGGCCCGGGGACGTCGACGTCGTCCAGCTACAGGACACCGACGCCGGCGCCGAGGTCATCCACCTGGCGGAGAACGGATTCTGTGCCGACGGCGAGCAGGAGGCCCTGGTGGCGGAAGGGGAGCTGGAGATCGGCGGTCGGCTGCCCGTGAACACCGACGGCGGGCTGATCGCGAACGGCGAGCCGATCGGCGCCTCGGGTCTGCGCCAGATCCACGAGGTGGTGCTGCAGCTCCGAGGCCGAGCGGGCGATCGGCAGGTGCCCGGCGAGCCGAAGGTCGGCTACACGCAGCTCTACGGCGCACCCGGCGTCGCGGGCGTGTCGATCCTGTCGGTCTGAAGACGTCCATGACCGCCGAGTCTCGCACCGCCCTCATCACCGGCGCTTCGTCGGGCCTCGGCGCGGCCTTCGCGCTCGAGATGGCCACCCGAGGCTGGAAGCTTGCCATCGGCGCCCGCCGGGCGGACCGACTGGCAGAGACGGCGGAGAGGATCCGGGCGTACGGGGCGGCGGAGGTCTATGCTGGCGCACTCGACGTGACCGACGACGCCTCCGTGGAGCGCTTCTTCGACGCGAGCGAGACCGCCGTCGGTGTTGCGGACGTGATCGTGAACAACGCCGGAGCGTCGCGCTTCCACTGGCTCGAGGAGACCGATGCCCGCTGGCTCCGGCGAGAGATCGAGACGAATCTGATCGGTCCGATGGTCGTGACCCACCGCGCGCTCGCCCCGTTGCTTGCCGCGGGAACGGAAGCGGACGTCGTGATGGTGAGCAGCGACGCTGCGCGTCGCCCGCGCCCGGGCCAGCTGGCGTACGGTGCCTCGAAGGCCGGCCTCGAGAACTACTCCGAGGCGTTGAGCCTGGCGCTCGAGGGCACCGGCATCCGCGTCATCAAGGTGCGGCTGGGTCCAGCGCTGAGCGAGTTCGCCCTGGCCTGGGATCTGGAGCCCGAGACGACGCAGAAGCGGACCGAGCACTGGGCTTCCTTCGGGCTGCGCGACGCGCGCATGCTGGCCCAGGGCAACCTGGGCATCCTGATGCCGGACGACGTCGCGCGTGAGGTCGTTCGCGCCGTGACGCAGCCGCGCCACGTGCTTGTCGACACGATCGAG
>Ga0066903_100002809_pt1 | contig 13861 bp, 12 predicted proteins | sample PanSoiMetaGPlot1_FD_67491 | JGI IMG/M metagenome (GOLD analysis project Ga0066903, IMG submission 67491) | Tropical forest soil microbial communities from Panama analyzed to predict greenhouse gas emissions - Panama Soil - Plot 1 (version 2) | ecosystem: Environmental > Terrestrial > Soil >... | reverse complement strand
GATTGTCGTCCGACACAATCCCGCATGGTCGACGATCATTATGAGGTGAAAGTGGACGGTGCTTGGCTGCGCGTGCCCAAAGAAGCGATTCAGAATGTTGCAGCGCCGGATGGCGGCGCCCACGTTTGTGCGCCCGCCCAGATTGGCGCCGGCAAAGGAAAAATCTATTGCGTTGTGTTGCCGCCCGAGACGTGAGAGAGCGCCGCGCGGGATACGGGCTCAAGGCTCAAGATAAGACTAGAGAGGCTTAGCCATGGCTCAGGCCGGCTACAAGATTGTCGCTCACAACGGAGGCTGGGGTGTCCTGCACGACGGGGGCTATTTCCGGCGAGTACGTGAACAAGGAAGCTGCCTTTGAGGCCGTCGTTGTCCCAGCCTCCAATGCCATCAAGATCGGGCAAGCGGTCACCATCACAGTTGAGGGCAGCGAGAGCGGTGAACCGGCATTGGGAAAACGATAGAGCCGTTGTCCGTCCAAGCGATGCAGATGGGATGAGACAATTATTGGGATTGGGCAGAAGAAGATAGGCGCCTAGCGGACATCGCGCGCAATAGTTGTCTCGAATTGTGCCTCTCGAATTTCGTCGCAACATGGGAAATCCGCCATCTTGCGCCACGGGCCCGACTGCGGCATGTTTTAGGTTAGTCGCGTCGTGGGACCGCGGACACTCGAACAATGGCAGCGTAAACATGATCAACAATCATTTTCCGACCTTTGTCGGCGCTCTGGTTGTTCTCGTCGCGCTGAGCGCGTCGGCCAATGCCGCGGAGAGTGCGGCGCACCCTGCGGGACATATTCCTGAAAGGCCGGCGGTGGCCACGATCGGAAATACCGCTGAGGCCGAGGCCATCCTTGGGGCCAAGCTCTTGGTTTGTAACACCTGCCACGGCACGGACGGCGTCCCCAAACATGGGGCTGCTCCGATCATCTGGGGTCTGCAGGAAAACTACCTCCTGAAGCAATTGCATGAATTCCAGAGCAAAGCTCGCGACAACGACGTCATGACCTGGATGGCGACAGCCCTGACGCAAGCAGAGTTGGGACCGGCCGCGGCCTATTTCGCGAAAAAGAACTGGCCGGCGCGCCCCACTAACGCCGTCTCCGCGTCACCGCCCAGCGCAATTGCGGTCTGCCAGATTTGCCACCAGCAGGACTTCGCTGGTGGGCTGACGGGGCCGCGGCTGGCCGGCCAAAGGTATGAATATCTGATCGAGGCCATGAACAAATTTGCCAAGGGTCAGCGGACCAACAATGCTGACATGGTGAAAATCATGGAGGCGATTTCCCCGGCCGAGCGGGAGGCAATGGCGCGTTACATATCCGGGCTCTGACCAGCAGCGCGATCGTACGCGATCTGAGCTCAGCGAGATCAAATTGAAAAGCAGCACCAGAATCATGGTGTTGCTGGTGCGCTCGCTTTCTTAAGCTGGTGCCAGAGGAAGTCGTGTTGCCTTGCTTCGGCGCAGCGGGTCGAGCTGCCGAATGTCGATTGTTGCACTGCGTCGTTGCTGCCTCTGGTTGACACGCTACCGATTTCACTGGAAACTACAAAGTTAGTCGGCGAATAAAATTCGGGCCGAAGTAAATTCTCAAATTGAAAATTCGGCATCACGGGAGGCGTTCATGGATTCCAAGGGATCTAGCCGCAGGCGGTTCCTGAGAAGTGCTGGTGCACTCGCTGGTGTGGCCGCAGGCGCTGGCGCCGGCACTGAATGGGCGAGAGGCCAGACAGCCAAGCCCGAAGTCCAAGCGAAAGACGCTCACAATCACGTCGAATTGCCGCGAGGAATCCCTTCGCGCCGAGGCGTGAGAATGAGTGTTGATCACATTACCTACTACACTCCGCTGCAGGACTATTCGGGAATCATCACGCCAGCCAACCTCCACTTCGTGCAATACCACGCCTCCCACTTCCCCGAGATCGATGCGCGCGAACATCGCCTCACGATCCATGGCCTGGTTGATCGTCCTTTGAGCTTCAGCATGGACGATCTGAAGAGTCTGCCGTCCGTATCGCGCGTTCACTTCCTGGAGTGCCATGCCAACAGCTCGCCCCTGATCCATCATCAGGGCAATCAGAACATGGGGCTGCCGGTGCAATTCATCCACGGGATGAGCAGCTGCAGCGAATGGACCGGCGTGCCGCTCTCCATCTTGTTGAACGAGTGCGGCCTGAAGAAAGAGGCGAGCTGGCTGGTCTCGGAAGGAGCGGATCCTGGCAAGTTTTCTCATACCTTGCCGCTGGCAAAAGCGCTGGATGATGTCTTCGTGGCCTATGGCCAGAATGGCGAGCCGCTGCGTGTCGAGCAGGGATACCCGATCCGACTGTTCGTCCCCGGCTGGGAAGCGCCCTTCAGCGTGAAGTACCTGAGACATATCAAGGTGGTGGACCAGCCCTACCACGCCTGGAATGAATCCATGAATCATTCCATCCCGAGAGATGATCTGGGCGGCAAGGCACGTTGGTACCATTTTGAGATGGGGCCGAAATCTGTGATCACGCGGCCCTCCGGTGGGCTGAAAATACCCGGCCGGGGATATGTCCAGATCACTGGCTTGGCTTGGTCGGGTGGGGGCGTGATCAGCAAGGTCGAAGTCTCCACCGACGGTGGCAAGAGTTGGAAGGAAGCAAAGCTTCAGACGCCGGTGCATTCGAAGGCGCATACCCGGTTTACATTTGACTGGGCCTGGAACGGCGAAGAGGCCGTGCTCATGTCTCGGTGCACCGATGAAAAGGGTGAAGTTCAGCCCACGCGAGCGGAATTGTACAAATACTGGGGCATCCCCGAGGCGGAAGCGAACAAGCCCGCCCGCGCCATTCACACCAACATGATCCAGCCCTGGAAGGTGGCCCGCGACGGGAGCATATCCAATGCGATGTACTCTTAGCCTCCTCGCGTCAGTACTGCTCCTGGCTGCCCCCGCGACGGGGCTGGCGCAGACGCCGCGCTACAATGTGGGCACGCCGCTGAGCCAGGAGGAAATCAAGAGCTTCGACTTCATGATCGGCCCACAGGGACAGGAGCTTCCTGTAGGACGCGGCACCGCCAAGGATGGTGCGGTGATCTTTGCCAATCGGTGCGAGGTCTGCCACGGAAAGAATGGCGAGAGCGGAGTCCTCCGACGTCTGGTCTTGGGCAAGCCCGGGCAGCCTTTCCGTGGTCCCTTCAAAGCTGAGCACAGGGACAGCGTCGCCTACTATCCCTACGCGACGATCGCGTGGGACTACATCAACCGTGCGATGCCCGTCCCTAAGCCGGGAACGCTCACTCCTGACGAAGTCTACGCGCTGACCGCGTTCCTGCTCTATCGGAACGGCATCATCGCCGAGACCGACGTCATGGATGAGAAGACCTTACCGAAGGTCGAGATGCCGAACCGGAACGGCTTTATTCCGGAAGTGCCGGTGTATCCACCGGAAAAGAAACCCAGTTGGTGGTGAGGTGCGGGCGCCAAGCTCACAAGGTAACGCACTTCTGTTCGATGACGTCGCGCCGCCGCATCTGACCTTGCGGCGGCGCACGAATTCTGGGCGAGGAGCTCATCGCGCTCGAAAAGGCCAACAGCAGACGGAAGGTCGTCCATGATCAAGCGGGTCGCGACAGCCGCCGCCGTCGTGCTCGCCGCCGGGATCGTCGGGTACGCGCTCTTCCTCGCCGCCACGCCGCCGGCGGATGTGCCTCGCGGCCAGCCGGTCTGGACCGACGCCGCATGGCCGTTTCCAATCGACCAGTGGGGGCGAGGGTGGGCGTATCAATGCAAGGCGGCCGATTGCGGGATTGAGGTCAATCTCTATCTGCGGCCGAAAATTGGGTTCTGCAATTGCCAAACCGGAGTGGCCGACGACGAGGAGCTCGATCGTGTCAGCGACGTCGAGCTCGTCGGCGGCGAAGGATCGGCGCTTGGCCCTGGCCGGTCCATTACGGTGCATTGGATGAAGGGCCGTAGCCGCGGCTACAGGATTGGCGCGCCGTCAGCGAAATCGGTGCTGTCGCTCGCCTTCAACGAGCGTTGCGACGTGATCGTCGCCACCGTGGTTGCCGGCGACGATCCGGTCGAGCAAGAGCAGGCCGTGCTCGAATTCCTCAACAGCGATCTGGTGCTGAACTGGGCCAAAGTGGTGCTTGGGCTCTAGCCCGTTTCCGCTGGGGCGTAGGGGCGCAATGCGCTTCGCTTATTGCGCCCGACGATGCAGCGCTGTGCCCCCTCAGCGCGCCACCAGCTTCCTATACGACACGATGGCCCGCTTGAGGTCGTCGTATTCCTCGCAGCCGATCAGGCAGATATCTTCCAGATGTGCAAGGTGCTGCTCGGCCGTAGCCGAGTCGCCGAGCACCAGACTGGCCTCGCCGAGATGCTCGTGCGCACTGCGATGGCGCGGATTGAGCATCAGCGCCTGTTGGTAGTGTCCGATGGCCGGCCCCAGCTGGCGCAGTCGCCGATAGGCATAGCCAATGTAGTTCTGAATGTCAGCGTTGCGCGGATCGCGCAATGCTGCGGATTTCAGCACCGCTATCGCACCATCCCAGTCCTCAGCCAGCAGCGCCTTCTTGCCGGCGGCGAACTCGGGATCGAGTCTAGCCCAGTCCGCATCAGGCATAGCGACCGTCATGGTGCAGATCGGCCATTCTTCAGGTGCAAGCTTGGCTTCCGAAGTTTGCTCCGGCCCGCCGGACCGCGGCCCCATCACTGTCTGGTACAGCGCGGGACCAATGGTGTAAGCGGCGACGCCGGCGACCAGCGCGCCGAGAATTGCAGACAGCGCAATCAAGCGGATCATTGTCGTCTGCCTAATCTTCGCGATAGCCCATTCTGGGCGGCGGCCATCATATCATCGCCGCGCCAGGAATGCCTTGGCCTCCCGCACTTCCGGCCGCTCGGTATCGCCGTTCTTGGCGAGGTTCACGAGCTTGCCAAAATACTCCGAGGCCTGCGCCCGATTGCCGACCGCGTCGGAGGCGCGCGCGGCACCCCAGAAACCGCGGTAGCGGTTGGGCGTCTGCTTGAGGGCGGTCTCGTATTCCTTCAGCGCTGCCGCGGGCTCGCCCACCTCCAGCAGCAGCTCCGCCAGCATCTCGCGCAATGGATAAAGGCGGTTCTCCATGATTACGTTCTTGAGGCTGCCGTCCTCGCCGTCGGCGGCCGCGCGCATGAACCGCACCGCCTGGTCGCGCGCCCCCTCCTTCGCCGCCACCCAGGCGGAGATCGCCAGCATCTGCTCTTCGGTGCGGTCGGCCCAGTAGGATTGATCGGCGCGCTGCAGCGCGGTCCGCAGCGCCCTCATGGACTCGATTTCCGCCTTGGCGCCGGCGATGTTGCCGCTGCGCGCCATGCCGAGGCCGCGGGTGAAGCGGTAAAGCGAATCCGCTATCGGCGTTCCGGTGGGATTCATCGGCATCGCCGCGGCCGCTTGCCAATCGCCGCGGTCGAGCAGGTAGCGGGTCTCCATGAGGGCCTTGGCCACGAAGTTGCCAAAGCCACCCGCTGGGCGGTCGCCACGGGGCGCGGTCGCCAGCGCCTTTTCGATCAGCGCTTTCGCCTTGATATCCTGCGCGAGCTGCAGATGCGCATACACCGTGAAATCTGCGGCATGGTAGTAGTCGGGCTGGATTTCGAGCGCGGACGAATTCGACGCGATCGACTCCTCCCACATTCCGACCATCGAATAGATGTGCGAGGGCATGTGGCGCGCGTGCGGGACCGCCGGCGCGATGCTCGCATAGCGCTTGGCCGCCGCAATCCCACGGTCCGCGAGCGGCGCGAAGTCGTAGGCATGAATGATGAAGTGCGACACGCCCGGATGCTGCGGGTTCTGCTCGAACAGCTTCTCCAGGATGGCGACCGATTTGAGCTGATTCGCATAGGTGAGGTCGGTCTTCGAGGCCGACGCCTGCAATGTGAGCGCATAGACGACCTGCACTTCGTAGTCGTCGGGATAGCGCTGCGCCATCTCTTCCATCGCCTTGTTGTAGGCGCGCAACCTGGTCTCGACGTCGACTTTGTCGTGATCGCGGAAATAGGCGCGCAACGCGTCGATCCAACCGCGCTCGCGTTCGGTTTTCGCCCCGATTTCGCGGGCCTTTTCAAGCGCGGCCCAGGCGGCCTCTGCTTGCGCGCGCGGTGGCGGTCCGACCAGCGAGTTGCCGAGCTGATCCATCGCAATGCCCCAATAGGCGATGGCGCAGCCGGGATCCTGCTGCAGCACGCCCTCGAACACGCGGCGTGCGACCAGGAACCAGTAGGAATGGATCATCGCGACACCGCGGTCGAACTCCGCCTGTACCTTCGGATCGCAGGAGGTCTGGAAGCTCAGCGTGCCAAGCTTCTCTTCCGGCTGTTGTCCGAAGGCGCCGCCAGTGAGCAGCGCCGTGATGAGACCTGCCGCACATAGTGTTCGTCTTGACTGCTTGTTCATCGCGCGCCTCCCTGAATTCACTATGATGGTTGGTGTTTCTTATCCCTGCAAAGCTGCCTTCACGCGCGCCGGCGTCAACGGCAGGTCCCGCACGCGTTTTCCGGTCGCGGCAGCGAAGGCATTGGCGATCGCGGCGACTGCCGGACCTTGCGAGGCCTCGCCGGCACCGAGCGATCGCTCGTCCGGCCGATCGATCAGCTCGATCTCGACCGAGGGAATCTCCGGCATGGTGAGGATCGGATAGGTGGCCCAGTCACGCGAGCTGATCTCGTTCGAAGCGAATTTGACTTCCTCCTTCAGCGTCCAGCTCATGGACTGGATAATGCCGCCTTCGATCTGGTTCTCAAGGCCGTCCGGATTGATGATCTGGCCGGCGTCGACCGCGGCGTAGACGCGCGGCACCGCGATGCGTCCGCTCGCGCGGTTGACATCCACATCGGCGATCACCGCCACATAGGTGGCGAGGTTCTTGTACTTGGCAAAGCCGATGCCGCGTCCTCTGCCGCCTTCGCCGCGTGCGCCCGGCTTCCAAGCAGCCTTCTTTGCCACCGCCTCGATCACTGAGCGCGCGCGGGCATCCTTGAGATGCGCCAGGCGGAACGCGACCGGATCGGCATTGGCGAGCAGCGCCAGCTCATCCATGAAGGATTCCATCGCGAACACGTTGGCATAGGCGCCGAGCGTGCGCAGTGCGGACACGCGCAGCGGCATATCTTTGATGAGGTGATTGGTGATGCGCTGGCGCGGGAAATCATAGAGGGGCACTGCGTTGCGATCGCCGCCACCGGCGGGCTGCGGCAGCATGCGAGGCGGGGCGGGGCGCTGCGGCTCGGCGAGATACCAGCTGGCAAGAAGATTGTTGCCGCCCGGCTCGCTCGGCCGCATCGAATGGGTGTTGCTCCACAGCTCGTAGTTCCAGTCGGCGATGCGGCCGTCCGGCGACAGCGCCGCTCGCACTTTCATCACCATGGCGGGCCCGAATGGTTCCCACAAAAACTCGTCGGCCCGCATCCACTGCACGCGCACAGGCCGGCCGGCAGCGGCCCGCGCCAAGAGCGCGGCGTCGAGCGCCACATCGTCCGCTGCATTGTGGCCGTAACAGCCGGAGCCTTCGGCATGAACACAGCGGATGTTCTCCACGGGCATTTTAAGCGCCATGGCAAGGTTGCCGCGCAGCGGGAAGACCCCTTGGCTGTGGGTCCAGACCGTCATCTTGCCGTTGCTCAACTGGGCGACCGCGCAGGACGGTCCGATCGCAGCGTGCGCCATGTAAGGCTTGCGATAGGTCGCCTCGACGACTTTCACGCCCTCGGGAAGCGCCGCCTCCTTTTCGCTCACGACCTTGTCCTCGGTCGCAAGCGTCAGCAGGTGATCGTAGACGCGAGCTTCATCCGGGAGCGGCGGCCCCGCCACCCAGCGTGCGCTCTCGGCCAGTACCAGACTCGCTTTGATTGCCTGCTCCTCGCGCTCGGCAATAACGCCGAGGAAACTGCCGTCGCGCACCACCGCGACCACGCCCGGCAGCACGGCCTTGAGCCGCGCTCCGTCGAATTCTTCGGGCTTTGCCAAGTCGCCCAGCGGCCGCGCGATCCGGCTTTGCAGCATCTCGCGCTCGGCGATCCAACCGACCAAGGTGCCATCGCGCACGGCCTTGATCCGCGCCAGGTCGAATCCTGCGAGCTTTGCCCCATAGCCCGGCGGTCGCACGATCCGGCCGTGCAACAGTCCGGGCAGCCGCAGGTCCTGCACAAAGGCAACGCCGCCCATGACCTTGGCCGGTATGTCGCGCCGCGCGATCGGCTTGCCGACGATCCGGTGCTGGGAAGCCGGCTTCGGCCGCGCCTGCGCGGTCGCCTCGCGATGCAGATCGGCCGCAGCCGCAAGCTCCGCATAGCTGAGCTTGCGGCCGTCCGGCGCGGCGACGACCCCATCGGCCACTTTGAGCGCTGCGGCGTCGGCGCCAAGGCGTTTTGCGGCAAGCTCAAGCAGGATGGTGCGCACTTGCGCGCCGGCAAGCCGCAGCGCCGTGCCGCTATTCTCGATCGACTGGCTGCCCGCGGTCACGCCTTCATTTGGCGTCCTCTCGGTGTCGCCCGAGATCATCTGGACCCGCTCAAGCGGCAGGTCGAGCTCCTCGGCCGCGATCTGCGCCAATGCCGTCACGATGCCCTGGCCGAACTCGACCTTGCCGGTTGAGACGATGACGTTGCCGTCGGTGCCAATGCGAATCCAGGCATCGAGCAGGCGGTTGTTGTCCAGGCTGCCCGGAAGCCTCGGGGGCTGCTGCGCGCCAGCGAGCCGCGGAGCAAGCGTGAAGGCGAGGGTGATGCCGCCGAGCCCGGCGGCAAAGTCACGGCGTGAGATCGCACTCATCATATCCTCCCGCTCGCTTGCGCCGCTCGCATCACCGCGCGGACAATGCGGTTGTGCGTGCCGCAGCGGCAGAGGTTCTCGGCGAGCCCCTGCCGAACGTCCGCAGCGCTCGGCTGCGGATTACGGTCGAGCAGCGCCTTCGCCGCCATGATCATTCCGGCAATGCAATAGCCGCACTGCGCCGCCTGCTCGGTTATGAATGCGGCCTGCAGCGGATGCGGGTGCTCGAGGGTGCCGAGGTCCTCAAGCGTGGTGATTTCGGATTGGCCGAGCGTGTCGATCGGCGTCACGCAGGAGCGCACCGGCTTGCCATCGACCAGCACCGTGCAGGCGCCGCATTGGGCAAGCCCGCAGCCGAACTTCGCAGCGTTGAGACCGAGATCATTGCGCAGCACGTAGAGCAGCGGTGTATCCGGCGCGGCTGGCACACTGTGCATCGCACCATTCACTTTAATATTGATCGCCATAAGTGGAGACCTCCGACGGGCTGTAAGCGGACGGCGCCGTATCTTGCTCCGTCTCTTGAGTAGCGTCGAGGGCCCAATTCAGCCCGGGCCCGTCGGTGGGTCACTTCGCAATCAACAGGTGGCTGAGAGCCGCGCCTCAGTAAGCGCGCCCGATCGCAGTCGAGCGCGTCAGGTTGTAGGGCCTGGTGCCAAGCAGGATCGCGCTTTAGCGGTTTCCACGTCCTTGCGTCGACGTTTTGCCCTGTAGATCCTCCGCCATCTGGAGATGGTGCTGCAGGGTCGGCAGATTCTTCGACGCAAACGCCTTCAGGTCGGCGTTCTCGCCACCTTTGGCATAACGCTCGAACAACGAGGTGGCATCCTTGTGCACCGACCTCTGCGTATCCTCGAACATTTTGCCGAAATCTGCACCTTTGGCCGCCTTGAGCTTGTCAAGCTTGCCCTGGTGCGAGCTGTCCATGGCGGTCGGGAGCTTCGCCTTCACCTTGCCGCTCTCGACCAGAGTCTTCAGCTCATCCGTGGTCTTCTGATGGTCCGTGACCAGCTGGTTCGCGAATTGTTTGATCATGGGATCGCTGGACTGCTGCTGGGCCAGCTTGCCAGATTCAATTTCCAGCATGTCACCCATCGCGGCCTCGGTCACGAAGTCCTGGGTTGAAGGACTCACGCCCAGGACCGAGTTGATGCCGCTCTTTTCTCCGAGGCCTTGCGCTTGCGCCGAAGCCGCAAACAGCAGGCAGATGCAAACTAAAGCATATCTGTGCATTGGGATCTCCTCAGCAGGAATTCACTGAGCGATAAATGCGCGAGCGCTGGCGCCGTTCCCGCCGCCCGCCGATGCTCTGTGAGTCGCGCAGGCGACTCTTGAGCACCTCGGCGCTTCCAATCACTTGCGCTGATGAAAGCGGAACCCGCGAACCTCAGGATCGTTTTCCTCGCCCCTTCGGGGCAGATGGAAACGTTTCGGCCGTTCCACGAACTCGTCGAGAAATCCTTGCCTGATGAGTTGCGCCCACTACATAGACGCGCACCGGATTTGGGTCCAGCCGAACGCGACGCCGTCTAGGTTGAAGCGCATCGTGCAGCAGCGCAGATCCAAGAGTGAGGGATTCCATTCGGTGTCCATACCGCGCAAGCAAGGTGATCTGTTCGCAAGCGCTCCCGTTTTGCCGGAAGGCATGCGTTACGCGACCGACGTACTTACTCGAAAAGAAGAGGTGGCGCTGCTGGATGCGCTGCCGCCGCTGCCGTTCAAAGAATTCGAGTTTCACGGCTTCCTTGGCAAGCGCCGAGTGGTCTCATTTGGCTGGCATTACGATTTCAGCGGTGGCGGCTTGCGGACGGCCGGAGAGCTGCCGGAATTTCTACTGCCCATCCGCGAACGTGCCGCGCACTTCGCCGGCGTGGCCCCCGCCACGCTTGAGCACGCGCTCATTCTCGATTACCCGCAGGGTGCTGCCATTGGCTGGCACAAGGACCGGCCGGCCTTCGGCGACGTGATCGGCATTTCGCTGCTCGCCCCCTGCGTCTTTCGCCTCCGCCGAAAAACCGGCAGGACGTGGGAGCGCCGCTCGCTCACCGCCGAACCGCGCTCCGCCTATTTGCTGCGGGGCCCCGCCCGCAATGAGTGGGAGCACAGCATTCCGCCGGTTGACGCGCGGCGCTACTCCATCACGTTTCGAACGCTGCGCGAGAATGCTCCACGACACGTTTGATCATTGCACCACAAGCACCGTCTGGAAACGGATTTGCTCGTCGAGCAACTCCCATCACCAGATCCGAACGCGGGCCTCGGGTGCCAATCGCAGCTTGTCGCCTGCTTGCACGCCGAAAGCACTGTACCAGGCGTCCATATTTCTGACGACGCCATTGACCCGGTACTGCTCCGGAGCGTGCGGATCAGACACCATTTGCTGACGGACTGAATCCTCAGTCGATTTCTTACGCCAGGACTGAGCGAAGCCGAGAAAAAAACGCTGATCCCCGGTGAGGCCGTCGATGACGCCCGCCGGCTTGCCGGCGAGCGAACCATGATAGGCGTCAAGGGCAATCAGGGCCCCACCAAGGTCCGCGATGTTCTCACCCATGGTCAGATCACCGTTCACACGCGCTCCGGGAAAAGGCTCAAAGGCGTCGTATTGCCGACCGAGCTCCTCAGCGCGCACTTGAAATTGCTCGGCGTCAGCGGCGGTCCACCAGTCGGAGAGCACCCCGGCTGCATCGAACCGGCGCCCGTCGTCGTCGAACGCATGCGTCAGCTCGTGCCCAATGAGAGCGCCGATGCCGCCATAGTTCACCGCCGGGTCCGCCGCAGTATCGAAGTAAGGGCCCTGCAGCTGCGCGGCCGGTAGAACGATCTCGTTCAGATTGGAGTTGTAATAAGCGTTCACCGTCTGCGGAGTCATCAGCCATTCATCGCGGTCGACAGGCGACGGCAGCCTATCAACCTTTCGAAGCCATTCGAACCGGCCAGCGGCCTCGAGATCACCGACAAGATCGTCGGGCCGGACCTGCAGGGTCGAGTAATCACGCCACTTGGCCGGATAGGCGACCTTGACGTTCAAGCGCGCGAGCTTTTCCAACGCCTTGATTTTCGTTTCCTGGCTCATCCAGGTGACGCGCTCGATGCGGCCCTTCAAGGCCAGGCGGAGTTGCTCGACCAACGCCTCGACCTTCGCCTTGGCGTCGACCGAAAAATAGCGCGCCACATAGATCCGCCCGATCGCTTCTCCCATGACGCCGTTGACGGCGCTCACTCCGCGTTTCCAGCGCTCCGGAATTTCCTGTACCCCGCCAAGAGTCTTGCCACGAAAATCAAAATTTGCGGTTACGAAGCGCTTTGAGAGATACGGGGCGGCCGAGTCCGCGAGGTGAAAGGCTTGCCAGGCCTTGAGCGTGTCCACTGATGTCTGGGCGAACAGATCGGCAATCTTCGGGACGGCGGTGTTCTCCAGCACCACCACGTGGTCGAGGCCACGGAGATTTGCAGCCTCCAACAGCGTGCGCCACGGAAATGGAGCAGTCTGCTCGAGTTGCGCCACACTCATTGGATTATACGTCTTCTCGGAGTCGCGCTGCTCGGCAGCGGTCCAGCTCCCCGCGGCGATTGCCGTTTCAAACGCCACGATCGCGGCGGCCGACTCTCGCGGAGCCTCCCAGTCAATCAGCGCAAGAATTTGCGCGACATAGGCTTGGTAAGCCGCCTTCTTGTCCGCAAATTGCGGCGTCAGATAATAGTCACGATCGGGCAGGCCCAGGCCGCCCTGACCAATGGAAACGGCGTATTTATTGGGCGCTTTGGCGTCGACATCGATCGACATGCTGAAGATCGCGCTGAAGAATGTGACAGGCGATGTACCCATCAGTCGGGCGAGATCATCCCGCGACACAGCCGCGCGGAGCTGTTGAATAAGCGGTTTGATCGGCTGCGCGTCGAGGGTCTCCGCACGGGCCTCGTCCATGAAAGCTTTGTAGAAGGCGCCGATTTTTGCAGCATCGGCGCGGGCGCCGGCCTCGATGCCGGCCTCACCGCCTTGGACAATGTCGCGGATACGAAGCTCCACGGAATCGTTCAAAATTCTGTCGACCCCGTTGCTCTCGCGATCGGGGGCGATGACCGTGCGGTCATACCAGGCACCGTTGGCATAGCGATAGAAGTCGTTGCCGGGCTTGGTCGAGGAATCTACGCCGGTGCGGTCGAATCCCCATGGTCCATATTCACCCACGACAGCAGGCACCCGGCCGGACTGCTCGGCGTGGCCGATGGCCGATGGAGCGGCCAGCAAGATGAGAATCCCCGCAACCGCACTCGATATTTTACCCATGCCTACCTTCTTCCGTTGTGCTTGCGTCGACGCGCGAGTTGGACCGAGTGCCGACCATGCTGGAACTGGACCAAGCGCGTGATATAGTCATGACGGCTGCGCGTGCTCAGAGCCCACTGAGTTTCGAACAGCCATGCACGTCGATAGAACCGGTTTGGCGCCCACTTCAAACTGCATCTCGGCAACAAACCGCCGAGAACGGAAGTCGCCAATTAGAAATTGCCGCGCGAAGATTGGCGAGGCGCAGTCGTGAACCCGAAGAAACGCGCATAACAAACTGCCCGTCTGTTGCTAACTCACGGGAATGTCGCGCCTTTATCTTGCGACTGCCGCATGCCCTTGAGAGATCGCCTACCTGGCTGGGGGACTAGGATTCGAACCTAGATTCTCGGAGTCAGAGTCCGATGTTCTGCCGTTGAACTATCCCCCACCAAAGGGCCGCTCTTGCTACTCCATCTGGGGCAGGTTTTGCAAATCGCAAGAAGGCCTTGAGGTCGCAAGGGTTTTTCTGGAGTGGCTGGGCAGGGCAGGAAGGTTTTCCACTGGCTCCTGCGCAAGGTCCAGATGGGAAAGAGGTAATTTAATACAGTTCGGATATAAGGGTAACTGGGGCCTAGGATTTCTACGGTCGATGCGCGCTGCCATCACCATCGTTGCTGTTGTCTTGACCGCCTTACCGGTGAGCGGCTGTGCATCGCTGTGGGATTATTCCCCGCGCACACAGGCCGAGGACGACGCTGACTATCAGCGTACGTATTCGAGCTACAAACGGCTCGCCTCG
>Ga0066903_100002808_pt1 | contig 13862 bp, 11 predicted proteins | sample PanSoiMetaGPlot1_FD_67491 | JGI IMG/M metagenome (GOLD analysis project Ga0066903, IMG submission 67491) | Tropical forest soil microbial communities from Panama analyzed to predict greenhouse gas emissions - Panama Soil - Plot 1 (version 2) | ecosystem: Environmental > Terrestrial > Soil >... | reverse complement strand
AACGATGTGTGTGCGGCTTCCCTGCTTAGTTGCCGGAACGGCCGCATCCCCTTGCGGGAGCCACCTTGCCCAGGGAGGGGGCAGGTTGGTGAGGGCGTCAGCCCTGCTCGTGATGCACGGACACAGGAGCACGAAGATGCGCGACGGTCAACTTACTCCATGCTTTCATCGATGACAGATGGTGGAAGCTGTGACCCAATCGCTACAGTTCTCACCTAGGTCTGTTCACTCTGTCACTACGATGACCGCCGGCTGGCACCGAAAAGCAAATATTTGGCTTAAAATCACAAGATCATGGCTGCCATATAATGGTTCGTAGCTGGTTCATGCCTTACGTGGGGTAACTGCGCCCATACGCAACGAAGATCGCCAGCTGTTGGTTGAACAAGACCCGCTGCGAAGAAGCATTGCCCCGGCGTGATCGTTGCCAAGCACTGCGTTGCCGTGAATGCGGTGCGCCGCATCGCGCTTGGACAGTGAGATCGCAAGGTCGACCCGGCATCGGGCCGACCAGTCGCTCATTCTATGGTCGCTGCCGCCGAGTGGGAGCGATCAATCTCGCCATGACCTGCGTTCCGGCCTCGCGCGCGGACTGCTCATTCGGATAGCGATGCAACGAGCGCTCAACACGGTCCTGGCCGCGATAAATTTCCCATCTATAGATGTTGGGCGGGCTTCCCCCGCTGCGCACTTCAACTCGAAGGGCTTTAACGACCATCCACTCAATATGCACTGATCGAAGCGCTCAGCAATCCCATCTTCCGCGCTGTGGATACCGAGCAGCTCGTCCATGGCCGCTTGCTGTGACTGCCGATTAGCGCTGAGCGGAGCTTCGTAGATGGCGGTCTTCCCTAATGTCTTGCGTGGACATGCCAAAAAAGTTGTTAGCCAATGCCACAGCTGTCCCCGCCGGGTATGATCGGCGGCAAATCGCGGGTCCCAATTTTCTTGGGGGGCAGAAGCGGAAAGCATCTGCTCGACGTGAGCCCTTCCGGCCATGATCCCCAAGCGGACATCAGGCGGGTCGAAATTGCTCTGCTCTGGTCCGTTGCCGTGTTTGGGAAGTGCTATCTTCCGCAAAAGGCCGAAGAGGGCGTCGCCATGAAACTTCCCCGTCGCCAATTCCTGCATCTCGCCGCGAGCGCTGCCGCGTTGCCGACCTTGGCGCGTACAGCATGCGCCCAAGTCTATCCAACTCGGCCGGTGCGTATCGTCGTAGGCTTTGCGCCGGCGGGAGCTCAGGACGTATTGGCACGCCTCATTGGTCAGTTCCTGTCGGAGCGATTGGGGCAACAATTCATCGTAGATAACCGACCTGGCGGAGGCGGGAACATCGGAGCAGAAGCGGTCGTGAACGCGGCCACTGATGGATATACGCTGTTGTTGGTTGGCCCGCCCAATTTGATCAATGCAACTCTCTACGAAAAGCTGAATTTCAACTTCATCCGCGACATTGCGCCGGTTGCGGCGATGGTCCGCGTTTCAAATGTGTTGGAGGTAAACCCCGACGTTCCGGGCCGAACCTTTCCCGAGTTCATGGCCTATGCGAAAGCCAATCCGGGCAAGATCAACATGGCTTCGGCTGGTGTCGGCACAGCGCCACCGCTACCCGTCAGTACTCGACGCGCTCCTCCCCCTCAAGATCACGTCATGCCTCATCGACGGCGAGATCTGTGTCTGCGATGACCGCGGGATGGCGGTGTTCGATCTGCTACGCCACGGCGAGCGCGTGAAGCCCCAGGCGGTTTTGTATGCCTTCGACCTGCTTGAACTGGACGGCGAGGACCTCCGCGACGTCTCGATCGAGATGCGCAAGCGCAGGCTCGCCCATCTGCTCGATGCGGCCAAACCCGGCCTCCAGATCAGCGAGCACCTTCACGGCGACGGCTCGGAAATCTTCCTGCACGCCTGCCAGCTCGGCTGCGAGGGTATCGTGTCGAAGCGGCTCGGGTCGCGGTACGTCTCGGGCCGCACCGAGCACTGGATCAAGGTGAAGAACCCTGCCGCGCCCGCGGTCAAGCGCGAGGCGGAGGAGGAATGGGGGCAGCGACGATGACCCCGGCGCGCCGCTTTCCCCCTCCGTGGCAAGTGGAGGAGATCACGGAGAGCTTCAGAGTGAGCGACGCGACGGGGCAGGCGCTCGCGTATATCTACTTCGAGGACGAGCCGGGGCGCCGGATGACGATGAAGCGCCTTACGCGCGACGAGGCGCGACGGCTGGCGGTCAACATTGCCAAGCTGCCGGAGCTGCTGACTGCCAAGCTGCGGGACGCAGATGCTACTTGAAAGTCCGGCCATCGAGTGCGGTGCAGGCGCCCTGCTGGTGGACGCCGGCCGAAGGAACCAGGAAGCTTTGCGTCCGAGGATTGGAAGCGGCCCGTTGGGATCGCCGACTGGCCCACTGCGGCACACCTTACCTTGCTCAGGCCGCAACTGCGGCCATCAGTTCTCCAGGCAACTAATAGGCTCGCTTTTGTCGACACGGTGCTCTGACCCGCGCGCCAGGCAAGCATAGACATTCGCGAGTCGAAGCGGATGTGTCGGGTGATCCGGTCGTTTTCCTGGGGCCCCTGGTGCTTGACGGCGTGTCCGCGGAAGGCAGAGTCAGGACTGATGAGAGCGAATCAACCCAGACGTTCCCGACCCACAGGATCATTTGCGCCGCGGCAGAGGCCGTGGTCAGCAAATGACCAAGGCAGCCGCCCTAATCGGCCGAAAGGACCGCAGCATGCGCAGAGAAACTACGAACACTACCTTGCGCTCGCCCAAGCAGAGGCACGCGCCGGCAATTTAATCGCCGCGGAGAATTACTATCAGCACGCCGAGCACTACTACCGACTAATGTCATCGGACTCAGCGGAATAGCCAAACGAGCGGTCTCCTCGGCACCCGAGAGGGGATAGCTTTCTCGCCGAAGTTCGCAATGCCCTTGAAAATGGAACGTAAACGCAAATCCCGTGATGTTGCCTTCGCGATTGGGTCGTGCTCTCCGCGAGCAACACGGCGGCCGGCGACAAGCCCGGCGCCGAGGCCCTATCCGGCTTGGCACGGGCATTCTTCTACGCCGGCGCCCGGGCACTGCCCGTCTCACACTGGGCGGTCGCGTCCGACGCAGCAACGCGGATTCTCACTCCTCGCACTTCGATCCCGCGCATTCAATGCCGATGACGTAGTCTTCCGCGTATTCGACCTCTTGCCAGAGGGCCGGCGTCACGCTGCTCGACAATGGCGTGAGCGCGACTCGATACACGCTCTGCTCAACACGCCAAATCCGAAGCGGAACTGCGTGGCGGCGCCGACACCTCTTCAAGGTGGCAAGCGACCAAATGCCCATGTGTTTCGGTGCGACGGAGGTTGGGCTCTTCGGTCCGGCAGCGGTCGAATGCGAAAGGGCATCGGGTGTGAAACCCGCAGCCCTTCGGAGGGTCGAGAGCGCTCGGGATTTCGCCCTTCAGGATGATCCGTTGTCGCTTCGCGTTAGGATCGGGCATGGGCACTGCAGAAAGCAGAGCTTGGGTGTAGGGATGGCGTGGCGCGTCGAAGATTGTGTCGCGGCTGCCAACCTCGACAATCCGCCCGAGGTACATCACCGCTACCCGATCGGTCAGGTGTTCAACGACGGCGAGATCGTGGCTTATGAAGAGGAGAGCCAGGCCAAGTTCGTCCTTGAGGTCAGAGAGAAGGTTGATGATCTGAGCCTTCACAGAAACATCGAGGGCTGAGACCGCCTCGTCGCAAATGATCAGGCTGGCACCGGGAGCGAGTGCGCGGGCAATGCCGATGCGTTGGCGCTGGCCGCCCGAGAATTCGTGCGGAAGGCGTCGCATGGTATCGGCGGGGAGACGCACCTTTGCAAGTAGATCGGCAACCCGGTCATCGATCTCGCGCCGCCCTGAGGCAAGCCCGAAGTTGACGATCGGCTCGGCCAAGATATCTCGGACGGTCAAGCGTGGGTCGAGGCTGCTGAACGGATCCTGGAAGATAATCTGCATGTCCCTGCGCAACGGACGTAGCGCTGCGGGACGGAGTCCATCGATACGTCGCCCGCGCAACAGCACCTCGCCTTCGGTCGGGTCAACGAGCCGCAACACGAGGCGCCCGACCGTCGACTTGCCGCAGCCACTCTCACCCACGATCGAAAGGGTCTCGCCTGCGTCGAGAACAAAGTCCACGCCATCTACTGCAGCCACATGTGCCCGCGTGCTAAAAAATCCACGACGCACGGGAAAGTGTTTTTTCAGCCCCCGCACCTCGAGGAGAGGGTCCGTTCTCATTGCATCACGATCTTTTCGGCATGGTGGCAAGCGAATGCCTGACCGTTCGAGGCGGTCTCGACCGCGGGAGCAAGTTCTCGACACACGTCGGTCGCGAGTGCGCATCGGTCGGCGAAGGCGCAACCATCGATCGTCCCCAGAAGCGAGGGAACTACACCGGGAATCTCGGGGAGCCGACGCTGCCGGTTGCGGCGCGCAGTGGCACCGAGCCGTGGCACAGCCTGGAGCAGCGCCCTCGTGTAGGGATGCCGCGGACGCGAGAAGATCGTGCTCACCGGCCCCTCCTCGACCTTGCGTCCTGCGTACATCACTACCACACGATCGGCCATCTCCGCCACCACGCCGAAATCGTGCGTGATCAGGACGACAGCTGAGCCGAGACGTTGCTTGAGATCACGGATCAGGTCGAGCACCTGGGCCTGGATGGTCATGTCCAATGAGGTCGTCGGTTCGTCGGCAATGAGAAGTTTTGGACGGCATGCGAGCGCGATGGCGATCATCACTCGCTGCCGCATGCCGCCGGACAGCTGATGAGGGAACTGACGGAGCCGTCTTACCGGGTCCGGAACGCCGACCATAACGAGCATCTCGGCAGCACGATCGCGCGCCTCGGTGCGCGACACGCTCTCGTGCAGCCGAACGGTCTCGCCGATCTGGCGCCCGATGCTCAGCACCGGGTTCAGACTCGTCATTGGCTCCTGAAAGATCATGCTGATCTCGTTGCCGCGGATTGCTCGAAGCTCGCGTTTTCTGAGCGACAGGAGATCGCGCCCCTCGAAGCGCACGGCGCCCGAGATGCGGGCTGGCGGTTCCTTGAGGAGTCGAAGAATCGAGAGCGCGGTGACCGACTTGCCGCACCCTGACTCGCCGAGCAGCGCGACGGTCTCGCCCGGACAAACCACAAAGGACAATCTATCGACAGCGCGGATAGCACCCTCTGGTGTCCAGAACTCTGTTTTCAGGTTCTGCACATCGAGGAGTGTCACGGGAAGTCACTCGCGCGGTATTTGCCTGGGATGCCAGCGAGCCATCACTGCGCCCAGCCGGCCGAACGTCGCACGCATCGCTATCTCTTCTCGAGGTTCCACATGATTGGATACGGTGCGGTCAGAATACCCGTAAGGCTCTTGCGATAGGCCACCGGCTGGTAGAACTCGCCGAGCGGAATGGTCGCAGCAAGGTTAATGGCCTCACGCTGTATCTCCTCGGCCCTGGCTCGCTTGGCTTTGTCATCTTCTGACAGTGCCCACTCGTCGACGAGCGACTCGAGCTTTGGGCTGCAAGCCCATCCCGGCCAGCCTTTGACGGCGCAGGGAGCGGTGAGCATCTGGCTTGTAAGCGGGTTGGCAAGGTCCGGGCCGAATGACCAGAGCGGAATGATGCTCCAGCCTCCCTTCTCCACACCCTCAGTGTTGAGACGCCGCGAAAGCATGGTGTTGAAGTCCATCTGCTGCTCTTCGACGTTCATGCCAACAGCCCTGAGTTCCTGGACGAGGACCTGACCTTCGTCTTGGATGGCAAAGATGCCGGTCGATGTCAGCACCACGACCTTTTCGCCGTGGTAGCCGGCCTCTTTGAGGAGTTGCTTGGCCTTCTCGCGATCGGGCTTCCTGTAGGCGTCGGCACCGACCTCGCTGCCGTTCGGCGAGCCGCACATCATATAAGCCCAGCAAGTACGCCAGAACTGCTCGTCGCCGATCATTGCACGCATGTAGTCTTCCTGATTGACCATGTGCAGGAGTGCTTGACGAATTTTCTGGCTATTGAAGGGCGGCTGGATGTTGTTGAAGCGCAGATAGGCCTGCAGGCCAATCTTGTTGAACACGTCTACTGCTACATTGGGATCGGAGCCGAGCGCCTTTGCGAAGTCGAGCGGGATCGATTCGACGATGTCAACCTCACCCTTCCTCAGTGCCGACACGGCGGTGTTGGCGTCGGGGATGATGTTCCATTCGACGCGGTCGACCTTGACCACCTTGCCACCGGCATACCCATCGCCCGGCTCGTTGCGGGGGACATAGTCTGGATTTTTGACAAAGACGATCTTGCTTCCTGGCTTCCACTCCGTGTGCACGAACTTGAACGGACCCGAACCGATTGCATCGGTGTTGGCGACGTTGTTCGGCTTAGTGTTGTTGCGTTCCGGATAGACGAAGAGAGGCCAACTGGGCTTGGCCATGATCTCAATCGCCTGCCGGAACGGTTTTTCGAACGTCATGGCGAACGTGCGGTCATCGACGACCTCCAGTGCCATCCCGGCGGCCATCATCTTCTGGCCAGCGGGATCGCCCTTCGCCCAGCGAATGATTGAGGTGGTCGCATCCGCCGCGCGCACCGGCGCGCCATCATGGAACTTGACGCCGGTTCGCAGCGTGAACCTGTATGACTTGCCATCGTTGCTGGCCGTATAGACGTCAACCATCTGTGGCCGCGGGAGGTAATTTCCGTCCACTGCGAAGAGCTGGTCGTAGACCATGTAGCCGTATTGCGTGACGACCGGCGATTTGTTGACAATAGGGTCGAGCACGTTGATGTCGGCCTGCGGAACGTAGCGAATCACTGTCTCCGCGTAACTTTCGGCAACGCCTGACAAGCCGGCGGCAAGAGCCATTGCCCCGACCGCCCTTAACGTCTTGCAACGTCTCATCCCGTCATCTCCTACTTAAGGGCATCTGATCGCCCTCCTATCTCAATCGGCAAGCAATCCCCGCACCGACCTCGATGCATCGTCAGATCAGCGCGGGATCTGCGACGCGATCGAGATGGATGTTCTAGCCGGACAACGTAGTGGGCCAGGTTGCTGCACAGGAACGCGCACATCGCTCCGAACTTTCGGCGCTGCCGAGCCGCTTGGCCGGGCTCATGAATGGCGGCTGCGGCAGAAATGCCCTTCTGGAGGGGTGGGCATGCGTGCGAGGGCCATCCTGTATTATGGATTGACCTGGCGCAAGACGGAGAGGATCGATAATTTTTGCTTGCGTCACAACTGTGTTCGCTGTCGTATGGCCGCGACTGCACAAAGCAGGCGCGTGCGCTTTGGAGGCCGGTCTATCGCGGCATCCGGCAGCGCAGGGGACACCAATGCTCGCCTACATCGTTCGGCGGATTGTCTCCACGCTTCCGGTTGTGGCGATCGTGGCGGTCGTCGTGTTCTTGTTGCTGCACCTCTCTCCCGGGGATCCGGCTGCGGTCATTGCAGGCGATGGCGCAGGAATTGAGGAGGTCGCTCGGATCCGCTCCGAACTGGGTCTCGACCAGCCTCTGTATGAGCAGTTCATTCGTTGGGTGGTCCGCGTGGTGCAGGGCGACCTCGGTGCTTCGATCTTTTCCAAAATTCCGGTCACCGAGCTGATCGCACAGCGGATCGAGCCAACTCTCTCGCTGACCGTCTTCACTCTGTTCCTGTCAGTCAGCCTCGGTGTGGCGTTCGGGCTTGTTGCGGCCGCGACCGCCGGCAGCCTGCTCGACCATGCACTGATCTTCGTTGCGATCGCTGGATTTTCAGCACCGATCTTTGTCATTGGCTACATTCTGGTGCTGGTGTTTGCGATCGATCTCGACTGGCTGCCGGTCCAAGGCTATGTCGCGCTGGCGGACGGATTCGTGCCTTTCCTTCGTCATCTTGTCCTGCCGAGCGTGACGCTAAGTCTCGCCTATCTCGCGCTCATCTCGCGGATCACGCGGGCAAGCGTCCTCGAAGCTGTGGCTCAGGACTATGTTCGGACAGCCTACGCAAAGGGAATGGGCGAGGCGCGGGTATTCACTGGCCACGTGCTGCGCAATGCGGCCGTGCCGATCACCACCATAGTCGGCATCGGTGTCGCGCTGCTAATCAGTGGCGTCGTGGTGACGGAGAGCGTCTTCAACATCCCGGGCATCGGACGCTTAGTGGTCGACGCGATCAGCCGGCGGGATTATCCGGTGATCCAGGGCGTGACGCTGGTGTTTGCTGGCGTCTGCGTCCTCATCAATCTTTTGGTCGATCTGGCCTGCGGCCTGTTCGACCCCAGAATCCGTCTGTGATGCGCTTCAATCGGCGAATGTCGATCGGATTGTTGTTGCTCGGCGGCCTGGCGCTCGCCGCCATCATGGCGCCGTTTCTGGTAGGTGATCCCTTTGCCATCAGTCCGGCCAACCGGCTTCGCCCGCCTTCGGCCTTGTATCCCTTCGGCACCGACAATTTCGGACGCAGCGTGCTCAGTCGAACGGTATATGGTGGCCGGATTTCGCTGATCGTCGGCGGCGCGGTCGCCGCGATCAGTGTAGTTCTCGGTTTCGCGATCGGCCTCCCCGCGGGCTATTTTCGCCGGATCGATAATGTCGTCATGCGCGTGATGGACGGGATCATGGCGATTCCTTCCGTGCTCCTCGCTATTGCCGTCGTGACGCTGACCGGCTCGGGCGTTGGCACTGTCATCGCTGCGCTGGCGGTGCCGGAAGTGCCGCGCGTGGTGCGTCTCGTGCGCAGCCTGGTGCTCATGATACGGGAGCTACCCTTCGTCGAGGCTGCCGTCGCAAGCGGCTCGTCGAGCTTCAAGGTGCTCTGGCTGCACGTTCTTCCGCACACCGTCGCACCGGTGATCGTCCAGGTAACCTATGTCGCCGGCTCAACGATCCTGACAGAGGCGGCACTGAGCTTCCTTGGGATCGGAACGCCTGCGACGATTCCTACGTGGGGCAACATGATCGCGAACGCACGGAACTTCTTCTCGCTCGCGCCCTGGCTGATTATTTTCCCCGGCATCGCGGTGTCGATCGCGGTGCTCGCGGTCAATCTGTTCGGCGACGGCCTTCGAGATCTCCTCGACCCACGGCTGGCCCGGCGCGTGCGCTGACGCCCAATGCTCGCAGGGAGAATCCATCATGAATCGTCCAGGCACGATCAAGACTTCGGGACACACGCAGCCGAACGCCGTCAATGGCATGGCAATCGCCGACGTACGCGCCTTCGCGCTCTCCTTTCCAGTGACCGGCGGGGCCAGACTCGGGATCGGCCGCGCGGTCAAGCGCGACGCGGTCGTGGTCAAGGTGACGACCGCCGACGGTCTCGTCGGCTGGGGTGAATCCCATCACGGCCGGGCCGCGAATGTTACCGCAGCCCTGGTCAACAGCGCGCTACGCGACAACATTCGAGGCCTTCTCGCCGACGATGTAGTGGGTGTGTGGAGCCGCATCTACCGCATGCAGCTCAAGAGCCATGGGCTCGGCGCCGCCACGGCCATGGCCATGAGCGGCATCGACATGGCACTGTGGGACATTCGCGGCAAGGCGATCGGCTGGCCGCTCTGCCGGCTCCTCGGGGGCTCGGTGAAGCCGGTGAAAGCGTATGCCGGTGGAGTCTCGCTTGGCTGGCAGGAGCCTGCGTCGCTGGTGGAGGAAGCGAGGCCGTTGGTCGAGGCCGGCTACAAAGCCGTGAAGCTGCGCGCCGGCGACACCCCGGCTCGCGACATCGCGCGGGTCCGCGCGGTGCGGGAGGCCTTCGGCGACGAACTCGTCATCCTGGTCGATGCCAACACGGAATATTCAATCGATGACGTGCGTGCGGTCATGCCGGCCTTCGAGGACCTTCGTGTCGGCTGGCTGGAGGAGCCATTCCCGGCGCACGACTATTGCAGCTACGGCGAGGCCCGGCGTCTCGGCTGCGTCCCGCTCGCAGCGGGCGAGAACCACTTCACGCGATTCGAGTTTACGCGGCTGATCGACGACGGGCATGTCACGATCCTGCAGCCCGACTTATCAAAGGCGGGCGGCATCACCGAGGTATTGCGGATCGCTGCGCTCGGATCAGCCTGGAAGTTACCGATCCATCCGCACAGCTCGATGACGGGACTCAACATGGCGGCCACGATCCACTTGCTCGCCGCGATCGATAACGCCGGGTACTTCGAGGGCGACGCCTCGCCCGGAAACCTCTTCCGCGATACTCTCGTCGACCGCCCTTACGAGCTTGCCAGCGACGGTACCGTGCGGCCGAACGAGGGCCCAGGTATCGGCGTCGAGGTTGATGAAGGCTTCATCACGGCGCACCCATTCATCGAAGGCCCCAACTACGCAGTCTGACAGCGCGAAGGAGCGACGCCATGACGAGCATGACCGGCCGCATCCCCACGACCCACACCGGCAGCTTGGCCCGGCCGCCGGAACTTCGCGATATGCTTCTCGCTCGGGCGCGAAAGCAGCCGGTCGATGCGGCAGCCCTCAACGCGGCGGCGTCGAAAGCCGTGGCCGACGTGGTGCGCGAGCAGTGCAAGATCGGGCTGGACATCATCAACGACGGCGAGCAATCGAAAACCGGTTTCGCTCTCTATGTTCGCGATCGCCTCTCGGGCTTCGAGGGTGAATCGGTACGCCGCGCGATGAGCCTCGAGGGGCGGGAGTTTCCGAGCCTAGTTGGCAATCTCGTGCCAATCCAGATTGCGCAGCCCTGCACCGGCCCGCTGAAATGGAAGGATTTCGGCGCGGTCGAGCGCGACATCGCGGTACTCAAGGCCGCAACTGCCAACGTCGAGCACCGGCAGGTCTTCATGAACGCGGTGTCCCCCGGCACCTTCATTAATTTCAATCCCAACCGGTACTACGCGAGCCAAGACGAGTACGTCGCCGTAGTGGTCGAGACGATGCGCCGGGAATACGAGGCGATCGCAGCGGTCGGATTCATCCTACAGATCGACAGCCCGGACCTTGCCCAGCGCAGCTACAACTACCCCGACCTCTCCACTGAACAATGGAGGAAGGTGGTCGCAGAGAATGTCGACGCAATCAACCAGGCCACGCGAACCATTCCGCGGGAGCAAATCCGCGTCCATGTCTGCTGGGGCGCAAACGAGGGACCGCACAACCACGACACCGAGCTCAAGGACGTCGTGCATGAGCTGATCCGGCTGCGCGCTGCCGCGATCTCCATCGTCGCGGCCAACGGCCGACACGAACACGAATGGAGAATCTGGGAGACGGTGAAGCTGCCCGACGGCATGTCGCTCATTCCGGGCGTGATTGATTCCACCACGAACATCATTGAGCATCCGCAGGTCGTTGCCGACCGGCTAATCCGCTACGGACGCATCCTCGGACGGGAGCGGATCATCGCCGGGGTTGATTGCGGCTTCGGCACGATCGTGGTGGAGCGGCCCAAGGTCGACCCGGCCGTCGCGTGGGCGAAGCTCAGGTCGCTGGTGGAGGGAGCGCAGTTGGCGAGTAGATCGCTGTGGGGGGAGCGATGAGCCGTTTCGCCAGCGCTCGAGAACTGGATTCACTCAAACCGCAAAAAGGAGACGAGGACATGCCCGCTTTCTGGCTCGCTCGCGCCCGGATCATCGATCCGGTCGCCTACGCCCGATACAACGAAGCTACAAAAGAGGCATCGAAGAATTATCCCCGGAAGGTACTCGCCCGCGGGGGAAGGTTCCAGGTGCTGGAGGGGCAGACCCACTACGATCGCTTCGTCATCTTGGAATACCCGTCGTTCGACGCAGCTCTCGATTATTTTCACTCGCCCGGCTACCAGGCCGCTGCCGAGCTGCGCCGGTACGGCGGTGGCGAAAACGAAGTGGTGATCGTGGACGGGCTTACCAATCCGACAGCCCAGACATGATTCTGAGCGATCTGTTGCGGGTAATAGCGATGCACGAATGCGCAATAGCGGCGCGTGCTGGCATGGCAACGGGAGCGAGCCATGATCAAAGCGGCCATAGTCGGGCTTGGTTGGTGGGGCAAGACACTTCTCGAATCGGGCGAGAACAGCGAGCTTATCCGCTTCGTCGCCGGCACGACCCGCACCATGTCCGACGAGATCGCGAGCTTCGCCAAGCAACGGGGGCTGAGGCTTGCGGCAACTTACGAGGCGTTGCTCGCTGATCCGACGATCGATGCGGTGGTGCTCGCGACTCCGCCTTCGCTCCACGCCGCCCACGTGATGGCGGCTGCGAAAGCCGGCAAACACGTATATTGCGAAAAGCCGTTCACCTTGACCAAAAGGGAAGCCGAAAAGGCGGTCGCCGCCATCCGCGAGGCTGGCGTGACGCTCGGACTCGGCTACAATCGACGCTTCCACCCCGAAATGACCAAGCTGCGCGATCGCATCCGCAGCGGCGAACTCGGCACCATCCTGCACGTCGAAGCAACCATGACGTTCCCGAACGTGCTGTTTATCAAGCCCGGCCATTGGTACGCCAACAAGGAGGAGGCGCCGTGTGGCGGTCTCGCACCGATGGGAGTCCACTCGATCGATGGCATGATCGATCTGTGCGGCAACATCGATCAGGTTTTTTGCCAGAGTTTCCGGCGTGCCGCCGCCGTCGAGGCCGACGACACGACCGCGATTCTGTTCCGCATGAAGAGCGGCATGTCCGGCTATCTTGGCACGATGACGACGACCGGACCGGGGTTCAGCTTCCAGGTGTTCGGCTCAAAAGGATGGGTGCGGCTCGAAGGGCTCACCCATGTCGCCGGCGCCTCGCCGGACGAGCGGCGCACCCGCCTGCTCGGCACCTGCAAGCACCAGCCGGCGCAGGGAGACGCGCAGGTGTGGCAGGCGGCGGCGCTCGACATCAGGCGGGCCGCTCTCGAAGCCTTCGCAAAGGCCGCCGAGGGCGGGCCAGCTTATCCGATCTCGCACGATGAAATGATCCATGGCGTTGCCGTCACCGAGGCGATCGTGCGCTCGGCCGCCGCCTGCAAGGTCGAAAGCGTCGTCTGACCCACGGCGAAGTGGCTGCGCAACCTGTGAGCCGCACAAGTCGACGATTACCGGCAACGGCGTCGGCTTGGCAGTCTTTAGCAGCAGACAGATCATCAGTTTCGGCGACAACCAGAACCCTGCTCCCAAAAATGCTACTTCAATGCGTTGGGGGATGGGGGAGGGGTCTTCGCCATGGCAGAGTTTTTTCGACCGCTAGGCGCCCCTGGAGAGCAGGTTGCGGACGGGCGCCAGTGACCGGACGGCACGCCCCGATCAGAGAGCAAGCTCGCGGTTGACTCGCTGCACCGTCCCGACGCCAACTGCCAGTTTGGCGGCTATCTTGCGCAGGCCGGGCCTCTCGTTGGCGCTTAACGCGGCCCTGATGGCGCGCTCCGTCTTCTCGGCTATCTTCGGCCGGCCAAGCCGCTTTCCTTCAGCCCTTGCCCTCGCCAAGCCCGCCCTGACCCGCTCCTGGATCATCGATCTCTCGAACTCCGCGAAGACGCCCATCATCTGAAACATGGCCTTGCCGGCCGGCGTCGTCGTGTCGAGTCCTTGCTGATGCAGGAACAGGTCGATGCCGAGCGCATGCAGTTCGGACAGGAAGCCGACGAGGTCTTGCAGGCTACGGCCGAGCCTATCAACGCTCCACGCCATGACGATGTCGAACTCGCGACGTGCCGCGGACCGGCATAGTGCATCGAAGGCAGGACGCTTGTCGCGGCCCTTGGCGCCGCTGACGCCGTGATCCTTGTAGACCTTGACGACATCGCATTCCATGCGCTCCGCGATCTCGCGCAGCTCCCGCTCTTGGTTCGCGGTCGTCTGGTCGACTGTGCTGACGCGAAGATAAAAAGCGGCCCGCTTCATCGATCCCTCTCCCGTGCCGTTGCCCGGTCGGAAGAATGCTA
>Ga0066903_100002807_pt1 | contig 13862 bp, 11 predicted proteins | sample PanSoiMetaGPlot1_FD_67491 | JGI IMG/M metagenome (GOLD analysis project Ga0066903, IMG submission 67491) | Tropical forest soil microbial communities from Panama analyzed to predict greenhouse gas emissions - Panama Soil - Plot 1 (version 2) | ecosystem: Environmental > Terrestrial > Soil >... | reverse complement strand
AAGCCCACCCAGAAGCTCCTTCGATGCTTTGTTGAGGTCGATGCGCGCGGCTTCAGTCTGAAAGGCGATCACAAGCCGAGCCGCGCCGACGCGCGTCGTGAACTCGCCCGCCGTCGGCCGCGTATTCGCTTGCGCGCTGAGGAGCCGATAGGCGGCAAGCTCCACACCGGCGGAAACTAAGGGATCAGCGATGATAGCGTCGCTGCTTGCCGAGACGGCGGCCATCGAATTCATCACGTAAAGGCCGCAGATCGAAGCCAGCGCTGCCAGCGCCGCCAGGATCCACAACACCGCGACCACGATGAAACCGTCGCGTCCCGAGCTCAATCGATTAAGTGCGAAGACAGGGATCATCATGCCTACCTCCGCTCAACCTGTTCAACGGCGGGCGACGTCTGATTGCTGTCGGTTGACCCTTGCGCAATTTGTGCAAAGCATTGTTCAATGCTTTGCTTCGATACACACTCCGCCGGCGTATCGATGTGCAGTAGCGCTGCCGTGGAGACCCTGAGCGTTTGCTGCGTGCCGCTATCGCGCACGGTGATGCGAACTCTCGTCGGCAATTGGGCAGCCGCGTGCCACGCCGCTTGCCAGATACCCTGGGCGCCCGCATAGGCGAACGTCACGCGGTAAGGCGGGCGGATCACCACCACCGGATCGACGAATTGCACCGGAGTGCCCGGAACCATGGGCGCAAACCTAGCCCGATCGCGAACCAGCGCCAGTCCGTTGCGGTCGCCGACCTCGTGGAAACGAACGATTTCGAGGCCGGGATGCGTATTCGGCCCGATTGCAGTGCGGACGAAAGTGACGCTAAGTTCATCGCCGTCGAAATATGGCCTTTTCACTAACCTGTCGGAGGGAACAAATTCCGCCACTGACAAGTCTTGAATGACGCGATTGAGACCGAAGGCAAAGCGCTCGTCTCGATCGACGCGCAGGATGCCATACTTCCAATTCGGCAGCCATTGCGCGGTGACCGGGGCAATTGCGACAAGGATGAATAGCATCAACAGCGTCGCTACCAGCATCTCGATCAGGGTAAACCCTGCCTCACTGCTGTGCGGATCGGGCAGCCTTTGCATGTTGCTCATCCGGCGGTCCTTGGCACCAGCCGAACCGTGTCGAGCCGAAGCGGCGGGCCTTCGGTTGTCTGCACCCGCACGGTGATCGCGAGCGGAATCCAATTCAGCGATTTGGGTGCGGCCGCCGCAGGAACAGCCAGCGCAGAATTGGCCAACGTAGGACTCGGCGGCGCAGCGTTCGGCGTCGGCACGACCAGTGGAACGACGTCGATCCGCCAGCGGAAATCGCCCGAGCCGCCGGACTGGCTGCCGACTTGCAGTGCACTGCGGTCTGGCAAAGCTGCCAACAGATTTTGCGCGGTTTCGAGAAGGGGCACCCGGCGGTCGACCGCTCGGATGGCTCTGACCGTGCTGCCGACCAGCGCGCCGATTGCCGCCAACGCAACTGCAAGTATGCTGATGGCGATCAGAACTTCGATCAAGGTGAAGCCCGCGTTCGCCCCCGGACGACGCCGGGCGCCGCGTATCGGCGTCCGCGCGTCGTCACATCGGCTGATGCGGAATGACATCGACGCCCCCGGTGAGCCAATTGACTCGAACCTCATAACCAAAACCGGAACGGGTAAGCGCGATCACGCCGCCGCATGACATACCCGACGGAAAAAAATCCACCGTCATCCCCGTGGTCCGATCGTAGCAGCGCGTCGCGAGCATGGCGTCGAGCCGGACGTCGGCTGGCACGCGCACGATCCGGCCGTCCCCGCCGGAGCGGATGGTGCGCGCTTGTGCGTCGATCAGGGTTTCGACGCGCACCCGCCGGCGCAGCGCCGCGACGCGGTCGGCTTTGAGCAGGGTAGCGACGGCGACCGCGTAGCCTTCAAGCCCGGCGCGACTCGTCGCCCGCGGAATTGCAGGAAGTATCACGGCAGCGAGGAGCCCAAGGATCGCGAGAACGCAGACGATTTCGAGCAGGATGTAGCCGTCCTGCCGCCTCACGACGTTAGCGCAACGCACTCGACTGGCTGCCGGCCTCCATGCTGGAAATGTCTGCCGCGGTTCCAGTACCACCCTCCTGACCATCAGATCCGTACGATAGGATCTCATAGGGTGCGCGTTCGACCGGCGACCGATAAACATAGGCGTGTCCCCAAGGATCCGACGGCACCACCCCGCCTTTTAGATATGGTCCGTTCCATTCTACGGCATTGCCCGGCCGCCGCACCAGCGCAGCGAGTCCGTCGTTCGACGCCGGATAGCGGCCCATGTCGAGATAATAGAGGTCGAGCGCGCTACCGAAACTCTGGATCTGGATCTTGGCCGCCTTGACCTTCGACTCGCCCAAATACGTTAGCACCCGCGGTCCGACGATCGCCATGATCAGACCGATAATGGTAATGACCACGAGTATTTCTACGAGCGTGAAGCCGGCCTCCCCGCGCCTGCGCGGTACGCCTACTTGACGCCTTTTTCCGGCGCTTGTCATATGCCTGCCACTCCCGTTGCCAAAGTTTGACCACTCTACCCGATGAGTTGGCTCACCGATATGAGCGCTGTCATCACGGAGACGATCAAGCCACCGACTACTACACTGATGGCCATAATAGCAGCCGGGCCGGCAATTCCAACCAACCGGTCCAAGACGCGCTGCAGCTTGGATTCGTAGAACTCAGCCACACGGCCGGCTAGAACAGGCAGCTGTCCGGTCTCGTCACCGAGCCGCAACATGCGCACCGCCATCGCCGGCAAAACGTCGGCCTCCGCGAGCGCCTCGGACAACTTCGTGCCGTGACGCACCCGCTCCACCATCTGTTTCCAGATATCGGCCGGACCCGTAGTAGCCATAATGTCGACGAGAATCCGCAGCGCCGTTGCGAGATGCACACCGCTACTGAGGAGAACGCCCAAATTCCGGCAGAACAAGGGCGCCCGGTAATACGGCATGATCCGACGCACCAGCGGCAGGCGAGTGATGGCGGCAACGAGCGCGGCGCGAACGGCGGGCTGCCGCAGCGACAACCACGCGATTGTCAGAATAAGAGCGAGGCCGAGCGCGATCGCGCTGACGTGGGCGTTTAAAAACGCTGAAAGCGACAGAAATGTTGCGAGCGTCGGATCGATCTTGGCGCCGAGATCGTGCAAGACTGAGGCGAATTGCGGCAGCACGAAAGTCAAAAAGAACATCAACACGCATCCGGCTGCGAAGAAAATGAAGGCAGGATAGCGGATCGCTTCGATGAGCTTGCGCCGCACCGCCTCGGCGCGCGCCCGCTCGCTCGCTAATACTTCGAGTACCTGGTCGAGCGAGCCAGACGCCTCGCCGACCCGGATCAGAGCCACGTACATTGGCGTGAACAACATCGGATAACGCGCCAAGGCGTCCGCGAAGGTCTCTCCGGCAAGCACTTGTGAGCGGACCTCGGCGACGACGGGGCGTAGCCGACCGATGTCGCGATCGGTGGCGAGCAGTTCGAGGCCGTCATTGATTCGCGCTCCGGCACGCAACAGCAGGCCGAGATCGCGGGTGAAGACCGTCACATCTTCAGGTCGAGGCCGCCCGAATACTGCGAAGCTACCCTGCGCTGTCGCGCCTTCGGTCGCGAGACTCTCGATCAGAACTAGGCCGAGCGCCTCGATGCGACTGGTCACCTCGGCAGCCGATTGGCCGGCGATCGCGCCGGATACCACTTCGCCGCTGCCCTTCATGGCACGATAGTGATAGTTCGGCATTCCTTCACCGCAAGGTCGTGACGCGCAGCGTCTCTGGAACGGTCGTAATGCCCGCACGGCATTTGATGACCGCATCGTCCAGCATGGTGGTCATGCCGGCCTTGATGGCGGCGCGATCAAGCGTGGTCGCATCGGAATGAGATCCGATAAGATCGCGAACCTCATTGATAATCTCTAAAAGTTCGAATACGCCGGCGCGGCCGCGATAGCCCGAGCCGCCGCAACGTTCGCACCCGGTCGCCTCGTGGACGACGTTGCCCGCCGCGAGGCCAACCATGCCATAGCGCAGATCGCGAGCGATATCCTCTACGGTCAGCGTCCGTGGCGTCTTGCAGCGGTCACACAATATGCGCACGAGTCGCTGCGCGATCACGGCCCGCAATGTGGACTTCAGCAAATATCCTTCGACACCCATGTCCAGCAGGCGCGGCACGGCGGCGGCTGCAGTCTCAGTATGCAACGTCGTCAGTACCAAATGTCCCGTCAGCGCTGCGTGAATCGCGATATGCGCCGTTTCTTTGTCGCGGATTTCGCCGACCATAATGACGTCGGGATCCTGGCGAACGAAGGCGCGCATCGCGGTCGCAAAGTTGAGTCCAATTGAAGGCTTGATCTGCGATTGATTGACGCCAGGAATTTCATATTCGACCGGATCTTCGATCGTCAGAATTTTTCGCGTTGTCTCGTTGAGAATCGAGAGCATCGTGGCGAGGGTGGTTGTCTTGCCGCTGCCGGTGGGACCGGTGATGACGATCATGCCGTGCGGCAGAGCGAGCAAATTGCGCAAGGCGGCCTCGTCGCGCGGCGACAGGCCGAGCTTGGCCAATTCGAGCAAGCCTCGGTCGCGCGGTAACAAGCGCACCACGGCGCTCTCGCCGTGCTGCGTCGGCATGGTGGCTACGCGTACATCGATCTCGGTGCGGCCAACGCGCAGCCGCGCCGCGCCGTCCTGCGGCAAACGCCGTTCCGCGATGTTGAGACCGGAAAGAATTTTGATGCGCGAAACGAGCGCTTGCGGCATAACGCCGGCCGGTGCCGAAACCGAGCGCAACAGACCGTCGACGCGCATGCGCACAGTAAGCCCGGCGCGGAATGGCTCGACGTGGATGTCGCTGGCGCGCAGCTCGACAGCTCGCTCGAGTAGATCGTTGAAAGCGTGTACGACCGGCGCGCCGCTGGCCAAGTCGCGAAGGCTATCGATGTCGTCATCGCTATGAAGACGTTCGCCGGCCGCGACAACGGACTCGTCAACACCATCATCCAGACGCTCCAGCACGGTCGCGATGTCCTCAAACGAGGCTATTACGGCGTTGACGCGATCGCCGAACACGATCTCGGCAGCGCGTATCGCGGCAGTGTCCAGCGGATCGGCAACGGCGAAGTTAAGGTTGCCATCGGCGGATCGGAACGGCAGTACCATGGACTCGCGCAAGAAGCGCCGGGAAAATCTCTCGACCTGGGGCTCGCTTGCTAGGAGTTCCGGCAAGCTGATGCGTTGGAGGCCCCAGAACCGCGCTACCTCATCGGCGAAGTCACCAGCGGGCAGATTGGTCGATTCCCATACCTCGCGCAGAGCTCTGACGGCAGACGCGCCGGCCATTTGGCTAAGCGGCGTGCGACCGCGGGCAGGCAAAGAGTACTTTTCGAGGAGGTAGGTCCCAAATTTCTCTGGTGACGCGTCTTGCATCGACCATCACTCTACGGCCACTCTACGGCCACTCTACGGCGCGAGGATCGAGGAACCGCTTGCTATGCTTGGAGAGGCTTGACTCCATTACATAATTAGCAAGTACTTGAGCGGATGTCAAAAATCCGTGCTAGATTGGGATCATGTTGCGTGGGCGGTACCGGGGGGCAACGCCTCTGTGCAGAGGAAGATGCACGAAATGAGGGGTGCGGGGGCTCTGGGACGTGTTGGTCCGTGCGTACGGCGGTGGCTGGCGGCCAGCGCAGTCGGCATTGGGCTTGTTGGCTGTAGCCTACATAATCCTTCTGAGGAGGCCAAACCGCTCGATCCCCGGGGTCAGTCGGTAACGGACCAGGTCCGCGCCATCGATCTGTCGCCGAAAGGGCCGTTGCCAGTGCAGGACGGCGTGGTGGCGGGAGCACACGGCTCAAGCGGTGCCATCTATCTTGGCGATACGACCTCGACTCCGATCAAAACCACGGCTGATGTCGGCGGCGCCGGTAATGACCAGGGCTATGATCTCAATTTCGAAAATGCGCCAGTCGCTACCGTCGCCAAGGTAATTCTCGGCGACATTCTCGGTGCGGGCTACGCCATCGATCCCCGTGTCCAAGGCACCGTCACGTTGTCTTCTGGCCGTCCGATCGGCAAAGCCGATGCGCTTTTCGTGCTCGAGGGCGCGTTACGCATGTCCAACGTCGCGCTGATCCACGACCGAGAGGGCTACCGCCTGGTGCCGGCGGCCGATGCCACTAGCAGTGGTTTCGTCGACACCACCGGCGCTACGCAGCCCGGCTACGGTCTAAGTGCGGTGCCGCTGCATTACGTCTCGGCGCAGGCCATCCTAAAGTTGCTTGACGGCTTCGGCGTTAAGCCCAACGCGGTGCGAGTCGACAATGCCCGCAACATTGTGCTCGTTCAAGGTAGCGGTGTCGACCGCCGCGCGGCGGTCGACACGATCCTCAGCTTCGATGCAGATTGGATGCGCGGCGAGTCAGTCGGCGTTTTTCCAATTCAGAACAGCGCGCCCGACGCGATCATTCCTGAGCTCGAAAAGGCCATGGACGCTGGCGACGGTGGACTGGCGCAGCATGTCGTCAAATTCCAGGCAGTGCCGCGGCTGAACGCGGTCCTCGTTGTTAGCCGCAAAGCTGAATATCTGCGCAGCGCCGCGGCCTTGATCAGGCGTCTCGATGATGCGTCAACCTTCGGCATCAACCTGCGCGTCTATCGGCTGCGCTACGGCAACGCCAGGCAGGTCGCCGCGGTCCTGAGCGATATCTTGATCGGTCACCCGAGTGGCGGCCTCGATACGGAGCAAAACCAGATTGCGCCGGGCGCCGGCACCTCAGTCACCACCTCTGGCGGACCGTTGGCGGCTCTGAGCGCGCTGCCACAGACCACCACGGCTGTGGCGCAGATCGGCGGTGCCACCGGTGGGGCGGTCGCGGCCGCACAACCGGGCCTCGCGGGCGGGGCGATCCAAGGAGCCGGCCAGGCCGGTGCGCCCGGCCAGAGTGGTGCTACTGGCCAAGGTGGTGCTTTCGGCGGCGCCGCCAATGCGCCGACCCTCGCAAACATCCGCATCACGGCTGATACTGTCAACAATTCAGTCCTGGTCTACGCCAATCAGGAAGCGCAGCGCGTCGTCGAGCAGACGATACGCCAGATCGATCGGCCGCTCCTGCAGGTCGCCATCGATGCCACTATTGCCGAAGTGACGCTCAACGATGTGTTGAACTACGGAGTTCAGTATTTTCTGCAAACGAATGCCCTCGGCTTTCCCCTCGGCATCCTGTCGAGCACTGCTCCGCCTGGGCTGACCGCAATTGGCGCCGCGCCGCTGGCTCCAACGACGCCCGGGTTCAATCTGGTGCTCGGTCCGCCCGGCGCGCCAAACATCATTATCAATGCATTACATAATGTCACTGATGTGCGCGTGCTGTCGAACCCGTCGCTGGTGGTGCTCGACAATCAGCCCGCGACATTGCAGGTCGGCGCGCAGGTCCCGATCTCCACCGGCAGTGCTACCGTGCTGACCGCCAACAACACTATCGTCAACACCATCTCCTACCAGAACACCGGTGTAATCCTGCAAGTGGTGCCGCGCATCAGCGCCAACGGCAATGTCGTGCTCAACGTCAGCCAGGTAGTCAGCAACGTCCAGCCCGGCACCGCCACTACCAACTTAACTCCGACTTTTAACAACCGCGCGGTAAAAAGCTCAATTTCGGTCGCCAGCGGACAGACCGTCCTACTCGCCGGGCTGATCAGCGACGAGACCGACCGCACCCGGCAAGGGATCCCGGTGCTCGATAAGCTGCCTGGGATTGGCGATCTGTTCTCCCAGCAGAACGGCACCAAAATTCGGACCGAGCTAATCATCTTCATCCGTCCCACCGTGATCCGAGACCCGGTCGATGCGCATTTTGTGGCAGAAGAGCTGCGTTCCAAGCTTAACGGCGAACAGGTCGGTGGGAACTTTCCAGGTCTTCACAATGTGCCCGTTCTTCATCCTTGACGCCAGCCTCCTGTGACACTGACGCGCCGAATGCTCGGCGTTGCGCTTGTTCCTATCCTGATTGGGGTCGTTGGAATTGCGGTCAGCCTCATGACAAGCACGGATCTGCGCGGCGCATTCGGCGCGGCGCTCGCCGTGTTGATGTTGGCGATCGCCGTCAGCGATTTGCGACGTTTCATCGTTCCCGACCTGCTTACAGCGACGGCATTCGTGCTGGGCTTGATTTATGCCGCCCGTTTCGACGTCGGGCCAACATCCGAAATTCTGTTTGAGTGTCTGTTACGCGCGACCGCAACGGCGCTGCCCTTCCTCGCGCTGATGCTGCTGTACGAATGGTGGCGCGGCCAGCCCGGGCTCGGCCTCGGCGACGTGAAGCTCGCAGCCGTAGCCGGCGTGTGGCTCGACTGGTTCACGATCGTTGCCGTCATTGAGGTTGCCGCGCTCATCGCGCTCGCCGCGTTCGGCATATCGCGATACGCGTTGCGGCGACCAATCGGAGCGACAACGCCCCTGCCCTTCGGCCTTTTCCTGGCGCCGGCGATTTGGGTGGGCTGGATCGGCCAGACTTTGTTGCTCTCGCCGTTGGGGGCGCGCAGCTAATTCTCTACGCTTACTGCTCCGGATGGCTCATCCACGCCAGCGCGCGCATCCGCGCTTGCGCCAGTTCACCGCGTGTCATTTTTGTCCGTACCGCGTCGCGTATGCGCTCGGCATCGTCGGCCGCACCCTTGGGCGATCGAGCCGTAGCGAGGATCAGCCATTTCTCCGCTTCCACGACGTCCTCAGGAACCCCGAAGCCCTTGTCGTATAGCAAGCCCAGCTCGTATTGGGCCCATGGATTCCCTTGCTCTGCGGCCCGTCGATACCAAATTGCGGCCTGGGTGTAATTCTGCGGCACGCCGCGTCCTATCGCATAGAGATGGCCCATAATAGCCTGCGCCTGAGGATTTCCCCGTTGCGCAATCGGCGCCAGTATGCGGACTGCTGCGGCATAGTCTTGGCGCGCCATTGCAGCCACTCCGCTTTGCAACGTCGATCCGGCTTCGGCTCGGTCGAGCCCGGCAATACTCGCCGCTGCAACGAGCAAAAGGGCCATCGACAATCGGCGAGCCGGAAAACAAATCAATGAGGTAAGAAATTGGCCTGGCAGCATCACAGTCCCCGGTTGAGGTTGCGCAAGCCCTAATGGACCTAGCCCACGGCAGTATCGCTTACAATTGAGCCCCGATTCAAGCCGCATGCCGAATTAAGGAAACTTGCCTGAACTTGCTAAAAGTACACGGTATTGTTGTCATCTCCATAACCTCGGGGCGAGCACAACATCTTCGATTCGGGCGGCCTGTGACAAATGATGACGTACAGAATCTTTCGCACAAATAGGTAGCGCTGGCGGCCCCCGAATCTGGCTGAACTGGAAGGTGGCTAAACGCAATGAGAGCAGAAGGAAGCCGCCATGACCGAGACTACACCGGGGAGGTCAAGCTGTTGAACGCGATGTCCGCTTTCCCCCAAAAGCGGACCTTCGTCGTGGCGGGGCCATTTACGTTTATGGCGGAGATTTTTTCGCTGCAGAACGCAGCGAATGGGATCTCGAAACGCTCGAGGAGCAGCGCTGGGATGCGGAGCGGGCTGTGCGACGCTTTGAGGAAGCCAATCGGATAATGGTCACCTCATAGTCACAACTGCTGCTTTCGCTGCTGCTCGCTAACGCCGACGGTCGGCCTTAGCGAAATGTCCGCTAATGACCCAAAGCACACATGACGCACATGCGAGAAAATCCCGGGGCTGTTGCCCCGGGATTCACTATCGAATTTGTATTTCTCGCGTGGTGATCAGTTGAAATTGAACATGTCGAACAGATCACCGACCGCTGGCATATTCAGGGGTACATAAGGATGGTTGGGGTCCATGTTGGGATTGGGCAGATTGTCCCGGCTGCGGTTAGTCAGCGGGTTGAGATTCCAGTTGCGCTCAATGAACTTCACGACCGACGCGTGATCATTGTAGCTGTGTACGATCCTCCCACCACGTGAGTAGGGAGAGACGACGATCATCGGAATCCGCGGGCCGTCGCCGAAGAAGTCGAGCGGCTGGATGAATCCCGAGTCATAATAGCCACCGCCCTCATCGAAAGTGACAAACAGCGCCGTGTCGGGCCGGTTCTGTTGCTCGAGCTGATCGACGATGTTCTCGAGCATAGCCTCGAACAAATCGAGCTTCGAACTCGCCGGATGGCCATCGACAAGGCTGTCGGGCTTGACATAGGCGACCGCCGGCAACGTGCCGTTCTTGAGCGCACTGAAGAAGTCAATGGCATCCTTGATATGGGCCGACCGCTGGGCCGTGTTGCCCATGACCGACTTCGTATACGAGAACGGATTGCAGATGTCGCAGTAGTTCACCGCGATCAGCTGGTCGACCGGATCGGTCGAGCCGTTAGCAACACGAACCGCTGCATCGTAGCCACCGCCGTAATAGGCCCACGATATGCCCTTCTGGTTTAGCGCATCGCCGATCGTGCGCAGGCCTGAGGGCGGCACTTTGGCGCCGCTCAGGATATTGGCGCTGTCGATTTTGCCGTTGGGCAGATAGCCAGGGCTCATGTTATTGATCATGTAGAACTCGCCGGGCGCGCAATTTGTGGCGCCGGCACTGCGATTCTGCAACCAAGGCAGGGTATTCAGGTAGTTTTGGATTGCCGGAATTCCAGGCTGGGCCGGATCGGAACAGTTTGTCCAAGTCTTGTCTCTTTGGAAAGCAATTTTGTTGACGGATTGCGGATCGGGATCCGCGATGCTGGCCAACGGTGGTTGCTGAACTCCGTTAAACTTCTCCCACGCAATGGCGTCGGCGGCGCCGATCATGATGTGTTGGACTGCGGTTCCACCCATGACTGGCTGATGATAGTTGTCGTTGAGGGTGTACTGATCGGCGAGCCGTTTGAAGGTTGCCGCGTCGCCCGTACTGACGTTGTAGAAGCCCATTGAATTGCTGCCGGAGCCATCCGCACGGGCGACCCCCACGACCGGATAGAGATCGCTCAAGCAGCCGGAGGGATTATCGTCAGTCGCATTGAGTCTGCTGCAATCGGATTGCTGCCACATGTGGAACAGCCGATGAACCATGTCGCCTGTGTAGCTGTCGTAGGGCAGAGTCGTTGCGTTGGTGATCTGGAAGGAGCCATTCAGCAAGGCGCTGGCGTTGGCGACCCGCGTGTCTTCCGAAAACATCGAAAGGCCGCTTGCACCGGTTCGCAGCAGTCCCCAATCTTCGAAATCGTCGAACGATGGTTCGAGTGTCGGCAGCAGCGAATCTGGGACATCGGTCTTGTCAAACGGACCCTGGCCTTGGCTCAACGGGCCCGGATTTTGCGGCACGTAGGCGGTGTTGGGCTGCGGCAGAGTCGGATACGCGGTCTTTCCGTTCGTAGAGACAGAGATGAAGTACGTGGGTGTGGCTAACGGCAAATTGATAGAAAATTGCTGCGCTTGCGTGTTGAGCACCGTCATCCCCGACGGACTGACGATTTTCTTCGACAGAAGATTGGAAACAGATTGGCCACTACGGGGCTGATACATGCCGTAGATGTTGTCGAATGAGCGGTTCTCACCAATCAATATGATAACGTGCTTAATCGGTGTTGCGGTTGATATTCCGACCGAATTATTTTGAGCCGTAGCGGTGCCGCCGGCCGCGATAGCAATCAAAGCGCTACCAAGCGCCGTGGTCATTGTCAGTCGATTTCTCTTGGAAGAAACTCGAGACATGGGTCGCCTCCGTTGTTGTGCAACGAGGCGACGCTAGGCATGCGGCGTGACAGTTATTTAATAATCATCTCACACTTTTATTTTGCGTCGAATCTTTTGATCTGTCATGATTCTTTCATTGCAGGTTTAAAATTGTAGCGTAGCGGAACCCAAAACGCAGCCGGACCGACGTTGCGAAACGGAGAAGCTTGCGATGGCGCCTCAGACAATGTAGCAGCCGCCCGCATTCTTGCGCCGCGCATCAGGGCCTGCTCGATCTCCCTTTTGGACGCGCGGAACGAGAGTTGTCCAAAGGCCTCAATTTATCCGTTGCTATATTGGCCGTTTTCCACGTTTTGGAATGCTGCGTTGTATTCGCTCACCAGCTGAGCACGCTGAATCTGCGCGTTTGCCGCTGTCACGAAGCGAGAGCTGGAAGGTACCCCGGCGCCCCGTTTGACCAATCGATGTTTGAAGGTTTGAGTGTGCCCTCAAGTAGCTTGCGCGTGGCCGTAAAGTCTTTACAATTCACGCAGCGCGCCCATCTGTGACCAAAGGCAGAGACGGGACACTCAATAAGTGTATTATTCTTATTAGCAGTAATACCGGCATCAGTGTCACCAGGGGGGCGTTGGTGATGCAGGTTTCAGTGGAGTTTTTGGGACGGGCGCGCGTCTATTCTCGCGGGCGGGAAGTTGCGCTATCACGTCAAAGCATTTCCTTTTTAGCTTATCTCGCCCTTAATCGCGAACTCGACAATCCCCGTGAGGTTATGATCGAGCATTTTTGGTCTTCGCATGAGCCATTACGCGCGAAGTCTTGTCTCGGAACGGCGTTGTCGCGGCTGCGGAAGAGAATCCAATCCGAAGTTGGGGCATCTGATTGGCTTGAATTCTCAGCGCGTGGGGATCCGCGAATTTCTCAATCGGCACCTATCTGGTTCGATATCGTCGCGTTCGAGTCGGGTATTTGTTCGGTTCTCAACGCGCCTGAGGGCGAACTGTCGCCACAGCTTCGCGATAATCTGGTCGCCGCGCTAAATCACTATCGGGGGGATTTATTACTTGGATGGTACGACAATTGGGTGCTGACAGAGCGGGAGCGATTACGCCTTCTTTGCTTGCGAGGTTACCGTAGGCTATTGGAGCACTTTGCTGCAGCAGGGGATATTGAGAATGCCTTGGCCGCGGGCCATGCGGCGCTACGTATCGAGCCGCTCCAAGAATTGGTCCATCAGCGTGTAATCGAGCTCTATCGTGCCTCTGGGCAACGCGCCGCGGCTATTCAACAATACGAACGACTCGCTCGGCTCCTAACGAGTGAATTGGGCATCGCGCCTTCCAAGAACACGCGCGTTTTGATCGACAGCATTCGAGCCGAGCAACCGGATTGAGACAATCGAGATTGACTGAAACCGATCGACCCTGCTCTCCAGTCAAACAATAGCACCTGGCATTTGTCCCCGCGTCCGATCCCACGGGCGTACAGCTTCCCATTGGTGTTCTCCAGCGCAACCCGGGTTCCTGTAATGCGTTTGGCGGTGATGGCGCGGTGACGGTGGAGTGACGATGCTGTCACCGACAGGTCAATTCAGGGACGTCGGGATGTCGACAGCGGTTTCGCCCGCGGTGCTGGTGATGAACTGGCGAGTTGCTATCCTTCGAGTCCTAATTTGGTTGCACAGGTTCTCCGAGGAAGACCCTTGGGAGGGGGGCGCATCCATGAAACCGAAATTCGCCGCAGCGCGGCGGGATCTGATCGCTGGGCCTAAACCCAAGATGGTCAGATCGACACTTTAGCTGCACCCCCTCGAGGGTCCGGCTCGCGCCGGGCTTGGAGAATCTGCCAGCCGAGGGAGGCGACCCATGACAAAGCATTTCTTTCTGGCGCTACCTGTTTCCGCAATTATCTGCTTCGTTGCTGGTCCGAGCTGGGCGCAAACTGATTCCGGGCTGCGTGGTCCCGCTGCAGGAACGCTGCAGTTCAACGCCATGCAAAACTACTTCCTCACCGGTAAACTGCCGCAGACACCTCCGATCCCGCATCCACCCCTCATCAGCCCGAATCCGACGAGCGGCCAGCCGGCGAGCCAGAACGAGACGAAATTGTTCATTGAAGGTATCCGTCGCGCGGGACAGCTCGAGTCCACATGCGAT
>Ga0066903_100002806_pt1 | contig 13864 bp, 19 predicted proteins | sample PanSoiMetaGPlot1_FD_67491 | JGI IMG/M metagenome (GOLD analysis project Ga0066903, IMG submission 67491) | Tropical forest soil microbial communities from Panama analyzed to predict greenhouse gas emissions - Panama Soil - Plot 1 (version 2) | ecosystem: Environmental > Terrestrial > Soil >... | reverse complement strand
CCCGTCGGGATTATTCCGCCACCAGAGATCGCCGACCGCCGGACTCGCCGGCGGGCTCGGCTGAATGGTGACGCGGCTGCCGCCTGCGGCGAGCGTCGCCCAGACGGTGTCGAAATCCGCCCCGGTCGCCTTCTCGAGTACCTGCCCGGCGGTTCCCCCCGCCGGCACCCCTGGCCCCGCCGGCCCGGCAGGCCCCGGCGGTCCGGGGGTGCCCGCGCCGCCTGCCCCCGCCGTCCGCCGCGGCGGGCGCCACTGCGGGAGCGGAGGTCCCGTCACGGTCGCGCCGGGCATGGCGGGCCCGTGTAGCGCGCGACCCCGGGGGGCGTCTAGGTGGCGTCGTCCACGCGCGCGCGGTCAGCGCCCGCCCGTCTCCTCGGGCCAGCGCGCCCCGCGCGCCCGATACCAGGCCGTCGCCTGCGCCACGGCTGCCGCGAGGTCGGTCGCCGACCAGCCGCGTCTGGCCGCAATCTCCGCGGGCGTATAGCCCGCCCGCACGCCCGCGAGCAGGTGGCCGGCCTCGCCGAGCAGGCGCCACTCGGCCAGCGTCGAGGGGCGCACGTCGTCGAAATGCCCCGGCCGCCCCCGGATCCGCTGCGGCAGCTGCACCCACGCGACGTGGCTGCGGGCCCGCGCCCGCCGGCGCCACGGATTGAGGCTCTTGCCGCGACTCATCGCTCCTCCGGCCCCGGCAACAGCCCGACCACGCCCGCCAAGCGCTCGGGCCACGCCCCCGTCGCCGAAAACGCCTCCAACTCCTGGTCCGAGAGCTGCTCGAGCACATGGAGATGCAAGGTCGCCCGCCGCTCGATCTTGTCGCCGCTCGTCGTCAAGACCAGATCCGCCGCCCGAATCGCGTCCGCGTCCCGCTTGGCCCGCCCGACCCGCGCCCCCGTCGCCCGATCCTTCCGCCCGCCCGCCAGCTCGGCGACGTGCTCCATCACCGCCGGCGCCGCGGCCTTGGCGGCGGCCATCACGCCGTATTCCCCGCGCAGGACGCGCTCGAGCTGCGCGTCGCGCACCAACGCCACGATGCGCTGCACCGCCGGGTGCCGGAGCGCCTTCATGCCCGCCTGCTGCGTCGTGTAGCCGATCGCGCGCGCAATCGCCGCCGCGTCGTAGCCGCCCAAATGCAGCATGGCGACCGACCAGAGGCGCGTCGGCGTCGAGCGCCGCAGGTCCTCAAGCGAGGCCGTCGTGCAGCCCTCGAGCCACGCCCGCGCCGCGGCCTTGCGCTCGGCATGCGTCCGCTTGGCCGCGGCCTGCAACGCCGCCACCCGCTCCGCCAAGACCTCGGGCGGCGCGCCGCAATGCGCCCGCACGCCCGGCCCGATCCGCCCCGACGCCATCCCCGCCGGACGTAGCACGACCACCGGCTGCCTAGCGAGCGGCTCCCGGCCGGGTGCCTCCGTATTGAGCAGGAGCGCGCTGGGGTGCCGGCCCGGTCCGGCCCGCCTCGGCCCGTCCCGTCCGCCGGTGCCCCCCCGCCACCGCGCTCCGCGCGCTGGCACCAAACCCTTGCTGCGCAAGGGCTTGCGGCCCCCCCAACCTGGCTAGCTAGCCAGCGAGCCCGCTGGCTCGCCAGCTATTGGGGCAGGTGCCTTGTCCCTCCGCTCAGGCCTGGTCCTGGTTTCGCCTCGCACCCGCCTGGTGCCAACCGCACCGGCGCGAGCCCCTGCCTTGCCAGCTGCCCGGTTTCGCCTGACAGTGGCCTTGTACAGTGCTAGGGTAGGGGTGCGAGCGGAGGCGCGGAGCGCCGGAGCGGCTGTCCCCTCCGGCTGGACCATCCCAGCAGCGGATTGGGTACCAACCTAGCGGACTAGCGGCGAGGGCTGGAACGCCCTCGAGGGGCGGGCTGGTCTGGCGGATGGTTGGTCGGGTCGGGCCTGGCACGGCCGGGATCCCGGCTAGCGCGTCGTAACCACCACTTGGACTGCGGCGCGGATGCGCGGTCCTATACCATGACTTAGCTTGACGGGAAGGGGGTCCGCATGGCGGCGGTGACGGCGCGGGGGGGGGTCTTGCCGGCGGCCACGTAGAGGCGCCCGCGCCAGACGGTCCAGTAGGGGCGCTGCGGGGAGGGGGGCTCGAGGCGGCTCTGGGTGCGGCGGAGCCAGCGGGTGTAGTCGGCCTCGGTGAGGCGGCGGCGGGGGAGGCGATACGGGGCGGCGTGGCGCAGCGAGCGGAGGCCTAAGTCGCGGGCGCGGAGCGCGTCGTGGCTGCGTTTGGCCATGCTGCGCCTTCTACCAAGCCGATCCCTAGGTGCCTAGCCCGCGTGGCAGGGGGAACTGCGAGGGCTTGACGGGGCCGGGGGGCGAATGGCAGACGGCCCGCCCCGGAGAGAGCATGTTCCGTTCCCCCGGGCCGCTCGACCGCGCCGCAGCCGCCCCCGGCTGTTCCCTCGAGGCCGGGCGGCCCACCCCCCCGGGGCCGTGAGGGGGGCATGTCGGGGGCGTCGGGGGGGCCGCCGCAGGTCGTCGTGCCGGGGACGGGGTGGGTGGATGTCGCCTCGCGGGCGATCGTGCAGGTCGGCTTTCCGGTGGTCGTGGCTGGCGTGTTGCTCTGGTTCCTGCTGACCCGGTTTGAGGGCAACATGAGCACCATCACGGAGCGGATGGCGGCCAATACCGCGGCAGCGGGGCGGTTGGTCGCGGTGGAAGAGGCCCAAATGGGCGAATTGCACGCGCAAACGGACGAGTTGAAGGCGCAAACGGCGCTCTTTCACCGCTTTTTGGACATGAAACTGCGCGAGGAGCGGCAGAAACCATGAGCTGGCGGCTCGCGAAGGCCCTCGGGGGCCGATTTGACGAGGGATTATTGGGCGAAATCAACAAAAGTGCCCCCGAGCGCTCCAAAGCGTCCGATGGGGGCATCGGCGACCCCCGCCACAGCGCCCGGGTGAGCGATCACAACCCGTGTACGTGCTGTAAAGTGGTCTGCGCGCGCGATTTCACCCACGATCCCGCCGGCGGCTTCGATTCCTACGCGTTTGCGGAGTGGTTACGGCGCCGCGTGCTCTTGGGTGAGCCCCGCGTGCGCTACGTCATCAGCAACGGCAAGATTTTCAGCGGCCACGGCCAGGCACACGAAGCCGGCGCGTGGCGCCCGTACACCGGAAGCAACAAACATGCCCATCATGTGCATGTGAGCGTCCGCCACGGGCCCACATTCTACGACGACGCCGCGCCGTGGGGCTGGCCGCCGGCCCCCGCCGCGGCGGGAGGGTGACGATGGTGACGAGAACGACCCCATCCTATTGGCTCGTGCCCGATCCGCCCGACGAAGGGCCGCCGCCCCCGCCGGCGCCCGACGACGAGGACGCACTGAAGGAGCTCGAGGACCCGGAGCCCGAGGAGGGGGAGGCCGACGACGAGCCCGAGCCCGCGGGTGCATAGGAGCCGCGTCGAGGCGAGCGCCCCGACGCCGCTCGGGCCGACCTTGCGGCGGCTCGTCACGGCGTGGCTCGACCGCGCGCCCTCGACGCTCGCCGACCCGATTGGCGATCTGGTCGTGCACCTCGAGCGGTGGATCGCCGCCGGGCTGCCGCCCGACGAGGACGAATGCCCTTCCTAGGCGCGCGGGGCGCCGCGCCCGATCCGCGCGGCACGGCGGCGCAGCCGATCGCGGGCGTGACCGAATGGAACTGCCCGCGCAACGGCGTGCATGTCGTCGAGGTCCATTACACCGCCGATCCCGCGAAGCGCGATCCGGCGTGGAAGCGCGAGGCGCAGCGCGGCATGCCGCCGCGCGGCTGGCAACGCGAGTTTGAGATTGCTTTCGACTTGGCGGGCGGCGAGCCCGTGTTGCCGGAATACGTGCCCGCGGAAATGCGCCGCGCTTTTCCAGTCAATCCGAATGCCCGTCTGTTACGAGGGTGGGATTTCGGCCAGGTCTGTCCCGTCACCGTGTTTGCGCAGCTCGACGTGCACGGGCGGCTCGGCTTCGTCGGCGAGCTGGTCTTGGAGCACGCCAACTTGACGGCGCAGATCGAGGCGACGAAGGCGATGACGATCGAGCTCGTCGGCCCGGGCGCCGGCTGTTTCGACGCCGGCGACCCGGAAGCGCTGCATGAAATGGAGCTCGGGTCGATCCGCGCCGTGCTCCTGAAACACGGGATCATTCTCCAGACCTTCGCGCGCTCGAGCGATGCGTCCTACAACAATCTGCGGGATCGATTGCTTCGCCGGGTCAAGATCCCCGGCGAGGACGTGCCGTCGCCGGCGCTGCTGGTCGATCCGCGGTGCCCGATTCTCCATAGCGCGCTCAGCGGCGGATTTGCCCGACACCCCAAGACGGGAAAACCGATGCCGACGCATCCCTACAAGGATGTCGTCGACGCCGCCCGCTATCTGCACGACAATCTCCAGGGCTCGAGTTCCGAATGGATGCTGAAGCTCCAAGCCATCGCGCGCGCCGATTGCGCGTGGTAAGAGGTCGGGCGCTTGGGTCCTTTCGCGCCGCCGCCTCGTCGCCCGGGGCGGCGGCCACCGCCCTCCGCCTGCTCGACGCGCTTGCGGTGCCGGCCATTCCGGTGTGCCGCAACGGCCACGGGCCGCTCGACGGGTGGCGGTGGCGCCAGCGCGCCGGCCGCCGCGGCCGCTACTGCCGGCAGTGTAACGCCGCGGCGTTTCAGCGCTGGTACGATGCCCACAAGCGTCGCCCACGTTGACGGCCTAGGGGGCAAGCGGCTACACGGGCCGCCCCGAGGCTAAGACTCGGGGATGGCACGACGCGCCGCGGGCGGGGCCGCCGCCGCCACACTGTCGCCGGCACGCGGCGAGGCGCCGAAGAATCTCGCGCTCGACCCGCAGGTCGTCGAGCGCGTCCGGAACGAGCTCGTGCCGCTGGTGCGCCGCACGCGCCAAGAACGCAACGGCGTCTTGCGGGAACGCTGGCTCCGCTACTACCGCATCTGGTCGGTGCGCCACGACGTGCAGGGCTACCGCGGCCGCACCAATACCTACTTTCCGATCGGCCGGCGGTGGATCGAGCAGTGGGTGACGCGCCTCAAGCGCGACCTCTTCCCCGACCAAGACTGGTTTGCGTGCCAGGCGATGCGGGAGGACTTCGAGGCGCGCGTGCCGGCGAAAGTCGCGCTGCAAAAGTACTGGATGCGCCGGCACATGCGGCTCAGGAAACATGCGCTCCCCTGGCTCCGCCAGCTCGTCATGTACGGGACGTCGCCGGTGCGGAACGTCTGGCGCGCGGTCGAGCACGAGCAGACCGTGCTGCGCGACGTCCTCGACGACGACGGCGCGCCGTCGGGCAAGACGATCGAGCAAGTCGAGAAAGTCGCGGCGTTTCTCGGGCCGACCTTCGAGCCCGTCGACCTCTTCGCGTTCTACGTCTGGCCGACGACCGCCGCGGGGCTCGAGGACGCGACGCTCGCCTTCGAAGATCGCTGCGTGCCGCGGAGCCGGGTCTATGCGCTCGGCCAGAAGCCCCTCGACCCGTCCAACCCGAAAGGCGGGAACGTCTACGAGGGCGTCGACCAGCTGGTCTCGCTCTACGACCAGGCGATTGCGGCGCGCACGGGCGGCGGCGGCGGGCGCAGCCCCGAGAAGTACGACGCGCTCGCGCAGCGCTTGGCCGACAAGGGGTTCACCGCGCCGCTCGACTACAACGTGCCGGCGGCGCTCCGCCCGCTCGATCTCAGCGAATGCATGTGGACGGTCGACTTGGAGGGCGACGACGTCGCGCCGTATCTGGTCACACTCGGCGCCGACGAGATTCCGCTCCGCGTGCAGAAACGGCCGTTCTGGCACGGCGGCTCGCAGTGGCTCGTCGGCCGCTTCGTGCAGCTCGAGGAGGAGTTTTACGGCCGCGGGCTGCCGGAGATCTTCGACTATCTGCAGTACTTCGTGAACGACCTCGGCAACCAGTCGGGTGACGCGTTTGTGTGGTCGACCAACCCGATTGCCGTCGTCGATATCGGCGCCGTGCAGGATCCGACCTCGCTCCGGATGACGCCCGGCGCCAAATGGTTGGCGAATCCCGCGGGGGTCCAGTTCACGACGCCGCCGCAGGGGGCGGCGACCGCCGGCTTCACCGCGGTGCAGGGCTACGTCGGGCTGGCGGACTCGCTCGTCGCGCCGACGCCGGCGCGGCCGATGGGCACGCAGCCCGCCGCCCCGGGCGACTCGGCGGGCCTGGCCGCGCAGCTCGCCGATAGCGCCGTCGATCTGCGCGCCGTGATCGAGAATCTCGAGGACGACGTGATGGTGCCGCTGCTGGAGCGCTCCGACATCTTGACGCAGCAGTGTCTCGACCGCGACATCATCCTGAAGGTCGCCGGCAAGGACGGGCTCGAGCTCGTCGAGCACCCGATCACGGTCGCCGATCTGGTCGGCGAGTACGAATGGGAATGGCTCGGCACGACGTCCGCGCTGAATCAGCAGGTCCGCGCGCAGCAGATGGTGCAGGGGATCGCGCTGATGTCGCAGATCCCGCCCGATCAGCTGGCGGCGCAAGGCGTCACCGTGGATTGGCCCTACGTGCTCCGCACCTACTGGTCGGTCGGGCTCGGGCTCCCCGACGCCGACCGCGTCGTCAAGACCGGCAAACCGGTCGGGCCAAACGACTGGCGGTGGGAGAACGCGCTCGCCCGCGTGAACCGTGCCGACGAGCTCCGCGTGTCGCCGCAGGACGACCACACCGCGCACGTGCAGGGCCACCAGCACCTCCTTGATTCCGACACGCTCACCGAGGACGCGCGCGTGCAGCTGCAGACGCATATCTCGCACCATATCGGCCTGCAGATCGCCGCCGAGGCGCAAAAACTCGCGCAGGCGATGGCGACGGTTGCCGGGCCTCCCGGCATGCCTGGCGCCCCGCCGCCGGGAGCACCCCCGCCCGGCATGGGTGGGCCGCCCATCCCCGGCGGGCCGCCGATGCCGCCTCCCCCGGGGATGCTCCCGCCGACGGGGCCGCCCCCCATGGGCCCGCCGCCCGGGCCCGTCGTCCCGACCCCGTTGCCGTCGCCGCCCGGCGGGCCGCCGCCGCCGCCGTATATCGCGGGGATCCCGGGCATGGGGGTAAACACGCTCGCGCGCGAGGTGGGCCCCAACTACACGGTCCCGCGCCCCGAGCGCCCGCATTCCGACGCCCGCACGCGCGCGAAGGCGCTGATGGGCCTCCGCCCGCCGGCCCCGCTCGGGCAAGGGCGCATCGGGAAAACGCGCGGCATCGGTGACCTCTTCCGCGGGCTCCCGCGGCTGCCCCGATAGGAGAAAAGCATGGCGAAGAAAGGGACACTCTTCGGCAAGCCGCGCGAGGAGGTCGTAAAACATCCGGGCGCGTTCACCGCCAAGGCGAAAGCCGCGGGCAAATCGACGGGCGCGTATGCGACCCAAGTCTTGAAGGAAGGGTCGAAAGCCTCGACGCAGACCAAGCGGCAGGCGAATCTCGCCAAGACCTTCGCCAAGATCCGCTCGGGCAAGGCGAAATTCCTGGTGCCGCTCGTGCTCCTCGCCGCCCTCCCGGCGCGCGCGGCCAACGTCGCGTGCGCGTCCGGCACGTTGACGCCGACGGCGCTCGCGGCGACGGGGCCCTCCGCCAACATTCTGAACGCCCGCGCGGCCCCCGCCGTCGTCTTCCAGACCGTCCGCACCGCCGGCACGGCGACCGTGCAAATCGAGATCTCCTGTGACGGCAGCAACTGGGCCCAGGTGCAAAACTCGCCCGTCAACGTCGACGGCACGACGACGACCGCGGCAGTGTCCTTGCTCTCGCCGGCGTGCGCCTACCGCGCCAACGTGACGGCGTGCGCGTCGTGCTCAGTCACCGTCCTCTATGCGTGCTCCGGGCCGTAGCGCCCTCGTGCTGCTCCTCGCCGCGAGCGCGCTCGCACAAAGCACCCCGACGCGCGGCCCCGCCATCACCGGCCGGGGTCCGGCGACGGGCGGCCACGGGCCCGCCGCGGCGTCGGTCCTCACGGCCAAGGTGTCCTTCACCCCCGCGCAGGTCGCATCGGTCGCCTTCGACGGCGACACGATCGGGCAGGCAGACGGCACGGAAGTGCTCACCTGGGTGAACGTCGGGAGTGGCGGCGCGGCGCTCAATGCGACCGCGACCACGGGGCAGGCCGCGAAGTACTACAACGCCGTCGTGAACGGCCACGCGGTATTGCGCTACACGCTCACCCCGTCGCAGGTCGCGACCACCGCTGACATCCCCATGACGGACCGGGTGAGCATCCTCGTGGTGGCGAATTTCGCCAACACGACGCAGAACTATCCGATTCTCGCGGAGGCCGGGGCGACGGCGGGCAACACCGAGCTGCGCATGAACTCGACGGCGATGCGCCCGCAGTGGCTCTTTCGCGGTACCACGGGGATCGTCTCCCCGACCGCGCTCAACGCCGCAGAGTGGCACGTGATCGAGGGCGTTTACAACTTGACGGCAGGCGCCGTCTACGTCGACGGGTCGCAGATGATCACGCAGACGAATCCGCCCATCGACCCCGGCGTGCCGCGCACGCTCACCATCGGGCATCGCGGCCCGTATCAGTTTGTGGGCGACTTGGCCTACGTGGTCGCCGTCACGACCGACCTGGCGGACGCGGATCGCCAGAGTCTCGAGGGCTTCTTGGCGTGGCGATTCGGCCTGCAAGGTCTGCTACCCGCGGGGCACCCCTACAAGGCGAGCCCGCCCTGATGCGTGCGCCGGGCCGGAGCGTCCTCGCAGCGCTGCTCGCCGCGAGCGCGCTCGCCGTGCTCCTCGTCGCCGCGAGCGCTGCGGCGCAGACGACGCACCAGCACGGGCCGACGATGGCGACGCGGGGGCCGAGCATTGTCGGGAGCGGCCCGGCGGCCGGGGGCGGCCCGGCGGGTGGTGGGGGCGCGACGGGCACGCCGGCCCCGTCGTGGATGACGAGTATGCTGGCGGCGTGGATGCTGGACGAAGCGTCCGGCGCCCGCGTCAATATCCGCGGGAACAGCGCATGCGATCTGGCGCTCGGCAACGGGCCGATGGGGAACAACACGACCCAGGTGCGCCAAGGCACCGCGTCGCTCGAGGTGACGAGCGGGCAATACCTCGCGACCGGATGCTTTCCCGTGGCGCGGATCGTGGCACCCTTTACCTGCGTCGTCTGGATGCGGCCGACGGTCGCGAGCGGCATCGTGCAGGTGTTGAAGAACGATAACACGACGATGGGCTTCGACCTCCAATACAACCGCGACACGACCCAGGTGCTCTTCATCGGCTTTGTGCCGGGCGTCGATACCATCACGGCGTCGGTGACGACGGCGGCCAACGTATGGACCCATCTCGCCGTCACGCAGAGCTCGACCACCTCGAGCCTCTACGTCGCGGGGGCGCTCGTCGGCTCGAAGGCGCGCGCCTACACCGCGCAGGATGGCAATTTCCAAGTGAGCAATCAATTCAACGCGTTTGTCGGCCAGGTCGACGAGGTCGCGTGTGCCACCGCCGTGCTGTCGGCGGCGTCGCTCTGCCGGATCTGCTCGTGCCAGATCGATGGCTCGCAATGCACGTGCAATGGCACCGCGTTTGCAACCAAGGGCCGCAACACGACCGATTGTGGCACGTGCACCTTGCCCGTCGATTGCACTGCGGCGGCCCCGTCCTAGCGAGGAGGGTTTGACGATGGCACCGGGCCATATCTTCGATATCGTCGCGATCGTCTGTTTCGGGCTCTCGGCGATCCCGTGGCCGCCGCAACCGCCGGTCAACTTGACGGCGCTCGGCCTCGTGTTTTTCGTGTTGGGGCATCTCTTCGTCTGAGCCCCTCTTGACATCCCCCCGGGGTGAGAGGCTAGACGGCCCGCCCCGACATGGCACGCAAACGCGGCGCCGCCGTCGGGGGTGGCAAGACCAAGCCCCTCGTGGCACCGATGAAGGGCGCGAAGGGGGCCACGGCGATTCCGCCTCCGTCCCCGACCCGTGGTCGCGTCGCGATTGCGTTGCCCGTCTTGAAGGTGGCCCCCGCGACGCGCGGGCGCCCCGGGCCGCCGCCGCAGCCGGGCCGGCTGCCCCCGCCGCGGATGGGGCCCCCGGCTCCGCCCCCGCGTCGCGTGCCCGTGGCCCCCGAGACGCCGGCGGCGGAGCGCATGGAACCAATGCCGCCCCGGCCGTCCAGCACGTCGCCCCTGATGCGCCAGCGCGGGGCCCGGCAGACCATGGCGGCGATGCGCCGCGGATCGGTGCCCTTCTAATGCTGGGGCCTCCCGGCGGCGTCGAGGCGCATGACTTGGCGCAGCTCGTGGCGGAGCTCGAGGCGAGCGGCTACCACGCCCACCTCCGGGCGTACGTCGACGGCCGCATTGCGCAGCTGCTCGTCGACGACGTGACCGATCCTTACGTCGCCATGAAGCGCCGCGGGCAAGTCGAGGAGCTGCAGCGGTTGACGGTGCCGCTCTTCGTCAAAACCCTCGCACTGGCCGCGCTCTCGCAGCGGGCGGCGCGTCGCGAGCTGCTCGAGGAGACGCAGCGCGCGCAGCAGCTCCCGCGCCGCGACTGGTGGACCGACCCGATCGGTGAGGAGCCGATTCCCTGATGGCCGACGAGCATCTGACTGCCCCCGCCCCCGAGACCCCCACCCCCGACGCGCCGGCCCCCGAGGCCGGCGCCCCGCCGGCGGTCGATTGGGAGGCGCGCTTCAATAAGCTCGAGGGCGAGCTCGGTCGCGAGCGCGAGCACCGCGCCGCGCTCGAGGGGACGCTCAGGCTCCTCGCCCCGCAGCAGCCGCCGCCGCAGCAGGGGCCGATGCCGCTTGTCCGCCTCCCGCGCGAGCAGGCGCTGCGGATCGCCGCCACGCTCGGCGGGCAATGGACCGAGGACGCCGTGCAGGCCCATGCGCCGATCTTCGCGGCCTTCATGGAAACCTTGGCGGCCCCGATTCTCGCCGGGCTCGAGGGCATGGCCGACACGGTCGACTTGATTCAGGTCCGCCAAGACGTGCCGCAGTACGAGACGCAAGCGGAAGAGGCCGACCGCGTCCGCATGGAATACCGCCAACGCGGCCAGATCATCACGCGCAAGCAAGCCGTTGCGCTGGTGAAGGCGAGGCGAATGGACGATCCCAAGTATGTCGACAACCTCGTAGACGAGCGCGTGAAGCAACGCGGCGCCGAGCAGGCGCAGCGGGCATCCGCCGCCGCCGGGGCGATCACCGAGGGCGGTGCCTCGGCGCAGAAAGCCGGCCCCGAGCCGACCAAGGCACCGCGCACGCCGCCGACCCCGGAGCAATTCCGTACCATGTCGCTCGAGGAGAAACGCAAGGCGCTCGAGGGCGCTGTGATCTAAGAGGAGGCCGCCATGCCCGGCAGTACCTATAACTACAGTGACCCGGGGCTCAGTACCTCAACCACGCTCGTCAACGATCTTGCGCCACTCTGGTTACAAGACGAGCTGCTCGCCATCGCGCAAAAGTTGACGGTCTTTGCCGACATCGGCGACCAGCCCAACATGCCCGACGGCGAGGGCAAGACGTACTCCGCGCAGCGCTACGAGCGGCTGCCGTTGCCGGGCGCGCCGCTCTCGGAAGGGATCACGCCCGACTCGACGGCGCTCGTCGTCAACAAGGTGACGGCGGTGCTCGAGCAGTGGGGCATGGTCGTCTCGCTGACCGACGTGGCGCTGATGACGACCAAGCATCCGGCGCTGACCGCGGCCACCGACCGGCTTGGGAACGCGTCGGCCGAGCTGCAGGACCGCGAGATTCAAAAGGTCCTGATGGGCGGCGGCGTCGTCGTCTTTCCGGGCGGCAAGACGTCGCGCACGACGCTGGCCTCGACCGACGTGCCGACCACCGATTTCGTCTCGGGGATCGTCGCGACGCTCCGCCAGCTCGGGGCGCCGTCCTTCCCTGGTGCCATGTATGCGGGGGTCTTGGACCCGTACGTGGAGCAAGACCTCGCGAAGGACTCAACCTTCGTCTCATCGCATCAGTACGCCGAGACCACGGCGCTCATGAACGCCGAGGTGGGCCGGTGGCGTGGCGTGCGCTGGAAGCGCTCCAACCTCCTTCCGATCATCGCCTTGCTGCCGACCGGTGCCGGCGGCGTGTCGGCCGCGGCGCTGACCTCGCTCCCGACCGGCGACACCGGCTTTACCGCCGGCGCGAGCGTCAAGGTGACGGCGGCCTTGGCCGATCCGATCACCGGGCTCGATGCCAAGCAGATCGCGACGGCGACCGTGACCAATGCCGCCGCCTTCGACGTGCAGTTCACCATCAGCGGCACGTCCCCGGCGGGCCGCTACAATCTGTATGTGTCGACGGAGGGCGGCACCGTGCCGCTCTATGCCGGACAGGTCAACTTTCCGGGCCCCGGGCCGACGACCTACAACGTGGCGAAGGTCAGCGGCGGCGTGTCGCTCGCGTTCAACGCCACCGGCGCCCCCGCCGGCGCCGATCCGCCCTCGGCCACCTTCAATGTGCACGTCGGCTACATCTTCGGGAAAAGCGCGTTTGCCGTCCCGGCGCTCGGGGCGCGCGTGACGACGACGTTGACACCCGCCGCTGCGACCGATTCCGACCCCTTGAAGCAGCGCCGCAAAGCGGGCTTCAAGTTCATGACGAAGACCTGCATTCTCAATACGGATTTCTACCGGCGCTTCGAGTGCGCGAGCGCCTTCGGGTGATCCTGATGGCCCGCCCGCCCGTGCATCGGTCCGCACCGCCCGATCCCACCGACGAGCTCCCCGAGCCCGAGATGCCGCTCGAGCCCGAGGAGCTCGCCGCCGTGGCCCTCGAGGACCGCGCCCCCTTGACGCCCGACCGGCTCCACGCGCTCAATCAGACGTGGCGCGACGTCGCGCAGTATGAGGACGAGGGGAGCCGGGCGCTCAAGCGACGGATCGAGATGCGGCTCCGCCGCGCGACCCATTTGGAGCTGCATCCCGGCTGCGAGCGCGTCACCATGGACGTGCCCCCGCTCGCCAATAAGACCTTCGCGCGGATCAACGAGCGCGTGTATTTCGGCCGTGTCGAGGTCTGGGAATGCGAGGCGCGCACCTTGGCGAGCCTCATCTACGAGGCCCGCAAGGTCGAGGCGCAGCGTATGGACGACCGCCAGAGCGAGCATCCCACCATGGACCTCGATTCGCCGTTTGCCGAGCGGGCGCGGGCGATTCAACGCGCATGATGGCCCGGGGCCCCGCCGCGCGGAACGGGAATCCGTTGCCGCAGTTTTCCGGGCAGCTCGTGAAAGCCACGGGCGAGAATGAGCACGTCACCATTGCGTTTACGGCGCGCACGCCCGACGAGCTCGAGGCCGCGCTCGCCGCGGCGGGCACCGCCGCCGTGAAGCGGCTCCACGCCAATAACGCCGCGATCGCGAGCGCCGGCGACACCTTCGAAGCGCGCCAACGCCAAGTCTATCAGAACGCCGTCGGGCAGCTCCGCCGCGAGCTCGGGTTGCCCGACCCGCCCACGGAGGAGGACGCGACTGGTGCCGACCATCCCGCCGGGGCGGTACACGCGGCAGAAAATCCGTGACCTCGCGCTGAACCGCGCGGGCAATCGCGCCCTCGACGCCGACGCCGCCGACTTTCTCGCGCAGCACCTCTTCGAGCTCTACACGCTCGCCGACTGGCCGTTTCTCTACGTCTCGGCGGCGTTGACGCTCGCGGGCCCGACGGTCGCCCTCCCCGACGATTTCGTCGCGGCGCAGGATGACCACGCGTTTCAGATCGTGGCGATTGACGGCTCACCGCAGGCGAATGTCTTTGCGCTCGAGCTGTCCCCGGAGGAGCTGGCCGCCGTCGCCCCGCCGCCCGGCTCGAGCGCGGGCGGCGTGCCGCTGTATTGGGCCGTCTCACGGAGCGATACCACCGCGAGCGTGGCGCCCAACCCGAGCGGCCGGCGGATCGACGTGCTCTTGCGCTACAAGCGGCTGCCGCCCGA
>Ga0066903_100002805_pt1 | contig 13865 bp, 10 predicted proteins | sample PanSoiMetaGPlot1_FD_67491 | JGI IMG/M metagenome (GOLD analysis project Ga0066903, IMG submission 67491) | Tropical forest soil microbial communities from Panama analyzed to predict greenhouse gas emissions - Panama Soil - Plot 1 (version 2) | ecosystem: Environmental > Terrestrial > Soil >... | reverse complement strand
GGCCTGCCCGGATGCAGCAGGATGTCTGCGGTCAGTTTCACAGGATCGTCCCAGCCGAAATACTCGAAGTCCACGAACGCCAATGACCCATCACCGCGGCGCAAGCTGTTGTGGAATCCGAAGTCGGCTGGGACGAGGCTCCACCATTCCTGGGGCAGTTCAGTCGCAAAATCAAAACCCGCTGCGGATGCCGCCAGGCGCGCTTCGGCAAGCCTGCGCGTCAGCTCGGGAACAAATGAATCGTCAATGAAATCAATTAGCTCTCGCTCGCCTTCGAGCTTTCGCAACTGCGCGAGGCGGGCCGTGACTTGGCGCTCGATCTCGGCTCCCGCCAAGCAGGCTTCGGCCGCCAGCGGCTGGTCTGCAGCGCGAGGCTCGCGGCGTAAGCGATGGATTGCCGCAAGGAAAGCGACGGCGGCGTCGATGTCGGCCTCGCGCAGTTCGCCGACGTCCGCTCCCTCGATCCAGGTGAGCAGCGCATAGCCGTGCTGGCGATCGACTCCGACGACGCGCGGCACGTTGTCCACGGCGCTGCGCTCCATCAGGCGAAGCGCGCCCACTTCGGTGGACAGCCGGTCGCGCGGGTCGTGAGTGCGCGAAGGATATTGCTTGAGCGCGAAGATTTGTTCGCCGGAGCGGACCTTGTAGATCCGACTGTTGCGGCCGGCGGCAAGGATGCGCGCGAGATCGACCGGCGCGCCGACCAGGGCCGTCGCGACCGATTGCGCCTCAAGCAACGCTGCGTCGCCCACGTCCGCCAAAGACCTGCTCCTCGATGTGCCGCCAGCTGGGACAGACCGTGTAGGGCTGGTCCGAAGCCGCGGACTGTCCGTCGGAGAATAAGATGCGGATCACATCGGGGGGGAAACCGGGATCGGTCAGAACCTCTTCGAGATCGTCGACGAAATGCGTGCAGCCGAGGGCCGCGATGCGCGCGAGCTTGTCGGCTCGCGTGTTCTCGAAGAACACGCTTTCAACCGGAACAGCGTAATCGCCGCTGCCGGCGATGCCGTTCGCTCTCATCCAGTCGAGCGCGGCGCGACGCAGATTGATCCGGCTCGGGTCGTGATGGCCATATTCGGTCTTGTGGCTTACGATCAGGATCGGGCAGTCCTCGAGCCGGCAGCGGCGCAGGAAGGTATCCACGCCGTCGAACATCGACGCCTGGTCGATTCCCTGCCCGTAGATGTGACCCTGAAGTCTCTGCCAAGCCATTTCCCCGTCGGGGAGCAGGCGGATGGCATCGCGGATCGCCTGCTTGCCGCCACAAAAGTCCGCGTCGAGCAGGCCCCGCTCCTTGGCAACGGCGAGGAACACATGGTCATACGTGATGACAGTATTGTCAAAATCGATACCGACCCTCATCCCCGCGTCCGTTCCTCCAACTGCTTGTTGGTAAATCGCGCGCCTGCGCATATCGCGAACAGATAATGCGCCATGGGGTAGAAGCCGGTGTGAACGACTTCGTCGTTCATGGAGAAGATGAAAACTCTGTCGAAGTACTGATCGAGCAGGACCTTGAGCTCCGTGCCGCTCTTGCAGTTGACGTGTCCGGCCTTGCTGAGCGGTGACGCGTAGTTCTGCGACTCGATCGAAGGCGTACCAATGATAAGGACGCCGTCGTTGGTCAGCGAGCGGCAAAGGTTTTCGACATAGGTGCGTTCATCCTCGGCCGCGATGTGCTCAAGCACGTCGAGGCTGTAGACCCCGTCGTGGCGTTCCGGCAGAGGCCCGGCGAGGATGTCGTGGAGCTCGGCCCGCAACGGCCAGCGATCGGTCTGGCGCGACCTCACGTCCTGGATGAACACCGGGTCGAAGTCATATGCCGTGACCCTGCCGACCTCCTGCTGGACAATGCGCGTACCAAACGCATCGCCGCAGCCGACCTCGCCCACGTTGGCGCGGCCGCTCAACATCTTCGCCACGAACTTGTATCGCGCCAGCAGGAACGTCAGCCGCCGCGGATCGTCGTACCAAACCTGGTTTGTCATCAAGCCGAGCGAGGTGAGGCCGAACTTCTTCCTAAGCTCGACGCAGCGGGAGTACTGGACCTCGCGCGTTGCATCCCCGTCCTCGGAATCCGCCTTGCCTTCGTCAGCGCCGGCCGACCCGGCTAGCTCGTGGGCTTGAGCGTCGCCCGGCTTCGCGCCACGTCCGTCCACGCGCAGACGCAACAGCATGCTTGAGCAGATTCCGCGTGGCCTCGTTCTGCTGGTGCGCCGCAGCCGATCCAGGTTCCCCAGCGCCGACATTAGGATCAGGAAGCCGGCACAGACCGCGAGCACCGGAAAGCCAATGACTGGGGTGCGCGACGCGAAGTCGCGCAGGCCGCCGAGACTCTGATATGCCGTCCATCGAATGAGGTTTGCAGGCACGTACTGGACTTCGGTCGGCAAGGCGCCGGGCCGGATGAAATTCACGCTGCCGTAGCTCACGTGCGGGCCGAAGCTCTCCGGCATTACCCGCGGATCACCGCGTTTCCTGCGATTATAGATCGAGACGAGGATCACTCCGTCGGGCTTCATCAACGGCACGACTCGATCGACGATGTGGGCGCCCTGCCGCATTTCGTCCTCTGCGAGCTCGATCAGGCAGATATCGAAGTAGCCGGCTAACGGCTGGTACCGTTCAGGCGGGCTCTTCAGGAACGGGCTGCACCTCAGCCTGCGCACCCGCTCCCCGCTGTCCGAGAGCGCCACCGTAAACGGCGTCGGGGCATTCGACAGCATCAGCAGACGTTTGTTGCGATCCTCGAAAAACGGCTCCAGCTCCTGCAGCACCGCCCGGAAGTCCACCCATGCGGGGTGCCATGGAAATACGCGAGGAGGACGTCCCATGACCGCGTTCTTCGCGCGCCACATCACCCATTCGTTGAACCAGCCGCCGTCCACGGACGCTGTCAGCGCGTAGCGCGATTCCTCGATCGTAAGCCGGCGCCCGGTGGCGTCAAGGAACGCCGCCATGGCACCACGCCAATAGGGATGGTCGCGATGCGGCTGCGGCGCGACCGTGATAGCGCGGGCGATCTCCTCGATGAAAGCGTCAGCCTTGACGGTGTTGTCAGCGATCGCGGACGGAATGTCGTCTGCGTGGAATACGATCGATCTGCGCGCATTGTCGCGATGTGTGGCCGTCGTCCACTCGGCGAGGCTCTTGGCGAGGGCCTTGATCTCGTGTGGACCGGGACGCAGGAAGGCGGACTCGTGGCCGCGCGGCTGCATCTCGACAATGAGGCATTCGTCGGAATCGGTGATGGCTTCGACGTCACCGGAAGGGCACATCTCGGGAATGAACGAATAGTCGCAGGAAGCGCCGATGGTGAACTCGACAAGCTCGGGACGCACGCAGAGCATGTGCATCAAATAGAAGCGGCCGAGCACGGTCGCGCCATCGACGCGCCAAAACAGCCGATTGGTGTGGGAGTTGTGCGTGAGTGGAATATTGACGGTGTTGGCGATGGTCGCCGGGTGCAGATGATCGAGGGCCCAGCGTATGAGCTGGCGCGGAGTCAACGCCAGTGCAGCACCGGCAGCCCGCAGCGCCTCGCGCAGGCCCGGCTCGGCTTCATCACCATCGACCTGAAAGTTGCCGACAACGACGGCGCTGGCGCCGCGGCGCATGCGCGCGAGAGCGTTGGCGAGCGAGCCATCGGCGACGATGTAGTCGGAGACCAGGAAGAAGAAGCAGGTGTCGACCATCGCCGCACCCACCGACCGAATCGCCTCGGTATAGGCGATCGTGATCGTGGTGGAATGATTGCCGTCGGTGATGAGGTGATCGATCAGCCGGATGCTGGTTCGACACACTTTCGACAGTCGCACAAAAGCAGGGTGCTCGACGATCTGGCTCTGGTCATCCACGCTTGTCAGGATGATGAATTCGCAGTCCAACGCCTCGGCCAATGCCGGGATATTGCCCGGGGCCAGCAATGTGGGCAGGCTCACTTCAAGAAACTGGCGGACGTAGCGATAGCCCCATACAGGCAAGACGAGCTTCGCCGCGGTCGGTGGCGAGCGACGCAGCCGCCCGTCCGTTGATCCTTCAACGACGGTTGAGCGGTCCGAAAAGACCTCACGCGCCACCAACACGTCGCCCACCTTCATCGCAACTTGAGGGACTGCATCCGTTTGATGTTGTAGTAGCGGTCGTCGGTCATCGCATTCGGCACCTTGCCGGCATTGAACGCGTCCTTCAGGTCGATGATGGCGTCCTTGACCGAGCGTTCCGCCCGGAAGCCAAGCTCACGCCCGATCCGCTCCGACGATACCTGATAGGACCGGTGATCGTCAGTGGGGGTCACCACGATGTCGACGCTGCGGCCGACTTCCGCCTGCACCATTTCGGCGATGGTGCGAACCTTCAGGTTGTCGTAGCCCGCGTTCCATACCTTGCCGTCGATCTGATCATCCGGCGCGTCTAACAGCCGAACGTAGAGGTCGGTCATGTCATCCACATGAATATTGGGACGCAGCTGATCGCCACCAAACACCTTGATCTGACCATTGTTGATGGCATGGTTGGTCAGGATGTTGACCGTGAGGTCCAGCCGAAGCCGGGGTGCAAAACCGCAAACCGTGGCCGGCCGCAGGGTCACAGTGACGAAACCGCGCTCGCGCTCCTCGTCCAGCACCTCCTCACAGAGGGCTTTGTACTTCGAATAGTCGGTGAGCGGCTCAAGCGGCAGATCCTCGGTGACGTTCGCCTCCTTCTTGATACCGTAAACCGAGGACGACGAGGCGTAGATGAACCGGCGCACACCGGCGTCCTTGCAGGCCTCCACCAGCGGGCGGAAGCAGTCGTAGTTGATCGACCGGCCAAGATTGGGATCGAGGTCGAAGGACGGGTCGTTCGAGATGCAGGCGAGATGGATGACGGCATCACATCCGGCAACGGCCCGCACTACATCGGCTTTGTTGCGCAGATCGCCCTTGATCTCGATCAGGCGCAGATTGGCCCTTAGGTTCGCAAAGATGTCCGCGCCATAGATATAGAGATCGAGAACGACGACCTCATAGCCAGCGTCCAACAGTTTGGGGACCAGGTTCGAGCCGACATAGCCGGCTCCGCCGGTGACCAGCACGCGTTTGAAGCGCATTCCAATTATGCCTTCTGCAGTTCGGGTTTCTTGCTTGCGCGGCCGGGGGTCCAGCCCATGTCGAGGTCGAGGATCGCATGGCAAAGCGCCAGGTGCGCGACTTCAACAAAGCCATATTCCGGGGAACAGACATAGAAGTTGACGTCGCCGAGCCGGCGCAGCCTGTTGTCTTCCTTGAAGCCCGAAAACGACACGACCGGACAGCCGCGGCTGCGCGCCGCAGCCACGCCGTTGATGATGTTGGGCGAGTTCCCGGAGCTGCTGATGGCGATCAGGAGGTCGCCGGCACGGGCGTGGAATTCGATCTGCTTGGCGAAGACGTTCTCGTAGCCGAGATCGTTCCCGAGGCACGTCAGGGCGGCGGCGTCGGTGAATGCAAGGGCTCTCAGCCCGCCGTTCTTGGAGAAGTCGATGGCGAGGTGGCTCGAAATGCCCTGGCTCCCGCCATTGCCAATGAATATCAGCTTGTTGCCGCGATCATGCGACTTGTGCGCCAGACCGCGGACGATCTCGAAGCCACGCTCCAGGCCAATGTCCTGGCCGGACAGGTCGGTCACCGCGCTATCGCGAATGGCACCCGCGAGGGTGTCGAAATACGCAACTATTCTCTCCCGCATGGGTACCTCTTACCTACAACAGCTTACTTCAGCAGCGCGGTGATGGCCTTGATCACGGCCGATTTCTCGATCGTCGTGCGATGGCCCACGATTTCAACCTTGAGCGCGCCGACCACGTTGCCGATGAAGCCCACCCGGTCAATAGAGCCTCCGGCCGCGACCAAAGGCGCCGTCACCGCCAGGAACGCATCACCGGCCCCGACCGTGTCCACAACCTTGCGGGCGACGGCGGGAATCGTATGCACGGGCCGGCCCGCTTCATAGGTGATGCAGCCATGCTTGCCGTTGGTCACGATGAGACGCGAGCACTCGACGCGGCCATGCAGGATCTTGCGCGCCACATCGTCGATTCTGGACACACGATCGCTGACCGCAAGCCTCGCCTCCGAGGCGTCGATGCAGATGTAATCCGCCTTCGGATATTTCGTGATCAGGTTGAACCCGGTGTTGGCGCTGTTGGTCTGCGTGTTCACGGCCAGGAACGGCGCGCACGAAACGAGCGCGCTGACCGTTGACGCCCCGATCAGGCCATGGCCGAAGTCCGCGGTGATCACCACGTCCGCCTGCGGCGCAAGCTGGCTGACCCGCTCGTCAAAGTCCTGCTGCAGGCTGCCGGTGAGGGGCTCGTCGTCGAGTACGCATACCTCGAACAGCTTGCGCATGTAGGAGGAATCCACGAACCGGCGCTTGACCGTGGTCGGCCCGCTGTCGCGCTTGAACGCATGCAGGTGAACATTCGGCAGCAGGCTGCGCCTGATCAGCGGTTCATAGTTGTCGGCGGCGCCCCCGAGGCAAGTGACGACGTCGACTTGCTTGCAGAAGCTCGCGACGTGATTGGCTGCCGCGAAAACGCCGCCCGCGAACAGCTCGGTGTCCTGATAGCGGGTCGCGATGATGTTCTCTTTGGGTGGCTTCGCCATCGGTAGGACGTATTGATACTCGTCGATGATGGCGTCGCCGACCACGAGCACGCGGTAGTCCTTGATCTTCTCGATCAGGTTGAGGAGGTGGAGAAGGCCGCTGTCGTTGCGCAGGTCCGTCAGGTGGTCGCGAACGTGCGGCTCGTAGACGTTAAAATGTCGATTGATCAGCTCGGTCGAGCTGAACGTCTCCTCGTTCGTGAAGTGGATGCATCCGCCGTGCGCCTCGACCGCTGCGCGCTCGTAGATGATCTTGCCGGTGACGTCTCCCTCCGGGTTCACGTAGTCTTGGCCCTTGACGTAGATGTCGGGACGCAAGGTCTCGATCGCAGAAACGCTGTCGGCAGAATCGTTGATGGCAACCCAATCCACATAGGCGAGCGTCGCCAGCATCTCGGCCCGCAGCGCCTCCCCGAACACCGGGCGTCCCGGTCCCTTGTTCACGTACCGATCGGCGGTCACGGTGACGACGAGAACGTCGCCGAGTTCCCGCGCCGCCTGCAGGTGACGGACGTGACCGATGTGAAGCAAATCGAAGGTGCCGTGCGCCTGAACGACGACTTGCCCCATGTTGCGGGCGAGTTCGAGGACGCGGGCAAGCTCATCTACCGTCCGGACCTTATCGCGTGGCGAGCGGGCCGGGCCATGAACCACACGCGGTAGGCGAGCGAGGTTCTGATCCATCAGTCGGCTCCCCCATGCCAATGGTGACTCATCGCGGGCCCAAAAACTTGAACCAATCGCGCGTCGCGTTTTCGATGCTCGAGACGGTCCAGATCGGCGCGTCGCGCCAATGTGCAACATTCTCAAGCATGACCTTCACTCCTTCGGCGAAGCTCACTCTCGGGCGCCAACCAAGCTCCCTCTGGATCTTGGTGATATCGGCCCAGGTACAATCGGGCTCACCCGGACGCTTGGGTACCGACACCGTCGGGGGTGACCCCAGCAGTCGAAGCAACTCGTTTACACTGACACTATTCCCGCTACCAACGTTATATATTTCGCCTATTTTATCGCTGGCGGCAACCTCCAATAGAGCGTCGACGACGTCGGAAACGAAGGTGAAGTCGCGCGTCTGTTCCCCGTCTCCAACCACTGTCAGTGGCTGACCGGCCAGCAACTGCGCGAGGAATACTCCAAATACTGCCCCATAAGTTCCGCTGGTCCGAGCGCGCGGTCCAAACACGTTAAACAGCCGCACCGAAACGGCCGGCAGGTCATAGACTCGGGCCCAGTGCAGAATAATCTGCTCGCCTAGATACTTGGTCAGAGCATAAGGATAGCGCGTGTCGATAGGGGCATCTTCCGGCGTCGGATAAATGGTCGGAATGCCGTAGCACGATGACGAGGCGACGTAGACGAGCCGGCGCACACCATGAGCGCGCGCGGCTTCGACGACCGCGAACGTCCCGTCAATATTGGCACGAAAGTAGGATTCCGGCTCCTGGATTGATGGAACCACGTCGGCACGCGCCGCCAGGTGAAAGACGCGGTCGACGCCCTGACAGGCCGCCAACACCGCCGGCTTGTCGGCAACATCGGCTTCAATCACCTCGAGGTGCGCACTACCCTCGTGGGCGGCGAGATTGCTCCTTCGCCCCACGATAAAACTGTCCAATACGCGGACGTTTCGGCCCGACGCGATCAGCCGATCGACCAGATGGCTTCCGATGAACCCGGCACCGCCCGTGACGAGATCCAGATTCATCTTCCCATTCATCATTTTAGGTCGGCTCCTTGACGTACAAATGAGGCCGATCAGCTTAGTCCTGCAGGTTCCAGCCCGGCACGGGAAGTGCCGGCCTCTCGCCTGAGATGTCAATGGTGACCTGCTATCCCACCACCGCCACATCAGGTCGCTGCCTGGTCAGCAGCCAGAGCCCAGCGCCGGGCAGGCTCATCAGCATGGTGAGAAGGCCCACTTCCACGGAAAGGAGGAATGCGGCATCCGCTTCTACGCCAAGCATGCCGAGCAGTGCCACGAACGAGACCTCGCGCACGCCCCAACCCGCGAGCGAGATCGGCATGATGACGACCAGCGTCACCATCGACATCACCGCCGCCATCGCGGTCGGGCCGACTGCGATCCCCAGTGCGCAAGAAAGGAAATAGGTCGACAGGGCGGAGGCGCCCACCGACAGCACCGCCCATAGCAGAGCCACCAGCATTCTCGGCTGCCGCAAGCTCTCCAGCTGCGCGGTCAGCGCCAGGAACGTTCCGATTAATCGATGATGACGCCAACGCCGGAGCGCATGCTCGAAGATCCATAGGAGATAGGCCCCGGCGACCGCCGCCAAGACAATGGCGACGCTACCAAACCAGGCAACGCTCGCCAACGGATGCGAGATCGTTGGCAACGTGAGGGCGGCAACGACGAAGATCGCGACCAGCGCCAATCCGTGATCGACGAGTACCGATGTTATGATCCGGCCAAACGGCAGACTGAGCTGGCGGGAGAGAACGACGCGCGCGATGTCGCCGCCGATGTTGCCGAGCGGAAAGCAATTGAAGAAGGCAGCGGTATAGAACGCCGCGTGCACGCCAACGAGCGGAACTCTCCGGTCCGGCATCAGCATCTTGAGAATTGTCCGCCAGCGCTCGGCGCCAAACAGGATCTGCACCACCAGGAGCAGCGCCGCGACGATGATCAGCGGATGATTTTGGTTCGCTACCCGCCGCCAAAGCGCGGCGGTATCGATCCCGCGGATCGCGAAATAGAAGGCTCCCGCTGTCAGTCCGAGCGCCAGCAGAAGCCCCAGCCAGTGTCGATAAACCACACCCGGATGCTTGGTCATTTCCTGCGATGGATAGGGTCTGGACGCCCCTTCAATTTGCGTGCGAACGGAGCCTTCTGACACGTCGTTCGTCCCCAAGCCCTTGCACCCCTGCGTCCGCCTCGCGGCTAACTACCCCAGCCGGGAGGCCTGCACAAGTTGCCGCATCCGGCCAAGGGAACACGCGACCGAACGGCGGCCACGCGACGGTACGACAAAAGGTGATGACCCGCCGCACTGATTGAAGTACACAAGGGGCCTGCCAGAGGAACGAGCGGTTGCTTGCCTTCACATCATTGACGTTGCCATGGTCCAGGCGCCGACCCTCTCTGTAGTACTGCCAAACTACAACCATGCGCATCTGCTGCCGCGGGCGATTGCGGCGCTGCTCGCACAAGAGCGGCCGCCCGACGAGATCATCGTGGTCGACGACGGCTCGACCGACGACAGCAGGACCGTGATTGCGCAAATGGCGGCGCGCGCGCCCGCGATCCGCGTGCTGCTGAACGACAAGAACCTCGGTGTGGTGCGCACGCAAAACCGTGCGCTCGAGGCTGCGACTGGCCGCTACATCTACCTGGCAGCGGCTGACGACTGGGTCCTGCCGGGCCATTTCAAGCTCGCGATCGAGGCGCTCGAAGCCAACCCCTCCTGCGGACTGTTCTGCGGTGAATCGATGCTCGTCGACGGCAAGTCCGACCGGATGATCGCCATCCGGCCGCCGGCGCGGCCGACGCACCAGGCGTGCTGCGTCAGCGCCGCCGAGACGGTAGAGCTGCTCAAGCGCATCGATAATTGGATCTTGACCAACACCTGCGTCTTCCGTCGCGATTGCATGATCGAGGCGGGCGGGCTCGACGCACGCCTAGGCCCGTTCGCCGACGGCATCATGGCGCGCAAGATCGCGTTGACGCACGGCTTTTTTTTCGCGCCCGCGGTCGTCGCCAGCTGGGCCGTGTTCAGCGATGGGTATTCCCGGCGTGCGGCCTTGAATCTCGATCAAGCCAAGCATTTCCTGGACTTCATTCCGGCGCGCCTGAGGCAGGATCCGGTGTTTCCAAAATGGTACCCGTCGGTATTCGCCGCTCGCTGGCGCTTTGCAACCTCGCGCCTTGCTTTGGAGACGGAGCCCATCGATAATCACCACGTTGCATCCATGGGGGCGCGCTCCTCACTCGATCGGATTGCGCTGAAAGTCATTTGGACGCTACTGGGCCGCCAGCCCGCACGGTTGGCGACGCTGGCGTGGCTGTCGATGCGGTTGCGTCCGACCTCCCTTTTCGAACTGGCGCGCACCGCCCTGGCGCGCCGGACGGAACGCCGAAACAGCTCGCGTGTGGTCGAAGGTCTTTGAACGTCAAGTCGAGGTTCCATGAACGATCTGGCGCGGTACGCAAACGTTTTTGACGGAATCAAGCCTTGGGCTGGCACCCTTCCAGCCGGATTTACCGTCGATTTCATCGGCACGTTGATCGATCTCAAGTTCCGGACCATCTTTCCGGTGCATCCCGATCTGACCGGCGGCAAATTCGTACAAACGCGCTTGCCGACGATTTCCGACGGCGAGGGCTGGTTCGAAGCGGTCAACTGGGTCGAGGCGGCGCGCGCCGCGCGCGGCCGCTTCGTGATGATCACGCTCGGCGCCTGCTATGGCGGGCAGGCGGTCGGCTCGTATCGCGCGCTCCAGCTCCTCAATCCGATGCCCAGCAAATTCGTGGCGGTCGAGGGCGATCCGGAAAACGTCGAGTGGATGAAGAAGCACATGCGCGACAACGGCATGGAGCCGGACGATCAATGGCTGGTGCAGGCGGCGATCAGCGACAGCAACAGCCCGGTTCTGTTCCCGGTCGGCTGGCCGGGCCTCGGTGTTTCGAACTGCTACGCGACCAACGAGGAGCTTGCGCGCAGGAATTTCGCTGATGAGATCATCGGGGGCGGCAAAGCCGACGAGGCGATCCGAAACATCTTCCTGAAGAACACGACCGGCATCATGAAGAACCTGGTTCCCGGCGAGCACTTCCCCGGCGAAATCAAGATTGTCAGCTCAGTCACGCTGAAGGACCTGCTCGGGCCATTCGACGTCGTGGACTTTCTGGAATCCGACATCCAGCAATCGGAGATCCTGGTGTTTCCCCCATTCATGGATGTGCTCAAACGCAAGGTCCGCCGCATCCTGATCGGCACGCACGGTGGCGAGGTCCACAAAGCCCTGCTTCAGCTGTTCACGCAGGAGGGTTGGGACATCGTGTTCAGCTATGCGCCAAATTCGAAGTACGAGACCGAGCTGGGATCGTTCTCGATGAACGACGGCGTCCTGACGGTCCGAAACCCGACGCTGTGAAATTGAAGCGGCAGCTCGGAAGTTTCCCAATATGACATGTATGACATGTCGACGACAAAAGTGCTGACAGGTTCGCAACAGCAAAATTGGTGACCGCGCATTTTCCGCGGCCGCATTTGACTAGCTTTTTAGAAACCGACGGTCTAATGGAACCAACTGATCACGGGCGGCGTTCTCGGGCGTCATGTCACTGCGTTGGGATTCCGTTTCGGATGAGTGGGGCACGCCAGTCTCGGCATACCTAATCGGCTGCCTGACAATCACCGCAGGTATTTTCTTCTTCCTATACTGGCTGCTGACGCCAGCCGTGGTCGTTAATCCCGGCCTGAAGGCCTACGTCCCGCCGCCCGCCACGCGGTTGGTGTCCGCCCCTCGCAAGATGGACGCACCGGAGCTCGCGGAATTGGGACCGGTTTCCTCGCTGCACGCGCTGGCGCAGGACTATCAGGCGAATGCCGCGGTTGAGAGCTCGCCTAAGGCCGAGGTTCAACGCCCGGTGCGCAAGCGGGAGCGAGCTCCGGTGCGGCGCGAACAGCGGGAGCAACCGCCGGCGGGATACGCCGCGCAGTGGCAGTGGAATGGTGGCTGGAATCGCGACAATTACAGGCAATATGAGCAACGGCAGTACGACTATCGGGCGTACGGCTACAGGCAACAAGACTACCGGCAACAATATGATTACCGGCGCTACGACACGCAAAGGCAGGTCGACCGCCGCGGTTGGTGGTAAGCACTAGAGAGCGCTTCCCCAGTTGCTTGGACTTGACCTCTGCGCATCATGCCCGCGCCTGCAGCCAAGCTTGCGCAGGCTGCATAAATTTGCCTGCGCGGGCATCCACGTCTTTTGTGGGGAGCAAGTAAGGCGTGGATGGCCTGGACAAGCCGGAACAAGCCCGGCCATGACCAGAGATCCAACTCAAGCGGGAAACAGCGTAGGGGGCGCGGCGGCACCCGATCCGAAAAAAGCAGCCCCGCAGAAGCGGGGCTGCCAAGTTTCCAAGATCGCTCGTTTTTCTGGTGACGGTTACTTTGCCCCGCCACGGTTTTTGTCCTGCGGGTTCTGATTGGCCGGCGGGTTGGCGCCCGGCTGCTGCTGCTGCGTGGTACCGCCCGTCCGGTCCGGCGGGTTTCCTTGGCCGGTCGTTGAAGGCTGGTTGCCGTCCCGGCCCATATTCTGGTTGCCGTCCCGGCCCATGTTCTGGTTGCCGTCCCGGCCCATGTTCTGGTTGCCGTCCCGGCCCATGTTCTGGTTGCCGTCACGGCCCATGTTCTGGTTGCCGTCACGGCCCATGTTCTGGTTGCCGTCACGGCCCATGTTCTGGTTGGCGGGACCCTGTTGTCCCTGACCCGTCGTGGACTGGCCACCTTGGCCCCTGATGTTGACGCCGAGCTTTGTAACGGTCTGGCTGTCAATGCGGCCACTGGCCTGCAGCCCGTTCCGCCGCTGGAAGGAGATCAGCGCCTCTCGTGTCTTGGCACCAAGCCGTCCGTCCGCGACGCCGATGTCGAAGCCCTGTTGAATGAGGACCAGCTGCACCTCACGGATCTCTTCCACTGATAGGTTGTCAAACGACGCAACCTGACCGCGGCCGCTGCGGCTGCCTCGGAGGTCGGCGCCCGACGAACCGCCAGTGTCAACCACCGCCACGATGCGGCGGCTGTGGTCCACGACGACGATTTCATCGTTCACCACAAAGAACTCGTGGTCGCGGAACTCGGGACGGATTTCGATCAGTGCTGGAACAACCGCAACAAGGCGGACGCGCGCGGGCACAACAGTACCGACGCGGACTGCGAAGTTAACGTTGTTCACACGCGGCACATTGGATTGAGCGAAGACCGTCTGCCTGATGCGGGTACGCTGCTCGGTATTCAGCGTGATCCTGCCAGACTGGTCCTGCCGTCCGGCCTGATTCTGCTGACTCTGCTCTCGGCCCTGCTGACCTTGCTCTCGGCCTTGCTGCTGACCCTGCTGGCCCTGGCCGGTCGTCTGGCCGCTCTGCGCCCCCTGGTTGCCCTGCTGGCTGGGAGCCTGTTTGCCTTGCTGCTGGCTAGGAGCCTGCTTGCCCTGCTGGCCTTGGCCAGTGGTCTGCGATGGCTGTCTCTGCTGAGGCTGAG
>Ga0066903_100002804_pt1 | contig 13867 bp, 13 predicted proteins | sample PanSoiMetaGPlot1_FD_67491 | JGI IMG/M metagenome (GOLD analysis project Ga0066903, IMG submission 67491) | Tropical forest soil microbial communities from Panama analyzed to predict greenhouse gas emissions - Panama Soil - Plot 1 (version 2) | ecosystem: Environmental > Terrestrial > Soil >... | reverse complement strand
AAAGCCGCCCGCGTACTTCGCCTTCATCTCCCGGTTGAAGATGAACCCGCCTGCGGACAAGATGACCGCGCCCGCCTGCTCCTCCGCCTCGGTCGCAGCCGTCCGCCAGAGTGCCTCGGCCTGCCTGGCGAATCGCTTGCCCAGCTGCGGCGCCCAGTTGCCGAACTTGCCCGCCACCGTGGTCAGCCAGCGGTGCCGGGCGACGATCGGATCGTCGACGCTGACCGTCCGATACCGGACTCCGGTCACCGCACCATCGGTGACGACCAGCGAGTGGACGCGGCTCAGCGGCCGGAATGCGACACCCTTGCGCCGCGCCGACGCCATCAGGGCGGCCATGAAGTCATGGCCCGACGACAGGCCTCTCGCGAGCTGACGGTGCCCGCGAGGAGCGGGGTCTGCGTGCTCGGTGTACGGCCACGCCTTCTCGTTGCCCGAGTAGTACAGGTAGTGCGCGTCGGTCGGATACGACGTCTTGTACGGACAGAGAGTCCCCCGGAACCGCGCGCCGTGCGTCTCCAGCCAGTCGATCATGGCCGGGCTCTGCGCGCAGAACCGGCGCAGCGTCGCATCACTCACGACACCACGGGTCTCCTGCCGCAGGTAACGGAACATGTTCTCGGGAGTGTCGGTCACGCCAGCGGCGTGCTGGTGGCGCGTCCCGCCGCCGGCGTAGACGACGCCGCCCGAGAGCGCGGACGCGCCGCCGCCGTAGCCGCGATCCAGGGCCAGCACGCGGGCCCCGGCATCGGCAGCCTCGATCGCGGCCGTCACGCCCGCGACCCCGAATCCCACCACGATCACGTCGTAGCTCGTGCGACTGGCCATCGCTGACTCCCTCGGGGGCGAGAGCGGCGGGCGGATCGTGATCCGCGCCGGGTCGCTGCCAGGTTACGACGAGGGCCCCGCCGCGCGCCGATCACGCCGTCAGCACGCCGGCGAGCACCTCCACCGCGCGCCGCAGCGAAGCGGCATCTTCCTCGGCATAACTCAGCCGCAGGAACGAGCCAGGCGGCTCGCCGGGAAAGCTCGCCCGGCCCGGCGTGACCGACAGCCCGCGGGCCGCGGCCGCGTCGGTGACTGCCTCATCGGCGATGTGATCGGGCAGCCGCAGCCACAGGTGCATGCCACCCGCCGGCACAAGGTCGAGCCGGCATGACGGCAGCAGCTGGCCGACGGCCGCGGCGAGCGCGTCTCGTCGTTCCCGTAGTTGCCGGCGCAGCATGCCGAGGTGCCGCGCCCAGCCGGGCGCCGTCAGCACGTCCAGAGCTATCTGCTGGAGTATCGGCGCGACGAACAGGTCGTCGCTGATCCGCCCCCGCCGCAGGCGCGCCAGGACCGGTCCGCGCGCCGCGAGCCCTGACACGCGCAACCCGGCCGCGATGGGCTTGGACACCGACCTCAGGTAGATCACGTGCCCGTCATCGTCGGCGCTGACCAGCGGCGGCGGCGAGGGCGCGCCCAGATCGAAGTCGCGCATCCAGTCGTCCTCCAGCAGGAAAGCCCCCGCGCGCGCGGCGGCTAGCAGGACGGGCTCGCGGCGATCCCGTGCGAGGACCGCCCCGGTCGGATTGGCGTAGCGAGGCTGCAGGTAGGCCAGCCGTGCGCCGGTCCGGGCGAACGCGTCCGCTAGCGCGTCCGGCAGCACGCCGCCAGCGTCGCCGGGGACCGGGACGAGCACCAGCCCAGCTGCACGGGCTGCGGCCAGGGCGCCGACGTAGGTCGGCGATTCGACGATGAGCGGGTCGCCCGGCGCGCACAAGTGGCGGAATACGGCCGACAGGGACGACTGGCCGCCCGAGGCGATCAGCACGTTGGCCCCGGTCAGTCCGCCGCCCGCTTCGTCGGCGAGAAAGCTGCGTAGCTCTGGCAGGCCCTGCGGCGGCAGCCGACTCCAGGTCTGCGGTCGCCGCGCCGCACGGGAGGCCGCCGCCGCGAGCAGGCTGAGCGGCTGGAGCCGCTCGTCCGGGAACCCGCTAGCCAGCCCGATCGCATCGGGCGGCACAGGATCGACGAGCCGCTCCAGGTCTGGCCCGAGCCCGGCCCGGCTGCCCAGCGCTGGCGTCTGCCACGACAGGTCGGCATCTTGTCGTGGCGCAGCGCGCCGGGCGGCAGTGAACGTGCCGCTGCCAGGCCGGGTCACCAGCAGGCCCCGCCGCGCCAGCTCAGACAGCAGCCGCTGCACCGTGGCCGGGCTGAGCCGGAAGCGCTGCTGCAGCTCCCGGTAGGACGGCAGCCGCGTATCCGGTGGCAGGGACACGATCAGCCGCTCCAGGCTCGCTAGCGCCGGCCCCGTGCCGCTATCACTGCTCATGACTTCTCATAGAAGCACTTCGCGGCCTGAGGCGCCGCGGTGAAGGGCGTGGTGGGACCAACGCTGCCGCTAGATGGGCAGCAAAACGACCAACGTGGCCCTTCCGGTTACCCTGGCAGGCATGGCAGGCCGCAAGGAGGTCATCGAGGTGGCCGGCCACGCCGTGACGATCTCCAACCCGGACAAGGTCTACTTCCCCCGTACGGGGCACACCAAGATGGACCTCGTCCGCTACTACCTGACCGTTGCCGACGGAGCGCTGCGCGGCGTCAGCGGCCGGCCGATGGTGCTCAAGCGCTTCGTCCACGGAGCCGAGGGCGAGGCGTTCTGGCAGAAGCGGGCACCGGAAAACAGGCCCGACTGGCTGGACAGCGTGGTGCTGAGCTTCCCGTCAGGACGGACGGCCGAGGAGATCGTCGTCACCGACGCCGCGGGCCTCGCCTGGGTCGTCAACCTCGGCTGCATCGACCTCAACCCGCACCCGATCCGCGCCAGCGACCTCGACCATCCCGACGAGCTGCGGGTCGATCTCGACCCGGTTCCCGGTGTCGGCTGGCCGCAGATCATCAGCGTCGCGCTCGTGGCCCGCCAGGTGCTCACCGACATGGGTCTGACCGGATGGCCGAAGACGACCGGCTCGCGCGGCATCCACATCTACGCGCGCATCGAGCCGCGGTGGACCTTCAGCCAGGTTCGGCGCGCCGCCGTCGCGCTCGCGAGGGAGATCGAGCGCCGCGCCCCGGACAAGGCCACCTCGCGCTGGTGGAAGGAAGAACGGCACGGCGTGTTCGTCGATTACAACCAGAACGCGAAGGACCGGACGGTGGCCTCCGCGTACTCGGTCCGGCCACGACCCGACGCGCGCGTGTCGGCGCCGCTGCGCTGGGAGGAGTTGCCGGACTGCGATCCGGCCGCCTTCACGATCGATACCATGCCGCAGCGCTACGCCCAGATCGGCGATCCGGGCGCGGGCATCGACGACAGCGCCGGCTCGCTGGACACTCTGCTCGAGCTCGCGGCAGCGGACGAGGCGGCCGGCCTGCCCGATGCGCCGTGGCCGCCGCATTTCGAGCGGCAGCCCGATGAAGCTCCGCGGGTGCAGCCCTCCCGCGCGCGCGGCGGCGCCCCCACCGGCCGGCGGCAGAGCACAATGCCGCTGATCGAGATCGCCCGCGCGGCCAGCGAGGCCGAGGCGCTCGCCGGCCTCGACCGGTGGAAGCTGCGCCACCCGGAGACGGCGGCGCTGCTTCAGCCGGCCGACATCCTCGTCGACTCCATGCGCGGGCGGTCATCGACGTGGACCAGGATCCGGCTCAACCTCCGCCACGTCCCGCCCGACGAGAGGCCGGCGCAGGAGCCGCTGGAGGTCGACTACAACCCATGGGGGAACGTGCAAGTTCCCACTCGCGGCAGCCAGCCGGGCCGCGGCCGCCCAGACTGAAACTGCCGCAACGACGCAGACGCTCGCGCTCAGTTCCGGCTGAACCTGACCAGGAATTCGAGCAGTCCGTGATCTTGCGTGGTCACGAAGCCACTGAAGCTCGGGTTGGCGATGCCGTAGTCGGCGAACACGATAGGAATCGACCCGGACACCTCGATGCCAGTGGCCGTCCGCTCCCCTTGCATGCTGAACGAGACGGTCCTGGTGTGGCCGTGCAAGGTCAGCTTCGCGGTGGCCTGGTAGCTGCGGATCGCGCTGTTGGACGGCAGGGCGCCCAGGTCGATCGGCGTGGTCAGTACGAGGGTCCCGGTCGGGTAGCTGGCGGTATCCATGATCCGGCCGTCGAACTGAGCGTCCCGCTGGCTCTGGTCGCTGCGCACCGTCGCCATCTGCACGGTGAAGGAGGCGGCTGTCACCGTCGTGCCGCTGATCGTCATTCTGCCGCTGATCACGCTGGTGCGCCCCACGGCAGTGTTGTCCTGGCCGGCCAGTACCTCCTGGACGCGGTAGCCCACGACCGAGCCGGACGCGACCCGCCACTGCCCGGCCAGGGCCGCGGAGGCCGCACTCGGGGCGGTGCTCGGCCCGGCGCTGCTCACTCCAGGACTGGGCGACGACCCGGACCGCAGGCTGAGCGGAGCTGGTGCCGGGCCCTCGATGACATGGATGTAGAGCCAGGTCCCGCCTACTACCAGGACGGCCAGCGCGACGGCGGCGCCGAGCAGCCAACGGACCGGGTGACGCGAGCGCGGCAGTGCCATGTAACTGTCCTCTCAGCCGGGCCGGGCCGACCGTCCGGCCTCGTGCTCTCTTCACGCTGGCAATGCCGCCTTGGTTCGCGTCCAGCGGGTGTTCTGCGTGCCTTCTGCCTTCTCGGCTAGCGCACCGCCGGAATGAGCTCGGCTAGCAGCGCAAGGTGATCAAGGTCGCTGAGGTCGAGCACCTGCAGGTACATCCGGCTGGCGCCGATGCCAGCGAAGTCCGCGATCTTCGCCGCGATCTCCTCCGGCGTGCCCGTCAGCCCGTGCTCGCGCAGCTCGTCCACCTCGCGGCCGATGTTGTCGGCGCGCCGCTTGAGTTCTTCTGGTGTTCGGCCGCAGCACACGACCTGCGCGGCCGAGTAGATCATCGACGCCGGATCCCGGCCCGCCTCCTCGCAGGCGTGGCGCACCCGGCCGAAAGCGGTCCGGGTGTCATCGAGGCTCCGGAATGCCAGGTTGAACTCGTCCGCGTACTGCGCGGCTAGCCGGGGCGTGCGCTGAGGACCGCCGCCGCCGATCAGCACGGGCGGCCGCGGCTGCTGCGCGGTCTTGGGCAGCGCCGGCGAGTCCGTCAGCGTGTAGTGCCGCCCGGTGAAGCCGAATGTCTCGCCGGGCGGCGTCTCCCAGAGCCCGGTGATGATGGCGAGCTGCTCGGCGAACCACTCGAATCGCTCGCCGAGCGGGGGGAACGGGATGCCGTACGCCGTGTGCTCCGCCTCGAACCATCCGGTGCCGAAGCCGAACTCGACGCGCCCGCCGCTCATCTGGTCGACCTGAGCCACCGAGACGGCGAGCGGTCCCGGGTAGCGGAAGGTCGCGGGGCTCATCAGCGTGCCCAGCCTGATCCGTGACGTGTCCCGGGCGAGACCCGCCAGCGTGATCCACGCGTCGGTCGGGCCAGGCAGGCCGCTGACGCCGCCCATCTTGAGGTAGTGATCGGACCGGAAGAACGCGTCGAAGCCAAGGTCCTCCGCGGCCTTGGCAACGCGCAACAGCGTGTCGTAACTCGCACCCTGCTGCGGCTCGGTGAAGATTCGTAGTTGCATGTGCCCATTTTGGCGGGCCGAACCTTGCGCCGCGACCCAGACCTACCGACCGATCCGTCCACCCGGGGCACACGTCATTCGCTCGATCGTCGCGCCGCTCAGCACGGACAGCCGCCATGAGCCCTGCTTAGGGTCAGGGCTGCTCGTCGCGACCACGAAGCTGCCGGCCGCCAGGACTGCGCCGGAGGTTGTCCTCCCGTCCGTTAGGGTGGCGGCGGCCAGGCTGGACGTGCTGGCCACGTAGCTGGCCGCGCCCGCGGTCATCCAGCCGAGATAGCCGGGGCCGAGCGTGGGCGGGCCCGCGCCGAACGTGTCGCCCTGGGGCAGCCGGAGCACCAGCCGGGCCGGCTCGGCCAGCGCGCGCGAGTAGAACAGCCCGGTCAGGTCCGCGGAGATGTAGGCGGTCTGCCCGTCGGCCGAAGCGATCAGGCTCGCGTGGCCGGCAGCGCGCAACGCTGGCGGGACAGCGACCGGGACGAGCGCAGGCAGCCGGTCAGCGCGCACGGCGACCAGATGTGAATCCCGGCCGGCGGGCGGGAGCCCGACGGGCCAGAGCAGTGCGTCACCAACGAAGACCGGCGCCAGCACCGGGCCACGAGCGATGACGTTGGCGACGCCGGTGCGTAGGTTGGCCACGACGATCTCACGAGTGCTGCCATCTGCCTGCTCCCAGGCAGCCAGCCCGCCGAAGAAGACCGGCGCGCTGAGCGCCCCGCCGTGCTGGCCCGCGGGTTCCAGGGTGGTCACCGTGCGCGTCCGCGGCGACCACAGCTGCATCGCGGTTGTGTCGCTGTTCTCGCCGCCATAGGTGCTGTGGACGTTGAACCAGATCAGGTCGCCGTCCGGGGCGAGACCGCCGATCGCGCCGTCGTCGCTAGCTGGCAGGACCTCGATCATCCTGATGATGGCTCCCGTTGCGACGCTCTCTGCGGCAATGCCATGGAAGTTGCGGTCAGGCGTGGTGAGCACGTAGGCCGTCGAGCCGTCTGCTGACAACGCGATCGGCGTGATCCCGGCCTGGCCGGTGGTCGGCAGCGTGCGCTGCAGCTCACTGGTGAGGGCCGGATCCGGTGCAGCAGCGCAGACGGTCGACGGTCTGGAGCGCCCGGCCGGTGACTGCGCCAGGGGGTGGGACGCGGCCAGCTCACTGACGGCGATGCCGAGCAGCGCGACTACGGCCGCCGTGCTGGCTACGAACTGCCCGCGAGCGCGGCGCCGTCGCTGTCGGCCGCGCGCGACCACTGCAGCGGGCGCTGGCACCGGGAGATCGGTGCCGGCCAGCTCTCCGAAGAGCCGCTCGAGGACGTCGTCAGGCATCGGCCACCTCCGAACTGGCCTCGCCATTCGGGGGGACAACCCCCCGAAGCCCCCCGCTAATGCGGACGGGACTGGATAGGTGCGCACCGCCGCCGCCCGCGTCGCCCATGGCGGCTGCGAGCGCGTCGCGCCCGCGGGACAGCCAGGCTTTGACGCTACCGACGGGGCACTGCAGTTCCAGCGCAATCTGATTGACCGGCATGTCGGCGAGGTAATGGAGCACCAGCACGACGCGCTGCCGGTCGGGCAGCTTCCGCAGGCCAGCGACCAGCGCTACGGTGTCCAGGCTGATCTCCGGCACCAGGTCGCCACCGAGGCGGTGGCGGGCCGCCCGCGCTGTCCGGTTCCGCCGGTGCCGGCTGGTCGCGAGATTGGTCGCCACCCGTCGCACCCAGGCCTCCGGTGAGTCATACCTGCGCACTAAGTCCCAGCGCTGCCACGCGCGCGCAAACGCCTCCTGCGCGACATCCTGCGCATCGCCGATATCGCCCGTCAGCGCATAGGCGTGGCGGACCACCCGCCTCACGGTCGTGGCGTAGAAGGCGTCGAAATCGGCGGCCCCGCTGGCCTCAGTCATCGGCGGCTCCTGACCGCCGGGCCTCGCGCTAGCCGGCCACCGGCGGTACGCCCGGCTGTCGTCGCTGTCGGCGGCGATAACTGTCACGCCAGAACTGACGCCGCAGCGGACGCAAAGGTTACACCGAGATAGGTCTTCAGTCCGCGGTGCGAGCGAGCACGGCCAGGCACTCGACGTGGTGCGTCATCGGAAACGCATCGTATCCGCGCAGGCCGGTCAGCTGCCAGCCGCCGTCGAGCAGCCGCCTAAGGTCCCTGGCCAGCGTCGCCGGATCACACGACACGTAGGCAAGCCGCCGCAGCACGGCCGGGGCGTGGCAGAGCGCGTCGATAACCGGGCCGGCCGCGCCGGTGCGCGGCGGGTCGAGCACCCCGATCGTTGCTGCAGCCAGGCCGGTGCGCGCGAGCACGTCCGCTGCATCGCCGCGGTGTACTCTCGCCCACGGCCAGGAGCGCAGGTTATGCCGGGCGTCGCGTACTGCCGCCGGGTCGTGCTCGACAGCCAGCACCGCTCCCCTCGGCCCGACCGCCTCGGCCAGCAGCCCGGCGAACAGGCCGGCCCCGCAGTACAAGTCCAGTGCCACGTCACCTGGCCGCGGGTCAAGGACGGCCAGCACCTCTCGCGCGAGTACGTCCGCCGCGCCCGGATGCACCTGCCAGAAGCCGCCGAGGCTCACCCGCCAGTCCCGTCCCGCAGCGCGGCGAGTGAGATAGCCGCGGCCACGTACTGGAATGCGCGCACCCCGCCTTACCGACATCTGCACGGAATCCACTGCTATGTCCGGCAAGAGAGTTTGCCGGGCCGCCGGAGCCGCCACGACCACGCCTCGTTCTCCGGTCTGCGGCTCCACAGCGATCTCGACCGCATGCGCGCCTGGCCACCTTGCCCCTGTCACGTCGGCTGCCGTGACCTCGTCATGCGCGATGAGGCACCGGTCGATAGCGACGACCTCATGCGAGCGGTGCCGGCGCAGGCCGGCGAGGCCACCGGAGTCGACAGCGAACGAGACCGCAGTGCGCCAGCCCAGGCCAGCTTCATCGCCAGGGATGGCATCGACCGCGACATCGATGTCGAGGCCAGCGATCCGGCTCAGCTGCTGGCGGATGACCGTGGCCTTCAGCCGCCGCTGTGCCGCCAGGCTCGCGTGCTGCCAGTCGCAGCCGCCGCAGCCGGCCGGCCTGGCGTACTTGCACGGCGCGGTTACCCGGTCGGCGGAGGCATGCTGGATATCAATGGCTTCGGCCCGGGCGAGGCGGGCTGTCACCTGGGTTACGACGGCGCGAACGCGCTCGCCAGGCAGGGCGTGCCGCACGAAGATGACCAGACCCGTATCATCCTGCCTGGATACGCACCAACCGCCGTGCACAACCTCGCCGACAGAAAGTTCCAGCACGTCACCGGCCTGCGTAGCGGAGGTGGCCATGGCAGTCACGGGCACCATCGTGCCCGGCGGTGCTCCGGTGCGGCCGCCCGGGTCCCCGCGAGGCAGCGGGGGGCTGCCGTCATGGGTATGGTGACGGCAGCGTCCTCGCTGGAAGGAAGCACGTGCATATCGTGATCATGGGATGCGGGCGCGTCGGGTCTAGCGTCGCTCACTCGCTGGAGGACCAGGGGCACTCGGTCGCCGTCATCGACCAGGACCCGGAGGCATTCCGGAAGCTGCGGTCCGGCTTCAAGGGCACCAAGGTGACCGGCATCGGCTTCGACCGGGATGTGCTGACCGAGGCTGGCATCGAGCGCGCCGACGCCTTCGCGGCCGTGAGCAGCGGGGACAACTCCAACGTGATCGCGGCCAGGGTTGCACGGGAGTCGTTCGGCGTCCAGCGCGTCGTGGCCCGCATCTATGACCCCCGCCGCGCCTCGGTCTATCAGCGGCTCGGCATCCCGACGGTGGCGACGGTGGCCTGGACAGCAGACCAGATGCTGCGCAAGCTGATACCTGAAGGGGCCGAGTCGCTGTGGCGCGACCCGACCGGCGCGGTCGTGCTGGCCGAGGTGGCCTACGGAGATGACTGGCTCGGCGAGAAGGTCTACGACCTGGAACAGGCTGCCCACACCAGGGTCGCGTTTATCTCCCGGCTCGGCGAAGCGGTGATACCAGGGCCGGGCCTGGTCCTGCAGGAAGGCGACGTCGTACACGTGATCGCGGAGGAAGCCGAACTCAGCAAGATCGCCGGCGTCTTCGCGAGCCGGGAGCCAGGAAGGGCAGGCCACTGATGCGCGTCGCGATAGCGGGCGCTGGTGCCGTCGGGCGCTCCATCGCCAAGGAGCTGCTGCAGAACGGCCATGAAGTCCTCCTGATCGACAAGAATCCGGCATCCATTAAGGTGCACAGCGTTCCGCGGGCGGAGTGGCTGCTGGCCGACGCGTGCGAGATCAGCTCGCTTGATGATGCTCAGCTCGAGCGCTGCAACGCGGTCATCGCCGCGACCGGCGACGACAAGGCCAACCTCGTCGTGTCGCTGCTCGCCAAGACCGAGTACGGGGTGCCGCGGGTTGTCGCCAGGATCAACCACCCCAACAACGAGTGGCTGTTCAACGAGTCCTGGGGCATCGATGTCGCGGTCTCCACACCGCGGCTGCTGTCGGCTCTGGTCGAGGAGGCCGTGAGCGTCGGCGATCTGGTCCGGCTCATGACCTTCCGGCAGAGTGAGGCAAACCTGGTCGAGCTGACCATGCCGGCCGACGCGCCGCTGGCCGGCCAGCGGGTAGGCAGCATCGACTGGCCAAGTGACACGGCCCTGGTGGCGATACTGCGCGACAGCCGGGTTATCGTTCCTGGCCCAGACGATCCGCTCGAAGCTGGAGACGAGCTGTTGTTCGTGACCAGCCAGAACGTCGAGCGTGAACTGGCCAAGTTGCTCGGCTGCGCGGCCTGAAGGGCGTCAGCGCGTCTCGGTGATCTCCGGGCCCCGCTCGAACGGGTTCAGCAGATCGGGCTGCTGGCCAGCCGCCTCACTCTCCATAGCCTGGCGAGCCTCGGCAGGCAGCTGAATCTGGAGAGGCTGACGCGGCGGCTGTGCCTGTTCGCCCCGCACCACAACCACGTCGGAGAGGATCTCCCGGAACTGCTGGGTCAGCTCGTCGTCTACTGCGGCAGGCCCGCTGATGAGTCCGCGCAGGAACCAGCGCGGGCCGTCTACGCCGATGAACCGAAGTGGCTGCGGCGGAACCTTGGCGCCGGCACCCTGCGGGGCGACTCGCGCCACGAGCTCGGCTCCAAACGGCCCGTCCCGCTCGGCGCTCTGCCCACCCGCCTTGGCGACTTCCTGCGCGATCTCGGGCAGCACCTCGTGCCACAGCCCGGCGTTGCGCGGTGCGGCGAACGGCTGCAGCTGCATGCCGCTGTCACCGTGAACCACCGCGACCGAGATGCCCTCCTCTTCGGACATCATGACCTGGATGTCGTAGCCATCCCGCACCGGGACGAGCAAGCTGCCGAAGTCCATCCGGGCCTGGTCGGGATAGCCGCCCGCGCTGTCCCAGGGCCCGGCCGCGGCAGCCGCGCCGGCCACATCTGGCTGAGTGTCGCGCAGCCGCGTCCAGGTTGCCGGGTCGCTGAGGTCGGCGTGTTCGCGGCGGGCAGGCTCGGCGGCCGCCAGGTCGTCAGGCTCAGCCGCTCCCAGGTGAGCGCCACCCTCGGTATCGCCAGTGGCTGACCAGCCCTCCTCGGCTGCGTAGTCCTCGGCTGCGTAGTCCTCAGCAGCTTGGTAGTCCTCGTCGTCCTCCGAGGCGTCAAGACCGGCGCTGTCGTCGCCGGCATCGGCTGCTTCCGCGTCGTAGTCCTCAGTCGGCAGCCTCGCTTCGGCGGAACCCTCGCTTCTGTCACGGCGGAATCGTCGAAACACGCCGTACGCTCCTTACCTCCCGACGTCGCCTGTCGCGGCCGGGATGTCGTCAGCACCTGGCAGGTGGGCCGCCATAGCGTGGCCGCCGGTCGAACCGTGTCCGCCCTCCCCGCGCTGTGATCCTGGCAGGGACGTGACCTCGATGAAATCCGGGCGCTCCACCCGCTGGATCACAAGCTGGGCAATCCGGTCACCACGCTGGAACCGCACCGGGTGCTGTGAATCTGAGTTCAGCAGGATCACCTTGATCTCGCCACGGTACCCGGCGTCGATGGTGCCCGGCGCGTTGACGATCGTCACGCCGTACCTGGCAGCCAGCCCCGAGCGAGGATGCACGAAACCGGCGTACCCAGCCGGCAGTGCGATGCACACCCCCGTGCCGACGATAACGCGCTGCCCAGGAGCGATATCCACATCATCGGTGAGATACAGGTCGCAGCCGGCATCGCCAGGATGTGCCTGGCTGGGCAGCGGAAGCCCCTGGTCGAGTCGCATGATGAGAACCTCGACCCGCTCGGTCATCCGGACTCCCTCCCGACAGTCGGTCCATGGGTGCCATAAGATCCACCATCGGCGCACGATATCTGGCGTCAGGTTAGTCGTCGGGCGGGTCTTCACGCAGGGCTGGCCAGGCATAGGTGATCACTGCGGCAACCGGTACCGCGATGATCGCACCGGGAATGCCCGCGATGATGGCGCCCACCGCCAGGACCAGGATGATCGCCAGGGGATGGAGCCGGATAATCCGGCCGACAACCAGCGGCTGCAGCAGGTGTCCCTCGATCTGGTTCTCCACGATCAGTACGGCTAGCAGGATCGCGGCGGCGACCCAGCCCTTCGTCGCCAGCGCCACCAGGATGGCGAGGCCACCTGCCACAAGGATGCCGAGAATAGGCACGAATGCGGCGATGAATACCAGGACGATCAACGGGACCAGCAGCGGAACGCCGAGCAGCCACAGCGTCACGCCCAGGATGACGGCGTGGATGGCAGCCACCACCACCGTGCCGTGCACATAGTTCACGAGCGCCCGCCAAGCCTGATCGCCCGCGTGGTGCATCCGCCGCTGTGCTCGCGGACTCATGCCGCTGATAAGCCAGGACCAGATCTTTTTCCCGTCCTTCATCAGGAAGAACGAGATGAACAGCGTGAGGATCAGCCCGGCCAGAATCTCGGCCAGGTACTTTCCGCCGGTGAGCACCGTGCCGGCCACGACCGACTTGTGCTGGGAGATGTAGTTCAGCAAGTTCTGGCTGAGCGTCTGCAGCCTGGCTTGGTTCAGATGGAACGGCGGCCCCGCCAGCGAGTGCCGAAGCTGGGCGATGGTGTGCTGAACCTCGTCGAACAGCACCTGATACTGGTTCGCGATCTGGTTAGTGATCAGCGTGATCGCTCCGGCGATCACGATCAGCGCGAGCAGGAGCGGACACCAGGTCGCCAGGACCGGCGAGAAGCCGTGTCTGCGCAGCCAGCCAACAAGCGGCTGGAGCAGCGCGGAGAGCAGCAGGGCGGCGATCAGCGGCAGAACAACCAGCCGCAGGTCAACCGCCAGCCGGAAGGCCAGGTAGATGACGAGCCCGGTCAACAGCAGCCGCCAGGACCAGGCAGCCACCAGCTGAAGCAGTCTGGGGACCTGACCGCCAGGCGGCGCAGTGCCGGTTCCGGGGCCGCCCGGCGGCGCAGTGCTGGCTGACGACCCTGTGCTGGCTGACGACCCTGCGCTGACTGACGACACAGTGCTGGCTGAGTCGGTCACGCCGGACTCCACTGCTCCGGGCGCGGTGAGTTCGGCGCCGACCGGATCCTCGCCATCCCGTCCGTCACTAGCAGGGCTCGTCACGGCGCCGGTCCGCCAGAGCCGGCGCAGGCCGGTACGCAGGCTGGCCGGCAGCGCGCTCCTTGCCGACGACCGGGGGCTACCCGTGCCATCCGCCGATGGGCCGGTCATGGAATCCATGTAACCAACTACGGTAGTGGCATGCACTCCTACCGCGAGCGCCTCTTCGTGCCGCCCCTCTGGTGGCTGGCCGGCATGCTCATGATGCTGACATTCGGGGCGATCGTCTGGACCGGGTTCGACCTCTGGGTCACCCTGGCCGTCTTCGCCGGGGTGATCGCCGTGACCGCCGCATTCCTGCTGAACTGGGGCCGGGCGATCATCGAGGTAGCCGATGGCGAGCTGCGGGTAGGCAATGACCGGCTGCCGCTCGCCGACGTGGGTCAGGTGCGGCCGCTTGACGAGGCTCAGGCGCGGGCCCTGCGCGGCCCGCGCGCCGATCCGAGCGCCTACGTACTCATCAGGCCTTATCTTCGGCTGGCCGTCTACATCGAGGTCAAGGCCCCAGATTCACCGATCCCGTACTGGCTGCTCGCGACGAGGCAGCCGGCTGAACTCGCGGCCGCAATCGAGAGTTCACGCCCTGTCGTCACCTACGACTCGCGGCCATGACATGATCGCCGTCAGGCGGGTAGCGAACATAGAGAGCTCGGTTGCCGGCACGCGACGAGGAGGACGCGCTGATGGCAGGCAAGCAGGGAGGAAGCGCGGCCAGCCGCGCGATCA
>Ga0066903_100002803_pt1 | contig 13868 bp, 25 predicted proteins | sample PanSoiMetaGPlot1_FD_67491 | JGI IMG/M metagenome (GOLD analysis project Ga0066903, IMG submission 67491) | Tropical forest soil microbial communities from Panama analyzed to predict greenhouse gas emissions - Panama Soil - Plot 1 (version 2) | ecosystem: Environmental > Terrestrial > Soil >... | reverse complement strand
CCTTGCGCGAGCGCTCGGCCACGAAGATTTGGCCCTCGGTCGGCCTGCTGATGAAGATGCCGTGCATTACTTCACTTTCTTTCTTTTGACAAAGCGGTGACGAAAGCTACGATCAAGACAAAGGCCACGCCGACGCGCACGAGCGGCGGTTTTGGATCGTCATTGCCTTCCCAGAAGACCATCAGATACGGACTCCAATCCGAGAACCACGCCCACAGCAGGAAATAGCCCGCGATCAAGCTCAACGTCAGCGCCTTCGTCACGTTGACGTCTCCGCCATGCGCTTGAGCGAATCCAATAGCGTCAGCGGGATTTTGGATTCGCCGATTTCGTAGCGAGTGATCGTGCCGCGTGCCACGCCAAGATGCTTTGCAAACTGCGCCTGCGTCATCTCCAATCTGGCGCGCATGACGCGCAGATATTCATCCGGCTCAAGATCGATTGGGATTTTCATCGTTCAGTTCAGTCTTGATGGTGATCTCTCTCGCCTCGTATCCAGCGCATCAGGCGATCAGTGCAGGCTTGCTCATAGGTCGCGTGCCGCGACAGGACGCTGAATCCCCCACGCTTGTAATAGCGCACGAGAAGCCACTGCTGGCCTTTGGGATTTGTGCGGATTAATTCGATTGCCATTGTGCTTTGCATGTTTGCGTTCTTTCCCTTCGGGGTGGTTGCCGCTCATGCCGTGCGCCATCCCTCGCACGGCATGGACTGCAATCAGCGATTACGCCAATACGACTGCGCAGCGCCCGGATCGCGCTTGAACAACTCGAACACATCCGGGTTGTGCGGCCGATAACTCCCGTCGCAGCGGACGGGATTGGCGATTGACCAACAAGGCTCATACAGAGACTTGCCGAGTTTCCATTGCGCGCTCGCGGGCGAAGCGGTCCAGAGACCGAGCGCCCCGATTGCGACAACGGTAGCGAAGGCTAGTTTCTTCATTGGTAGTTCCCTTCTGGTTTTCACTTCGATTGGGTGGTGGAAGTCGACGAGCCCGTGAAGTGACCGGACTTGTCGTAGAACGACGTCGTGCCGTCCGAATTGCGGATGGCAGTGCCGTCGAAACGACCAGCCTTGTCGTAGGCGCTGGTCGAATTGCCGTGAGTGATGGTTGAGCCAGAGAAGCTCCCCTGCTTGTCGTAGAAGGCGCGGGACTGGTCGCGCTCCCCGGCGCGGGCGATCAGGGTGGTGAGGATGAGGGCGATGGCGATGGCGATGGCGACGCCGAGCGCGAGCCGGGCCTGGCTGGGGGTGATCATGGTGGCCTCGAATCCAATGGTGGACGTTTCGTCCACTATGTGATACCGGTGTCAGCTATTGCAAGCAAAAAAACATTGCTGACCGGCAAATGTGCATAACTGCTTCCGAAGCCTCTAAAATGCGAGCTAAGTGCTTGATTGTGCAGGGCCGCTAAACTTCCCCGCCGAAATGTTCTGCAGCTCTATTGGCAGCCATAGCCCACAACAGGCGACAAAAAGCTTGCAAAATCAGTGGTGGATAACGATCTATCGGATATGGAGCTGCAATGGCAACTCCGATCTGATGTGCAAAAACGATTCCAAAAACGGAGACCGAAAATGAACCTCTTTATCTCTGAGTCACGATAATCCCGACTGTGAGCCTGAAATACTCAAACTCGCAGAAGGGCTGGAGCCCGGAGATGATCGCATCATCTTCGATGAAAATATGAAGGGCTTTGGTCTGCGCGTGTATCGCCATAGACAGCGAAGTGACGATCACAAACATCGAGGCCTTGAATACACTTGGATCGTCGAAACTCCAATTTTTGGCCGTCGGCCCAGTCGTCCCAAAAGAGTAACGCTCGGGCCTTGGAACGTGCTGACAGCTACTGTGGCCTGCGAGTTCGCGAAGCTTGCGTTGGCGCGCATTCGTTGCGCCGAGGTTGTCGGCGAGCCCGACCCTTATGCCCGCAATCCTAAAGGATGGTGTCAGTCATGAACCTCTTATCCCTAGATCACCCACATGACCCCGAGCTGGTCGCGCTTGCACAAGACCTGAAGGACCGCATTGTCTTCGACGATGAGCTGAAAGGTTGGGGCTTGCGCATCTCTAATGGCAAGAAGGGCACGACCTATACGTGGATTGTCCAAGCTCGCCTTTCTGGCCGCCCACATTGCCGTCCAAAAAGAAAGAAGCTCGGTGACTGGTCGCATCTGAAACCCGCCTTGGCGCGCGAGCTGGCCGAGGTCGCTTTGGCGTCTCTGCATATCGCCGAATTCAAGGGAACCGGTGACCCGTTCGCTCGCAACGCCTCGGCACCGGTAATGTTCAAGAAAGCAGTCGAGCGTTATCTCGAAGTTGCTAAGGCGCTGTTGCGGCCGAATACGTTTTACGACACCAAGCGCTATCTCGAAGGGTCATACTTCCGGCCGTTCGCGACCATGGCGCTGAGCGAGATCACGCCGCGCGACGTCGTCGAGCGCATCGACGCAATCGCGGCCGACAACACTCCGAAGGCGGCCAACGCCGCGCTCAAGAAGCTGTCCGCGTTTTTCAGCCATGCCCAGGCCAAGACCTGGATCACGGTCAACCCGGTTGCCGGAATCAAGCCGCTGCCAGTGAAAGAGCGGGCCCCGCGTCCGTTGACCCCGGGCGAGCTGGCTGTGGTGTGGAACGCGACCGACGCGACCACGAGCTACGGTCAGATCATCCGGCTGCTGGTGCTGATCGGTGCGCGCGTGAACGAGATCGCCGGGCTGCGTTGGGAGGAACTGAGCCTCGATCATGCTCTGTGGGTGCTGCCTTCCGGTCGCGCCAAAAACAAAAAGCCGCTGCGCGTGACATTGACGCCTGCCACCATTGCTATCCTCAAGGCGTTGCCGCAACAGGACAGCGGGCCGGTATTCCCGGGCTGGGAGGACCGCAATCATCACGCCCACAAGCAGCGCCTCGACGAGGCCTCCAAGATCGCGCCCTGGCACGTGCACGACCTGCGCGCAACCATGGCGACGGCGATGGGTGATTATCTCGAAATCGATGACCGTGTGGTCGATTTATGTCTCAATCATATCGAGAAGCGTAGTCGCAACAGCCGCCAGTATAACGCCGCACGTTATGCGCGGAAGACGCGCGAAGCTTGGCGGCGGTGGGCGGCGCTCGTCGAGCAAGTCATCGCCAACCCTCCGCCCAAAATCCTCACGTGGGAAGAGTATCGCGATCTGGTCGACGCCGAGCGGCCCAGCAACGTGATCCCGCTCGCCGCTTAGGAATTGAGAAGGAAAATCGGACGATGAACATCCGGCAGCGTTTTGATTGGTGGCTGTTTCATATTGGTGGGGTCATTTTCGCAATCGCCCCGACAGTCTTGCTCCTCGCGAGCTGCGAATCTCGCCAGGAAAGGGCCGAGCGCCTGGTGCGTGACTGTCTGAAATATGAGTTCACCGCGAAGCAATGCACTTATCTCGTCACTCTTCAGCTGAAAACCGAAGACGATGCAGGCACGGTCGCCGCGATCTCGGGGATGGCGCTCGGCATCGCCGCAAGCAACTCAGGGAGAAGATGATGCCTGCCTTGGAGATATTGATGCTCGCAGATGATTTGATGGATGACCAGCGACCTACAAAAAAACGGAGAGCCCATTCGCGGGCTCCCCTCCCTGCCCTGCCGAGCCGGGCCGCGCCATGCCACGCCCTGCCCCGCCCCACCGAACCCGGCCACGCCAAGCCAAGCCCGAGGAGAATTCCTATGAAGACCTACAAAGATTACCCTCTTGCCGAATGCGCGCGGGGTGTCGAGCGCTTTCTACGCGACAACCCCGGCGGAGCATTCTATCAGAAATGGACCTGCGGGCGCTGCGGTGAGCGCGTCACCGGCAACACGCCGAACCTGCTCTGCGAGGAGGGCCACCACGAGGAGCGCGCGGATGGTTCGCCCTGCGGTTATGTGACCAACATCCGCAAGACCGGTTGCAACTACGCTTTGCACGTCGTCATCGGCGGCGTGGCCAGCATGCCACCGAAAGGAAGCGCCTAGTCCTTGAACCAAAGCGGATACAAGACTTCCACCGCCAGATAACCAAGCACCAGCATGAGCGGGACCATCACCAGCGTCTTCCATGGTCCTGCGTATTGGAAATATTCAACAGCGCCGTAGACCACGCCAGCAGCAGCTACAATTGTTAGGAAATCCCACCACAGCCTACGCCGCCTTCTGCCCATCATCCGTTTTATCATGCTTGCACTCGTCCAGCCGCGCTTCCAACCGTTCTATCCGAGCTAACAGATAGCCCACTACATCGTCGAGGCGGTCGAGCCGTTCCTTGGTGCGCATATAGAGACGCCGATAGAGCTTCTGCCGCGCTGGTTCATCTGGTGAGAACGGCCGCACTTTTGCAGCTCCCCGCTGGGGGTTTCATTCGCGAAAAAGAAAGAAATTGCGCCCGATCTTGTTGAGGTGTTCCTCGATCCGCTCGCTGGCGAAGACCTCGCCCATCAAGGGTCGCTCTGTACCGCGACTGAGGAACATCCAGTAGCGGCGAGCATACGCGCGGCGCTTCCTGCCCCACAGGCTGACGATGTAGTCAGCTGCCTTTGCGTCGACGGGATTCATCACCACGGTCTCGGCGTTCAGCAACCAATGACCGATTGACATATAGCTTGGGTCCATCGGCGCTCCTGATAGCAATCTTGGCTTCATTCTCGGTCACGCCGCTCGCCTGGGGCCTGGTCAAGCATCTTGCCGTGCGGGTCGTAGATTGTTCTCGTGCCATCGCGATCAATCACGATGGTCATGTACAGCTCGCCTTTGAGATCGCGGACGTAGATACGATTGCGCCAGGTTGTGGCAGTACCGATGACCTTGCCGTCCTTGTTGGTGAACGGTCCTGTTGTCGGCCACTCCGTCTGCGCCATGGTGAGCGTGGCAACAACGAAAAGAACCGAGGGCCGTAGCCCTCGGGTAACACTTGTGAGTTTTCCCGTATTACGCAACAAGTTGACGCCTACGACGGAAGCGGTTGAAGCCGAGTAGGCCAAGCGCTCCGAGCAACCCGGGAAGACCAGCACCGACGATTGGTCCGGGCACTGCCTTGAACGCTAGGAAGCTATCCGGTCCGTCGGTGGTGCCGAGACATCCCGCGACACCTAACACAGGACAATTGCCGGGAATGGCACCGAGCGATGCACCCAACCCCTCGAACACGGTGTTGCACGCGACTCCGATTGTGCAGCCCTGTGCCACGAGAATGTTGTTGTAGATTTGCTCCTCGGCTGCATTCAGTCCGAAATTGAAGACCGAGTTGCCATTGCCCTGTTGAGCAGCGAGCAACGCGGGTCCAATATCAAACCCGGATGCGAGCGAGAAGGTGTGCAGCAGAGCGCCCGCTGAGCTATACAGCGACAGATTGATGCTATCGACTGTAACGCCCGTCACGTTGCCCGCTTCGTCGGTATCCAAACCGATGCCGACATTCGCGCCACTAAACCAGCCCAATGATCCTACGCTGTAAACGAAGGACTTGTCGACCTGGATCAGCGGTTGCCCGTTGTTGCACCCGGCCACCGTTGTACACGCGGTGCCCGGCGGCAGACTCGAGTTGGTGAAGAACGTGGTGGTGCCACCGGCACCTGCCGCCGTTCCGCCCTGCTCGAATCCGTTGGCTTGGAGCCCCAGAATTCGCGGCGCATCGCCGAATCCGGTCGCACCAAGGTCAACCAGGAACGGCGTCTGGGGAACGATGTCCGCCTTGGCCGGGATCGCCAACGCAAACATCGCCGCAGTCACAAGAAGTACTTTCTTCATTCAGGTACTCCTGTTTGGGGATATGGATCGTTTCTTATAGGTGTTCCTCCGACCCTTCGAGCCTTGCGAATGTGGGATTAGAATACAATCGCTATTTTTTGGACGTGCACTGAATTCCTTCCGGTGGCTTGATCGCATGAGCTTCATAAAGTGCCGTGAGTACGGCGCTGCGCGCCCCTGGTCTACTGCTTCTCGCTTATCGCCGAGTGCCACTGGATCCAGCGTTTGGATGTTATTCAAAGCGGCCTCGAATCTATGACCGATTTCCTCGCGCAGTCTGTGCCAGCGTTTGAGTCCCATGTGATGGTGTTTCAATCGAAACATCGGCAAGCCTCCTTGCGCTCTGTTTGATGGTGGGAATGCCAAGTGCTGAATTTGTAGTTTGCGCTCATTTCAGCTTCCTGCTGAACTGCTTGATTGAATCGACCAGATCGTCGAGGCGCGCGGAGAAGCCGCCGAGCTTGGGATGCTTGGGATATTTCTCGGCCAACTTTTCCAGTTTGGTCAGGCTGACGATGAGCGAGCGCAGCCAGCGACCGGCGTTGTGCAGCTCGTCGTCGATGGCGACTTCGATCTGCTCGGCGAGATAGGCGTCGCGTTCTTCCTTGTCGATCTTGCGCTGCTCTTTCATGAAGTCCTGCACGCGCTCTTGCACTGCACGCTTGATGTGGGCCGTCGTGACTTGCTTAGGCGCGTCGAGCTTTGTGCCCATGATTTTTTTAGCGAGACTTGCCTGCTGACTGACGGGGATTGCCTTCTGCGCACCCGATGTGGTCACGGCCTCGCGGAAGGCGTGGAACTGCGTCTCAGTCTTGAATGTGTTAGCCGTGCGCTCGTCGATCAGCGGCTTGCGCGGCTCTCTCGGCTTGCTTGTGACGACTGCCGTATCCTTGGCGGGCTTGGCATTCTCGACCGGCAATGGATGCTTGAGAATTTCGGCGTCGATGATTTTGTCCCAACGGCCCGTCTGCTTTAGCGCGTTAATGGTCTCGCGAATCTGGCGTAGACCTCGGTGCGATTTCTTCGGATCACCCTGACCGAGATAACGGCAGATTGAGTCCTCCCCCAATGGCGCAATCGGGCTTCGATTCCTCAACCTGTTTTGCGCTCTCTCAATTTCAGCCTTCCTCTCGAATGCGAGGGCAATAGTGTGGGCAACGCGTCCGTTGCCCACACCTTCCATCAAACCCTCGACCAGCCGCCGCATAACCGCAGCAACCTCATTGAGCACCGCACTGGGGCTGTTGCCACCTTGCAAGGCGTTTTCATCGACCATCAGCCGCAGCATGGCGTCATCGTCGAGATCACCGATATAGACCGGAACGGTATCAAGCCGCGCCTTGCGAGCAGCAGCGACGCGGGCATGGCCGCAAGCGATCTCGACCTTACCGCTGACGCGACGGCCCTTCAGGCTTTCGAAAAAGTCATGGTCGCCAATCGACTCGCGCAATTCGCGGACATGGTCCTCGTCAACTGGATAGAGATCGGTGTCGCGCCACGGATTGTTGACGATATCGCCGAGCGGGACGTTTTGCAGTTTCATTTTGCTGGTTCCTTTCGATGTCATCGAATTGAACGCATAGTGCCTTGTCTTCGGGCGTCTCTATGATCTCCGCGAATTTTGCGCGCGCATCAGGACCGGCGCGATGCCATGCCATCAGCAAATGCACGAGCGCAACCTCTGGGGTCGTGGTCATTTCTATCAGTCCCCTTTTTGGAGTTGTTTGAGGCGGGCGATGCCGGTCAATGCGGCAGCATCCTCGGTGAACATGAGGGCATCGAGCACTAGCTTCGCGCCCTCGCGGTCGCCTTGCAGCCGCAGCAGGCGAGCAAGTTCGTAGATTGCCGACCTGGTTGTTTGAATGTCTGTCATTGGGAAAAGGGGGCCGCGATTACCTGCGGCCCCGCCGTCTCTTCGAGTGACGTTTGTGGCCTAGCTCGTCGCCCTGAGAATCTTCATCTCCTGCTGATAGGTCGGGAGACGCTTCATAAGCGCGAGCGCCTGGTCTTTTGTGTAGCCGTCGGCCTCCAAGCGCAGAACCCAACGGTCGATAGCCTGTTGATTCAAGAACCTCTTCATCGGAGCGAACGCAGCTTCTTGCTCCTTCCGATGCTGCTCCAGGCTCTTGCGCAGGTCTTCATCAAGCTCGTCGAGCTTGAGGTCGTCGATTGCCCTCTGGCTTGCCTTGATCGGCGCGAGCGCACCGTTCACGGACTTACTGAAGGTCACCGTCGACTTCCTGTCGATGAATTCCGCGAGCTGGCGAATGACGAACACCTTACGCTTCGCATCCTCAATATCGATGACGTAGCGCTCAGCTTCCGCAAACTCGCGGCTAGCAGCTCCGCTGTTGAGGTGGCGGCGAAGAGCAGAAAGCTTCTTGCCATCGTCGCCAATCAACAGATCGCTGGCGAGACCGTCGGCATGGTCTTGCGCCCATGCTATGATCTCTTCGCCCCGCACTTTCGTGCCGAGCGGGTAGTCCTGAAGGAACGCAGCAGCAGCGTCCTTATGTTGTTCGAGTGCCATGGTCGACCTCCTGTTGCATGGCTCGGTTGCTCGCTACAGGTCGATCCTGTAGGGGTACAGCCTATACCTGATGTAAACCGTCATGCAAGCCTCCCCGAACGGCAAAATTGATGAAGGGCTACGACGGGCCATTGCCAAGATTGGCAGCGTGAATGCGCTGGCCAAGGCGCTCGGTATGAGCCAGCAAGCAGTTTCAGATTGGCAACGGATTCCGTCGCACCGCATCTTGCAAGTCGAGATGGTAACTGGAATTCCGCGCGAGAAACTGCGGCCCGATCTATATCGGAAGTTTCCGAAGCGCCGGTAAGCTACCTTCCGTTCTTGTGACCAGCCCTATCTCTGCTCGCGCCAGAGCTTCATCACGGCATCCGGCCAATCAGAGCGCGGCAGCTCGTGCACGCTGCGGAGCTGCTCGACCAGCTCGGGCGGCTTGCTGTCACGCGCCTCCAACAAGAAGTCCAGCGCCTCGTATTGCGCTTCCGGCGGACCATCGAAGCACGCCGTCCATTCGTCGAGCACGGCGTCGATCACGGTGATCGCTTCTTCGCTCATCATAATCCCTGCCTCGCGTTGCCATGCCGCGCCTTGCCATGCCGCGCCTAACCCGGCCACACCAAGCCGCAGAATCAAAAAAAGTATCCCTGCCGTGCCTCGCCAAGCCAAGCCGAGCCGCGCCGAGCCTTACCTGGCCTCGCCGGGCCAAGCCAAATCGAAAAAGTACTCCCTGCCTCGCCTCGCCCAGCCCCGCCACGCCATGCCGGGCCTTGCCTCGCCCTGCCTTGCCTGGCCGCGCCCAATCGAGAAAGTATCCTCGCCTCGCCATGCCTTGCCCGGCCGGACCATGCCGTACCGGGCCACGCCTAGCTACCTCGCCTTGCCGTACCGCGCCCAGCCAAGCCGGACCACACCGGGCCACGCCTGACCGTGCCGTGCCATGCCGCAATCAAAAAAAGCATCCCTGCCTCGCCGTGCCTTGCCACGCGCCGCCCAACCACGCCATGCCTCGCCTCGCCTGGCCATGCCGTAAATCAAAAAACCGTGCCTGCCTCGCCCGGCCTTGCCTAGCCCCGCCCAGCCGGGCCGGGTGCCACAATCGAAAAAGTATCCCTGCCCTGCCGAGCCTTGCCAGGCCATGCCAGGCCTTGCCCTGCCAAGCCTCGCCGCGCCTCGCCCGGCCGCGCCGGACCATGCCCGAAATCAGTAAAATATCCCTGCCGTGCGTTGCCCCACCACGCCACACCCAGCCCAGCCTGACCCCGCCAAGCCCGGCATGGCCCCGCCGTGCCAGGCCTCGCCATATCCAAGAGATCATTCGGTATCTTACCATTCGCCTTTATCGCGTCGCGGCGTTTGGTTTCCCTTAGCGCTGAGACGCTTCACTTCGGCAACGAGCGATTTGAGCGTGCGGCGTTTCGAACGCAAGTCGCGAAGAAACTCTTCGCAAACGAATTTGTAATTGGCTTCGTCGAGCGCACGGCGCAGAGATTTTGGCAGCTTGTCATAGGCCGCGAGATCGCGCCGACGTAGTTCCAGCATCGTAGGCTCGTTCATTTCACTTTCCCCTCTAGTCCAGCATTCCCTTCATCCTTGCCCTGCCTCGCCGTGCCACGCCGTACCTCACCGCGCCATGCCCGGCCACGCCTCACCTAATCCAGAAAAGTATCCTCGCCCTGCCTCGCCACGCCCTGCCAAACCAGGCCACGCCAAGCCTGGCCCCGCCATGCCTGATTCAAGTCGGCATTTTCGGTTTGGTCAAAGTCCACAGCCTGACCAAGTCGTCCATCGCATCGCCGAAGAGTCGCGTTCTGGGATACAAATCATCCGCAAACATTTGGTCGAGCTGCTTGACGTAGAACATTGCCTTCTCGCTGCTGAATCTCCGCGCTCGTTCCTTCTCCTTGTCACTGACGACCGGCTCGTCCTTGTAACCCTTGACGGCAATCGGCTGGCCATTCTGTTTGTCTTTATAGCCGCGTCGGATCACTTCAAGATGATCGACCGGTACGCGAGTCACTTCGCTGATGGCTTCTCGCGTGTAGCCGAAACCATACAGCCGAAGGACTGCCGAGCGCACGCTCTCGGCATCCAACGGTAGGCCATGGCTGGAGTTGAGCCGGACCGCATCGGCAAAAAGGTCCGCTTCGTTGCGATAGGTTTTCTCTAGCGCCTCGATGGTCTTTATGCCGATGGCTTTGCAGGCCTCGCAGCGATTGCGTCCATCGACCAGCCGATAGGTTCGCGCCTCGACTACGATTGCCGGGAATTGCGCCCCGCTCTGGAGCGCCGCAGTCAAGCGCGCGACGTGCATGGGATCGAGCTGTGCGCGCGGATAGAGCTGCTCGTCGATCTTAACTTTCGAGATTGATAGTTTCATTTTAGTCTCCCTGCCTTGCCTCGCCATGCCCGGCCCCGCCTGGCCACCGCCCTGCCCAGCCGAGCCATACCCGGCCCGGCCACAACTCCTCGCCTCGCCTCGCCATGCCGCGCGCCGCCGGGCCATGCCCAGCCCTGCCGGGCCTAGCCCGGCCCGGCCAAAGCGCAAAACTCAATCCCTGCCTCGCCTCGCCTCGCCATGCCGCGCGCCGCCTTGCCGCACCAGGCCGTGCCACGCCCTGGCTGGCCTCGCCCCGCCCCGCCAGGCCAAGCCTGGATCAAAGTAGTTGATAGCCGCGCACGACGTAGCGGCCGAACCATCCATTTTTGGCCGGGCGATAATCACCGACGCCGATCCGGTTTCCCGCGTCGGTCAGGATGCGCACGATCAGCTCGGGATCCTGCACGAGCACTTGATCATATTCGAATGTCGGCTGCGCGCACCACGGAAGCTCGAAACGCGGACGCGAGCGAATGATCCCTTGTCCTTGGACAATCGCCCGACGGCGGTCGATGACGTAGCTCGTGACCGGTGTGCCATCGGGACGCAACAGCGGTAGCAGCTCCTCGACCACGACCATATGCGCGAGCCGAGATTTTGCCGTGGCCTTCTTCATGCGCCATGCTCCCGCCGCGCCGAGCAACGAGCCGCGAAATGCTTCGCCTTTCAGAGCGAGGCTGCCGTCGGCGAGCCGGTAGCATCCGGCCTCGGCTTCGTCTTCAGGATTGGGAACGCGTCCGCCTTTCATCGCATCTTGCACCGTCGTCATCGACTGCGGATTGTGCGTCAGCAGCGCCGTCTTGCCTTCGATGAAGACGCGCATGCGTGCAGCCGGACGCGTATCCGCTTCGTAGGAAATGAACTCGCCTGCCGTTGGTATCGGCACCACCTCGGCTGTTGTTTCGACGATCTCGGCCTTGAGCTTCGCTCTCGCTACCTTTGCCATCCTACTTCTCCTCTCGGTTGATAAACCCTGCCTTGCCGCGCCGCGCCACACCGCGCGCCGCCGCGCCTCGCCCAGCCGGACCTGTCCGGGCCTCGGTTGCAATCGATGAAAAAGATTCCCTGCCTCGCCGGGCCGCGCCGGGCCACGCCTGACCAAGCCGTGCCCGGCCGTGCCACGCCCAATCGATGAAAAATCCCTGCCCCGCCGTGCGTTGCCAAGCCCGGCCCTGCCACACCATGCCTAGCCGCGCCTTGCCGAGCCGTGCCCCGCCCGGCCGGAATTGAAAAAGTATCCCTGCCGTGCGCTGCCGTGCCTCGCGCTGCCCGACCAGGCCCGGCCATGCGCAGCCAGACCTTGCCATGCCACACCAGGCCGCAATCGAAAAAGTATCCCTGCCTCGCCGCGCCGCGCCGCGCCCGGCCGCGCCAGGCCGAACCGCGCCGCGCCTAGCCTCGCCTGGCCAGGCCTCGCCGCAATCGATGAAATATCCCTGCCCCGCCATACCCGGCCCGGCCAAGCCTGGCCGCGCCTCGCCAAGCCGCAATCCATGCCTCGCGATGCCGAACCTCGCCGCGCCGCGCCCGGCCGCGCCAGGCCTCGCCGCGTAAATTGAGAAAGTAATCCCTGCCCTGCCTTGCCTCGCCAGGCCGCACCAAGCCCCGCCAGACCAGGCCTCGCCCCGCCCGGCCCGACCAGGCCCCGCCGTGCCAAACCAGGCCCCGCCACGCCACATCGCAATCGGAAAAAATATCCCTGCCTTACCGCGCCCGGCCGTGCCGCGCCGTGCCCAGCCAAGCCACGCCTGAATTCCGAAAAAATATCCCTGCCCTGCGCTGCCACACCGCGCCCAGCCACGCCATGCCTCGCCTCGCCTGGCCACGCCGTGCCGAATGCTTTTCATCATCACACCAACGGTGATTGCCAACGCACGCGCCGGATCGCGAGCTGCGTCATCGGCGATGCCGTGTCCTGGTAATCGAGATCGTGCAGAACCTCGCCCGGCAGATACTTGCGCAACCACTGTGAATGTCCGCCCGCGCGCTCGATGGCCGCGCTGGTGTCACGATCCCAGCGCGCCTTCAGCACGGTGACGATCAGCATGCGTCGCACGATCCGCTGATAGAATGCCGCGATGATGTTGAGCCGCTTGATCGAGATCGGGCCGGTGTAATCCAGCCAGACCACGTCATAGGGATAGGGATTGACGTCGCGCAGCGCTTCTTCCATCAGCGAATCCACGTTGGCGAGATAGAAGCGTTTCACGAACTTCGTTTTGACCGCCTGTTCGGCGAAGTACGGCGGCGATTTCACCGACAGCAGCGCATTGGGCGTTAGCCGCCCCGGCATGCGAGAGCTGTTGATCGCGGCGAAATAGATTGCGCGATCATTCTCGATGCTGATGAACCTGGTATGCGCTGGCACTTCGAGCCGTGACCATTTTCCCTCGCGCCAACCGAGCAGCTCGCGCTCGAACTTCCATTCGATCCCGGGCATGGTGAGAATGGTGAGATGCTCTGGCCAGACGTCCCGTTTGAGCAGCTCGACAATGCGGGTACGGGCGGCGTCCTTCTCGACGCGCTCTTTGCTGCGCGCGAACAGCACGCCGCCGCTGGGCTCGGCGGTCCGCTGATATGCTGCCAGCTCCTCGACGTTGCAGCGGCTGATGGGGATGTGTCGCGTGATGCCGTCGATGGTCTTGACGTTACTCATAATCACCCTCGTTGTAGAGCATGGCCAACCGCTCGTAGCCGCGCGCGATCGCCGCCATCTGCTTGCGGGCCGTTTCGGTGCGCATCATGTCGGCCAGCGTGCGCGCTTCCTCGAGTCGCAGCAGCAGCACGCGCGCGATTGCACGTCGCCGCTCGCGCTCGCTTCCAACTCGCAGTGATGCTAAAATCAGTCTCGGCATGTGGCCGTTCGCACCGGTCGTATTGCCAAGTCCCTCGGTCTCGTCCCACACTCCGGGACCGAGGGACGCCTTTTACTCGAAGTCGAGGCCTTTCATTGCCTCGCGTCTCTTGATGCCCTGACGCCTCGGCGACAGCTTGAGAATTTTCAACCGGCCGCTCCTACCCTCGCGCCGCAGCGTCTCGATGCTGACTTTGCGGATCATGGCGGCTTCGGCCAGCGTGATTATCTCCTCCAACCAGTCTTGATACTCCTGACTGCCTTTCGGTCGCATCTTTGCTGGCATTGTCGCTAGTCCTTATTGGGTGGCGTCGTCTCTTCGGCGAGCTTGTCTTGGACATAAGCGA
>Ga0066903_100002802_pt1 | contig 13869 bp, 13 predicted proteins | sample PanSoiMetaGPlot1_FD_67491 | JGI IMG/M metagenome (GOLD analysis project Ga0066903, IMG submission 67491) | Tropical forest soil microbial communities from Panama analyzed to predict greenhouse gas emissions - Panama Soil - Plot 1 (version 2) | ecosystem: Environmental > Terrestrial > Soil >... | reverse complement strand
CGCCAGGTCGGCGTCCATCCAGCGCGCGTAGGCCATGGCCCAGACCTCGCGGCTGTGCCGGGCGTACAGCGCCTCGAACTCGGCCCGATGCCGGTCCGCCGCTGGGGGGTTCGCCTTCATGCGGCCATTCTACCACTCGCCCGGTCGGGGCCGCGTAACCGCCCATCTACTGTAACGACGATATAGGGCGGTTACTCTAACGCGAGTCTTGCCGTGGGGGGCACCGGTCAGCTGCGGCGTCATGCTCGTCGTAAGTTGCTGATTTCGTGAAACTTCCGCTAGTAATAGCGGTGATGCGATGAAAAAAGCTGACTTCCTCGAACGTCCCCGGCTTCCACAGAAGTTAGTCGATGCGGGCAGCCTTCGAACGACGCCTTGGTGTTCTGAGTCACCCAACGGAGAACTAACGATGCGCTTCATGTTGCTGGTCAAGGCCACCAAGGACTTCGAAGCCGGCCGCTTCGCCGACGAAAAGTTGATGTCCGATCTGGCCGACTGGACAGAGCAGCTGATCAAGGCCGGCGCGCGGCTTGGGGCCGACCGACTCCACCCGAGTTCGAAGGGTACACGCGTCCGGTACGCGAAGGGACGAGTCCAGGTGACCGATGGACCTTTCGCGGAATCGAAGGAGGTGGTCGCCGGCTACTGCCTGATTCAGGCGAACTCGCTGGACGAAGCGGTTGCCTGGGCCAAGCGGGTCCCCTTCGAGGAAGGCGAAATCGAGGTTCGCCCGCTTCACGAGCTGATCGAAGTGTCAACTGAGCCGCCCGCCAGGAGACCCGGAACGACGCGGTACGTGGCAATGGTCAAATCGGACCCGGACGTCGAAGCCGGCAAGTTTCCGGAGGAGGAATCCGTTGCCGAAATGGGTACATTCATGGGAGAAGCGGCAAAGGCCGGTGTCTTCCTTTCGGGCCAGGCGCTGCAGCCGAGCTCCAAAGGCGCGCGGGTCCGGTACTCCGGGCGCAATCGCCTGGTGATCGACGGACCTTTCGCCGAATCGAAGGAGCTTGTCGCCGGCTTCATGCTCCTGCAATTCAAGTCGAAGGAAGAAGCGATCGCATGGACCCGACGCTTCGTCGAAGTGGACGCTCCGGGGCGCATGGGTCACGAGAGCGAGTGCGAGATCCGCCCGGTTTTCGAATACCAGGACTACACTCCGGGCCCGGCGCTCGAGCGCTTTCGCAAGATGGGAATCGGACCGAAGGATTGACCCGGGATTTCTTTCCGACCTTGTCGATTCGGGCCTTCATCAATCGTTGACCCACCGAGGAGAGAAAAATGTTGCGCCTGCTGTAAGGTTCTGGCTTGCTTGACATATTCCTATATGGGAATATGATGTGGCCATGGCGCGAGCAGCAACCACGACGGATGTGTTCAACGCGATCGCGGAACCGAGGCGGCGCACGATCATCGACGTGCTGGCCAAGGGAGACCAAGCAGTCGGCCAGATCATGGCTCGCCTACGAATTGCACAACCCGCGGTGTCGAAACACCTGGGCGTGCTTCGCAAGGTCGGCCTGGTCAGCGTGCGCAAGCAGGGCCGGCAGCGCCTGTACCGGCTGAACGCACAGGAACTGAAGTCGGTGCACGACTGGACCAAGAAGTTCGAGGAGTTCTGGACGCACCAGCTCGACCGCATTAAAGATCGGGCTGAGAAGAAAGCATCCGACGCATCGCGACATTCCGCGCCCAAGAAAGGACCCACATGAGTACCGAAACCAAGTCACGACAGGCAGTGGAGACGTTCGAACTCCTCAAGGAGATCGAGATCGCGGCGCCGATTGAAGTCGCTTTCGAAGCCGTGCTCGACGAACTCGGGCCCGAAGCCCAGATGCCCGACGGCCGGTCGCTGCAGATGAAGATCGAGGCCTGGCCGGGCGGACGCTGGTACCGCGACCTCGGGAACAAGGCAGGGCACCTGTGGGGCCACGTTCAGGTCATCAAGCCCCCGACCCTATTGGAGATCTGCGGGCCGCTCATGATGTCCTACCCGGCGGCCAACCACTTGCAGTATCGGTTGAAGGCCGAGGGAGCCGGCACTCGACTGACCTTCCACCACCGCGCGTTGGGGCTGATTCTTCCCGAACATCGCGACGGCATGCCCAAGGGCTGGGAACACTGGCACCAGCGCATCCGCGAGCTGGCCGAGCGCCGAGCCAAGCGGTGAAACCTCTATCACGCAGGAGACAAGCATGACCGCACATCGAATCGTGTCGCAGGAGCAGTGGGTCCAGGCGCGCCGCGCGCACCTGGCGAAGGAGAAGCAGCTCACCCGGCAGCGCGACGAACTGGCCCGCGAGCGCCGCGAACTGCCGTGGGTCCGCGTCGAGAAGAACTACGTGTTCGAGGCGCCGCACGGGAAGGTTCCCCTCGCGGACCTCTTCGGCGGGCACAGTCAGCTCTTTGTCTACCACTTCATGTTCGGCCCGGACTGGAAGGAGGGCTGCCCGAGCTGCTCGTTCGTGTCCGACCATTTCGACGGCGCTGTGCTGCATCTGGCGGCGCGGGACGTGTCGCTCGTGGTCGTGTCGCGAGCGCCGCTCGCCAAGATCGAGGCGTTCAAGAAGCGCATGGGATGGCGTTTTCCGTGGGTCTCGTCCTTCGGCAACGATTTCAACCACGACTACCACGTCTCGTTCATACCCGACGAGAAGGCCAAGGGCGACGTGTACTACAACTACACGCTGCAACCGTTCCCAAGCGACGAGGCGCCCGGCGCCAGCGTCTTCTACAAGGACCCGGCCAGCGGAGAGATCTTCCACACCTACTCCACATACGGTCGCGGGCTCGATCCGTTGATCGGCACGTACACGCTCTTGGATCTGGTGCCGAAGGGGCGGGACGAGGACCAGCTGCCGCACTCGATGCAGTGGGTGCGCTACCACGACCGCTACGAAGGCGGCGGGTTCCTGGACGCGGACAAGCCTTACTGGCCGAAAGTGGCATCGAAGTGATCGTCGGCGTGCGGCCGCGAGTCGACGGCTAAGTAGGTAGCCAATTCCCAGGACGGACAGTTCTGACGGCAGGCAGCTCAGTGCCCGTTAGTTCGAATTCGCCCCGATACGGCTCGCGATCGAGTCGCGCCCCCGGTCTTGTCTTGAATTCATCGCGCCCTCAACAACATGCCCGACGGAGGTCCGGATGGACGCACATTCTTGCTGCCGGAACGCCCCGATCGGATCAACAGCGGGGCCACGTTCTCTGGGTCGGCGCTTTTTTGGCGCGACCGGATGGCTGATTCCGAGCGCACTCCTCGCCCTCCTCCCCAAGTGTCCCGCATGCCTCGCGGCGTATGTGGCCATGGGCACGGGCATCGGGCTTTCGATGTCGACCGCGAGCTACCTTCGCACATCGCTCGTGGTCGTGAGCGTGGCTGCGCTCTCGTACCTGGCACTCCGACGCGTGCGGACGCTGGTTCGCGAGTGGCGGTCCGTCGCGTCGGCCTGAATGACGCACACGATGGCGGAATTGGAAACAGTCGCCGCACGGGTTTTCGACTCCTCCCGCGCGGCGACGCCGAGTCCTCAAATGGAGTCACACGAGGGAATGACATGAACCGTTCGATGAAGGCGATGGGATTGACCGTGGCGGTGGTGCTCGTCCTGTCGGGACCGAGTCGGGCCGAGGATGCCAAGAGCCCGCCGAGCCCAGACGCGTTGTTGAAATTGCTCGCCGACTCCGGCAAGCCCGGACCCGAGCATCAGAAGCTGCAGCCACTGATCGGCGACTGGACCTTCACCCTGAAGTTCTGGACCGATCCGAGCCAGTCCCCCGCCGAACTGAAGGGGACCGTCGAGCGCAAGTGGATCATGGATGGCCGCTTCGTCCAGGAGACGGTGAAGGGCGAGGTCAACGGCAAGTCGTTTGAAGGGCTAGGGCTCATCGGCTACCACAACGGTGAGAAGAAGTTCTCGACCGTCCGCGCCTGCGGCTTGTGTGGCACGATCTCCCACGGCTACAGCACCTTCGACTCCGCGGGGACGAAGCTGGTTTGCTCCACGGAGGAATGCTGCCCGCTGACCGGCCAGAAGATCAAGGGACGTGACGAGGTGATCCTCGAAAGCAACGACCGAATCGTCACCAATATCTACAAGATGATCGAAGGGAAGGAAGCGAAGGTGATGGAGATCGTTTATTCGCGGAAGTAGTGACACGGCATGGAAGGTGAAAGAGCGAGACACTCAAGTTCTCACATCAAGAAGGGGACGCCGACTGTCCGGCAATTGGCCGGATTACGTCGCGTCCCCTTGTTGGAATCAGGATTCGACTCGTACGGACCCCTCCGGCCGCTAACTGCCGGTGAGCCCCTCTAAATTCCCCCGCCGGGCGGACGAACCTCCTTTTAACTCCCTACAATTTCCCCTCTCCCCACCCTGTTTTGCTGCGGAGATCGCGACCGTGGCCGTGATTGAGACTCGAGACCTGCGCAAGCGCTATGGCCGCGTCGAGGCGTTGCGCGGGGTCACCCTGAAAGTGGAACCCGGCGAAGTGTTCGGCCTGTTGGGCCAGAACGGGGCCGGCAAAACCACGCTGATCAAGATCCTGCTCGGCATCGTCAAGTTCGGCGACGGCGAAGCCACCCTGTTCCACCACCCGGCCGGGACGGCCGATGTCCGCAAGCGCGTCGGCTACCTGCCGGAAGACCACCGCTTCCCGGAATACCACTCGGCCTACAGCCTGCTCGACTACTACGGCACCTTGCTCGGGATGCCGAGAGACGAACGCCGGGCGAAGATTCCGGAGATGCTCGACCAGGTCGGCCTGGCCACTCGGATGCACGACAAGATCCGCACCTATTCCAAGGGCATGAAGCAGCGGACGGGGATTGCCCAGGCGATCTTTCACAACCCCGAGTTGATCTTCCTGGACGAGCCGACCGACGGCGTCGACCCGGTCGGCCGCAAGGAGATCCGCGAGATCATCGAGGACCGCCGCCGGGCCGGGGCCACCGTGTTCGTGAACTCGCACCTGCTCGGCGAAATCGAGATGATGTGCGACCGCGTCGCCATCATGCAGAAGGGCGAACTCATCCGGGAGGGGACCGTCCAGGAACTGACCAAGCAGCAGGGAGTGTTCATTATCGGCGTGTCCGAGCGCGACAGGGATGTCTTCCCGGAGGCCGAGCTGCGGCAGATGGGGTACACCCTACGGGCCTTGCGCGACCGGTGGGAGATCACCCTGGCGGACGGCCAGTCGATCGACCCGGCCTTGGACCTGATCCGGGACAAGGGGCTGCGCGTCACGCACATGGTGGAGAAGAAGCAGACGCTGGAAGACATCTTCGTGTCATTGGTCGAAGCGGCCGAGCCCGGCGTGGAAGACCGGCGGAAGCGGCGACTGGCCGCCCGCGACGACCGCGGCCGCGGCCGTGATCGCGATCCGTACGACGACCGATACCGCGATGACGACCGCCGGGACCGCCGGAGAGACCACTGATGTTCACGAAGCCCCTCGCCATCTTGAAAGACTCCCTGCGCGAAGCCTGGGACAGCAAGACGCTTTTGGTCATGCTGGTCCTGGCCTTTCTGTTTTTGATCGGAGTGTCCAGCATCGGCTACGAGCCGGCCCCTCCGAAAGATGTCTTCGAGCGGTACGCCAAAGACCTGTCGGCCCCGGTGGTCCGGCTGGATCGGGGGAAGTACCAGGTCACCATGATGGACCGCAAAACTGGGACGGTATACCCGCACCCGACCTACACAGTCACCACCTTCCGAACGCTCAAGGAGGGAAGCCACGCGGCGACCGGGGAGCACGAGTTCACGATCGTCGTGAAGACGGAGGAACTCAAGCCGGAAGAGGACAAGCTGCCCGACCCGAAGAAAAAGGAGGGCGAGCCTGCCGAATCTGTGGACATCTTCGAGCGCTACGTGGCCGCCTTCCACGATACGGACGGCAACATGGTCCGACTGGAAGACCGCAAGGACATCGACCCGCGGAAGTGGCGGCTGACGGGCCCTGTGACGGAGGCCATGATCCGGGAATTCTTCGCCGTCGAGCTGGACAAAGAAACCCAGGTCCCCATTACCGGGTTCGAGCGGCTGCCGACCGACCAACCGGGCGAGCGGGTCTACAAGATCACCACCGGGCCATCGGCCGAGCCGCGCATCTGGCCGGTCAAGTTCTCCATCCTTTTCGGGGTATGGGAGTCGCCGGCCCCGCTACCGCTCGGAATCCTCCTGTACACGATCCAGGACATCTTGATCAGCTGGGTCGGGGGGTTGGTGATCATCCTGATCGCGGTCATCGTGACCTCGTTCTTCATCCCGAACATGCTGCGGCCCGGGTCGGTGGTCATGCTCCTGTCCAAGCCGATCAGCCGGACGACGCTTTTGTTGTTCAAGTACCTGGGTGGGTTGTTCTTCGTTGTCATCCTGACCACGTTCGTGGTCGGTGGCGTATGGCTGATCACCGGGATCCGGGCCGGTGTCTGGGCGCCGGGGGTGTTCATCGTCGTCCCGCTCATGACCCTGAGCTTCGCCATCCTGTACGCCATCTCGACGGCGGCGGCCGTCTGGAGTCGGAACTCGATCGTGGCCATCCTGGTGACCCTGGCATGCGCAGGGTTCCTGTGGCTGGTTGGGAAGGCGGAGGTGGCATCGCGGGTCCACCGGGTTCTGATAGACCAAGAGGCGGCTCTGAAGAAGGAAGAGCCGCAATACGCCGGATGGGCCAAGGCGGCGGTGGGTCTTAACCGGGCCTTGCCGCGGTGGCACGACATTGACGTGCTCACTGGGAATGCCGTCGCCGAATCGCTCATGACGGCGAGTCAGCAGGAGAAAGAAGGAACGACGTCGATCAAGAAACACCTGCCCAGCTGGGGCGGGACAATGGGCGTCACGGCCCTCTGGATCGTCTTCTTCCTCGGTCTCGCCTGCTGGCGGTTCTCGGTGAAAGACTATTGACCGGCGATTGGCGAGCGTCGCGGCGTCAGCCGCACGATTATGACAGCGTCGTGCGGCTCACGCCGTGACGCTCGCCGTCCCTGCTTATCCCTTCCACACTGCCACTCCTCCATTCCTGAGCGCTGTATTCGCCAAATGCGCCGCGGAGGCGCTTGACACCCCGCCTTCGGCAGGCGCCGTCGGCGGATTCCGGCTCTTAACACATTCGACCCAGTTCGTCAGGTGCAGCAGTTCGCCGTCCGGGACGTCGTAGAAGTCGGCCCCGCGATGCTTCGGCTCCTTGCTCGCGACGACTTGCTCAGCCTTGGCCTTCTTGCTTCGTAGTTCGGGCGTCACGATGTAGGCCCCGCGATCGACGTACAAGTTCGCCTCCGTTCCCATGAACACGATGTGCGCCCCCTCGCGGGCGTTGGCGAATGTCCCCTCGAAGTGCATTTGCAGGTTGTCCTTGTAACTCAAGACGGTCTGCACCGTGTCCGGCGTCTCCCACACGTCCTTCGCCACGACGTATTCGTCGAGGCTGACTGCTTTGTCCGGGTGATCGACATTCAACACCCAATGGGCCACGTCCACCCAGTGGACCATCAGGTCCGTGAAAAGCCCGCCGCCGAAGTCCCAGAACCAGCGCCAGTTTCGCATCCGGTACTCGTCGTACGGCTGCTCGCGCGCTTTGCCGACGAACGCCTTCCAGTCCACCGTCTTCGGGTCGAGCGTGTCCTTGAACCGGCGGACGCGGTCGGTGTTGCGGTTCCAGGTCATGTGCACTTTCATCACCTTGCCGATGCCGCCGGCCTGGACGATCTCGCGCGCCTTGGCGATGTGCGGCATCGACCGTTGCTGGGTGCCCACCTGAACGATCCGCTTGTGCTTGTTCTGCGCGTCGATCACCGCCTGTCCTTCGCTCAGGTCGTGCGTGAGCGGCTTCTCGACATAAACATCCTTGCCCGCGGCGCAGGCGTCCACGGTCATCGGCACGTGCCAGTGGTCGGGTGATGCGATCAAAACCGCGTCAATGTCCTTGCGTTCCAAAAGCTCGGGGTAATGTTTGGTGACGAGCAGTTCGGTCTTGCCGAGCCGTTTTTGAGTCTCGGCGATGGCGTCGTCGCGGACGTCGGAGAGGGCAGTGACGCGGACGCCGGGGATTTTGACCAATGAGCCAAGCAAGTGCCGGCAACGGCCGCCGGTGCCGATCAGACCGACGTTGAGGGTTTCGCCGGCGGCGTATGCGGTGGCCGACGACCCGGCGACGGCGACGGCCGCGGCACCGGCGGAGAGGAGGAAGGAGCGGCGAGTGTGCATGGGAGGGCCTCGGTTGGGCGAGAGTTGGGCGGGAGTTGAGTGTACCCCCTCGATCGCTGCGACTCCAGAGAGTCAAGGCAGGCGACCTCGGGTTCGCTAGCGGGATGTGACACCGGCAAAGGGAAACACCGGGTCGCCGAATTCTTGTCCGGCCGGTTGACACCCGGCGCGCGCGTCGGTTACCCTCATTACTTTTCCGAGCGACTCGCATTCGGCGCCGCTACGAGAACTCGCTCCCATGGCGGACTCCCGGAATCGAACTCTCGTCGACCCCGATCTTTCCGCCGGGGGCGAATCGACCGTCAGCCGACCGCTCGTGGATGCGGCCGCCCCGACGGCGTCCGATACTCGTCCCCCGGCCCCGGAGCCTCCTCCCGACATTCCGCGATACACGATCGTACGTCAGATCGGTCACGGTGGTATGGGGGTTGTCTACGAAGCGATCGGCCCGCTCGGAGTCCGGGTTGCGCTCAAGGTGATCCATCCACACAAGGTCAGCCCGGTCCTCATGGCCCGGTTCCGCCAGGAAGCGCGGGCCATGATGGACCTCGAGCACCCGAATCTGGCCCGCATCTTCGACTACGGCGAGCACGCCGGGCTGCCCTACTTCACGATGAAGCTGCTGTCGGGGCGGACGCTCGCTGACCTGCTCCCCAAGTTCGTCGGTGATCCGGCAGCTGGGCTGCGGGCCATCCTGCCGGTCGTGGACGCGGCGGGCTACCTCCACGGCCAGCAGAAAGTGCATCGGGACCTGAAACCGAGCAACGTCCTGCTCGGGGATCGCGACCAGCCGTACGTCGCAGACCTCGGGCTCATCAAGGAACTGGCCGACCCGGACGCATCACCAGCGGTCGGCGCCGCTGAGCCGCCGAACTCAACTCCCACGCCCGCCCGTGGAAAGTCGACCACCCTGACCCACACCGGAGCCCAGGTGGGAACGCGGGGGTATATGTCGCCCGAGCAATTTGCCGGCGACCAGAGTCGGATCGGCCCGCCGGCCGACGTCTATGCCCTCGGTGTGATTCTGCACGAGATCGGTTGGGGAGTTCGGCCGGGGTTCGCAAATGAATTGCTGGTGTTTCCGGAACCCGGCCCGGCGGACCCCGTGCTGGCCACAGGTTTGCGCGGCGTAGTAACCCGGTGCCTGGAGCTTCAACCGCAGGATCGCTATCCAACCGCGGTCGATCTGGGCCGCGAGCTGCGTGCCTTGCTCGATGTCCCGTCACCCTCGGCGCCGTCGCGGCGGCGAGTGCTATGGCTGGCCGGGGTGGGGGCAGCCGGTCTAGCGACGGCGGGAGTGGCCCGATGGGCGATTGGTTACTGGCGAGGCGATCCAGAGACGCTTCCCCCGCCGGACCCATTGGCGGAGATTCGCAAGGAACTGGCCGAGAATGGGTCGGTGGAACTTATTGGCCCGGACGGGCAGTGGCGATGGCACGAGTGGTTGGCGGGGGAAGGGGTTTGGCAGCCGGACCCGACCGGCGGCGGGCGGCTCGGTGACCCCGACCGACCGGCGGGCCCGGACGGGACTCGCCTGTTCGAGATCGCCCGCGGGCTGGACGAGACCGGGTTTCGGCTCGTGGTCGAGATCGCCCAACTCGGCCCGTCTGGGGAAGTCGGCGCCTATGTCGGCCGTAGCCTACAGCAGACCAAGAAGGGCCCGGTGCACTGCCTGCTCGCCGTTACTCTTCAGGAGTTCCAGGTAACGCCGGACCCCAAGAAAGGGCCACGGGTCCATCGGCGGGTCCAGGCGCGGGCCTGTCCGGTGACCAACGCACGCGGCTTCCAGGACGCCGGCCCGGTCGCCCAGCGTTTCGACCCGGGCCCGCCCGGCACGCCGGTGACCATGACGCTGGACCTGTCCGCCACCGAGTTCGTTGTGTCCGTCGGCGGGCGGGAGCTGGTGCGAACGAACCGAAACCGGTTCATGCCCTCGGCGCGCGAGTTGGGCATAGACGGGGGCGGTGGACTCACCCCGACGTTTCACCCGTCAGAAGGCCTCGGCTTGTTCCTCAACTATTCCGCCATGGCGGTCCGAACCGCCCGTCTGGAACGGTTTGGAGGAGTTTGATTAGGACCCCTTTACCCAGCGGAGGTTTCATGGCCAAGAAGAAGACACCCGCCGCGCCCGGACCGGGGGACTCTGGGAAATCCCCGACCCCGCCGGCCGTGTCGCCCGAAGACGTCCTGAAGCTACTGAAGCTACTGAAGCTCTTGGGCGTGGTTGACATCACCACCATGCTGAAGGTCTTCGGCGTGTTTGACCTGACCGCAGCCCAGATCGTCGACTCGACCGGCGACCCGCATACCCTGGCGAGTGGAATCGCCTTGAAGGCGGGGCTGATCAAGGTGACGGGAGTCAAGCTCCTCCCGAACCCGGACTCGAGTCCCAATACGAACCCCGTGTCGGCGGTCATCATCTCGGACGACGAGTCTGTTTACCTCACCAGCACCCCGCACTCAACTCAGGCGAGCGTGGCGGACCCGGTCGTCTGGGACTTCACCTGGGCCAGTGTCCCGGCCATCGGCCTCGCCGTTGTTCGGCTGACTGAATTGTCCACGGATCTGACCAACCCGGGCAGCATTTCCACGTTCAGCATTAGCATCTACGAGGACCTCGACAGTGACCCGGTCGTCGTCGGGGTGGACACCAAACAGGCCTAGCCCAAAACTCCCGGAGCCCGCACATGAGTAAGGTGTTCGCGTACTCGATCATCTCCCGCCTCGAGGTGGCGGACGTCTCCAAGTTCGAAAAGGATGGCGGCGGCGGTCACGACTGGGACCTCAAGATTAACGGAGCCAGCGGGACCCCGGTACCTAAGAACATGGCCTACACGGTCACCGTCACCATCCCGGCGATCCGGCCGACCAACCTGGTCCCGCTCGCGACCCCGCTGGATTCCGGCCTCCTCGTCCACGCCTCGGTGTTCAAGACCGCGTCTCTGGCCGGGGTGAAGTTCGACAACCTCGCCGGGGTCGGCGTCCCCGAACCAGGGAGCCACCCGCAACGGCGCAGCCAGCATGCGAGCAAGCGGAAGTCGAAGCCGACCCCGCAGACGTTCAGTTTCCCACCGGGCAATTTCACGGCCTCGAGCAAGGTGGTGTTCGTGTTCCAGAGTGTCTGCGTGTTCTACGACGACAACGCCGGCGGGGTGCCGTTCGCCAAGCCGCGCCCGATTATCAAGGTCATTCAGCGGGACGTGTCGGCCTGAGCTGCCCGGCGACTGGGCCGGCGGGCGCCTGTTTCGAAAAATCCTGCACGAAGACCCGGCCCCCGGCCCACTATTACGGGAAAGCCCCCAGAGGCCTTCCCGTGCTACGACTCACCCTCCGTACGCTCCTCGCCTACCTGGACGACACCCTGCCGCCGGCGCAGGCCAAGGACATCGGCCAGAAGGTGGCCGAGAGCGAGTTTGCGCAGGAGACCGTGGAGCGCATCAAGAAGGTCACGCGCCGGCGGCGGCTGTCGGCCCCGCCAGTCGAGGCGGACGACCATTCTCTCGATCCCAATACCATCGCCGAATACCTGGATAACGTCCTGCCGCCGGACCAGGTGACGGAGTTGGAACAAGCGGCTCTGGGCCAGGACGTCCGCCTGGCCGAAGTGGCCGCGTGTCATCAGATTCTGACTCTCGTATTGGGCGAGCCGGCGAAGGTACCCCCAACCGCGCGCAGGCGCATGTATCGGCTCGTGGCCGGACCGGAGTCGTTGCCGTACCGTCGCGCTACAACCACAGTCCCACCCGTGGCCGGCCTGTCAGCGCCCGCCGCGACTGACGAGTACCACGAACAGGACGACGACCTGCTGGAATCGGTCCTCGGTCCGCGAAGCCTGCTCTGGGTACTCGCGCTATTACTTGTCATCGGCGTGCTGGTCGTGTCCGTGTGGTTTGCAGTTCCGCCGCCCCCGGAGCCGGCGCGGCAGGGCTACGTCGCGGTCGCCACCACGCGCGGCGATTCGCAGTCTGGGATGTTCGCAACGTCCCCCGGCACAGTGGCGCCGCCGGGCGCTGCGAAGAACCCCCCGGTCGCCCCAGAGAAGAAGCCAGATGTTCCCGACGTTCCGGTCGTCCCGTCCGTGGAGCCCGATCTGGGACCGCCACCACGTGTCGTCGGAGAGCCCGCGCCCGGCGAAGTCAAGGTCCCGGACTCGGAGCGACGCGTCGTTACCGTGTACGATTCGCCGAACCAGCCGCTCCTTTACCGCAAGCGCGACACCGTGAAATGGGACAAGGCAGACCCGATGGAAGGGCGGATGTCGAGCACGGACACGCTGTTGGCCCTTCCCGCGTTCCACCCGGAGTTGAAACTGGAGACGGGCGTTCGCATCCAGCTCTGGGGCAACGTCGCGGACTTGCTGCCCCTACCGTTGTCCGAGTCGAGCGTAACGCTTTACGTGCCGGCACAAGGCGTCGATGCCGACCTCACGCTGCACTCAGGCCGGATTTTCCTGACCGCCCCGATGACGGCCCGGCCAGTGACGGTTCGCGTGCGCTTCCTGGGGGAGAAGGAGGTGTGGGACGTCACACTCGCGAACGGCGACACCGAAGTGGGGATCGACCTGATCGGGCTGCCCGCAAAGGGCCCGCTGATTGACCCGGAGGTGCCCGAGGCGCCGCGGTTCCTTGCCTATCTCGGAGTGGTCCAGGGAACGGCCCGGGTGCGGAGCGGGTTTCAGACGTCCGGCGACCTGACCGCGGGTGCAAAGTGGAAATGGGACAGCAAGGCCGGCAAGCCCGCTCCCGGTCCGAAAGACGACAAGGACGAGAACGGCGTTCTGAACCGCTGGACCAAGGTGCCTCCGGCGACGCCGGCCGGCAAGGATATGACCGCGGCCGCTACCGAGATGGCCCGTCGGGTCGGGCTCGGCCAGGGACCGTTTGACATCGACTTCGATGCCACGATCAAGGATCCCCGCGAGGCGATCGGCCGGCGGGTGCTTTCGGCCTGGATGCTGGAGTCGGTGGACAGCCTGGGGTACCTGATCGACGCGCTGGAAGCGGACGCGGCTCCCGTGCGGGACGCGGCCGCCCGTGCACTCGTTCATTGGAGCGCCCAGGAACCCGGACGGGACGCGCCACTCACCGAGACGCTGCAAGCGAAGGCTCTCTTCACCGACAGCCAGCGCACCTTGATGGTGGCGCTGATCCGCGGATCGCCGACGGCCGACGCGGCGGACAAACTGTTTGAGTTGTTGCGACACGACCGTCTGGCGATTCGCGAGCTGGCACGACTGCACCTGGCGAAGATCGACCCGGCGGGGGCGAAGGAGTCGCGCTTTGACGCTGCGGCCGACCAACGGGCGATGCAGGCCGCGACATGGGAGCGGGTGTGGAAAAAGAAGGTGAAGGCGAAGGAGTAGCGGGTCAGGAGTGTTTGCGGCGCCGCTTGCCGGTATAGCGATCCATCAGGCCAGCATCTCGCGCACGACCGAGGCGCCGGGTACGAGCGCCTGCGGCCGCCCCGCCTTGTCGCGGATCATAGTCTCCAGATCGTGCCCCAAGAGGTGATAGACAGTCGCGAGGAGGTCCTTCGGAGAGACCGGCCGATCGGTCACGGTGCCGCCGATCTTGTCGGTCTTGCCCACGACCTTGCCGCGGGCTGTCCCGCCGCCGGCGAAAAGGGCCGTATAGGCCTGCGCCCAGTGATCGCGGCCGCCGCCGTT
>Ga0066903_100002801_pt1 | contig 13869 bp, 13 predicted proteins | sample PanSoiMetaGPlot1_FD_67491 | JGI IMG/M metagenome (GOLD analysis project Ga0066903, IMG submission 67491) | Tropical forest soil microbial communities from Panama analyzed to predict greenhouse gas emissions - Panama Soil - Plot 1 (version 2) | ecosystem: Environmental > Terrestrial > Soil >... | reverse complement strand
AAGAAGTCCGCTTGCTTCAGGATCGCGCTCGCGAGGTTGGCGCCGCGCATGGTGGCCCGCACGAAGATCGCGCGCTCGCCGCTCACGCGACTCAGATCGGCGCGCAGGAGATTGGCACCGTAAAGATTGGTCTCTGTGATCGTCGCGTTGTGAAGGTTCGCATTGGTCAGCCTTGCCTCGAACAGGTCCGCGAAGGTCAGATCGGCATTATCAAGCTTGGCGTTGATCAGGCGCGCGCTGCCCATCAGCGCTGCACGCAGATTGGCGGCACGGAAATCGGCGCCGCCGGCATCGATCTGGAACAGCAGCGCCTGCATCAGGTTGGCGCGCTGCAGATTGGCGGAGGTCAGCAGTGCGAGGTTGAGGTTGACGCCGCGCAAATCGGCGCCGCCGAGATTGGTATTGCGGAGAATGGCGCGATGGAAGCTCGCGCCCTGCAGATTCGCGCCTTGCAGGTTGGCGCCTGCAAGGTCGCGCCGCTTCAAGCTGACGCCGGCCAGATTGGCAGCGGAAAGATCAGCGCCCCGCAGGATGGTACGGGAAAAGCTCGCGCCACGCAGATCAGCACCGGACAAATCAGCACCTGTCAGATCGCGCCGTTCGAGATTCGCACCGTTGAGCACGCAACCACGACAGTTGTTGGTCGCCTTGGCGAGGAATGCGGCAACGTCCTGCGCGGAGGCGCGGTCGGCGGCGGTCGCGAGAAGTGCCAGCAAGCCGATGCACAGGATGGATTGAACCGGACCCACGACCCCCTCCGACCAAATGGCTACGAGGATAAGCTATCACGATTGCGCGGCTCCGCGATTGCCGTCCCGTGCCTCAAAACCGGGCCTTCTCGTCGGATTGAAGCGCATCGCGGGCGCTAAGGCGGATCCCTATGCGCCGGGCGAGGAGTTGAGCCGCATCGCCGGTCATTGATGCAAAAGAGCTGGATGGCGTAGTCTGGCCCGGTGCGCCCGCGCACAATCGTGCCGCACCTGAACTCAAACGTGAGACTTATGGCCAATCCGTATGAGACGTTGGGCGTAGCGCCTAACGCCAGCCAGGACGACATCCGCAGAGCCTACCGCAAGGCTGCCAAGGAGACGCATCCCGATCTCAATCCAGGCAAGCCCGAGGCGGAAAATCGCTTCAAGGAGATCAATGCGGCCTATGACATCATCGGCGATGCGGACAAGCGCAAGCGCTATGACGCCGGTGAGATCGACGAGACGGGTGCCGAGCGCCAGCCGGAACGGCACTTCTATCGCGAATATGCCGAGGCCGATCCGAGCACGCGCTACAGTCGCCGCGGAGGGTCGACCGGCGCCGGTTTCGACTACGATGTCTTTGCCGATCTCTTCCGTGGACGCGGCGAAGGCGGCACTTTCCGTATGCCGCCGCAGGACGTCCGCTATGCGCTTGAGATCGACTTTCTCGATGCGGTGAACGGCACGCACAAGATGGTGGCGATGCCGGATGGCAAGACGCTCGACATAACGATACCGGCCGGGATCGTTGACGGTCAGGTGCTGCGTCTCAGGGGACAAGGATTACCAGGCTCCGACGGAAGGCCGGGGGACGCATACGTCGAAATCTCGATTCGGCTGCACTCTGGCTTCAAGCGCGAGGGATATGACATTCTGAGCACGCTACCCATTTCGCTCGGTGAGGCGCTGAACGGGGCGAGCGTGCACGTCGAGACGGTTGACGGAGCAGTCGACGTCAAGGTGCCGAAGGGCGCCAAAGAGGGCACGAAGCTGCGCCTTCGCGGCAAAGGCGTGCCGCGTGATAACGCAGGCGGCCGCGGCGATCAGCTGGTCGAAATTCACATCGTCCCTCCGGAGGGGGCCGACGAGGCGCTGGCTCAGTTCATGGCCGAATGGGAGAAGACGCACCCGCAGAACCCGCGCGGAAAGGACGCTGCTTGATATGATTCGCGAAACCGAGTTCATCGCACAGTTTGCGTATCTGGAGCGGCAGGTGCTGCTGACTTGGATCGAAGAAGGCGTGATCGCACCGCAACGCGACGAGGAGGGCTACCTGTTCGACCAGGTCGATGAGTCACGTGTCGCTCTGGCCTGCGACCTGTACTACCGCATGGGCCTCAACCACGCGAGCCTGCCCGTCATTCTATCTTTGATCGATCAACTCCACGACGCCCGGCACCACCTTCGAGCACTGACCCGCGCTGTGGCCGAACAGCCGGACCCAATACAGCAGGAGATCGCGCGCCGGATGACCGGTGATCGCTCGTCCCGCAACTCGTCGTAAAATGACAGTGCAAAGATCGGCGCCGGTGAGTAAAAGCAGCACGCGAATGTTCTGAGATCTCATACAGGGTTTATCATATGCTACCCATTCCTGCCGACATCTTCACGGAGCCCACCAACGTTGCTCCAGACGATCTGGCCAACCTTGGACCGCTCCGTCGACTCGCCGGTGTTTGGCAGGCCGACAAGGGCGTCGATATCAATCCCAAAGCTCAAGGTCCGGAGCGCCGCGTTTTTCGAGAGCATATTCGAATGGACCCGATCGATCCTCAAACCAACGGTCCCCAACTGCTCTACGGACTGCGTTATCACATCCACATCAACACGCCCGAGGAGGACATTACATTTCACGACCAGGTCGGCTATTGGCTATGGGAGCCCGCAACTGGCCTGATCATGCAAAGCGTGACAATTCCGCGCGGCCAGGTTCTCCTCGCATCTGGCCTCGCGAAGCCGGATGACAAGGCGATTTCCGTCACGGCAAAGCGCGGCGATACGCGTTACGGAATCTGCTCGACCGAATTCCTGGACGAAGCCTTTCGCACGGCCAGTTATCGCTGCGACATCGCCTTCAATGATGACGGAAGCTGGACGTACAACATCGAAACCGAGCTCTTGGTCAAAGGCCGCGACCAACCGTTCAATCATCACGATACAAACACCTTGAAACTCATTGAGGCGCCGACACTCAATCCGCTGGCCATCATTCTGAGTGATCGCGCAAAGCAGGACCAATCGTAAGAGCCGCGAACCCCGGCGCCCTTCCCCGCAGGCCGTCTGCGCCCAGAGAACTCGCCAGGCCTTCCCGCCGACGACAAACGGGTGTAGTCTGAGTTGTCCGCCGTTTGGCACGCTTGAAATAGGCGATTGCATACTGCGGCGGGCAACAGCGCATTTCGAGTATGTCCGAGTCATCAAATGGACCGCCGAATTTTCAAAGAGGCATAATCCAGCACAAGCGCCGGCGCGAGCTTATAGCGCCGGCAAGACAGTTTCGATTTCGTTTCACCATTTCGATGACTCAGACCGTCTCGTAGCGCGCCGACAACAGCGGCGGATTCAGAACGAATATAAGCGAATATCATTAGAGCCCTGCAGGAGGCTCACTGAGGAACGCTCGTGAACAAGGGAGAGTGCGATGAACGTGCGATGGCGGCGAAGCTTGTCTGCCGTGGGCCTGATCACTGCGGTGCTTGCCAACGGCGCGATTGGCCAGCAGGACGAGAAGCTCGGCAAAGTCACCTTCCTGACCTCCTGTGATCCGAAAGTGCAGGCCGAATTCAACCGCGGCGTCGCGATGCTACATTCATACTGGTTTCTGATCGCACGCCGCACATTCGAAGGAATACTCCAGCAGGATCCCAATTGCGCGATAGCCTATTGGGGCGTGGCGATGGATTATCTTGGCAACACGCTTGCAACCGTGCCAACGCGAGCCGAGGCGCAAGCGGCCTGGGAGGCCCTCGAAAAGGCACGAGCGATTGGAGCGAAGACTCAGCGCGAGCGCGACTTCATCGAGGCGCTGAGTGCCTATTTCCGTGACCACGAGAAGACCCCGGCCGATGCACGCCTCACCGCCTACAACGCGGCGCTGGAACGGATGGCACGGACCTATCCCGATGATTTCGAGGTGCAGGCCTACTATGCGCTGACACTGCAAGCCTCAGCGAAGAAAAGCGACCTCACCTACTCGAACCAGATCAAGTCAGCCGGAATTCTGGAGAAGCTGTTCGAGCAGAACCCGCAGCATCCAGGCGTGACGCACTATCTCATTCACGCCTACGACTTCGCGCCGCTTGCCGAAAAGGGTGTGGCGTCGGCGCGGCGCTATGCCGGCATCGCACCCGCGGTGCCGCACGCGCGGCATATGCCGTCGCACATCTACTCCATGGTCGGGCTTTGGGACGAATCGATCGCCTCGAACCAATCGGCGATCGAGATCCAGCCTGACTATTACCATGCGGCCGATTTCGCCGTTTATGCTCACCTTCAGCTTGGCCAGGACATCAAGGCCAAGGCACTGGCCGAAAAGTCGATCGCGACGGCGGATCGGGGCGATCGGCCGATCAACTTCGTCAACTTCACCGCCAAGGCCGCGATGCCGGCCCGGTATATGCTCGATCGAGGCGATTGGGCTGGCGCTGCCGTCCTTGAGCTGAAGCCCAGCCAATATCCGATGGCCGACTCGCTCACCCGGTTCACACGCGGACTCGGCATGGCGCGCACCGGCAACTTGGCCGGCGCCAAGGCCGAGATCGAGGCCATGAAGGCGCTGCGCGCCGCTCTCGAGCGAGTCAATGATTCTTATTGGGCCGACCGAACCGAAGAGCAAATGCTTGCGGTATCCGCATGGATTGCGCTCAAGGAAGGAAACCGCGACCAGGCCGTGAAATTCATGCGCGCGGCGGCAGAAAACGAGGACAACAGCGTCAAGCACGTCGCGATGGAGAATCGCCTCTATCCAATGCACGAGCTGTATGGCGACCTGTTGCTCGAAGCGGGGGATGCCGCAGCGGCGCTTCCCGCGTACGAGTCCGCGCTCAAGGCGACGCCCAACCGTTATCGCGGGATCTTGGGAGTGGCTCGTGCTGCCGACGCGACCGGCGACCGGGCGAAGGCTGTCGAGTATTACGGCAAGCTGATCGATCTCACCAAGAATGCCGACGTCGAGCGCCAGGAAGTGCGGGAAGCCAAGGCGTTCCTGGCGAAAAGGTGAGAGGGAGCGCATGAACGTCAACTCACAAGAAAAGCGTTCGATGTTCGTTCGCTCTATGGCATTAGCCATCGTCCTGGGCGGAGCGGTCGCGGCCGGAACCGCTTACGCGCTTAGCCAGCCGGCGTGGCGGAATTTCATTCCGGCGTGGCTCGGCGGAACAGAGCGTACCGGCGAGCCAGCAGTGGCGACGGAGGACTGGCCGATTTGCACGACGATGGCATCGCTTGATTCAGTCGAGGGGCTCGATCCTGATTTTGCAACCGGCAAGAAGGCGCTTGCGGGTGGCAATTGGAAGGCCGCGATCGCCGCGCTCGAGCTGGCAGCACTGCGCGACCCGAGTAACGCGGACATTCACAATTACATCGGGTATGCACATCATCGGCTGAAGGAGCTGGGTCCTGCAATGCAGCACTATCAGCAAGCGCTGACTTTCAACCGTCGCCATCGCGGCGCGCACGAGCATCTGGGCGAGCTCTATCTCACACTCCATGAGCCCAGCAAAGCCGAGGATCAGCTCGCGGCGCTGGAAAGTATTTGCCTCATCCCCTGCGACGAGTTTGGAGACCTCAAGCGCGCGATCGCGACCTACAGGGCGTCCGCCACTCGCTGACGCCTGCATGCGTGTGCGAGCTTCTGCTTCGGGCGAGTTGGATAGTCGCTTTTCACTGCGCCTTGATGCCGGCGGCCTTGATGATCGGCCACCATTTGTCGATTTCGGACTTTTGATAGGCCGCGAGCGCGTCCGGGGTTTGCTGCTCGCGCGGCGGAATCTCCTGGTGGATGCCAGCGAGCCGCTTTTTCACGTTCTCGTCGGCGAGCGTTTCGACCACCGCGGCATTCACTTTCGCTAGGATGTCCTTCGGCACACCGCGCGGCATCCAGAGCCCGTGCCAGAACGAGATGTACATGCCCGGCATGCCCGCCTCGTCGGCGGTCGGGATGTCGGGCGCGCCGGGAAGCCGCGTCTTGGACGTGACAGCGAAGGCCTTGAGGCGGCCCGCCTGCGCCTGCGCGACCGCTTCGGCGACCTGCACGATCATCAGGTCGACCTGGTTGCCGACGAGATCCTGCATCGCAGGCCCACCGCCGCGATAGGGCACGAGATTGAGCCGCGCGCCGGTCGCGTTGGCGAAATACACCGCGCTGACATGCGAAGGGCTGCCGGCGCCGACGGTCGCCACCGACGCCTTGTCCGGGTTGGCCTTGAGCCAGGCAATCAGCTCTTTGAGATTGTTCGCCGGCATGCCGGAGCGCGCGACGATCACCTGCGGATTGGCGGCAATCAGCGAAACCGGATCGAGGTCGTTCAACAGGTCGTACGGCAAATCATAGGCGGCCCCGTTCATCACGTGCGAGCCGAGCTGACCGAGATTAAGCGTGTAGCCGTCGGGCGGCGAGCGCACGGCGCGGCCCACCCCGATGGTGCCACCGGCACCGCCCACATTCTCGATGATCACCGGCTGCCCGAGCGCGGCGCGCAGCCGGTCATTCATGATGCGCGCGATGGCATCAGTCGCCCCGCCGGGCGGGAATGGCACGATCATGGTGATCGGGCGAGATGGATAGGTTTGCGCCGTAGCGATGGTGCTGCCTGCGAGCGTCGCGACCAGCGCGACCGCGAAGGTGAGACCCAGAGCTCTCAGGCAGCGATCCTTGGCACGCACCGGCGGCCTCCCTCAGGTGTTTTCCTGAGGGTGCCGTTCTGGCCGGGAGTGTCAAGCGCGGTACTGCCGCAGCCGTCGTCAGCCGTCGATCTCTTCAGGATACCGGAACAGCCTTCTTGCCGAATGAGGCGTCGTTGGTGCCGCGCTCCGCAACGCTGCTCCCGTAGAGCAGGCCCTCCTTCACCTTCGGCATCGTCTTGGCAACGTCGCTAATAACGAGGCCGTGAGTGGGGCACACCATCTTTACATCAAGGCGCTGCATCAGATGATCGAGCCGGGCGCAGTAGTTCCTCATGTCGGCCCACTTGGTCCACCACAGCGCCAGATCGGCAAACACCGCGGTGGTGTCCTGCAGGTCAAGCGATGTCGCCTCCTCGGCGAGCAGGCCGCAGTGGCCATCCTCGTGATAGTGGCTATAGGCAAAGCCGTCGCCGGGAAACAGCACGCGCTCGCGCGTCTCGAAGCCCCACCAGGTGGTGCGCATGTCGCGCACGACCGGTTCCACGACACGGAAGGCGCGGCCCCCGAGATCGATCTCGTCGCCCTCCTTCATCATGCGCATGCGGTGCTCATGCTGCGGAAAGGCGAGATGATAGTCGGAGACGTCGCCGACCAGCAGCGCGTCCGGGAAGCGCGTCAGCACGCGGCCGAGCCCGCCGCAATGCGGGGTCTCTTGGTGCGTGACGAAGAGATACTTCAACGGTGGCCGGCTGGGCAGGAGCGTGTTGAGCTGCGCTTCCGTGATCGGGAAGTCCTTCGGGTGGCCGGTCTCGACCAGCATCGAGGCGGTCTCGCCCACGATCAGGAATGAGGCGTTGCAGCCGTGATAGATCTTGCCCTGCTGGCGCTGCTCCAGGCACTCGCCCAGCCAGAAAATGCCGGGCGCGACCTCGCGCGGCAGCGGGTTGGGCCGGTTCAGCGTGCCCTGATGACGCGCAGCCATCCTCACCTCACTTCATCGCGGTCGACATAGCGCGACACCGCGACCGACTTGTCGAGCGACTTAAGCACATCGTCGATAAGCTGCATGTGCTTCGCGACGGTCTTCTTCCCGCGCAGGATGCAGCCGTAGCCGGGCGCGATCGTTTCGATGTCGTGCTTCGACAGGATCTGGTCGATGCCCTTGCGCAGCTTTGCGGTGTCGACGCCCTCAAGCCACCAGTAGCGCGTGTTGAGCAGAAATGAGCGCACATGGTCGAAATCGGTTGGGTCATCGTCGCCGTCCTGGATGATCCAGGGACCATCCGAGGTCTCCCGCCACGTGTGCGTCCACATGTCGGAGGTGAACAGCGTCTTGGTCACAGCGTCGTAGATCCACCGCGTCGCGATCAGGCGGATCGGTGCCTGATAGACGACCACCGGGCGGCCCCGCGCACCAATTGGGATGGTCTCCTCGCGGCTGATGGTGGTGATGTTGAGCCGGTCCAGCGTGTTCTGGCCGGAATCGGAACCGGCACCGAAGTCGAACCAGAACGCGGCATCGGGATTGCCGGTGAAGCATTCCTTCACGTTAAAGTAGAGCGTGAACGGATCGATGTTCTGAATCGACATGAACTCGTTCAACCGGAGTGGCAACAAGGACAGCGGCAGCGTACGGGGGATCAGGGACTCGATCTGGGCGCGCAGCGACGCCTCGTCGCCGCCGAAGCCGGTATCGATCAGCCAGGCCGCGTCGGGCTGCTTGAGCAGGTAGCAGTTCGTTACCGAGTAACCTCGGGCGGGCGCCGGGTAGGACGAGACCCGGCCATCGAGCCGCATGGTGTTCTGGAGCGCATAGAGCTTGCTCGCGGCAAGCTCCTGGGTGATGCCGCTGTTCTTGATCCGGTCGAGCACGCTTTTCGATTCCTTGACGTTCGGGTCAGGCTAGCACGCCACCGCCGCCCCGGCGACCAGTCATCAGCCTCCGGCGGGGGCACAACCTGCGGTCACTGCCCCGGAGCGATATTCCGGTAGACCTTGCCACCTTTCATGACAAAGGCGACCCGCATGAGCGCGCTGATGTCGGCGAGCGGATCGCCCTCGACTGCGATCAAATCCGCCTCCATGCCGGGCGCCAGCGCCCCGATCCGATCCTTTAATCCCATGGCATCAGCATTGACCGACGTCGTGCCCATGATCGCGTCCATCGCGGGTTGGCCGCCTTTCTGCACCCGATAGATGATCTCGCGTGCGTTCTGCCCGTGGGCGCCCGCCACTGCGTCCGTGCCCATGTTGATCTTGAGATCCTTGTGCCGGATGGCCATCTTGAACATCGCGTCGTTGAGCGCGATGCCCTCCTCCATGAACTTAAATCCAGCCTCGTCAAAATTGCCACCACCGAGAAACCTGTCCTTGTTCTCCAGGTAATTCTGCAGGAGCAGGCCGGTCTGCGGCTCGAAGAACGTGCCCCGCTCGGCCATCAGCTTCGCTTCCGCGTCGGTGATCTGTGAGCCGTGCGTGACAGTGGTGCAGCCCGCGACGGCTGCCGCACGCACCGCCGAGGCTGCATGCGCATGCACCCACACACGCTTGCCGAGGGTCTTGGCCTCGCTGCAGGCGGCGAGCACCTGCTCGTCGCTCAACGTCTGGCCGCCGCCCTCGCGGATGCTCTTGGAGGCAAATATCTTGATCACGTCAGCACTGTCGGCGACTGCCTTGCGGACATGCTCTCGGATTTGCTGGACCGTCATGGCCGGGTCGCGGACCGGGGAGACTGCCGTCAGCAGCCGGGGGCCAGGTATTTTTCCTCGGGCAATCGCGTCGCGTAGCGGCACATCACTCGCGGCCCCGATGCTTTGCACGGTGGTGAATCCCGCCATCAGCATCATGTACGCGTTTTCAGTGGCGTAGAACGCCTGCTCGACCGGCGTTTCGCCGGGCGTAACGGAGCGATTGTCGCGACCGAAGTGTGCGCCGATGTGGACATGGGCATCGATCAGGCCGGGAAGCACCGTGAGCTGTGACAAGTCGTAGCCGGCGCGGGCATTGCCGCCCTCGATCTTGGCGATGCGGGTGCCCTCGATGCCGATGACGACGTTGCGTTGGATGCCGCCGCGCCCGTCGATGAGCGTTCCAGCTCGGATGGTCGTCTGTTGGGCAGCGGCAACCGCAGGCGCGCAGATCAGGGCGGCGCCAAGGAGGGCTACGATTTTTGCTTCGATGCGCATGCGATTCCTCCTGGTTATGGACCAGGCCCGCAACGCAGCCTGGGGGTTCTATCTCAATACCACGCTCGGGAGCCAGAGCGTCAGCGCCGGTATGTATGTCACGAGTGCGAGCACGATGAGCATCGGGATATAGAAAATCAAGATGCTGCGTGACACCGCCTCCATGCTCACACGGCCGATCGCACAGCCCACGACCATTGTCGGTCCGACTGGCGGGGTGAGCAATCCGATCCCCAGGTTGAGGATCATGATGATGCCGAAGTGCACGGGATCGATGCCAAACTGCTTGATCACCGGTAGGAAGATCGGCGTGCAGATCAAGAGCATGGGCGCCAGGTCCATGAAGGTGCCGAGCAGGAGCAGCAGCACATTGACCCAGAGCAGGAAAGTATACTTGTCGCTCGAAATCGCGACGAAGAATTCCGTCGCCTTGGCCGGAACCTGCAGGATCGCCATCATGTAGCCGAAGCCGATCGAGAATCCGATCATGATCATGACCATGCCGACCGTGCGCACCACGCGTCCGATCAGTATTGGCAGGTCGCGCCACTTGCAGTCGCGGTAGACGAACATCGTGACCAGGAACGCGTAGACGCAGGCCACCGCCGCCGACTCGGTCGGCGTGAAGATGCCGGAGAGAATGCCGCCCAGGATGATCACGATCGTGACCAATCCCCAGATGGCATCGATCGCGATCTTAAGCGCCTGACGGAACGGAACGACCTCGCCTTTCGGCAGCTTGTCGCGGTGCGCGATGATGAGGACCAAGACGATCAGCGACAGCCCGAGCAGCAGCGCCGGGATGACGCCGCCCATGAACAGGTGAGCGACCGACACGGTCCCGCCGGCCGCCAGCGAGTAAATGATCATGTTGTGGGACGGCGGCAGCAGCAGCGGCTGCAGCGAGCCCGAGATGGTGACGTTGACGGCGAACAGCCGCGGATAGCCGTTCTTGATCATCTGCGGGATCATCACCGACCCGACGGCGGCGGTGTCGGCAACCGACGACCCCGAGATGCAGCCAAACATCGTCGACGCCACGATGTTGACCAGCGCCATGCCACCGCGAATGAAGCCGACGAAAACCTTGGCAAGATTGACCAGCCGCTCGGCCATGCCGCCGACCGCCATGATCGCACCGCAGAGAACGAAGAACGGAATGGCAAGCAGCGAGAAGCCGCTCATGCCGCCTGAGACCTTGAGCATGACGGCCTCGAGCGGGATGTCGGTCGCGATCGCTGCCAGGATGGCGGCAAGCCCGAGCGCATAGGCCACCGGCATGCCCAACAGGCACAAAACTGTAAAACTAGCGATGAGGATGAATACGCCCATATGCAACGCCCGTGCGGAAGCCCGTGTTGGGCGCTACTCGGTGGATATTTGGCTCACGGTTTCGGGCTCTGGTTCCGAGAAAAACTTCTGCGTCAGCAAGCGCTCGATGACGAACAAGGCGGTCAGCGCTCCGCCGATCGGGATCGGCAAATAGGCCATGCCGGCAGTGATGATCGGAAATTCAGCAATGCTTTGATACCAGGTGGTCTCGACCAGTTTGATGCCCCACCACAGCATGAACAGATTGGTCGCCAGCATGCAGAATTCCAGGAACCAGCCGAGCATTGGTTTGACGTGCTCCGGCAGCAGGCCGGGGATCACGCCCACGCCGATGTGCAGATACTCGCGATAGCAGATGACCGCCGAGAGAAAGGACAAGACGATCATCAACAGCACGGCCATCGGCTCCGGCCAGGACGCCGCGCTGTTGAGGACGTAGCGCGTGAAGACGCCGTAAGGAACAATGATGGTGATGATGACCAGACAGCTGCCGGCGACGAACAGGCAAGCCTGGTGGATCGCGTCCATCGCCCGGATGTATTGCGCTTTCATCGTTCGTTCCTGAAGATTTTTCGCCCGCAGCACACAAACACATCTTCCGTTTGAACCGAACCGCCCCCGCCCCTTCGTTCCCGCGAAAACTGGAACCTAGGGCAACTTGCTTTGTTCATTCTGTCGCCCCCTGGTCCCCGCTTTTGCGGGGACGAACGGCTAACCCTGCCCCCCTCGGCAAGCTCACTTCACATCCTGGATGCGCTTGATCAGCGCGGCGTGCTGCGCCGCATGCTTGTCCCAGACCGGCTTGACCGCGTCCTGGAACGGTTTGAGGTCGGCGACCTTGTTGATCTCGGTACCGACCTCCTGCATGTGCTTGATCGACTTCTCCTCCATCTCGTACCAGAGCTTGCGCTGCTCGAGCTGCGCGGCTTTGGCCGATTTCATGATCAGGTCCTGATCGCTTTTCTGAAGCGTTCCCCAGATGCGCTTCGAGAACACCAGGATTTCGGGAATCATGAGGTGGCCGGTCAGCGAATAGTACTTCGCATAGCGATAGTGCTGGCCGGTGTCGTAGCTGGGGTAGTTGTTCTCGGCGCCATCCACCACGCCGGTCTGCATTGCGTTGACGAGCTGATCGAAGCCCATGGCAACACCATTCCCGCCGAGCGCGTTCATGGTGTCGACAAAGACCTGGTTGCCCATCATCCGGATTTTCAAGCCCTTGAGGTCCTCGACCGCCTTGATCGGCTTCTTGCTGTTGTAGACGTGGCGGGTGCCGGCATTCATCCAGCACAGGCCGACGAGACCAGACGTGGGATGATCGGTCAGCTTCTTGAGCAATTCGTCGCCGATTGCGCCATCGATCACCTTCTCCATGTGGGCATCGTCGCGGAACATGAAGGGCAGATTGAAGACGTTGAGCTCTGGAACCATGGGGCCCATCGGTCCGACGCTCACGCGCGCAATCGCGAGCGCGCCGACCTGCGCCTGCTCGATCATCTCCTTTTCGCCGCCGAGTTGCATCGCCGGATACATCTGGATGCTCAGACGCCCGCCAGACCCTGCCTCGAGCGCCTTGCCCATGCGCACCACGGCTTCAACAGTTGGATAGCCGAGCGGATGCACATCGGACGCCTTCAGCACCAGCTTCTGCTGGGCCAAGGCCGGTTGCGCTGCAAGGCCTGTGAAAGTGCTCATGGCCGTGAACGCGGTCAGACGGAGCATGGTGCGGCGGTTCATGATGGTCCTCCTTGGACGTCGTCTCCGTGCGTTGTGAGTGTCGTCCGCGTAGTGAGTGGTCCGCGTAGTGAGTGGCGAGTAGTGAATGGTGGTTCCACCTCCTCGCTCACTGCTCACTATTCGCCCCTCACCCTTTTCGCATTGATCCCGCAGGCGGCTGGATGTTAGGTTATCATATCATATGATGACTGAGGTTGAAGAGGTGTCAAGCAGAATGGAGGCCACCAAGAAGCTGTCGGCTGGCCGGCCGTTGCCGCCGCCGCGGTCGCTCGCGCATGAGCTCATCACCCGGCTGACTGCCGATATCACCAGCGGAAACATCCCGCCTGGCGCCCGCCTCCCGACCGAGCAGGAGCTGATTGCGGCGACCGGCGTGAGCCGAACAGTGGTCCGCGAAGCCGTGGCCGCGTTGCGCGCGGAGGGACTAGTGGTAACCCGACAGGGTGTCGGGGCATTTGTCCCCGAGAATGCACGCCGGCCTTTCCGCGTGGATGTCGGTCGCTTGTCGTCAATACGCGAAGTGCTTGAGGTCATGGAGTTGCGGACCGGTATCGAAATCGAGGCGGCTGGCCTCGCTGCCGAGCGCGCCTCCGCGGCGCAGGTCCGCACTATCGTCGATTGCCTGCACACGATCGATCGCGCGCTTAAGCGCGGCGAAGACGCGATCGATCAGGATTTTGCGCTTCATTGCAGCATCGCGGATGCCGCCTGCAACCCACAATTCCGGCGCCTCTTGGAACATCTCGGGCGCCTCATCATCCCGCGTCAGACCGTATCAGGCGGCCCTGGGCTACCAAGGCGCGCCTACAGCAGGATATTTCAGAACGAACACCGCGCCATCGTAGACGCCATTCGCAGCGGCGCAGTCGCGCAGGCTCGTGCCGCGATGCGCCGGCATCTGCTCAACAGCCGCAAGCGTTATGAGAGATTCGCGAAGTCCGAGGATGCATAGCGGCAAATGCGCATGACGTGTCGCTCTGGATTCCGGCTCCCGCTCCGGATTCCCCTTCGCTTCGGCC
>Ga0066903_100002800_pt1 | contig 13874 bp, 14 predicted proteins | sample PanSoiMetaGPlot1_FD_67491 | JGI IMG/M metagenome (GOLD analysis project Ga0066903, IMG submission 67491) | Tropical forest soil microbial communities from Panama analyzed to predict greenhouse gas emissions - Panama Soil - Plot 1 (version 2) | ecosystem: Environmental > Terrestrial > Soil >... | reverse complement strand
GGGCGTGTTTCGCGGCGCGCTGGACGTCGAGGCCACGGACATCAACGAGGCGATGAAACTCGCCGCTGCACGCGCCATCGCGGCGTTGATCGGACCGGATGAGCTGAACGAGGAGTACATCATCCCGGGCATGTTCGACGCGCGCGTGGCGGAGGCGGTGGCGCGAGCAACGCGCGAGGCGGCCTGGGCAAGCGAAGTGGCTCGCAAGCCGCGACCAGCCGACGCGGACAGCGCCGTCGACAGTCCGGCCACGTCAGCCCCGGAAGACAGCTGACGACCATTCGACCGGGCAATCTGCACGACTTTTGGCCGGTATTTCCCGGGTCTCGTGCACGACGACCGCGGGCATCCTGCGCGCGTACAGTCGACCCATGCGGGCCCCCCTGGCTCTGGCCGAGTTCCGCGGCACCCATTCCGAGCGGCGCGAGCTCGAGGCTGCCCTCGAGCGGCACTGCACGTGCGGCTACCCGCGCTGCGCCGTCCACGAGATGATCGTCGGCGACCAGCGCAGCCTGGACGGACTGCTCTTCGCTCGGCGCATGCTGCGACCGATTCTCCTCGCGGGCGAATTCACGTAGTCTGATGGAACATGCCACGCAATCGCCCGGGCAAGCCACGCCAGCGCCCGAGCGCAACGGAACCGGAGCCATCGCCCCAAGCCGACACGGGTCGGCTGCCGACACACGTCGACATGCTGATCCCGTACGTGTTGCTGGCGGTGTCGCTGCAGCGTGCCCACGGCTACCTGATCGAGGAGTACCTGCACAGCCTGGGCTTTCTGAGCCTGGAGATGAGCACGCTGTACCGCACGTTGCGGCAGCTCGAGAAGGACGGGCTGCTGTACTCGAGCTGGGAGCCGGGTCCGGCCGGACCGGCGCGCCGGGTGTACAGCCTGACGGACGCCGGGCGGGCGTGGCTGGACAGTTGGGCGGGCGTGCTGGACGCGTATCGCGGCATGATCGACCGCTTCTTCGGGCTGTACGGCGGCGGGCGGCCCGACCAGTCCGAGACGTAGCCCATCGCGCCCGCGCCGCTCGAGCGTTAACTTGCCGCTGCTCCACTCTAAGTGTATTATGCACTTAGCTGCTTACTGCACTAAGCGCCATTCTCAACGGGAGGCTCACCATGCCGTCCACTACCCCTGAAGCTCGCGACACCCAGTCCGCCGTCGCCGAGGCCAGTCGCCTCGCCGCCGAGGCCTCCCGCCGCTCCGCCGAGGGCGCCCGCGCCACCGTCGAGGTCATGCGCGGCCTGCTCGACGACTCGACCGAGATCAGCCGCACGTTCTTCGATATCTGGGCCAAAAGCGGCGAGGCCAGCCTGCAGGCCGTGTTCGAACTGCAGAACGCCGCCTTCGCCACCAGCCTGAGCCTGTTCGAAACCGCCGGCGCCACCCAGCGCACGCTGATCGAGCAGTGGCAGGCCGCCGCCCACGAGGCCCAGCAGGCCACCCTGGACGTCTTTCGCGCCCAGGTCCGCGCCACCACCCGCCTCGCCCCCCGCGCCTAGCGGCGGGCGAGCGGTCGCCTCGTGCCACCCGCCACCGTCTACGAGTGTCACCGAGCGTGCGTGTCATCCTGAGCTTGCGAAGGATCCGCAACTTCGGGCATAGGACGAGAAGCTGGAGAGATCCTTCGGTCACCCTGCCCTGCGCGAAGCGAGCCTGCGAGCGCAGCGCAGGGGTTCCTCCCTCAGGATGACAGCAAACCTATAGTACTTATCTATCGAAGTGATTGACAGAGAGGGCTCGCCTTTATGCCAGAACGGTGTCACGCTCGAGCATAAAGAGGAGAAATTGCCTTCGATGTCGCTCAACGACCATTCAGCGTCGAACGGTCACACGCCGACTGACCAGCTCTCCGACCTCCGCCCGTCACCCCTGCTGCCCGACGGGTACCAGGTGCCCGCCTCGCGCTGGGTCCATCCCAGCACCCGCCTGCGCCGGCTGCTCAACTCCGAGCCGTTCGTGTTCGCGCCCGGCGTCTACGACCCGTACACCGCTCAGCTCGTCATGTACTACGGCTTCCCAGCCGTGTACTTCAGCGGCTACTCGTTCGCCATGGGCCACGTCGGCTCGACCGACATGGACCTCTATTCGAGCGTCGAAATCGCCGACGGCGCAAGACGCACCGTCAGCGCCCTCAGGAAATTCCAGCTGACCATGGCCGTCGGCGACCCCGGCGCCGGTCTGCCCCCCCGCCACCTGCACATCCCACCCGTGCTCGTCGACATGGACGGCGGCTACGGCAACGCCTTCAACGTCCAGCGCACCACCGAGATGTACGTCGGCGCCGGCGTGGCCGCCTGCCACCTCGAGGACCAGGTCCTGCCCAAGCGCTGCGGCCACATCGCCGGCAAAGCGCTCATCAGCGCCGACGAGATGCTCGGCAAGCTGCGCGCCATCCGCAACACGGCCGACGACCTCGGCAATCGCGATTTCGTCATCGTGGCCCGCACCGACGCCGTCTCCGCCGTCGACGCGCCCGAGTCCATGCGTGGACTCGACCTGGCCATCGAGCGCGCGCTGCGCTACCTCGATTCGGGCCTGCCCGATCTGGTGTGGTGTGAGTTCCCCACCTCCGCACGCGCTCCCGTCGAGACGTTCGCCGTCGAGGTCCGCAAACGCTTCCCGGATGCCCGCTTCGCGTTCAACTGGTCCAGCTCTTTCAAGTGGCATCTCGACGCGGACCCGCTGCGCTTCGAGGAGCTTGGGCGGCTCGGCTACCGGTTCCTGTTCATCACGCTGGCCGCCATCCACGCCAACGGTCTCGGCTTCGGCGAGCTCCTGCAGGGACTCCGCGACCGCGAACAGGAGGCGTACATCGAGCTCCAGCACCAGGAATGGGCCGCCGATCAAGACCTGCCCAGTCGCAGTCACCACCTGTTCTCGGGCGTGCCCTACCACCACGCGATGGGCAGCGTGTACGGCGCCGCGCGGCTCAGCAACAGCGTGCACGAGGAGCACCGCACCCACCAGGCCGTGTAACAACGTGCCGCTCAGCGAAAGTCGGCTGGCGAACCTCGGCGCTCGCGCCATTCACGCCGGGTTCGACGCCTATCACGCGCGGTTCCGAGCCATTACGCGCCGCGCCAGGGCACGCTTCGAGGGGCGTGACTGGCGCGGCCTGCGCCTCGATGCGACCGACCGCCTGGACGTGTACAGACAGCACGTCGACCCACTGGTGACCGAGGTTCACGCACTGCTCGGTGACCGCGTCGAGGAGCGCCTGATCTGGGCGGCGATGAAGGCCGTCTACTCCGGGCTGATCGCCGACCGTAGCGACTGGGAGCTGGCCGAGACCTTCTTCAACTCGATCACGCGGCGGGTGTTCACGACCGTCGGCGTGGACCCGGCGATCGAGTTCGTCGATACCGACTTCGACACGCCGCCGGTGCCGCCGGCCGGACCGGTGTACCGCGTATACGAGGGCCCGATGTCGGCGCTCCAGCTCGTGCGTACCATCCTCGGCGATTACCGCCACGCCGTCGCGTATGCCGATGAGGCCGGCGACGCGGAGCGTGCAGCATGCCGCATCGCCACGCGCGCGCCCGGGCTGATCGAACGCGCTGAGGTGCTCGTTCCCATCTTTTACCGCAACAAGGGCGCCTATCTGATCGGCCGCGTCTGGACTGGCGGCAGCGTGGTGCCGCTGGCCATCGCTCTGTTGCATCCGCCCGAGGGCGTCGTGGTCGACGCGCTGCTGCTCGACGAAAACGACCTGAGTATCGTCTTCAGCTTCGCCCACTCCTACTTCCACGTCGATGTCGAGCGTCCGCACGAGCTCGTCCATTTCCTGCGGAGCCTGATGCCCCGCAAGCGGGTAGCGGAGATCTACATTTCGCTCGGCTACCACAAACATGGCAAGACGGAGCTCTACCGTGACCTGCTCCAGTACATGGCTACGACGGAGGACCGCTTCGAAGTCGCCCCGGGCCAGCGCGGCATGGTCATGGAAGTCTTCGCTCTGCCCAGCTATGACCTGGTCCTGAAGATCATCCGAGACCGATTCATGTCGCCCAAACGCGCCAGCCGCAGGTCCGTCATGCAGAAGTACCGTATGGTGTTTCACCACGACCGCGCCGGCCGGCTGGTGGACGCGCAGGAATTCGAGCATCTGGAGTTCCCGTGCGATCGCTTCTCCCCGGCGCTGCTCGAGACGCTGCTCGACGAGGCGGGAACCACGGTCAGGCTGATCGACGGGCATGTGGCGATCCGTCACGCGTACATCGAGAGGCGAGTCACTCCACTGGACGTGTACCTGCGCGAGGCCGCGGACGAAGCCGCCAGCGCGGCGGTGCTCGACTACGGCAGCGCCATCAAAGATCTGGCCGCCAGCGATATCTTCCCTGGCGACTTCTGGCTGAAGAACTTCGGTGTCACGCGTCACGGACGGGTCGTCTTTTACGACTATGACGAGCTGTGCGCCCTGACCGATTGTCATTTCGCGCCGCTTCCACAACCGCGTGACGAGCTCGAGGAGTTCGCCGACGAGGCGTGGTTCTATGTCGGCGACAGAGACGTTTTCCCTGAGGAATTCCGGCGTTTCATGCGCCTGCCGCGCGGCCTCAACGACCACTTCCTCCACCACCACGCGGACCTGTTCGAGCTGGCGTTCTGGCAAGATCTGCAGGCGCGCCTCCGGGCCGGTGAGCTGCTGGACATCTTCCCCTACGCGCCGGCCCGCCGGTTGTGCGACGAGCGCAACCACTACCACTCGTCGCGTTAGCGGTTGCGTTCGAGCGTCAGGATGCGCCGCAGGATGGCCACCGCCGAGGCGTAGGTCGAATCGACGCCTTCGAACGACAGACTGCGGCTGCCGAGCGTCCGCGCGCGGGTGTACGGCGTGTCCGACGCGTAATGCACCAGGCCAACGTCGATGGGCAGCCGACGAAAGTGGACCGCCTCTCCGAGCGGATGGCGACTCACGTGCGTGGCCTCATACAGTGCCGCCAGGTACGGCCCGGCCTCCATCTCCACAACCGTGTAGCTCTCGCGATAGAACAGGTCCAGATAGTCGCGGTTCTGGAGGAACGTACCCTTGACCGTGACAGCACGCTGATTGTCGAATACCGAGCCGCGCTCCAGAAACGGCGCCACGTCGGCGTAACTGAAAGCGTTGTCGAAACTGTAGGTGTTGCCGGTGTGCTCGTCGTGAATGAAATCGGCGATCAGCACGTCGCCGACGTCGCCGTTGAGGGTGGCCGCCTTGCCGAGCACGTACACCCCGGCCAGGTTGTCCAGCACCTCGGCCACCTGTCGCAGGATGTGGTAGGCGCCCATCCCGAGCGGATAATCGATATTCAGGATCACCACATCCGAGCGAGCCGCCGCCGAGGCGAGGTCCGCCAGGCGTGGGTCGAAGTCGGTTGGCCGGAGGCGCGCCACGTCGATGATCTGGGCGCCCACGTCGGCACCCTCGACCGGCGCGACGCTGACGATGCCGCGCTCCTCCTCCTCCGCGGCGCGCTCCGCTTTCGCCGCGGCGTTCGGGTGGGCCTGATGCCACAGGCGCGCCGCGTAGTAGAGCACGTTTTCCGCGTTGGCCTGGCCACGTAGCGCGGCAAGCTCGGCGGCTTCTCCGCTGGGATCGGCCCTCCCGCTTTGTTCGAGAAAGCTCCACACTGTGCCCGCCCGCCGCGGCGCGTAGCCGGATACGAGGTTGACCAGGCTGTGCAGGTTCGACGACACGAAATAGATCGGCCGCCCGAGCAGCCGTCGCTGCGCCAGGACAGCGCCGATCGGCTGCCACCAGCGGCGCGTCAACTTGGCGTAACCCACGTGTGAACCGCCCAGCAGGCGAACCGTGAAATCCTTCTCCGACGCCGCCATCAGTTGCAGTGTCGGCCAGAACGCCTCGCCCCACGCTCGAATCAGGCGCTGCCAGTCGTCCAGGCTGATCGACAGGTGCGCTCTCACGCGCTCGGCGGCGGTCTCGTCCGGCACGGCCGCGTCCTCGACCAAAGCGCGGATTCCCGCATCGGCACGGAATCGCGCGTGGAGCTTGTTCCATTCAATTTGATACGCCACCAGCGTAGGGATGACGTCGTCGATGTCCGAGGCGCTGGCGACGTGGACGGCCAGCGTCGTGCGCCCGTCGTAGTGCCATTGCCGACGCCGCGCCGGCGCCTGAACGGCTTGCCACTCGTCCAGCGGGCGGCCGAGCGCTTGTGCGAAGTGCTCGGGTAGCTGGCCCAGGATAACCCGTCCCACGCCACCGGCAACCGCGGGCAATCGATTGACCGCGTAGATCAACGCACCCGTGTCGGGCTCCGTGCGGGATGCACCGCCGTGGAGACTCGGCCAGACGTTGGCGTGGGCACGCTCGAACGCCCGCAAGTGCACCTCGCCGGAGGTCCGCAGCACGGTGCTGTAGGTGCGCGCGTACAGCCCGACGTCTTCTCGCCGCCCGCCCGGCGACTGCTCCACCACCTGTGCCAGGCCGTGCGTCATCGATGGGCGTATCGTAGCCTTACCCCGACATATGCGACTGACTCCGCGCGAACAGGAAAAGCTGCTGATCTTTGTGGCTGCCGAGCTGGCTCGGCGGCGGGCCGCGCGTGGACTCAAGCTGAATTACCCGGAGGCCATCGCCGTGATCAGCGCCGAGCTGATGGAAGGCGCACGCGACGGACGCTCCGTCGCGGAGCTGATGAGCATGGGCAAACGGATTCTCAGCCGCGAACAGGTCATGGAGGGCGTGCCCGAAATGATTGCTGAAGTGCAGATCGAGGCGACATTCCCGGACGGCACGAAGCTGGTGACCGTTCACGAGCCGATCCCGTGATTCCGGGCGAAGTCTTGCCTGCCGATGGCACGATCGCACTGAACGCGAATCGCCCAACCCTCGAAGTGGAGGTTGAAAACACGGGCGACCGGCCAATCCAGGTTGGCTCGCACTTCCATTTCTTCGAGGTCAATCGCGCGCTGCGGTTCGAGCGGGAGCAAACGTACGGTCGGCGGCTCGACATTCCTTCCGGCACGGCCGTTCGTTTCGAGCCTGGCGAACGCCGGCGGATTGCCCTGATCCCGCTTGCCGGCCGCCGCATTGCCTTCGGCTTCAACGGCCTGGTCAATGGGCCGCTGACTGGTAGCTCGCATGCCACGTGAAATCGACCGCCGCCGCTACGCGGCGCTGTACGGGCCGACGACTGGAGACCGGGTCCGATTGGCTGATACAGACTTGTTCGTCCAGGTCGAGGCAGACCGCACCATGTATGGCGACGAGGTCAAGTTCGGCGGAGGCAAGACGATTCGTGATGGCATGGGCCAGTCGGCCACCGCCGTCGACGTCCCTGACCTGGTAATCACCAACGCGCTCATTGTCGATCACTGGGGCATCGTCAAAGCCGACGTGGGCATCAAAGACGGCTTGATCCGGGCCATCGGCAAAGCAGGCAATCCAGACATCATGGATGGAGTCGATCCGTTGCTGGTCATCGGCGCCGGTACCGACGTCATCGCCGGTGAAGGTTCGATCCTGACCGCCGGCGGTATCGACGCACACATCCACTTCATCGCCCCGCAACAGATCGACGAAGCCATTGCCTCCGGCATCACCACGATGATCGGCGGCGGGACCGGACCGAGCACAGGCACGAACGCCACCACTTGCACACCTGGCGGTTGGAATCTCGCCCGCATGCTGCAGGCTGCCGATGCTTATCCGGTCAATCTTGGCTTTCTGGGTAAAGGCAACTCCAGTGGCGAGGACGGCCTGCGCGAGCAGATCCGCGCCGGCGCCATCGGCCTCAAGCTGCACGAAGACTGGGGCAGTACGCCGGCGGCCATCGACGCGTGCCTGCGCGTCGCCGACGACCTCGACGTGCAGGTCGCGATTCACACCGACACCATCAACGAGGCCGGATTCGTCGAGGACACCATTCGCGCGATCGACGGTCGGACGATCCACACCTACCACACCGAGGGCGCCGGCGGCGGACACGCCCCGGACATCATCAAGGTAGCCGGGCTGCCGAATACCCTGCCGTCGTCGACCAATCCCACACGTCCTTTGACGGTGAACACCATCCAGGAGCACCTGGACATGCTCATGGTCTGCCACCACCTGAGCCCCGACATCCCCGAGGACCTGGCCTTCGCCGAATCACGCATTCGGCCCGAGACGATCGCTGCCGAGGACGTGCTGCACGACATGGGCGCCTTGAGCATGATCTCTTCCGACTCACAGGCAATGGGTCGCGTTGGCGAAGTCATTCTGCGCACCTGGCAGACCGCCCACAAGATGAAGGTCCAGCGCGGCGCCCTGGCCGAGCGCGGCGATCCGCCTGCGCATGACAACGGTCGCGTCAAACGCTATGTCGCCAAGTACACGATCAATCCTGCCATTGCGCACGGGATCAGTCATCTCGTGGGCTCGATCGAGGTCGGCAAGCTGGCTGATCTGGTGCTCTGGAAGCCGGCTTTGTTCGGCGTCAAGCCCGAGGTCGTGCTGAAGTGCGGCATGATCGCCTGCGCGGCTATGGGCGATCCCAACGCGTCCATTCCGACGCCGGAGCCGGTACTGTACCGACCCATGTTCGCCGCCGCGGCGTCGCGTGCAACGTGCCTCACGTTCGTCTCGCAGGCGGCGCTCGAAGCGGAGGTGCCCGAGCGCCTGGGGCTGCGCAAGCGGGTCAAAGCCGTGCGAAACACACGCCAGCTTGGCAAGCGTGACATGGTGGCCAACGCCGCCACACCAACGATCGAGGTGGACCCGGCCACCTACGCGGTGTACGCCGACGGAGTCCACCTGACCAGCGAACCGGCCACGGTGTTGCCCATGGCGCAACGTTATTTCCTCTTCTGATGTCTACCGGCTGGTTGGACGCGCTGCACGTGCTCGACTCGTCGTTTCCGACCGGCGCGTACGTCCATTCGTTCGGCCTCGAGACGCTCGCTCCAGGTAACGTGACCGAGCTTCAGACCGCGCTGGCCCTGCGCGTCGAGGAAAGTCTGGCTCGATTGGAGCTGATATTCCTGCTGCGTGCGTATACCGATGACCTGGTGAACCTCGACGAGCGCCTGCACGCACTGCTGCTCCCGCGCGAGCCGCGTGAGGCGAGCGCCTCGATCGGCACGCACCTGCTCAGAGCCGCGTGTGACCTGTTCGACAACGCGCGGATCAAGACGTTTCTGGCTGAGAGTCGTCATCACCACCAGCCGATCGCCTACGGCGCACTGGCGGCTGCCCTGGATCTGGCACCCGACCTCGCGGCTGAGGCGTACGCGTTTGGATCCCTACGCGGCCAGGTTGCCGCGGCGCAACGCCTGGGTTGGCTGGGCCAACGCGGCGCGCAACGCCTGCTCAACGCGCTCAAACCGGATGTGCATGCAGCGGTTGTGCACGCCGCCCGGATGTCACTGGCCGACGCCGGTGCATTCGCCCCGGCCTGGGACATTGCATGCATGGCGCATGAGCGCGCGCCCGCGCGGATGTTCGCCTCATGAAGCCGCTCCGTATTGGCATCGGTGGTCCGGTGGGCTGCGGAAAGACTGCCCTTGTTGACCGTCTGTGCACGAATCTGCGCGACGAAATGGAGCTTGGTGTCGTGACCAACGACATCTATACGCGCGAGGACGCCGAGTTCCTGGTGCGTGCCGGATCACTTGCGCCGAACCGCATCGTGGCCGTCGAGACCGGCGGCTGCCCACACGCGGCAATCCGCGACGACGTCTCGATGAACCTGGCAGCTATCGAGTCGCTCGAGCGCGACCTCCGGCCGCTGGACCTGGTCCTGGTGGAGAGCGGCGGCGACAACCTCACGGCCACGTTCAGCCCGGACCTCGTCGACGTGCAGATTTACGTCGTCGACGTCGCCGGCGGCGACAAGGTGCCGCGTAAAGGCGGCCCCGGCGTCACGCATTCGGAGCTGCTCATCATCAACAAGATCGACCTGGCCGATGCGGTTGGCGCCTCACTCGAGGTCATGGAGCGCGAGGCGCGCCACGTGCGTGGCGGACGGCCCGTCCTGCTGACCAACCTGCGTCGCGGTGATGGTCTGCCGGCCGTGCTCGATTGGGTGCGCGAGCAGGTTGCCTCACGCGTCTAGCAAACTGCGCTTTGCTCGGCAGGGCGAACGGACGGTTCTGCTTGCCTCGCATACCGAATTGCCGCTGGTGGTCCAGCGGCCGCTGCGCGGGCCGGCCGGGCAGGCGGTCCTGGTCCTGCTCACCCCGGCCGGCGCGCTGTTCGACGGTGATGCGCCTGGACTCGACGTCTGGTGTGGCGAGGACACCGACGTGACGCTCACCACCGCCGCCGCGACGAAACTCAACCGTTGCGACCGGGGCCAGATCAGCTTCGATGTCCACCTGACGATCGGGCGCGGCGCGACGTTGCGCTATCTGCCGCACGAATTGATCCCGTTCCATGCCGCCAGCTATCGACAGCGCATCGACGTGGACCTGCAGGACCAGGCGAATGCCTGGCTCCTGGAGGTGGTTGGGCCGGGCGCTTCCGCGGCGCCGTTTTCCTACACCCGCCTGGAGTTCGAGACGAACGTTCGTCACGCGGGCGCACTCGTGGCGCGCGAGCGCTTCGGTGTGACGCCAGCCAGCGCGGCGCAACTGCGAGGGCACACCCATTACGGCAGCCTGCTCGTGTTTGGCCCCGGCCAGGATCGAGCCGCGGCCGTGGCGCTCAATGAGCGCCTTGCCTGCGTTCCACTGCCAGCGGTAGCCGCCGCCTCCACGCTGCCTTCCGATGGCGTGGTCCTCAAGATGCTCGGCAGCACCGCTCAATCCGTTCGCGACACGCTCCTTGCCAGTGCCGGCTGCCCCGCCTGGCTCACGTCGATGCTCCCACCCTGATGTCCATCGACATCTCGCCTGCTGTCACTGGCCTGGGGCTGGGCATCGCGCTGGCGGGCGCGCCCGGGCCGGTGCAGGCCATCCTGCTGGCCGAGGCGCTGCGGGGCGGAACTGGACGCGGGCTGCGGGCGCTGCTGGGCGCCAACCTGACGTTCGGCGTGCTGCTGCTCGTCCTGGCGTTCGGCTATTCGTTCGCGGTTCCCAATCAGGCCGTCTTGCGCGTCCTGCAGATCGTCGGCGGGTTGCTCCTCGTCGTGATTGGCATTGACGGGTTTCGCGCCCGCGACGACCCCACTGCCACACCAGATACCGCCACGCGAGCCGGGCTTCCGCCGGCGGCGCGCGGAGCCCTGGCGGTTGTGCTCAACCCCGGCGCGTGGCTGTTCCTGGCCACGGCGGCCTCGTCGCTCGTGGCCGCCGCCACCCAGGTTGGCGGCCGCCCCGCGGCCGTCACCGCCGCCCTGGCCCTGCTTGCCGGCGTCGCCGCCGGCGACACAAGCGTCGTCCTGGCCGGCGGCCTGGGTCTCCGCCGCGCCGGCCTCGGCGTGGCCCGCTGGCTGCGGCGTGCGCTGGCCCTCGCCCTGGTCGGCCTGGGCGCCTGGCTGCTGCTCAGCGCTCTGCTCGGTTGACTCGGCCCCCGCGGCGCGTAGCGCCCGTTCGAGTTGAACCCGTGGCCGACGACGCGCCGACCGTCGCGTTCCACATCGGTGACCGGGGCAACCACCGAGGTGGTCATCTTGCTGAAGTCGATGTAGGCGTTGCGCATCGTCGAGGCCATCGGCTCGACCGTCTCGCGAATCTCCGTCACGCGCACCATGCGGTAGTGTCGCTCGCAGTAACATCGACGCGATCAACTCCTCTGGGAGGGACCAGGGATGCGAAAGATCGTCGATACGCTCCTGCCAACGACGATGGTTGGCTCGTACCCACGCCCGAAGTGGTTCACCCATCAATTGCTGGGGCGCGACGTGCGCGTCGCCTTCAAGTCGGTCGATCACGCGGAGGCGTTCGACGACGCCACGCGCCTGGCCATTCGCGATCAAGAGGAGGCCGGCCTCGACATCGTCACCGACGGCCAGATGTACTTCGACGACTACGTGGGCGTGATCGGTTCCTTCTGCTGGTACATGTACGAGCGCATTCCCGGCTTCGAGCCAGCCAAGGAGGAGCATCCGAACGCCGTCGGCGTCACCGATCGCACAAAGGAGATCGCGCTACTGTCCGACTGGGGCGGCGTCATCAACAGCGGTCCGGTCGCACCCGGCCCGCTGCGCCTGGCGGATCTGTACAGGGCCGCGGCGGCACACGCCTCCCGACCTCTGAAGGTGTCGGTCGGCGCCGGGCCGGTCAACCTGGCCTGGCATACATACTTCAACCACTACAAGAACGCGCGCGAACTGTCGGAAGCGCTCGCGCCGATCTTCAACGCGGAGATGAAAAGCCTCGTCGCGGCAGGCGCGAGGTTCCTGCAATTCGAAGACCTGGGCGCGTGGCTGCCGTTGTTCACCGATGACAACGCCGACTTCCGCTGGATCGCCGACGTGGTGCGCCAGTGCATCGACGGAGTCGACGCCAAGATTGCCTGGCACTTCTGCTACGGCAACGCCTGGGGCAACCGACTGTCCGGCCTGTTTCCGAAAGGCTACGAAGCCGTGCTGCCGTTCCTGTACGACGTGCCGGTAGACCAGTTCGTGCTGGACTTCGCCAATCGCGACATGGTGGACATCGATTCCATCCGCGATCTGCCAGCCGACAAGGAAGTGGCCATTGGCGTGGTCGACGTGCGGACGTCAATGGTCGAGGCGCCCCAGGAGATCGCCGCGCGCATCCGCAAGGTGATCGACGTCGTGCCGCCGGAGCGGGTGTATCTGACGACGGATTGCGGCATGAAGCCGCTCGCCCGGCCAGTGGCGCGCATGAAGCTGGAGGCGCTGGCGAAAGCCGCGCAGATGGTGCGACAGGAGCTCGGCGCCCGCCAGCTCGTGGCCGCCGGCTAGAGCCTACCCACTCAGGAGTGTATGTCATCCTGAGGGAGGAACCCATGCGCTGCGCTCGCAGGCTCGCTTCGCGCAGGTTCACGCTCACCATCGGAGCTCCACCGCCACGCGTCGCACGGCAAGAAGCTCGCGGCTGGCGAACGCCAGGACTGGTGGACCGAGTGCCATAACCAGGACCAGGGCCGCGGGGAACTGGTCGCCGAGGTACTGGTGCGCGTAGACAATCGGCAGGACGATGAGCGTGTAGCCGACGACCAACCACGTCAGGCCGGACCTCCAGCCGAGCAGAGCCACCAGGGCCAGCGACCAGCTGAAGTACCAGCTCCAGACCCAGGTCAACACGACCAGCGGCAGGAGCAGCATCGCCCGCGCAGAGGCGCGTACGGTGGCCAGCAGCGCGTCGCGCCCGCCGCGGCGCGCGACCGGCCACAGTCGCCACACCTCCCCCACGAGGTAGAGGCCGAACGCCGCCCGGGCGACAAATCGCGCCCACACGCGGGCTTCAGCCAGCGGCAGTCCGAGCCGCTCGGCCGCGAACACCGCCACGACATCTGGCGCCGAGTTCAGCACCAGCCGGCCGCCCGCGGCGTCGAGAATGGGAACCAGAGCGTCGGGCGCGCCCAGCCATGGCCACCAGAGCACCACCGCGATTCCAAGGCCGACGACAGCCACCAGCCCCAGTCGCAGCAGACGCTCCCGCCAGCACGTCGCGCCGGCAACACAGGCGGCCGTCATGAGCAACGAGGCCACACCGGTGGCGTACTTCACCAGTCCGCCGACGACGCTCATTCCAATCGCGATCAGCCACCGGCGCCTGGATGGCTCCTGTGTCGAAGCTAGCGGCGCAAACCCCAGCAGCAGCAACGCGAGCATGGGACTGTCGTTGTGCGCATTCGCGGAAATATCGAACAGGATCAGCGGATTCCAGGCGAACAGCAGGAAACCTCGCAGCCGCTGTGTTGGTTGCATCTTCCCGAGCAGCCACCAGAGCGCAATGAGCGTCACCACGTCGGACACAATCAGCCCGAGTCGATAGACGGCAACCTGGCCAAAGTTGTCGCGGTCCC
>Ga0066903_100002799_pt1 | contig 13875 bp, 13 predicted proteins | sample PanSoiMetaGPlot1_FD_67491 | JGI IMG/M metagenome (GOLD analysis project Ga0066903, IMG submission 67491) | Tropical forest soil microbial communities from Panama analyzed to predict greenhouse gas emissions - Panama Soil - Plot 1 (version 2) | ecosystem: Environmental > Terrestrial > Soil >... | reverse complement strand
AAGTCGAAGTGGGTGCTGACCGCGGCCAGCAGCGATTACATGGTCGGCGCGTTCGACGGGGAGAAGTTCACCCCCGAAACGAAGATGGTGAAGGGCCACCGCGGCCGCGGATTCTATGCCGCCCAGACCTATTCCGACGCGCCGCAGGGACGGGTGATTCAGATCGGCTGGCTCCAGGCCCCATCGCCGGGGATGCCGTTCAACCAGGCCATGTCGATCCCGCTCGAGCTGGGGCTGAAATCGACGGCGGACGGGCCCCGCCTCACATGGCGACCCGTAAGGGAAGTGCAAGTACTTCGGACCAGGTCGCACCGGACCGGTCCTCTCGACGCGAAGGCTGGCGCCGACCCGATCCAATGCGGCGGACACTGGGAGTTGCTCGAAGTACGGGCCGACATCACGCCGGGCAAGGCGTCGCGAGCCGTGCTGACCGTGCGCGGAGTGCCCGTTGAATACGACGCGATAAAGGAAGAACTGAAGATCGCCGGCCACACGGTCTCGGTACCGCTCCGCGAAGGCAAGTTGGCGCTTCACCTCTATATGGACCGGACGGCCATTGAGTTATTCGCCGCCGACGGCCTTGTGTATGCGCCGGTGCCGATCATTCCGAAAGCGGAAGACACCGCGGTGAACTTCCAGGTTCGCGCCGGGTTGGTGCGGGTGGAGTCCTTGTCCGTCGATGAACTACAGTCGATATGGAAACGGTGAGCAATAGGCGGAGTCGCCGATCACTCCCGCGCGGCTTGCACCTGGAAGGCCAACTGCTCGAGCTGGATCGTCAGGTCGACGTTAACGACCGCGATTCCGGCAGGCAACCTGAGGACCGCGGGAGCAAAATTCAATACGCCGCGGACGCCCGTGGCCGCAAGTGCCTCACCAACTTCTTGCGCTGCTTCCCACGGCACCGCGACGATTCCCAACTCCGCCCCAAGTGCCTTGACGCGCCGGCCCAAGTCGCCCACGGCCTCGACGATCAAACCTTCGACGCGCTGGCCGATCTTTCGGGCGTCCGCGTCAAAGAGGCCGACGACACGGAACCCACGCTCGGAGAATCCCCGGTAGCGCACAAGTGCACGGGCGAGATTTCCGGCGCCGACCAGGACCGCGGACCATTCACGGTTGATGCCAAGTGCAGCGCGGATGGCGCCGGCCACATCCGCGACGCGATAGCCGACACCGCGACGGCCGACGCGGCCGAGGTAGGACAGGTCCTTTCGCACCTGGGCGGCGCCGATCCCGAGGGCGGCGGCGAGGTCGCGGCTCGATGTAGTTACGAGTCCGTCGCGCCGCCAGCCTTCAAGCGAGCGCAAGTAGAGACTGAGTCGAGCGGCGGTGGCGCGCGACGGTCGTGGGTCGTCGGCCATCGGAGTTCACTTCTTGGCCGGCTTCAGCGTCTTCACCCAATTCTGGAACTCGGGCCGCTGGCGAATGGCCGCGAGGTCTTCATCCTTCTCCCGAATGTGCTCCACTTGAGCCGCGTCTGCGGGATAGCCGGTCGCGGCGGCCTTCTTGAGCCAGGTCATGGCCTTGGCCGCGTGGGCGTCCTTTGCGGGGCCATCGGCGGCGCCGGACAGGAGCGCGAACAGGCACGCGAGGTTGTACGCACTACCGCCCGTGAGAAAGCCGGTCTTTTCGGCCTGGGCCGCCAGGCGCTCGGCTTCGGCGGTCTTGCCGAGGTGCACAAGGTTCGCGCCGTGCGGGGAAAGGGCGCCGGCCCGCTGCATGCGGAACCACACTGCCTTCGGTTCGCGGAACACGGGAAAGTCGCGGAGGATCTCGTCGTGAAGTTCGACCGTGCGACCAGTCGCCTTGACCGCCTCGGTGTAGTTGCGGTCCAAATCGAGCACGCGGCCGTACGCCGCGTAGGAGTTGATGGCCTGCAGTCGGTACGGGAACGACTGCGGATGACTCGCCATCAACTCCTCGTACCGGTCGACCGCCTCTTTGAGCAGGGACCGTGCCCGGTCACGGCGGCCTGCCGCCAGGTGAACCATGGCCGACGCGTTGCGCAGAGCAATCTCCGCCTGGTCGTGGTGGAAGCGGGCTCGGCCAGTCCAGGGGAGTTTGTCGCGCGGAACGGCGGTGAGTGCCATGCCGCGATCGATGAGCGGCTCCGCTTCGGCGTGACGATTCTGAGCGACAAGGTACTGCGCGTACGATCCAAGGACCGATGCCAGGAGCGCCTTGTTTTCGGGCCGGTCCGGGTCGGCTTGAAGCAACTCCTCAGCAAGTCGGACGGCCGCCCGGAAGTGGTTCTCGCCCTGAGTGGCATCGGCGACCGTGAAGAAATACCCGAGGCTTCGGTGGCACTCCGCGGCCGTCGCCTTGAATCTCGGCTCATCCGGGTGCTGGCTCGCCAACTGGTCCGCGAGTTCCGCCCCTTTTTGGTACGAAGCCACCCCTTCGGCGAACACTGCATTGAGCACCTGCGAGTGGCCAAGATACATGTAGGTGTTCGCCAACTCGTCGCGGTACTCCGGCCGGTCCGGAAACTCCTTGACGAGAGATTCAAAGAGGTCGATCGCGCTGTGGGCGGCCTTCATCGACTGATCCGTGCGCCCGGCCATGAGACCCAGCGTGGCGACGCGGCTGTAGGTCTCGGCCGTGTCGTGCCGGACGGCTGGGTCGGTGCTGTCGAGCCGGAGCATCGATTCATAGAAGGCAACCGCCTCGGCCAGGATGTCGTTGCGTTCCTCCTGCATGGCCGGGACGCGGGCCAGCCGTTCATCGCTGACGCGGGCGACGATACGGTCCATGGTCCCCAGGGCGTTCTTCAAATAGCCCTGGGAGAGATCGCGCTCGCGAGCGACCTCGTCGCGGGCCCGGACGGCTGCCGCCCGCTCGGACCGGGCGTCCGACCATAGATACACCATGATCCCAAGCATGGCCGGCAGCGGGACGGCGAAGATGAAGACTACAGCGGCCAGTGCCGGGTGCCGATACGCCCATTTCCAAAGCTTTGTCACCGGCGACGCCGGCCGGGCGAGGATGGTGGATCCACTTAGGAACCGTCCCAAATCATCCGCCAGCGCCGCGGACGAGGCGTAGCGCTGCTCCGGCTTCTTCGCCAGGCACTTCAAGCAAATGGTCTCAATGTCGCGCGGTAACTTCGGCTGCAGGCGCGACGGCGGGACCGGGTCGTCGTTGACGACCTGCATCACCGTGTCCATGGCCGACGCGGCCCGGAACGGTGGTCGGCCGGTCAGCGCCTCATAAAGGATCGCACCGAGCGCGTACACGTCGGTCGCCGGGCCAACGGCCTTGCCATCCCCGGCCGCTTGCTCCGGGGCCATGTAGGAGGGCGTGCCAAGGATTGCCCCGCTCTGGGTCAGGTGCGACGCGGCTGTCTGCAGCTTGGCGAGGCCGAAGTCGGTGATCTTCGCGTGGAAGGATGAAGGATGAAGGATGAAGGATGAATGCGAAGGAGTTTTTCCTTCATCCTTCATCCTTCCGCCTTCATCCTTTTGCAGCAGGATGTTCGCCGGCTTGAGGTCGCGGTGCACGACACCGCGTTCGTGTGCGTGATGGACGGCCAGCGCGAGCGTCCGCACTAACTCGGCCGCGTCGCGGGGCGGTTGCGGCTCGCCTTTCAGGCGATCTGCGAGTGAGCCCCCTTCGACCAACTCGAGCGAGAAGAACGGCTGGCCGTCGTGCTCGCCGATCTCAAAGACCTGGACGATGTTCGGGTGTTGGAGTTGGGCGGCGGTCGTTGCTTCGGCCCGGAACCGGCTCAGTTGATCGGAACCCGCGTGTCCGGCCCCGAGGATCACCTTGAGTGCGACCAGTCGGTTGAGCGACTTCTGCCGCGCCTTGTAGACGACTCCCATGCCCCCGCGGCCAAGTTCGGAGAGAATCTCGTACCCCAGCGGAGCGAAGTTGGACGGAGCCTCGCGCGGCGCGCCGTCGGCGCCGACCCGTGTCAGAGTCGGGGCCTCAGCGGCCGGCTGGTGGTCAATGGTCGGGCTGTTCGACGACTCGGACATGGGGTTGATTATGGCGGCCGACACGGGCGGACGGAAGGCCGTCCAAGCCGTACAACTCCGCTCGTCACCCTCCGGAGCCGCCTCACATGGCCAAAGACACGATCGGCGTGGGTTTCATCGGCGCGGGCGATGTCGCTCTTCTGCACAACAAGGCGGTCAAAAAGTGCCCAGGGGCGAAGCTCGTGGGTTTGTGGAACCGGTCACAAGACCGGGCGAAGCAGCGGGCCGCGGAATTCGGGTGCAAGAACTACGAGTCGCCCGAGGCGCTCGTCAGGGATCCGGCAATCGACGCGGTCTTCGTGCTTACCAACCTGGAAACGCATCTCGAATACACCAAGCTGGCACTCAACGCCGGCAAGCACGTGCTCATCGAAAAGCCGGTGGGCGTCACCGTGGCCGAAATCGAGGAGATGAAGCGCCTGGCGGATGCCAAGAAGCTCGTCTGCATGCCGGGGCACAACTACATCTACGAAGCGAGCATGATGCGAACGCGCGAGTTGATCGAGAACGGCGACCTCGGCCGCGTGGTCTCGTGTTATGCGATGTACAACATCCACCACCCGGAAGAAGTCGCCTCGCGTTACCCCGGCGTCGTCCGCCAGATCCTGACGCACAACTCGTACATCCTCCTCTACCTCGTCGGCAAACCGAAACGGCTTTGCGCCATGAAGGCGTGCCTGCATTACAAGACGTACAAGGAAGAAGACATCGCCATGGTGCAGATCGAGCTCGAAAATGGCGCCCTCGCGCACCTCTGTGCCAGCTTCGCGGCCGACGACCACGCGGCCGACCCGTGGACTGTCATGGTCAAAGTGATCGGCACGGCCGGCAGCACGCGCTACAGCTACCGCGACCACGTCGAGATCAAGCCGGGTATTGTTCACTCGCAAACATACACGGCATATCAAGGTTCGATCACGAATGAGGTTCGCTTCTTCCTCGACGACTGCATCCGCCGCGGTTCGAAGCCGCTCAGCACGCTGGACGACGCGATCACGGCCCAGCGGATGATCGAGGCGTGCGAGCGGTCGATCCGGGAGGGGAGCGTAGTGACACTCTAGACGTAAGTAGACATGATCTCGCATTCGGCCGCGCCCGGCTTTCTTGTGAGACTGCTCGCCGATTGACATGTCTTTGGCCGGGCCGTACGCTCGCTGGCGTGAAGCATGTCATCGAAGCCGGGACCGACGCCGCGTCGCTCATCCTGTACGACCCCGGGGTCCTGCCGCCAGACTTCGACACGAGCACTCACGACGACCCGGTCGGGCTGTTGGAGGGGCTGCACGGCCAGGGCCGCGTCTACTGGATCAACACCGGAGCGGACGGAGCTTACTTGCTACACGCGTACGTCGACGAGCCGATCCCGTCTCAGCTTGAACCCCACATTCAGGACCCAATCAAGGTGCCGGAGTTCTACGTCCCGACCGGCCGCCTCTACTTCGTCGGATCGGAGTACTGCGGCTCGGGCGTGGACGCGGCCCTCGCTCGATATTCGCACATGGGCGGCTCATTCACCCTTCGCCCCGGCGTTTACCGGCTGACGATGGCTCGTGGCGAGTACCCAGAGTCGTTGCAATCAGACTTGCTGCGACAGGAAGTCGCGCCGGGGGCGTTCGCTCTGCACCAGAGCATGGGCTGCTTCGTCTGGCTGGCGATCCTGTGCGCGATCGGCTTCGCGGTCGCTGTTTTCGGCGAAATTTTCGCGCCCTGGCGGTTGTACCTGCTGCCGCTGTTGGGATTCGGGATTGCGGCGCCGTTCGTCCTGGCACGATTTCGCTTATACCGGGAGACGCGCATGAAGTACCGAGCGATCGAACGGGAATACCCGTCGGTCATCGCCTGGTTGGAGTGGCTCAGGGAGAGCTAGCGCTTCGGCGGCGGGCCGCCAATCGGTGCCGCTACCGGAAACGGCGGCGGGAAAGCGAACGGGTCGCCGGTCAACTGGGCCCAGGCCCGCTGCTGCCCGGCAGAGAGGAGTTGGTTCCAGCGCTCCTGCGCGGCCGCATTGAACGTATTGAACATCTGCAGCGCCCGCGCCTCACTCGTCAAAGCCGCCTCGCGGATCGCCGCGAGTTGTTGGTCACTCCAAGTGACGTCCGCACGCAACTTGCTCATTTGCGCGTCGGAGATGTTCAGTGCCTTCTGCAGAACCGGGTCGGTCAGCGACGCGAACCCACCAAATTGGAACTGTAGTTGCTGGTACCGGGTGAGCTGCGTACCGTTGAGGAACTCGCGCGCGCCGTTGATCCACGCGTTGGTGTACTCGCGATTGAGCTCAAGCATCCGGTCGGCGCGCTGCTGGGCGGGGAGACTGGCCAGCTTCTCGAATTGCACCTGAAAGCGGCTCTGGAGCTGTTGGGTCATGGTGTTGAGTTGGCTGACCTGCCGGTCCGTGAGGTTGACCGACTTCGACACGTCGTTCATGCGAAACAGGTCCGTTGGGAAAACAACGGTCGTTTTCGACGGGCTCGTTCCGCCGGTGGTCGGGAACATCGGCGTCGTGCTCGGCCCTCCGGTCGTTGGCGATGTCGGTGCCGGGCGGGTGCCGCCGGTCGTCGGGCTCGAACCGGGGGGAGGTGCCGGCGGGGTTGATGTCGGCGGAGTCTGGGCGTAGAGGGCGGAAGCGGCAACAAGTGTGGCCGATGTAAAGCAATGGATGAGCCGCATGGGTACTTCCTTTCCGGGACAGATCGCAGCGGGCGGGAAGGGGCGCGTGAATGAGAAGAGTCGCAACCGGCGTGCCGGCTCACGCGAGAGAGATGCGTCTTAACCACCTTCGCAATTCCTCTCGCTGCCGGGCCGCGGCGTCTTCCGCCACCGATTCGGTGACCTTTTGAAAGCGGATCACGTCGCCCGGCCGGAACTGGCCGACCGCGTCCAGGTCGGCGGCAATGACGTGCGCGATCTTCGGGTATCCGCCGATCGTCTGGCCATCAATACCGAGGATGATGGGCTTACCGTCGTTCGTGATCTGCACCGCCCCGGGAGCGACCGGTTCCGAGATGAGTTCCCGCTTCGGAATCGCTAGCGGCTGGCCATCGAGGCGAACGCCCATGCGATTGCTTGCCGGCGTGACCTGATAGGTCCGTCCGAAGAACAGCTCATCGAACCAATCGACCTGAGGGCCTGGAAGAACCCGAAGCCGCAAGCTGCCAGCTTCCGGGACGAGGTTGTAGCTTCCAAAGGATTCACCCAGGTCCCGGCCCGGGAGTCGCGAGGCCTCGCAGCTCAACACATCGCTTTTCCGGATCGGCTCGAACGCGGTCGCACTGTCGAGCACGCGCAGTGTCCGAAATCCGCCGGGTACGCAAACGTATGCCCGGCACCCACTCGGCGTCCCGCCGATGCGAAGCGTCTGGCCCGCTTCGAGCGTGAACGTGTGACCGGCGGGCACTGGTTCACCGGCGCACTCCAGACGGAACGGAGCGCCGAAGACACATATTCCGGTGTCCGCATCGGCGATCAGGGTCGGACCGGAAAGGGTGACTTCTAGCGCCGGCGTAAGAGGTGGATTGCCGACGAGTGCATTGCCGAGGGCCAGCGAGACACGGTCTGCCGGACCGCCGACGGGGACGCCGAGTCCGCGAGTCCGCGGCCGGCCGGTGTCGACGAGCAGGGAATGAGTGCCGGGGGCGAGAACACACAGGCTCATACGAACGGCCGCAACTCGGCCCCGGCCCGGATGAGTTCATCCCGCACGGCACGGACGAACGCGACCGCCTGCGGATTGTCGCCGTGGACACAGATTGTGCGAACCCCGAGATCGGCAATGAGTCGCTGGACCTGTTCGACGGCTTCGCGCGCGTCCGCGACGAAGGCGCTGGGTTGGTTACGAGGAACCAAAGACCCGTCCGGACGATATCGTCGATCGGCATACCCTTCGGCGAAAAAGTCCACTCGACCGATGGCCCGCTCCTGCAGCCGCGAGCCCGGGAGACCGACCACCGGCAGCCCGGCCAAGGCACACGCGGAAACAACGGCGTCCGCGTAGCCGTCTTCGCGGCACGCCTGGTGGTACAGTCCGCCGTGCGGCTTCACGTAGCGCAGTTTCACCCCGGCCCGGTCGGCCAGCGCCCGCAGGGCCAGTATCTGCGCGTAGGTCTCTTCGAGGACGTTGCGAGGTGGGGTTGGTAGCTCACGGCGGCCGAAGTCACCGCGATCTGGATGGCCCGGGTGCGCGCCGACCGCGACGCCGAGTTTGCCGGCCATTTCGAGCGTCGCGACGATGTCCGCTTCGGTCCCCGCGTGGGCACCGCAGGAGACGTTGGCGGACGTGATGAGGGGCATCAACTCCGCGTCGGTCCCCGCCCCTTCGCCCAGGTCGCAGTTCAAGTCGATAAGCATGGGCGATCTCGCATGTGATCGCTGGCTACCCGGGTGGTAACCCACATTCCAGAATAGTCACTTCTCCGTGTGGGACACATTCGCACGTCCCAATCTCCGCCGGCAAGAGCCAGACGTCCCCAACGCCGATCAGGTATTCCGCCCCGGCGTGGCGGATCATCGCCCGGCCGTCGGTTCCGACCAGCACCCGGCACCGGCCGGCCGCGCCAGCCGTGAACGGCCGGTTTGCCTCCCACCGACCGAGGGTGAAGTATGGACACTCGACCAGACGCGCCCGATGGACCCGGCCGTGTCCTTCGTCCGTGAGGGACTCCGGCCGGCACGGTCCGGCGGAGAAGTCCACGGATGCCAGGGCCTTCTCCACGTGCAATTCGCGCGGTTTGCCGGTCTTGGGGTCAACGCGACCCCAGTCGTACAGCCGGTAAGTCAGGTCACTCGACTGCTGTAACTCAAACAATAGCACCCCGGCGCCGATCGCGTGCACAGTCCCCGCGCGCAGGAAAACGCAATCTCCCGAGAGCGCCTCGTGCGTGTACAGCACGTCGTCGACCTTCCCGGTCTGGATGGCCTTGCGCAGGCGATCGGGGGTCACGCCCGCGTTGAGTCCAGTGTAAAGCCGCGAACTCGGGGCGGCCTCGACCACGACCCAGGCTTCCGTCTTGCCGACGGCCTCCGGGCCCTCCAACTCGCGCGCCTTGATGTCGTTCGGATGCACCTGGACGGAGAGCGGGTATCGGGCGTGGATGAACTTGAGCAAAAGTGGGAATCGGCCGTTCGACGTCGCGGCCCGCCCTACGATTCGCTGCGGGTCCTCCTCCATGAGTTGGCGGAGCGTCGTACCCGCACGTGGGCCGTCGGCCACCACACTCAAATTGTTCCCGAAGTCCGATAGGACCCAGGCCTCGCCGGTCGGCTCGTCGGAGGGGGGAGCGCTGAAAAGGGTTCGCAACCGATTCCCGCCCCAGAGGGCGGGCTTGAAGATCGGCTCGAAGCGTAGGGGGGTCAGGGCGTCCTTCGACATCGACGGGTCCGGGGGGCGGGCGAATCGCAGCGGTCAGGGTGGGGCGCTCAGAAGATGTATGGTATCGCCGGTCAGCCGCCAGTCCGAAGGGCTGGGCTAACACGGGTTGCTCATGGGACTGCGACGTTTTGCGAACTTTTTCGACGCTCGAGATCGCCGAGGAGTGGCCGGCCACGAAATTCAAACCAAATCAAGAAGGCCAAGGCGGCCAAGGCGGCCAAGGCGGCCAACGTTTTTCCGATCTCCCCCCTGTCATCCCTGGGACGAATCCGCGCATTGTTAGACATGCTACTGGCCGATGGACGATTGAAACCGCGCGAAACTAGACAGCCCTGCGGCTGGCGGTGAGCGAAGTAATGGCCCTATTGGCGCGAAAAACCGCTTGAAATCCGGGGAAATGGTTCGCAAAACTTCGCTCGGTGGGTCGATTCCGTTCCTCAGACGTCTGCTACCGACATCGCAACCAGATCCGGGCATGCGTACAGTGGAATGGAGGAAAATGAATCGCTCAACCGGATGACAATCGAATGATTACACCTTTGTCACCAGACGGCATGTTGATGAGAATCCTACCCGGCGCCGACCGCAAGCGGTCGCCGGGTCTGTACTGCTACCGCGTCACCTACCGGAACGCGGAGGGCCACGAACCGGGCTGTGTGATGTCCTGGGAAGTGACCGGCGGGCGAGTTGCCTATCAAATCGCCTTGGAGCGGATCACCCCGGCCCGGATGAAGTGGCACTGCACCTGCGCCGACTCGGTCTACCGGGGGGATGTGCACCCGAACCATGTATGCAAGCATGTGACGGGGTTACTGGAGTGCTTACCATTGGCGGCCTAACGGTGGTAAGGCGCCTTCACTCGGAGTATGGGATGCTACGCGAGGAGGACATCGAGTTAGAGCGGGGCCGCGCCTCGCACGGCGGAGACTTCCTGATTCTCACGCATACGCCCAGCGGCGTCTCCCGGTCGCATCCCGGCCCCTTGCGAGGACTCAATCAGCGCGCGCTGATCCAAACCTGGCTCGACGAAATCGAGGCGGAGTTGATGTCGAAGGGGTTGGCGCAGCATATCGTGCCCACCTAACGCAAGAAACCACCTAACAACCCAACCACCCAACTACCATTCACGTCCTTAGAAACGTCGCCGCCGTCTCCCCCTTGGCGATGACGACAATTCCGCTGTCCGTCACCGTGAATCCGCGGCGGCGGTCGAGATCCAGGTTGTATCCCACGTATGTGTCTTCTGGCACCTCGACTTCCTTGTCGATGATTGCCCGCCGTACTTTGGCCTTCCGTCCGATCTTCACTCCCTCAAACAGGATCGAGTCTTCGACCATGGCATAGCTGTGGACGCGGACGTTCGGCGACAGGATACTGTGGCGGACGTGGCCGCCGGAGACGATGCAGCCGGCGCAGACCATGCTGTCCACCGCTTCTCCGCGGCGTGCCTCGCCGATGCCGCCCGGAGCGAAGTGGACGAACTTCGGCGGCGGCAGCTGCGGCTGAAGCGTCCGGATCGGCCAGCTCCGGTCATACAGGTTGAGGACGGGAACGACGTCGACCAGGTCCATGTTCGCCTGGTAGTAGGCATCGATGGTGCCGACGTCGCGCCAGTACGGCGTCGATTCGGCGCCGACGTTTCGGTCGCGGAATGGATAGGCGAACACGCGGTGCGACCCGACCACGGCCGGGATGAGATCCTTGCCGAAGTCGTGCGAGCTCCCCTCCGCGTTCTGGTCTTCGATCAACAGGTCGAACAGCCACTCAGTGTTGAAGACGTAGATGCCCATCGACCCGAGGCAGTGGTTGTTGTCCCCCGGCATCGGGGCGGCCATCGTTGGCTTTTCTGCGAAGGCGGTCACACGCTGGTCCGGGCCGACGGTGACAATCCCGAAGTGCCGGCTATCGCATCGTGGGACCGGGATGCACCCGACCGTCAGGTCGGCCTGGTTCTCGGTGTGGGCGCGGATCATCTCGCCGTAGTCCATCTTGTAGATGTGGTCGCCAGCGAGAATGAGCGTCAGGTCCTTCTTCTCGGTCTCCAGACTGTAGATGTTGTGGTAGAGGGCGTCGGCCGTTCCGCGGTACCACTCTTCGTTGGCTCGCTGCTGAGGCGGCAGGACCTCGACGTACTCGCCCAGTTCGTTCGACAGGAAGTTCCACCCCTGGCGCATGTGCCGGTCGAGCGACCGCGCCTTGTATTGGGTCATGACCACGACCCGGCGCAGGCCGCTGTTGAGGCAATTGGAGAGAGTGAAGTCGATGATGCGATAGAGGCCGCCAAACGGAACGGCCGGTTTGGCCCGGTGACGGGTGAGCGGGTCGAGGCGCGTTCCCCGCCCGCCGGCGAGTACGATGGTCAGGACGTCGCGCACGGACTTTCCTCTGACCGATATGGTAGTCAGGTTTTCATTGTCCTGGTCCCGCCGCGCGGACGGAAGCTAAATCAATTGCTGTAAATGGTTTCGAGCGTTTGAATGACCGCAGGTACGGAGTGGTTTTCGCGGGCGAATTGTCGGGCCGGGTCGCCCAGATGACAACGATCGGAATTGTCGAGCAATCGGCGCAGCGCGTGTGCCATGCCTGGCGCCTCCGCCGCGGGAGTGAGAATGCCTGTCACTCCATTGCGGACGACGGCGGCGAGATCGGGCGTGTCCGCGGCGACCACAGCGCGCCCGGCGGTCATCGCCTCCAGCGCGATGTTCGCCCCGCCAGACGTTTGTGAGATCAATACCGCTTCGGCCAACCCGAGGACGCTCGAAAGGTCAGGGCGGGCGCCGAGGAAGTGTACTCGCGATCCTTCCGGCGCAACTTGCCGAGCCCTCGCCTCCGTTTCCGCCCGACCCGGACCGTCGCCAATTACCAACATGCGGACGCTCGGGTCCATGTATCGGTAGAACTCGAAGGCCCAGATCGCGGGGAAGAGCATTGACGCGGTTTCCATCCGCCCCGCAGTCATGATGAGCCGGGCGTCCGGTGGCAGGCCGTGCGTTCCGCAGAACTCGTCGCGTGCCAGCGGCGGCAATGCCGCGGCGACCGCCGGGGGAACGACCGTCACCATCCCGGTCGGTACACCCTGCCGAACCAGGACCTCCGCGGCAGCCGCGTGAGGGACCAACACGCGCGACACGACCCGCACGCACCGGCGGTCGAGACGCGAGAGGCGCTCGCGGCCGGTAAGCGACAGGACGATTCGTGGACGATTCGTACCGAGCGTGGCGGCCCACAGCCGGCGCAGAACCCTCAGCCCGAATGCATGAACGACTCCGGCATCCGGGCGGGGAATCATCCACCGGAGCAGGAGCCAGCTGCGCAGGTCCCTTGCCGACGAATGCTCAACACCAAAGTCGCCAGCACGAATCACATCGGCAAACGGCCCGGCCGCGTCGAGAGCGTAGACCCCGACCGTGTGACCGGCCTGCCTGAGAGCCGGGGCCAGGAGCGACACCTGCTTCGCGTGCCCGCGGTACTCCAGATCCGGGACGACGAGATGGACGTTGGCCATTGCGAATCAGCCCGGCCCGTCGAGCACGGCAATGAACGGCAGGTTTCGGTGCTCGTCGTCGTAGTCCAGGCCGTAGCCGACCACGAACTCGTTCGGGATGGTGAAGCCGACGAAATCGGGCTCAATTTCCACTTCCTGCCGGTCTTTCTTGCGCAAGAGTACAGCTGTGCGGACGGACGCCACCCCCAAACTTTGCAGATGTCCAACCAGGTGCTTGAGGGTCTTGCCAGTGTCGAGAATGTCGTCGATGAGCAGGATGTGCCGGCCTTTCAAGTCCGGCAGCAACTCGTCCTGGACGTGCAGGTCGCCCGCGGTGGTCGATCGGCCGCGATAGCTGGACGCTTGAACCAACGCGATCTTGAGCGGCAGATCGAGCCGGCGGATCAGGTCGGCCAGGAAGACCAGGCAGCCGGTCAGTACGCCGACGATGGTGAGAGGCTGGCCGGCATAGGCGCGCGCGATCTGGGTAGCCACCTCGTCCACGCGCCGGCGAATCTTGTCTTCGTCGATGAGGACGCGCATGAACCGCTCCGGGGATAGGGTGTCATTGAACGAAAGCGGTCGCCACAACGCAAGCCGCCGGGAGTGAACGATGCCCAAGAGACTCGATCACGTTATCGTCGTGGACGTCGAATCGACATGCTGGGACGGCAGTCCGCCGCCGGGCGAGGTGAGCGAGATCATAGAGATCGGGGTCTGTCCGCTCGAATTGTCGACAGGCCGGCGGCTCAGCAAGCGCTCGATTCTGGTGCGGCCGAAGCGATCGCGCGTCAGCGAATTTTGCACCCAACTCACGACGCTGACACCCGAGCAGGTCGATCGCGGGGTCACTTTCACGGAAGCGTGTGAGATACTCCACAAAGAGTACCAGACGCGCGTGCGAGTGTGGGCGAGCTATGGAGACTACGATCGGACCATGTTTCAGAAGCAATGTGACGCGACGGGGGTGCCGTACCCGTTTGGTCCGCGGCACGTTAATGTGAAGACTCTGTTTGCGGTCAGCCGCGGACTGCCGCAGGAGA
>Ga0066903_100002798_pt1 | contig 13876 bp, 9 predicted proteins | sample PanSoiMetaGPlot1_FD_67491 | JGI IMG/M metagenome (GOLD analysis project Ga0066903, IMG submission 67491) | Tropical forest soil microbial communities from Panama analyzed to predict greenhouse gas emissions - Panama Soil - Plot 1 (version 2) | ecosystem: Environmental > Terrestrial > Soil >... | reverse complement strand
GCTTCCGGCCGGCTGGCTGGCCTTTGCCGGGAGGGCGTCGAACCCTCTGAACCGCTACGAAAGGTTTCAGTTTAACGTTCATCCCCCTTTCCTGTTCTCCTGACGCTAATGGGTTTCGCTCCGCTCAGCCCATCCTACGAGACCGGTTCCCGCGAGGGCCGGCCCACCATAAGGGTACGACGCGACGGCAAGCCGGCAACAGCATTTCCGGATTGCACGACGTCATCATTCCTATGGGCATCGGGCTTCAGGTCAGCAGTCTCTAACGCGCGAGGAAGCCCAAAACAGCGTCAAGAGCTACCGCCTCAATAAGCCTGCTTGGGGTGGCGGCCACTTTTGTCTGACCCTCGCAATCAAATCGTCCGGAATGTGGATGGTAAATTGCATATGTTGCCCTGGCTTTCCTGGAAGCGTATCGGAAGGGAGTGGCGAGCCCGAAGGGCCACCTCAACAGGCCGCACACTGTCTCGAAAACGCAGGCGGGCCCCCCGCGCCACGGTGACTTGCGATGCGCGCCGCACATGCGTAAGTAATCGGTTGCGAGGTATTTCCACATGGTCGTCGTGCTTGACACGGTCAATAGTCCGCCGAAACGGCCGCGCCATCCCGAAAAGGCGCATCGGCCTGATTCGCCGACCCTGAAGAAGCCTGATTGGATCAGGGTCAGGGCGCCGGTCTCACGCGGCTATGTGGCGACGCGCGACATCGTGCGGGCGAACGGACTGCACACGGTATGCGAGGAGGCCGGGTGTCCCAATATCGGCGAGTGCTGGGACAAGAAGCACGCCACCTTCATGATTATGGGCGATACCTGCACGCGCGCCTGCGCGTTCTGCAACGTGAGGACAGGGCTGCCGCACGCACTCGACCCGGATGAGCCGGCCCGCGTGGCGGAGGCGACCGCGATGCTTGGGCTCGCGCATGTGGTCGTGACGTCGGTCGACCGCGACGATCTTGCCGACGGTGGCGCGGCACATTTTGCGGCGGTCATCCGCGCCATACGAGCACGGCGCTCGGCGACGACCATCGAAGTGCTGACGCCTGATTTTCTGCGCAAGGATGGTGCTGCCGAGACGGTCGTCGCCGCGCGGCCCGATGTCTTCAATCATAATCTCGAAACCGTACCGTCGCTCTATCTGACGGTGCGGCCCGGCGCGCGTTATTTCGCCTCGATCCGGCTGCTGCAGAAGGCAAAGGAGCTTGATCGCCAGATCTTTACCAAGTCAGGCATCATGGTCGGGCTCGGCGAGACACGCAACGAAATACTGCAGGTGATGGATGATCTGCGCGCTGCGGAGGTCGATTTCCTCACCATCGGACAATATCTGCAGCCAAGCCCTAAGCATCACGCGGTCACTCGTTTTGTCACGCCCGACGAATTTGCCGCCTACGAAACCATCGCCTATGCCAAAGGCTTCCTGATGGTGTCGGCGTCGCCGCTGACGCGCTCGTCCCACCATGCGGGGGAAGATTTTGCGCGGCTGCGCGCGGCGAGAGCGAATGGCGTCACTCCCTCCCTACTTTCGCCCGCTCCCTCCCTAACCCTCTCCCGCAAGCGGGAGAGGGAGGGGGCGGGGGCAGGCGAAGAGTAGGCGGGCTTGGCCGCAATCGAACGACGCCGATGCCGCAATTCTCGACACGCCGCCGCGTCAAGCACTCCGCCGCCGAGATGTTCGACCTCGTCGCCGACATTGAACGCTATCCGGAATTTGTGCCGCTGTGCCGCACCATGCGGGTGATACGGCGCACGCAATTCGCGGACCGTGCGGTCATTGTGGCTGAGATGACGGTGGCCTATAAGCTGATCCGGGAGTCCTTTACGAGCCGTGTGACCCTCGATCGCGCCGGCCAGACCATCCTGGTTGAATATCTCAATGGTCCATTCAGCCGCATGGAGAACCGATGGACGTTCCGGCCTGTCGACGACGGCGTGGCCGGCTCCGTACCGGGAGCATGCGAGGTCGAGTTCTTCATCTCCTATGAGTTTCGCAGCCGTGCCCTCGGGCTGTTGATGGGAGCGATATTCGACACCGCCTTTCGGCGCTTCGCTTCGGCCTTTGAAAGGCGCGCGGACGCTGTATTCGGTCCACGCCCGCTCGGCGCGTGAGCGTTTGGGGTCGTGGGGTGGTCAAGGCAGGCTAGCGCGGCTCAGCCATTCTCGAAAGGCCTATCGCGCTGGCGCCCAGCGGCGCTGCGGTGGGCACGGCGCGATAGGCCGGCGACAACCAAACACGGCCGTGCCAGGCGCCTGTGCCCACCCGTATTGAGTTTCGTCTTCCGGCGTTGTTCCTAGCGGGCCGGCCGCGACTGCTTCCACTTCAGAAATTCCTGGAACAGCTCATCGGAACGCGCCGGCGAAACCGCCTCGCGCTGGGCAGCGCCGCCTTGAGACGGAGATGAAATGAACTGCCGGAAGTCCCCTTGTAAGGCCGCCACGTCAGGGGTGCGGTTCGACGCGAGCCACTCCTCCGCCGGCTCGAAACGCTTCCAGCCTTTAACGGTTACGGCGAGATTGACCTCGCGCCATTTCGGATGGTTCGGTGGCTTGCGGAATTCCTCGATCTTGGGAAACAACGCATCGACGAACCTTTGAACGCGCCGGTAGCGATCGGTGTTTTTCGGCCAGTTATACCCGATCAAAACCACCTCGTCGGCGATGGTCTGGACCGACTGGCCGACCGGTATCAGGTCCGGATAGTCGTCGTGTGTAAGATCGGTCGGCAGGTACTCCGCCGTCGAGATTTCCTGCGAGAACGGGACCGGGATGAAGTGTATTCCGCGCTCGAACCTGAGATTGGAGATCAGCTTGGCCGACTTGCCGGAGACGTAAGCGGTGGCGGCAATTTCGCCGGCCTTGAGCATTTCAAGAGCCTGGCCTTGGATGACGTTGACTTCTTCGATTTTCATGCCGAGGCGCTTGAAGACGTCGCGCATGGTCTGGCTCGTGCCGCTGCGCACCTCATCGATGTTGACCTTGCGGCCGTTGAGCTGCTCGATCGAGGTGACGTCGGGACCGGCGATCAGATGCACCTCTTCGTTGAAGAGCTTGGCTATGTAGACGATTTTGTCGTCGTACTTGCCGAGCGTCTGGTTGGAGCTGCGAAAGCTGTTGAGCACGCTCAATTGCGTGAGGCCGATGTCCACGCCTTTCAGGTAGCGCACGTCGCGAATGTTTTGCGGGCCGCCGACGCCGACGATGGGCAGGATCCTGAGCTTGTCGGAGTCGTTAAGCACCGATGCCATGTCATTGGCGATCTGCAGATACGTGTCGTCCGCGCTGGGGCTGCCAGAAACGACCGCGACTGTGTTTTCGTTAACCTGTTCGTTTCTGTAAATGCCGACGCCAATGCAGTAGTTCGTATCGCCGATTCGCTCGATATAGCTCGATTTATCGTCGATCTGCTGAGTGACGGGACTGAGCCATCTGAAATCGACCCAGCCGTTTCCGGCTTTGCAGGCCGCCACCTGCTCCCGCATAAAATACTTGCCGTTCTGGTCGCGGAAATTCCACAGATTGGTGCCCGTCGTCATGGTGGGAATTACGCCATTGGCCATGACAACGCCGTTCTGGTCCACGATGTAGGCATAAAGGTCGCGGTCGACCGTTCCGGGCGCCTTGCGTTTGATTGCTGCAAACGTGCCTTCGGCACCAAGCTTCTTGTATATGTCCTGCACGCGATGCACCATCGCGACGGCTTCGTCCCGGTTACCGAATTCCGAAATCGCGCCAGCGGGGCCAGATGCAAGGAGCAATGCGAGGAATGCGCCGACAACGAATCGACAGGCGGATGTGGCCGAGGCGATCCCGGTCAAAAGCACAATCAAAAGATGTGGCAACGTTGTCACGATGGAGCCCCCCTCTATGTGGTCCGGCCAGACTGCTTGTCGGCACATTGGGCGGAATATGCCGCTTGGTTGAATGCTCAGGCAAGCGTGATGAGACGACAAACCGTGATGCGGTGTTAGCGTGATGCGGTGATAGACTAGGCCTTGCGCGCCTGCTCGTCTTACGCGAGCCGCAGTCGCGGCCTGTTCAACGAATCGTGGCGATGCCGCAAAATGCGATGCGGCTGCGACGATTGTGTGGCGACGGTAAAATTTTGTCACCCATCTCCCGCCGGCGAACGCCGGCAACCCCGTGGAAACAAGGACGGACAGTTGCAGAGGCGACGCCACTGTACGCGGACGTTGTGAGTCCGGCGAAAAATAGGCTAAACAAACGAGCAGCCGAACAAATGACCTGTCCGGACGGATCTGGTCAGACATGGCGGACACCGTAGCGGCGCGGCGTCGGGGCCGGCCTCAAACCTTACGGCATCGCCGCAATCGCGCCATGTCTCGTCTGACTTGCTGCCCACTATTCCACCAAAAGTTAAGTATTGGATCGCTGCGGCGTGCCATGCATGCTCTGCTTCGCAAGTTGATTCAATTCATCAGCCAGGGAGAACCCGATGCCAGAGCGCGTCAATTCATTCGCCCCGATGATTCTTGGCGTCTTTTCGGTTTTGGTTGCGGCAATTGCGGTCCAATACTACACGCCCGCGCGAGCGGACAGTGCGTGCATCGAGCAGCCCAACCAGCCAGCCGCGGAAGGTACGCGCTGGAGCTCTCGCTATGATCGCGCCAAAGGGCGGAAATGTTGGTTTCTCGTGGATGCATCGACAAATGGGCATGAGACTGCGGCGCAACAGAGCGCGGCGTCCACGCCGTGGCTCTCTTCGCAGATCTCCTCGCTCATCGACACCATTATGGGAGCCTCAGCAAATGTGACGCCGCAAGGGGGTGCGCCACAACCCAGCTCTCCGTCAACCGGCCCCGCGAGCGGACCGCGCAAGCCCCAGGCCAACGCGGCGAATGCGAGCAGGACGGACGGCGCCGTTCGCGCAGATCAGAAGAGCATCGGCGAAGGACATGCAGCAAAACGGGTCTCATCGGGGCTTAGCCAGCCCGAGCGGGAAGCGCTGTTCGAAGAATTTTTGCGATGGCATGAAAATCGCGAGGGCGCCAGCACGCTCATTCCCCAGCCGGCTTCGCGCTAAGAGCATTTTTTCTATCAGGTTGACCTGCTCTTTTCTTGCGGTGCGCGACGCGCGGCGATCTCGAACATGCGATGACGCTGCGTCATTGCAGTCATCGGAATCCGCCTCGTTGACCTGAGGCGAAGCCTCGCTAAACCCGCGCGCTCGGCGCCAGCAGTTCGAGCATCGTCAGGGCCTCGGCGACAGACTGCGCGCGCACTGCGCTTCGGCCGATATCGCCATAGCGCTTCTCGCGATGGACGCGCCGGCCGCCGCGGGCGGCGGCGGCAAAATGCACGAGGCCTATCGGCTTCTCCGCGCTGCCGCCGCCGGGCCCTGCTACCCCCGTGATGGCGACCGCGAGGTCGGCGTCCGACATGGCCAGCGCGCCCGCTGCCATCGCCTCGGCCGTCTCCCGGCTCACCGCGCCGTGCCGCTCAAGAGTTGCGGCTGGGACGCCGAGCATCGCCTCCTTTGCGGCATTGGAATAGGTGATGAAGCCGCGGTCGAGCACGTCGGAGGATCCGGGAACTTCGGTCAGCGCGCCGGCGACGAGCCCTCCGGTACAGGACTCCGCAGTCGCGACTTTGAGGCCGCGGCTCCGGCACGCATCGAGCACGCGCGCAGCCCTGTCTCGGAGCGCATCATCGATCATGGCGCCAATCACGGCCCCTCTGCCGGCAGCCGGATTGTGGCGGTCGCCATCGCGGCAATGCCTTCGCGGCGGCCGATGAAGCCGAGTTTCTCGTTGGTGGTCGCCTTGACGGCGACGCGGTCAATGGCAATGCCGGCAATCTCGGCGATCCGCGCGCGCATGGCGTCGCGGTGTGGCCCGATGCGCGGCGCCTCGCATACGATCGTGATGTCAAGATGTGCAATGCGGCCGCCGCGCTGGCGCACCCGATCGACCGCAAACGCCAGGAACTTCTCCGACCGGGCGCCGCGCCATTGCGGATCGGTAGGTGGAAAATGCGCACCTATATCGCCATCGGCAAGTGCGCCCAAAATTGCATCCACCAACGCATGGAGTGCCGCGTCGGCGTCCGAATGTCCCGACAGTGCCTGAGGATGGGGAATGCGCACGCCGCCAAGCCACACGTGATCGCCTTCCACAAAGGAATGCACGTCGTAGCCGGTCGCGGTGCGCACATCCGCGAGCGCCGCCCAATCGACCGCCGCAATGCGGACGAAATCTTCGTCGGTCGTGAGCTTCATGTTGCCGGCTTCACCTGCAAAAATCGTCACCGCCATGCCGGCCCACTCCGCCAGCGCCGCGTCGTCGGTGAAATCATCGCGCCCCGCCTCAGCGGCGCGTCGGTGGGCCGCCAGAAGCCCATCATAGAGGAACGCCTGCGGGGTCTGGACCGCCCGCAGCCAGCCGCGATCGAGGGTATCGACGACGCGCCCTTCGGCGTCCACTTGCTTGATGGTGTCGGTCAAGCCTAGGCCGGGGATGGCGGCCCCGCCGGCACCGGCCGCGATCGCGCGGGAAATGAGGGCAGGGGACGCGAACGGCCGGGCGGCATCATGCACCAGCACGATCCGCGGCTGCTCGGCCGCGAGCGCCTCAAGTCCGGCCCGCACGGAAATCTGCCGCGTCGCTCCACCGAAGGCCGCGCCGCGCAACCTCAACCCTGCAGTCGCTTCCGCAAAGGTCGCCGCATCGTCGCGGTGGATGACGGGTTGAACGAACGTCACCTGCGGATGGTCAATGAACAGCGAGAGAGCGTGGCGGATCACCGGGGCGCCCCGCACGATGCGATATTGCTTGGGCGTGGCGCCACCGGCACGGACGCCGCGGCCGGCCGCCACCACCACAGCCGCTACCCCGCCCGTCGTCGCATTCATCGGTCTCATCCATGATCCGCAGGGTGTGGGTGAAGCGTGCCCACTGCTGCCTGTGGTGGGGCAACGCTTCGCTTTGCTCACGACCCTGACCCACTCTCTGCCCGGTCACCCGTGAGTCCATCTTCTTCGCACGAAGATGGATTGCCGGGTCAAGCCCCGTCAACTTTCAAGAGGCCCGTCGGTCCCCCGCCGACTGGTGCTCCTTAACCTGGAGCGAACCGGAATTCACGACCGGTCAGTCGCATATTGCACCGCAGCACTTGCATCGCCGCCGTTTGATGGCTAAACTCTAAGCAAATAACAGTTGCGCCTAGAATATAGGCAGGAAGATGCGTGCGTCGAAATTTGTCCGGTTTGTCAGCCAGCTCAATGTCGGCGGGCTGACCATCGCGAACCGGGTTTTCCTGGCGCCAATGTCTGGCGTCACCGACGTCCCGTTTCGTCGATTAGCGGCGCGCCTGGGCGCGGGCCTGGTCATTTCAGAAATGACCGCGAGCAGCGCGCTGGCCGCGGGCAAGCGTGATGCGAAGTTGCGCGCCGAAGCGCCCGGCCTTGGTTACCATGTCGTGCAAATCGCGGGCTGTGAGGCAAAATGGATGGCGGAAGGGGCTCGCATCGTGGCCGGCTCCGGCGCCGCCATCATTGACATCAACATGGGCTGCCCAGCGCGGCACGTCACCACTGGATGGTCGGGGTCGGCGCTCATGCGCGATCTCGACCACGCGATCGATCTTATCGATGCGACCGTGGCAGCGGCGCCCGTACCCGTGACCTTGAAGATGCGCCTCGGCTGGGACGAGGGCTCGGTAAATGCACCTGAACTGGCCCGCCGCGCGGAGGCATCGGGCGTAAAGCTGATTACGGTTCACGGGCGCACACGTTGCCAATTTTACAAGGGGAGGGCCGACTGGGCGGCCGTGCGCGCCGTAAAGCAGGCGGTGTCGATTCCGGTCGTGGTCAACGGCGACATCATGGCCTTTGGAGATGCCGAGACGGCGCTCGAACGCTCCGGCGCGGACGCTGTCATGATCGGTCGCGGCGCTGAGGGCCGGCCGTGGTTTCCGGGGCAAGTCGCGCGTTATCTCGCCGGCGGGCCGCTGGAGGGTCCGCCTGCGCTTTCGACGCAGCTTGCCCTCATCACGGCGCTCTACGATGAAATGCTCAGCCATCATGGCGAGCGCATCGGCGTGAAGCACGCCCGCAAGCATCTCGGCTGGGCGCTCGACACCGCTGCCGCGACCGCGGGCGCGCCTTGCGAAACCCTGAGGGTCCAGCGCGCGCGGGTGCTCACGGCGCCAGGCTCGCGTGAAACGCTGTGCCGGCTCGCGGAGGCATTCGATGCGCTGTCTACGTGTCCATTAGACCGGAAGGCCGCCGCATGAGCACGGTCGGAAGCCGCAGCCCGGCAGTCGCCATCAGCCCGGCGGAAGCTATCCTCAATGCGCTGCCCCTTGCCGTGATCGTGACCGCGACCGACGGCATGATCAAAGATGCCAACGTGGCTGCTGAGGATTTTTTCGACATGTCGGTCGCGCTGCTGCGCCGGCATGCCCTGCGCGACCTGGTGCCATTCGGCAGCCCTTTGCTGGCGCTGATCGAGCAGGTCCGCCAACGCGGGGGCGCCGTCAACGAATACAAAGTCGATCTCGGTACGCCGCGCACGCCGCCCGAGCGTCTGGTCGATCTTCATGTGGCTCCTGTGCCGGAGCGTCCCGGCGAAGTGGTCGTGATGCTCCAGCAGCGCACCATGGCCGATAAGATGAACCGGCAACTGACCCATCGCGGCGCGGCGCGATCCGTGATCGCGCTTGCCTCCATGCTGGCGCATGAGATCAAGAACCCGCTGTCGGGAATTCGCGGCGCAGCGCAGCTCCTGGAGCAGCAGGCGAACGACGACGACCGCATCCTGACCAGGCTGATCTGCGACGAGGCCGACCGCATCGTCAAACTCGTCGACCGCATGGAGGTCTTCGGGGACGAACGTCCCGTGGAGCGCGAGCAGGTCAACATCCACATGGTCCTTGATCATGTGCGGCGGCTCGCCCAGTCGGGCTTTGCCCGCAACATCCGGTTTGTCGAGGAGTATGACCCTTCGCTTCCGCCTGTGTTCGCCAATCGCGACCAGCTCGTCCAGGTGTTCCTCAACCTGGTCAAGAATGCCGCCGAGGCCATCGGTGACAACGCGGCAGATGGAGAAATCCAGCTCTCGACCGCATTCAGGCCGGGCGTGCGGCTATCGCTGCCCGGTAGCAAATCGAAGGTCTCGCTGCCGCTTGAATTCTGCGTCCGGGACAACGGTCCGGGCGTATCCGAGGACCTGATGCCTAACCTCTTCGATCCGTTTGTAACCACGAAGCCGAGTGGCAGCGGTCTGGGTCTTGCGCTCGCCGCCAAGATCATTGGCGATCACGGCGGCATCATCGAATGCGAGTCGCAACCGCGACGGACGATCTTTCGCGTGCTTATGCCCAAGTTCATGGGTGACGACGCCGAGCCGGGCGGAGAAACCTGAAGGTGATAGGCGATGCCCGCTGGTAGTATCTTGATCGCAGATGACGATGCTGCGATCCGCACCGTATTGAATCAGGCCTTGTCTCGCGCCGGATATGAGGTGCGCTCGACCGGGAACGCCGCCACCCTATGGCGATGGGTAAGCCAGGGAGAGGGCGACCTCATCATCACCGATGTGGTGATGCCCGACGAGAACGCGTTCGATCTCCTGCCTCGCATCAAGAAGCTGCGGCCCGACCTCCCGATCATCGTCATGAGCGCCCAGAACACCTTCATGACAGCGATTCGCGCTTCCGAGCGCGGCGCTTATGAGTATCTGCCGAAGCCCTTCGACCTCAAGGAACTGACCGCCATCATCGGCCGCGCGCTGTCGGAGCCCAAGGACCGCCCTGCGGCAGCGGCAGGCAAGGTGGAGGAGATCGACATCCCCTTGATCGGCCGCTCGCCGGCGATGCAGGAGATCTACCGCCTGCTGGCGCGGTTGATGCAGACCGACCTCACCGTCCTGATCTCGGGTGAATCGGGCACCGGCAAGGAACTGGTAGCGCGCGCGCTGCATGATTATGGGAAGAGGCGGTCCGGGCCGTTCGTTGCCATCAACATGGCGGCCATTCCGCGCGAGCTCATCGAGTCCGAGCTGTTTGGCCACGAGAAGGGCGCCTTCACCGGAGCCAACACACGCAATGCCGGGCGGTTCGAGCAGGCCGAAGGCGGCACCTTGTTCCTCGACGAGATCGGTGACATGCCGATGGAAGCGCAAACACGATTGCTGCGCGTGCTCCAGCAGGGCGAGTATACGACCGTGGGCGGCCGCACCCCGATTAAAACCGACGTGCGGATTGTCGCCGCCACCAACAAGGATCTCCGCATCCTGATCCAGCAGGGCCTGTTCCGCGAGGATCTGTATTTTCGTCTCAACGTGGTGCCGCTTCGCCTGCCGCCGCTGCGCGAGCGCTCCGAGGACATTCCCGACCTGATCCGCCATTTCTTCAAGCTCGCCGAGCGCGAAGGTCTGCCGAACAAGCAGATCGAATCTGTCGCCATAGAACGTCTCAAGCGCTACCGCTGGCCCGGCAATGTGCGCGAGCTCGAAAATCTCGCGCGCCGCCTTGCCGCGCTTTACCCACAGGAGACCATCACCGCCGCAGTTATCGACAACGAACTTGCGCCGCCGACGCCAACGCCGGCCGACGAAGACAGCCACCCTGAGGAGAACCTTTCGGCCGCGGTCGAGCGCTATCTCAACAAATATTTCGGCGGCTTTGGCGAAGGCCTGCCCCCGCCTGGACTCTATCATCGAATCCTGCGGGAGATCGAATATCCGCTGCTGTCGGCTGCACTTGCCGCGACCCGCGGCAACCAGATCCGGGCCGCCGACCTCTTGGGCGTCAATCGCAATACGCTACGCAAGAAAATCAGGGATCTGGAAATTCAAGTGATCCGTACAAGCGGGTGAGGGCAGGCCCCTCGCATTTCGCTCGACTCATCGGACCACTTGGCACGATAAAGATCGGCAACCGCCAGCTCTAGTAGGAGATCACGGAGCGGTGCTGAATAGAGAACGGAAGCATCAGGGAAAGCGGTAAAATTCCGAAAGCTATCCCAATTTGAGATTCCGAGCTTCCTCGGCAAGTTCATCGAGGACCGCCCGACGTTTCCTATCGATGTCCTCTTTCAAGAAGCTCGATCAGAAACGGTGGCGATACATTCAAAAAATCAGCGGCTTGCTGAGTAGTCAGCTCGGCATTCTGCGGAACAATCGTGAATATCCTCTAGAATCGCCGGTAGAAGCCTTACCGCACCGGCCGCTAACTCAATCGTCTGGTCCGCATCACCGACACGCAGAGTTAGAGGGCGCCCGCGACGGGCTTGGGGGGGCGAGTCGCTGCCCGGACTGACGCGCAAGCTCAACGTCCTTCCTGGAGGAGGCTTCACTCCTAACGGGTGGCGAAGTTGTCATGGCCCTATCCTTCTTCGAGGCGAATCTACACCGTGGAGGGGGATGCGAACCGGAGACCCGCGGGGAAAAACGGAATGAAACCAATGCGTGAACGCAGCTGCTGCCAAATCTGCCTAAAATGGTGCCTGAGCCATTGAGGCCACAAAAGTGACGCAAACGGGCAACATTGTTGTAATTGCGCATCACATCGTGTCACAGGTTGATGTTCCTCGATATCATGGGGCCGCCAGGCCGCGATGACGTGGGAGCATCTTCCAGGGCTGCATTGAGCTGGTGACGGCACCTATCCCGGGAGAGCGATGACGACCGTCGAGGAGGTTTCAGCCATCGAACCCGCCGAGGGGCCCACGACGCGTCTTGCCACCGGAATGATCGGCCCGATCGCCGTCGTCGCCGCGCTGCTTTCGGCATTGACGACATTCCTGGTGCTGGCGAACCTGACTTTCGTCAGCCCGACCCACAACGTGGTTGTCACTCTGCTGGCCGTGGACTTCGTCACGGTGCTCCTGCTGCTTGCCATCATCGGCCGCGAGGTTTGGCATATCGTCGAGGCGCGCCGGCGGGGTAGCGCGGGGGCACGGCTGCACGTCCAGATCGCCGCCTTGTTCTCCGTGATCGCCCTCGTGCCTGCCGTGCTGGTTGCCGTGGTCGCCAGCGTGAACCTCGATCGGGGGCTCGACCGCCTGTTTCTGATCCGCACCCGCGCGGTGATGGAAAACTCCGTGATCGTTTCGCAGGCCTATCTGAACGAGCACGAACGGTCGATCCTGGCCGAGACCAATGCCATGGCAGCCGACGTAGCGAAAGCTAGACCCCAGTTCGACCAGGACATCGACAGATTCCGGCAGTCCTTCACCGTGCAGGCATTGCTCCGCAACATGCCGGCTGCCATGATGCTCAGGTCCGATCTGTCGGTCATCGTCAAGGCCGACATCCGGCTTCCCCCCGAAGTCCAGGAGCCGCCGCTGCCGCCCGCCGAGCGGCTCGCCCAAATCGGCGATGACGGGGCGGTCGCCGGCATGTTGCGGGACACCAACTACGTCGGCGCGCTGATTAGGCTCAAGGGCTACGACGACGCCTACCTGTTCGTGGCCCGCCTCATCGATCCGCGCGTGCTCGCGCAGATCCAGCAGACCGAGAACAACATCCAGGAATACTCCAGTCTCGAAGCAAGGCGCGTCGGCGTTCAGCTCGCCTTTGCGCTGATGTACACCGTCATTGCGCTGACGGTGCTGCTGTCGGCAGTGTGGATCGGCTTCGCATTCGCCAACCGGCTGGTGGCGCCGATCCGGCGCCTCATCGGCGCCGCCAATCTGGTGTCAACCGGCAACCTCCATGTCCAGGTGCCGGTGCGCCGTTCGGAAGGCGACCTATCTCAGCTCGGCGCGACCTTCAACAAGATGACGCACGAATTGCGCACCCAGCGCAACGATATCATGCGGGCTCGCGATCTCGTCGATAGCCGCCGTCGCTTCACCGAGGCGGTGCTGGCCGGCGCCAGCGCCGGCGTCATCGGCGTCGACGGCAAAGGGCATGTCAGCATCCTCAACCGATCCGCCGAGAAACTGATCGGATCAAGCGAAGCGGAAGCCCTCGATCACCCGCTCGAGGAAATCGCGCCCGAGCTCAAGCAGTTGATCGAGCCGGCGCGCCTGGGCGGCCAGCGCCTGGTCCAGGGACAGATCACGATCCACCGCAGCGGCCGCGACCGCACCGTCTCGGTGCGGGTCACCTCCGAGCAATCGGCAGATCCGGACCACGGCTATGTGGTCACCCTCGACGACATCACCGAATTAGTGACGGCGCAACGCACCGCGGCCTGGGCCGATATCGCCCGCCGCATTGCCCATGAGATCAAGAACCCGCTCACGCCCATTCAGCTTTCGGCCGAGCGCCTGCGCCGCAAGTACGGCAACTCGATCGCCGAGGATCGCGGCGTATTCGAGCAATGCACCGACACGATCGTGCGTCAGGTCGACGATATCAGGCGCATGGTCGATGAGTTCTCGCGCTTTGCGCGGATGCCGAAGCCTGTGATGACGGTGGATGACGTAACCGACACGGTGCGCCAGGTCGCGTTCATGCACCGGGTGGGCAATGCCGATATCGACATCGAGGTTGAAATTGCCGAGGACCCGATGCCGGCACGCTTCGATCGCCGGTTGATCTCGCAGGGATTGACCAACATCATCAAGAATGCCGGCGAAGCGGTGGCGGCGGTGCCGGCGGATCAGCTTGGCCGCGGTCGCATTGTCGTCTCAGCAGCACGCATCGATTCGGACATCGTCATCGATGTCATCGACAACGGCATCGGCCTGCCGAAGGAAAACCGAAGCCGTCTCCTGGAGCCTTATGTGACGACGCGAGAAAAGGGCACCGGCCTCGGCCTCGCTATCGTTGGAAAAATTCTCGAAGAGCACGGTGGGCGGATCGAGCTGCACGACGCGGCGGAAAAATTCCCCGGCCAGCGCGGCGCGTGGATGCGGCTGCGGTTTGCGGCGGAGCCGGCGGAAACTTTTGTTAATGAACCTAAGAACTA
>Ga0066903_100002797_pt1 | contig 13877 bp, 17 predicted proteins | sample PanSoiMetaGPlot1_FD_67491 | JGI IMG/M metagenome (GOLD analysis project Ga0066903, IMG submission 67491) | Tropical forest soil microbial communities from Panama analyzed to predict greenhouse gas emissions - Panama Soil - Plot 1 (version 2) | ecosystem: Environmental > Terrestrial > Soil >... | reverse complement strand
CCACAGTTCTACTTTGGACAGTCGCCGCGGACTTGCGGCTTTACTTCTTGCCCTCGACCACGCGCAAGGTGACAACCTCGGCGTCGGACTGCTTCACGAAAGAGCGGTACAACCGCGGGTCGTACTGGCGGAAGGCTTCGAGGTCGAATCGCTCCGGACGGGTGCGGACAACCTGGAGGACACGCTTGCCGTCCACCACGAGGTAGTCAGCGTCCGTGGTGTTGGCCAACTTCTTGAGCTGTGCCTTGTAGTAGTTCAGGGCGGCGGTGTGGAGCTGGATTTCCTTGTGCTCGAACAAGAACACCTCAAGCAGTGACTGCTGCTCTACGTCAAGCTCGTACTCGCTGTCGCCGCTCACGCCTGGCTCCTCACGTCGCCGGGCTGGACAGAACGCAGCTCGATGAACGCGTTGATCTGTTCGCTGGTGATGCGGTACTTGCGCGCACTCACCAACACGTAACCCAGGTCGCCGGAGTCCATCAGCCGGCGCACCGTCCACGGCGAAACGGTCAGCCGTTCGGCCGCTTCTTCAATGGTGAAGATCGTGTCGCATTCCACCGTGAACCTCCGGGTTCGGAACATCTGTGCTGTGCGAGAGGTAACGGCAGCTTTGTGTCGAAGTCACGGCCTGTCAAACACTCAACCACGCCGGGTAGACCGTCCACTATGGACCCGTAAGTTGCACAGACGAGCACAGGTGAGCAGACGTTGCACCACTCCAACGAGATCATTCAATGATCAAGCACAAGTGAGCACGGGTACTACACGGCTGTAATTCGTTTTGGGCCTTGTTGATCATTACGGGCATCCCGTAACGAGCAGGCGAGCCAGGTTTCACCGGAACGGGTGACTCGTCCACCGACACATCAACGCCCCCACCGGGTCACCGGCGGGGGCGTGAGATGCAGCGCGGGTATGTAGTTATCCCTAGATCATGTCAGCGAACGTGCGCTGGAGAGCGGCACCCCCGTCCAGCGACTGGTCGAAGTAAATCTTCGCGGTGATCACCGGCGTGGAGTGACGCAGCCGCTTGCTCACGTACGCCAGGCTCGCCCCGTCGTGTAGCAACCACGAACCGTGAGAATGCCTCAGATCATGCGGCGTGATCGTCAGGTCGGCCGGGATGGCGCCGGCCGCCTTGGCGGCCTTAACCATGGCGTTCCACTTGGCGGCGCGCCAGTACGAGTCCGCGTAGAAGTGCCCACGACGGCCGACGAACAGCCAGTCCGTCTTGCGCCGGCCGGTCAGGAACGGCTCCAGCAGGCCCAACAAAGCCGGCTCGAAGTCGACCAACCCTTTGGAGTGCGCCTTCGGGATCCTGGCCACCAGAGCGCCCGTGGTGGGGTCGGCGCCGATGGCCCGAGCCACGTACAGCGCGGGCCGCTTGCCGGCCACCACGGTCACGTCGCCGACCTGCAACCCGAACAACTCGCCCAGGCGCAGGCCGGTGAACGCGAGCAAGGCGACCATGACCTTGGTCTGCGGGTCGGGCGCGAAGGCAATCAAGCGCCGGTAGGTGTCCTTCGAGATGGCCCGGTGGACCCTGGCCCGCTCATGCTGCGTGGACCACTCCAGCACCTTGGTCAGGTCCTGCTCGACCAACCCGTCTCGGTGAGCCGTCTTGAGCGCCATAAGGATCGTGACCATGGCCGAGGTCGCGACTGACGCCGTTGCGGTGCTCAACAGGATCTTGCGCTTGCGGTTGCACAGGTCGGCGGTGATGGCGGTCACGTCGATCGGTCCCCAGTCGGCCAACTCGCCGGCCAGCCGCCGGCGGTGAGTGGCCGCGGTGCGCGTTCCCATGGCGCCGGTGTCCAGCCGCCGCTCCACCTCGGCCGCCACCACGGCGCCGAACGTGGACCGGACCTTGATCTTGTCTGCCTCATGTTGCAGGTGCCGGACCACAATGCCGGCGCTACGGTAGCGCCCGCTGGTCAGCAGTGGGCTGTCACAGCGGATGTGATGGCGGATCTCCGGGGACTCCACGTAGACCTTGACGGCCTCGCAATCCTCCTTGGAACCGGTAAAGATTTGCCGGCCTTCCAGCTTCGGGTGCCGCCACATGATCCGGTACGTCCGACCGTGCTTTCGGGGGGTTGTTGTCACGCTGGGTTACCTTTCGCGGGCTTGGTGTCTTTGATCTCTCCCCAGTTGGTGTAACCAACGAGGAAAGCGTTGCCGCGCAACGGTAAGTTGACCTGCACAACAAGTCAATACTGCACCCACAATGACCAGGGAAAACGTCTATAGTCCGAATCTGTTTCACGAGGTTCGAGAGCATATGGGTAGTTGGGAGAGCACACGTGGCAGGATCTGACACCAATGACACCAACACGCAGCGTGACCACGACGCTGAGTCCGCGCTGAGTTGACGCCCTCCTGAGCTGTTCCCGCTGCCGTGGTGGACGAAAGCGCAGACGCGAAAACGCCCCAGCTCGGAGCCCGCGAGGTTTCCGAGACTGGGGCGTTCCCCCACCCTTCACAAGGTGAGGTCCAGGGTAGTGCGTCAGATCAGGGCCGCGGCCCAGACCACGCCGCCGAGGAACGTGAAGTTGCTGGTCGACCCGTCCGTTGTCCCGCTCCACCGGTACTCGGGTGTGACCACGATGGAGCCGCCCACGGTGAGCTGGTCGGCCGGGATGGTGAGCAGGCGCGAGCAGGTCAGCGTCCGGTTCTCCACCAGGATCGCCTCCGCGAACTGCGGATCCGGCCCCGGCGTCCACGTGGTGGCACCGCTGATGCGTGGTCGCAGTGCCCACCACGCGCCCACCGGCCGACGGTTGTCCAGGTAACCGCCGTAACCCACCAGGACGCCGCCACAGCCCTCGGGGATGACCAGGGTCACCGGCGCCCAGTTGGCCGCCGGAAAGTCGTGCCAGGCCCCGTCAGCGGTCCAGGCACCCACCAGGGACGCCTGGACGGACCGGACGAAGGCCGGCACCAATGGAGCGAACCACGTGTTGATCTTTTCGAAGTTGGCCAGCGTGGTGTCGGAGACCGTCTGGAAGCTGGCCGGCGCGTCGGCCGGGTCGGTCGGGGCCGCGTACGGCGTCGGATCAAAGCTGATCATGGTTCCCCCGTGAACGCGAGCAGTTCGATCCACCCCGGCCCCAGCTTGGCGCCGCCGACCGAGGAGTCGAGGAACAGCAGGATGCTGGCGGTCAGTGACTGGCCGGGGACCAGCTCGTTGGCGAGCAAGAGCACGTGGCGGTCGCCCACGAACTTGGCGTTGCGCACGCTCAGCGCCCGTTGCCACGTGTCGGCCTGACTGAGCGCAGGTCCGCGATAGCCGCTGCCGGCGAACGTCAAGGCCACGCCCAGGTGGGTGTTGGCGTTGTCCGCGGCCAACAGGGTCATGTGCAACGTGGCCAGCACCGCCACACAGGGCGTGGGTAGCACCAGCGTGACCGATCCGATGTTGGTGGTCCACGGTGTCCAGACGTTGCCGGTGGACCCGTAGATGGGCTGCACCAGGCTGGAGTCGGTGCGAGCTGACGTGGTCCACGGTGCGTGCTGGGGGCTGAAGAAGCCGTCCACGAGCAAGAAGTTCGCGGTCACGTCGTTGGCCAGGTCAGTGAACGCCCGTACCCCGTCGCATTCGTCGGTCAGCGCCGGTACCGCGGCCGGGAAGAATTCCAGGCTCATGCCCTCACCCCACAATCACCACGTTGATTTCGCCGGCCTGGATCACGTAGTTGTCCGTGGTGATGTCGCAGGCGTAACAGGGCCACACCTGCAACGGCTGACCGGTCACCAACTGGTCGGCCGGGATGAAACAGGAACCGCCCGCAGCCATCCGATAGTCCAGCGCGTGCGCGGTTTCGGCACCGGTCTGGGCTTTCACCCCGGTGCCGATGACCACCGCACCCAACCAGATGGTCTGGGTAGGGCCGGGGTTTTTCAGCATCGCTGAGATGGTGACCAGAATGCCGGCGCAGACGGGCACGGTCAGCCAGAACCACGGCCAGATGTCGTCGCCCAGGTACTTGTACAGGTGACTCTTGTTGACGAACCCGGCCGTCTTGTCCGAGCGCTGACGGGATACGACCGTCTTCGACCGTGGTGCATAGCCCGCGGCGAATGGCGTGAACAGGTCGAAGTTGGCGTTGATCGCGCTGGCCTGGTAGCCCGCCATCTGTGACAGGTTGGCCGCCGCCGAACGCTGTGGCACCGGGATCGGGCGGAAACCCCACTCGCGAAAATCCATTATGGACCCCCTAACACGCCGGACCCGTCGGCCTTACCCAGCACCCACCAGGCGTCAGTGTCAGTGAGCACAGCCACGACGTCACCCGCGGCCACCGGAGTGAACGCCCGCGAGTCGAACTGGGCTCCGCCAACGCTGATGGTGACCGTGGTTCCACTCACACTCACCACGGTGCCGATCCTGACCACCGCGGTTCTCGCCCGAGCGGTCCGCGCCGCCGTGGTCTGGATCGCATCTTTGAGGTTGATCCGACTAATGGCCATAGTGGATCCCCTCCGCGAAGGTAGCCGGCGCTGACACGACCTTGCCGCCGGACAACGTCTGCGCCGCCTTCGCCACAAACGTCATCGACGACTCCGGGTCCAGCGGTAGGGAGTAGGAATCGATGTAGTAGGCCCCGTTCCAGTCCGAACCACGGCCGTCGTCCACATACACCTTGCGTTGCAGGTCCAGCACCGGATTGCAGATGCACGTGATGTTCAAGGTGCGTTGACCGGCGGCCGCGTCACCCAGCATGGACGCGGCGATGTTGTCCGCCTGCTCCTGGGTGTACATGAACTGGGAACTGTAGAACCGTGGCACCTTGCCGAACGGTCCGCCCCACTGGATCAGCGAGTTCGGGTCGTCCAGGTAGGCCACCGAGTGCAGCGGTGGGACTCCGTCGGTGGGTTCACTGTTGACCACCACGGCGTTGTAGACCGCACCACGGTCGAGCTGGGTCTGATGCTCAATGAGCACACCCTCATCGCCGGCGTCGACGATCCACTTGACCGGCGACGTGTCATCGGTAGGCATCACCCCGAGATGGATGACGTTGTCCGGGCCACCAAACCAGTCATAGCTCATCGCAGTGGCCAGACTGTCCAACGCCTCGACCCGTTCCCGGTCCCAGGTCGCGGTGGAGTTGATGACCAGGTCCAGTTTGGACGGATCACCCGGCCAGTAGACCCGCAACCCGGGGAACCCGTCGTCGACCAACGCGGTGAACTGGTCGATGTAGCTCATCCCGTGGTTGGCAGTAACTGGAACTTCAAATCGTGCGTCCACCATGAACGAAGCCACGTCACTGGCCCGGACGTGGAAGGACTCCCTGGAAAACTCCACTGCGTCGATGCGGCCGAAAAACACCGCGACGGTCATGATGTTGCCGTTGGCCAGGATCACGTCCCGGTAGATCCCGATGCAGGTCCCGAACGGCATGATCTTGTCGGTGATGTGCAGCGGTATCCGGGTCGGGTCGATCTGGACGTCGGCGGTGTACCGCACCCCGTTCTGCCGCTGTGCGCTGATCGACCCGGACACGATGGACACGGTGTCAAACGGCGCCGCGGAAACTGCACTGTCGTACAGCTCACCCCGGACCCGCACCTGATGGGGATACATCAACGCGTTGAGCAACGGATCGTCGTAGCGTGCAGCCCTGGTCACCACGGCCCGTCCTCCAACAGGTCAGACCACGACTTGCCGGACGCGGTCAGATCCGCCCAGGTGTTGAACTGGGACTTGACGTCGCTCCAGGTGGCCCCGGAATCGGCAATCGCGGCCAGGCCGTCAGGTCGGTCGACCACGATGAACGGCAGCGTCCACTGGCGGATCGTCTCCTGGGCGACGCCGACCCGGGCCTCCTCGACGTCGCCGATGGACACGTACTGCGAGCCGAACCCGAACGCCCACGGTGTCTGCAACAGCAGCGTGGTACCACGGGCCAACAGGTCGGTCAGGTTGTTGCGCTGCATGTCGGTGATCGTGTGGGCGATCAGCGTGCCCACCGGCCCCTGCCGTTTCGCGGTGACCACGATGGGCAAGGGCCGGTCCAGCACGTTGAACACGCCGGCCCGAGCGGCCCGGGTCAACGTCTGGATCGACGTGACCACCGGCACCTTGAAGTTCATCGACGGGTAGCCGGGATCCTTGAGCCAACTAGCCCCGTTGCTAGGCACGGTGACGGTGTTGGATGTCTGCACCTCACCGTTGTCCGGGGTCACCTGGTAGATCTGGTAGTAGACCGGTAGGTCCAGCGGCGCCTCGTAGTCACGCATCGTGGTCTGGCCGTTGGTGACGTCGATCAGGTCACCGGCCCGGATCAGCTCGGTGTACCCGTTGGCGTCCACCCGACCCGCGGTGATCTGCGTGGTGGACGTGTCAGTCATCTGGATGGCCAACTTCACCCGGGCATGGGCGAGGTCAACCGTGGCAACCACGCCCATGTCAGCCTCCCGGACGTCCGGCCAGCAACAGCCGGGCGGTGTTGTCGTCGTTGACGGTGACCCTGGTGTCGATCATGTCGTTGATCTTCTCGGGTCCGATGTAGACGTTGACCGCGTACGGCGCCTGGGCCGACTTGATGTCGGCCAGGGACCCACCCAGGTCAGCGCTGAACGCCGGTCGCATGGTCGAGATCGGGGCCACCAGGTTGGTGGCGGCGTTCTCGACCAGCGGCGTGGAACGGTCCATGCCAACGGCCAGACCCTTGCCCACGTCGACACCGATGAGCGCGGTCACCTTCGACGGCGACAACGCCTTGAGCACTTCCCGCATCGGAGCGGGGATGTGGTCGAGGATCCACTTGCCCACGTTGTCGGCCAGCCACTTGCCCATGGACTCGATGCCCTTCCACAGACCTTTGACGATGTCCACGCCGGCGTCGCTGAGCTTGCTCGGCGCGTCGGTGAACACGCCCTTGATCCAGTCCCAGATCTTGCCGGCCTGTTGACCGATCCAGCCGGACATGGACTCGATGCCGTTCCACAACCCGGTGATGATGTCCTTGCCGCCGTTGACCAGCAATGAGGCCAGGTCGCCCAGGGCGGTCATGATGTTGCCCGGCAGGTTCTTGAAGAAGTCGATGACCGCGTTCCAGGCGGTAACCACGCCGTCCCTGATGCCGTTCCAGGCGTTGGTCAACCACGTGGTCACAGTGGTCACCGCGGTCTGGATGGCCGTGACGATCCAGTTCCACGCGGCCTTGACGCCGTCCACAATGGACTGCCACACCGTCTCGAAGGTGTTTTTCAGAGTCACCCACGCCGCGGTGAGGAACGCCACGATTGCGGTCCAGGCGCCCTTGATGTAGCCCAGGATCAGGTTCCAGACCAAGTTCACTACGCGCAGGATGTCCTTCCAGTTACCGGTGAAGATGTCCTTGATGATGACGAAGAACGCCTTGATGAACACCAGGATCAAGCCAACCACGAACATGATCGTTTTGAAGATGCCGGTGAACACCGTCTTGATAACCAGCCAGACGAAGGTGAAGTACGTCTTGATGCCCCACCACACCCAGCCGGCCGCGGCAACGATCGCCTTGAACGCAGCTTGCATGAAAGCCCAGGCTGCCCCGATGAACGCCTTGATGCCGTTCCACAGCCACTTGGCTGCTTCCACGATGCCGTGCAACGCACCCTGCACGATCTTGCGGAAGGTCTCCGAGTGCTTGTAGGCGATGATGAAGATTGCCACGAGAGCGATCACGGCCAACACGATCAGGCCGATGGGGTTCTCCACGAAGACAAAGTTGAATGCCTGCTGAACCAGGGTCCACGCCTTCGTTATCACTTGGCCCAGCTTCGACGCAGCGATCCATTGGTAGATCTGGACCGCGCCATCCTTGAGGCCCTTGCCCAGGTTGCCCAACGTGGTACCGAGTTTGGCCATGGCGCTGTCGGCCTCGCCGGCCTTGGTGCCCAACAGACCAAGCTGGAAGCCGGCGGTGATGTCCTTAGCGCCCTTGATGGACGCAGACACCGCGTCCACGGCTGTGCCCACGCCTTTGATGCCGGCGATGGCCGGTCCCACCAGCATCAGCTTGCCCGCCCACTTGATGGCGGCGATGGTGCCCAACGTGGTGGCCAAGGTGGCCAACGTGGGCAACAACCCGGGAACGTTGGTCAACAACCACGTGATGACCTGTAGAAAGTCGCCGATGCCCTTGATGAAGTTGGCCAACGCACCACCAGCGCTGGCCGCGGCCAGCACGTCGGCAAACTGACCGAGCGCAACGGCGAACTGCTTGACCGTGTCCGGGTTGGACAACTGCTTCAACAATTCGCCCAGTGGCGGCAGCAACGCCATGATGGCGTCGGTGAACTGGCTCGACGATGAGCCGGAAGACAGTCCGGTCCAGATGTCAGTGACCATCTTCAGGACCGATTCGAGCTGGAGCAAGAAATCCAGTCCCCGCTTGACAAAGTCGGCGATGGCGTTCTGCCCGGTCACGGTGCCGGTCCAGTCCTGGAACTTCTGGGTCAACCGGTCCAGCTCACCGAGCAGATCGTTGGCGGGCGCACCGGCAGCCAGGAACACATTGGCCAGGGCGCCGGCCAGGTTCTTAGCCATGTCCCACAACGTCTGCATGGTCGTGGACATGATGGAGATGGCGGTGCTCATCTTTCCGGACGCGATTGCCCCGTCCAGGGCGGCGTTGGCCGTGGCGGCGAACTCACCCACCATGTTGGTCATCACAAGGAGCAGCGGGCCGGCGGCGTTGAGCAGCTTCAGCATCAACGCGGTCAGCGGTGTTATCGCTGCCCCCAGGCGATCGATGACCACGTGGTTGGTGGTGAAGATGGAGTTGACCTGGGACATGCCGGCGCCGGAGGAGATGTAGGCGAGCACGCTCTTGCCCACGTGGTTGAGCTGGGTGGCGGTGACAGCCAGGTTCGCATTCACCACGGGTAGAACCGAGGTACCCAACTTCTTCAGCTCGTCAGCCATGCCCGCGAATAGCGCCTGCTGAACCGTGGGACCGAGGGTGACAAACTGCTGGCGCAGGTGCCCTACCTCGGTCACCACGTCCCGGGCCGCTGGCGCCAGCCGCGCCATGGACACCGTGACTTTCTTGAGCTGCGCCTTGGTCGGTTCTACGCCGGCGGCCAGTGCGTCCATCACTGCGGCGTTGGCCTTGATGGCGTCTTTCATGCCCATCGTGCCCAGCTTGACCGTGCCGACCACCTGAGCCAGCGTGGTCATGCCGGCGGCCGCGGCGCCGGCGCCACCGGCCACCGCGCTGCCCAGGGCAACACCGAGGCCGGTGGCGGCGCCGGCGGCCGCGTCCAACGTGGCGGCCAGTGGTCCGGCCGCCGCGCCGATCGCGCCGGCGATGGCGCCGACGCGACCGACACTGCGGGCGATACCAGCTTCCATACCGCGTCCGAACCGGCTGCCGGCCGAACGGCCTGCTCCACCGGTGTCGATACGCGCCAACTGTTCGCGCAGCCGGACACCGAAACCCTTGGTGTCCGGCACGATGTTTACTGAAGCCCTGGCAACATCGGCCATACCTCACCCCTTGACTGAGCGGTGACCGGCTGCCAGAACGGCTACCACCTCATCCACATTGCGGGCGTGACGTCGCGCCGCTGGACGTGGTGCACCACGAGCCGGTTGATGGTCCTGTTCGGACGGTCGAGGGATTCGCAGAGGCTTGGGGATACGACCTTGTCGCACGCCACCCAGGGCGAGCGTGGCCCGGTAGATCTCGAACGTGATCTCGGTGTTGACCGCTAGAAGCTCGTCGGCCACTGACCAGTCCACACCCAGCGCCCGACATAGCGCGCCATCACGCGGGAGACCCGCCACAAGAGCGTTCAACCGACGGGCGTTGAACTGTCCTGGGCCGTAACAGCATTCGGCAAGGTCGAGACCGTAGAACCGTTGGAAGTCGGCCTCGATGGCCGCCCAGTGTTCGCTGAGGAGACGATCGAGTCCATTGATTCCCCCAGGCTCACGCCGTAGAACTCGACCACGGCCAGGATGTCGTCAAAGGACGGGTTGGCGGCCATGAACCGGTCGTAGTCCTGCTCGGGGTGGGCCAGGAACTGGCGCACCACGCCGGCCATGTCGTTGGCGTTGCTCATCGAGGCGATGCCCAGCGGCATCTCGGCGACCAGTTCGAAGCTCTGGTCACCCAGCTCGACGGTGAACAGTTCACCACGCTTCGCGGCCCGCTCGGCGCGCTTGGCGTTGAGGTCCAGGTTGGGCATGAGATCTCCTTTGACTAAAGGAAAAGGGGGCCGTCCGGACGTGGACGGCCCCCTTGTGCGGCTTGGGTGTTACGGCGTGGTGGAGCTGCTGGCCGACGAACTGGCCGAACTGGACTGGGCAGCCAGCGCAGCCGCGCCGGCCTGCCAGGCAGTGCCCGACCAGCTCGCCTTCGAGTTGTCGGCCAGGTTCACGTACTGGCCCGTGGTCCAGGCAGTGGCCGGCGTGGCGGTGATGCCGGTCATGGCGGCCAGGTTCGCGGGCGCTGAAGCGCCGGCCGGCGTGAACGAGCCGGGCGTACCGGCGACCGCGCCGGTGGCCGGGATGCCGGCCGGGAACGTGGCCGGGTCGAAGATGAGGTTGTACGGCTCCAGGGTCATGTCACCGACGATGGCGAACGTGACCCCCAGAAGCGCGGCTTCGTCCTTCTTGAACGAGGTGTCCTCACGCGAGGACACCCGGCCCTTGGGGTAGTAGATGCCCATGGCCACCGGGTCGTCGAGCACCTTGATGAACAAGGCCCGTTCGGCGGCTTCACCGGCCGCCGGCGGATGGAAGATCGTGGACGTGGCGGTGTCTTCGAAGTAACCGCCACCCATGGCGAAGGGGACGGTATCCCGGTCCCACTCCATCAGGGAGAACTTGACCGATGTGGTCAGGCCCGTGGTGACGATACGCACCGGGTACATCGATTGCCACGACTTGATGTCGGTGGTCTCCTCCGCGGGCGGAGTCCACGCCGCCCCGTCCTCGGAGATCAGCCCCAGCTTGATCCACGGAACGGCGACGTTGTTGGGATCGGTCGGCGGCGCAGTGCCGACGGGAGCGGTGTACACGTCACCGTAGGCGCCCACGATGGGACGGTCGGCCGTGGTGGTCAAAGTTTGGGTCATGACGGTGACCTCTTTCAGGGATGTGCGTAGACGTCGACGTTGGCCGTGAAGCGTGGTCGCGCATGACCCTGCTCATCGAGCCAGTCGATTTCCGGGTTGTAGAGGATCTGCCCGCTGACAATCCCGGTGCAGCAACCTTCCGGATGCGCACCGACCAGGCCCGCGGCCATTGTGGACAGACACAGTGCCGTCAACGTCCACGCTTGCTTGTGGGTACCGCCGAACACGTCGAGCTGGATGGTGCTCTGGTCCAACCACAACGGGGTGTTGATGACGAAGTTGCCGCCGATGCGAGTGACCAGCACCAACGGAAAGGTCCGCTTGTGTGGCATGTCGGTGTAGATCCGGTCGCCGCAGACCGTGGTGACCTCGCTGGTGTTGCGGAGAAAGTTGGTGACCATCGCCTCAACGTCGGCCAGGACAGGTGTCGTCATGGTTCAACTCCCTGATCATGGCCGCGAGTTCCGCGCGGGCATCGTCCACTTTGGTGGAAAGCCGAAAGGTGACCTCGGTCAGGCGGGCAAGTTCTTTCTCAATGGCTTCCACCCGCTTGACCAGGTCCCACAGATTGACCGTGTTCATCACTCAGACCTTGGGGTTGACGAAACGCAGGCCATTGGCCAGCAACGCCCGCCGTAGCGGCGCGCGGGCCCGGAACGGCGGATAGCGCCCGTAGGCGCCGAACTCGATCCACCACGCCTTGAAGTCCCTGGCCCCGACAACCACGCGTGGGTTGGCCCCGCGGTAGACCTCCAGGTACAACGAGTGCACGTAGTGCAGCGTCCGCTTGGGCGCGAAGACGATGGCCGTGGACAGGACGCTACGGCCAATATCTTCGATCTGGCCGAGCACGCGTGGGTCGTACTTCAACGACTCGATCCCCGGCCGGTTGAGCTGAATGTTGTGGAGGCTGCCCATCTTCGCTCCTGTTCACGTAGATCTCCACGTGGTGGGCTCCGGTGTTGTTGAGCGAACGCGGAGCTGCCGGCGGCTGGGTCGCCTCGTAGAACACGCCGTCGACGGTGAACGCGCTGTAGGTGTCCACCACGGAGTCCAGCTCGGCCGGCAGGGTCAACAACATCGTGGTGACCGCTACCCGTCCGAGCTGGATCTCCTGCTGGGTTACCGGTTGCAGCAAACAAGCACTGCTGCCCCAGAACGTGGTGTCGTAGACCACGTTGCCGTACTCGTCCGGATCGGTCGCCGGGATGCGTTGCCACACGTCGCAGGTCATGCTCAACCGGGCCAACAACCACGTGGGTGTCACCATCTGGTCAACACCCACGCTTGGTCGACCTGGCCACCGGTGTCGCTGTCACGGTCGTAGGCCACCCCGAGCTGGCCCACCTTGTTCGACGCCTGCGGCGACCACAGTGGACAACACGACGCCATGAGCGCGTCCAGTACCTCGGTGTCCTGCCGGTAGACACCGCCGACGGCTCCAGCACTCAGGTCCTGGTAGGACACCGACGTGGAACCGACCGACTCGGACCGGATGCCCGGGGTCCAGGCGTAACCACGCTGGACCCCGGTGCAGCACAGGGAGGTCAGGATGTCCGGGTACGCCGCCACCACGTAATCCGCGCAAGGTCCCATGTAGACGGTCATCAGCGCGGAGTAGTCGTCCAGACGTTGCTGAACGGTGTCCTCCTGGTCCACGGGCACGTCCACACCGGAACGCAGCTCGTAGTCCTCGATGGTGGCGTACGAGGGCATCGTGGCCTCCTACGTGATGGTGAGCGTGAACCCTGGGGTTGCTGACCCGTCCGGGTTGGCGATGTACGTGCTGAACTGGGTCGTTCCCTTACCCGCGTAGTCGGCCGGGTTGAGCTGGAACTGGTGGTGCGTGGCGTCGACCTGGGTGAGCGGGTACACCGTCCCGGCCACCACGGCGACAGCGCCGGACTGGATGCCCGAAGTGCCGTTGACCGTGATGGACTGCGTGGGGTCGGTCACCAGCAACGAGAACGGCGTAAGGCCGGTCGCGTCGGGTGCCCCGGCTGAGCTGTCCACCTTGACCGTCAGCGCCGCGATCTGCACGGCCCCGTCGAACATGGTGACCTGGTACACGCCGTCGCCCGGGTAGTCCCAGATCTGCGGGTTGTTGCCAGGGTTGGCGCCGGTGCCGTCGCCCATGTCGATGGTCACCGAGGCGTCTCTCATCCGTGGTGACTCGAAGGCCCAGCGGTGGAACGACTTGTCCACCACGGAGCCGTACAGCAGCGCGGTGGGACCGCTTACGGCCCCGCCGCTTTTGGGCCGAGCACCGCGAACGGATAGGGCGTGGCCGACTGCGACCCCGGGATGCCCTTGGGGGCCAGGACAGTGAAGCCCAGCCGCGTCTTGACGCGAAGGGCCAGCATGTCCTGCTCGGCCAGGTTGAACCCGCCCACCGTGGCCTCGGACAGGCGCTTGGCGGTCAGGGTCTGGCGCATCCCGATGACGCCCATGCTGGCGTCCCCGACCACGGCCTGGGCCGTGGTGTTGTCCCAGGACCCGTTGGTGACATACCGCAGGGGCACGCCGTAGACGGCGTCGGTGGACGCACCGGTGGCGAAGTTGGTGACGTAGAGCGGGTTGCCGTTGGCGTCCCGCATGCCACGCAGGCTGGTGCGCACCCGGCGGTCGCAGTAGGCGTCGGAGACGTCGAAGCCGTCAGCCTCGACCAGGGCCATGGTCTGGTTCCACGCCTCGGCCAGGTCCTCGGTCGCGCCCTGGGCGTGCACGTGGTTCTTCGCCGTGGCCTCCCCGACGATGCCGCCGACGGGGAACGTGGCCGGAACTGAACCGGCCGGGGC
>Ga0066903_100002796_pt1 | contig 13879 bp, 15 predicted proteins | sample PanSoiMetaGPlot1_FD_67491 | JGI IMG/M metagenome (GOLD analysis project Ga0066903, IMG submission 67491) | Tropical forest soil microbial communities from Panama analyzed to predict greenhouse gas emissions - Panama Soil - Plot 1 (version 2) | ecosystem: Environmental > Terrestrial > Soil >... | reverse complement strand
AAGGCCCGGTCCGGTACGAGCACCGGATTCCTCAGCCCCCCAGCCCCCCGGGGTTCGATCGGCCGGGCCAGTTGAGTTCCGCGTACGGTTCAATCCCCTAATGCCTTCGGGCCGGCTTTAGCCGGCCCGATTTTTTTGTGCCGAACAAATTTGATGTTCAGTTTGCCTGAACTGCGCAGCAACTCACCGATGCAGTGCCCAGCATTGGTCCGGGCTTTGCAGCCGCGCCACTTTGCACGACGACGTCAAGTCGATCGATGTCTTTGAGTGAAAAGTTGCCTTTTGGAAGTTCGCTGAGCGGCATGCTGAACGTCTCGGCTTTGCCGCTCCAGTCGCCGAGTTTCACCCAGCGACGCACGACATTGTGGTAGGTCAGAGTGCGGTCGTGATTTTCCCCGCGGCCGATTTCAACTTCGACCTTGCCCGTCACCGGGCAGAGCCAAACTTCCCCGCTGTGGTGTTCGTCTTTCGCAGCCGGCACATCCACCACCACTTTGCCATCGGCGATGCTCATCGCCACTGGCAGCGCAAGCACGTCTGCATCGCGGCGTGTTTGCGCAATAGCCTTTTCGATCGCCGCCTTGTCGCTTCCGAGCACATGAACGACGCCATTGACGACGACCTGAGGCGTGTAGACTTCCCGATCGCCGCGCGCCCCGGCGTAAGCACGCTGACGATCGGAATGGCCGCGCAACGCCAGGGTATCTTTCCAGCCAAGATAGTCCCAGTAGTCGACCGCCAAGCTCATGGTCACAAGTGACGGATCGCGCGCGAGCTCGCCAAGCAATTTGTCGGCGGCCGGACACGATGAACAGCCCTGGCTTGTAAAAAGCTCAATAACAGCGCGTGGCTCGGCCAATACTGGCGCAGCCGCCGTGCAAAGAAACGCGACCGCAAAGGTGACCCGGCGGTAATTCATTTCGATCCCGCAATCCCCTGCCTCGCCCGCGGTTTATAAGGTGTTCCGCCGTTCACCTGCCACTCACTTCGTAGTGACTTGGCCCACTTTTGCCGATCCTTAACCAAGCGCCGGTCAACTCGCCAATTGGCGCAGCACATACTGCAAGATCCCACCATTCTTGAAATAGTCGAGCTCGTCCAGGGTGTCTATCCGGCAGATCAATGGTACCCGCTTGAGCGTGCCATTGCCTGACACGATTTCGGCGATAAGCCGCTGATGCGGCTTAAGCTCGCCATGCAAGCCCCTGATCGTCACCTGTTCGTCGCCCTTGAGCCTAAGCGACTGCCACGAGGTCCCTTCCTCGAAAACCAGTGGCATCACGCCCATGCCCACCAGGTTCGACCGGTGGATACGCTCAAATGATTGGGCAATTACTGCACGAGTGCCAAGCAATATTGAGCCTTTCGCGGCCCAGTCGCGGGATGAGCCGCTGCCATATTCTTTCCCGGCGAACACCACCAACGGAACCTTGTCGGCCTTGTACTTCATGGCCGCGTCATAGATCGGCATGCGCTGCTTTGACGGATAATGCACCGTGACGCCGCCCTCCACGCCTGGCACCATCTGGTTCTTAATACGGATATTGGCGAAGGTGCCGCGCATCATCACCTCATGATTGCCGCGGCGCGTACCATATTGATTGAAGTCAGCGGGTTTGACCTTGTGTGCGACGAGATATTTGCCCGCCGGTGAGTCGATTTTGATCGAGCCAGCAGGCGAAATGTGGTCGGTCGTGATCGAATCGAGCAGCAATGCCAAAACCCGCGCGTCAACGATGTCCTCAAGCGGCTTCGGATGGCGTCCCATGCCGACGAAGTAGGGCGGGTTCTGGACATAGGTCGATTTTTTGTCCCAGTCGTAGGTGACACCACCTTTGACGCTAATCTTGCGCCAATTGGAATCCCCCTTGAAGACGTCGGCGTATTTGCTCGAGAACATCTGGCGCGTGATGTTCTTGGCGACGAAGTCGCCGATTTCCTTGTTCGACGGCCAGATATCTTTCAGGAAAACCTTCTTGCCTTTCTGGTCAACGCCGAGCGGCTCTTTTGCGACGTCGACATTCATCGAGCCCGCGATGGCGTAGGACACAACGAGCGGCGGCGAAGCCAGATAGTTGGCGCGCACGTCGGCATTCACGCGGCCTTCAAAGTTGCGATTGCCCGACAGCACCGCCGCAGCGACCAGATCATTATCGTTGATCGCTTTTGAATTCTCCGGTGGTAAAGGGCCCGAATTGCCGATACATGTCGTGCAGCCGAAACCGACAAGATTGAAACCGAGCTTGTCCAGATCCTTTTGCAGGCCGGACTTGTCGAGATATTCGCCAACGACCTGCGAGCCGGGGGCGAGCGACGTCTTGACCCAGGGCTTGGCGGTCAACCCTTTTGCCGCTGCCTTTCGGGCAAGAAGACCGGCACCGATCATCACGTTGGGATTGGATGTGTTGGTGCACGACGTGATCGCGGCTATCACCACGTCTCCGTGGCCGAGATCATACGTCTTGCCCGAGACTTTCACGCGCTTTTTCGCCTCGGCGCTTTTGCCGAATTCCTTGTCCATCGAATTGGCAAAGCCGGTCTTTACGTCTTTCAGCGCGACGCGATCCTGTGGACGTTTCGGTCCCGCGAGCGAAGGCTCGACAGAGTTCAAATCGAGCTTGAGCACGTCGGTGAATATGGGATCCGGCGTGGTCTTCACACGATACATGCCTTGCGCTTTTGCATAGGCGGCGACCAGCGCCACCAGCTCGGGTGGCCGGCCGGTGTCCTTGAGATACCGCATCGTATCGTCGTCGATCGGGGAAAAGCCGCAGGTGGCGCCGTATTCTGGCGACATGTTGCCGAGGGTCGCGCGGTCCGCGATGGTGAGATGAGCGAGACCCGGGCCGAAGAACTCCACAAACTTCCCGACAACCCCGCGCTTGCGAAGCATCTCGGTCACGGTCAGCACGAGGTCAGTGGCAGTGACACCTTCTTTGAGCCTGCCGGAGAGCTTGAAGCCGATCACCTCGGGCAGCACCATCGACAGCGGTTGTCCGAGCATAGCTGCTTCCGCCTCGATCCCGCCGACGCCCCAGCCCAGCACCGAAAGACCGTTGACCATCGTCGTGTGCGAGTCGGTGCCGACAAGCGTGTCGGGATAGGCGACCTCCATGGTCGCAGCCTTGCCGTCGACTTTTACCTTATCCTTGCGGTGCCAAATGACGCGCGAAAGGTATTCGAGGTTGACCTGATGGCAAATGCCGGTACCGGGCGGCACGACGCTGAAATTGTCGAACGAACGCTGCGCCCATTTCAAGAATTTGTAGCGCTCCTGGTTCTGCCGGTATTCCTCCTCGACGTTCTTCTTGAATGCCGTGTTGTTACCGAAAAACGTCACTGCTACCGAGTGATCGATGACGAGATCGACCGGTACCTGCGGGTTGATCTTCTTGGGATCGCCGCCAAGCTGTTTCATGGCATCACGCATCGCCGCAAGGTCGACGACCGCCGGCACGCCGGTAAAGTCCTGCATCAGCACCCGCGCCGGGCGAAACGCGATCTCTCGCTCGGAGGTCCTCGTCTTGAGCCACTCCGCAACCGCCTTGATGTCGTCCTTGGTGACAGTGCGCCCATCCTCGTTGCGCAGGAGGTTCTCCAGCAGGACCTTCATGGAAAACGGCAGGCGCGAAATCCCCTTGAGTCCGTTTCGCTCGGCGATCGGAAGACTGAAAAAGGCGTAGGTCTTGCTCCCAACCTGAAGGGTCTTGCAGCATCTAAAACTATCAAGCGAAGTCATGTCGGCTGTTTCCATTCCCGGCCGTTAACCGGCGCTGGTTCGGACTAAGCTATTGGCAAGGCAACGTTTTTCTTGCGGGTGAGACTTGCGTCCGATTTCGAATTACGTAACGTCGCAAGTTCGGGCTTATAAGGGCTTTTCGCGCCCGACGCTATATTGACCGCGGAACTTTGCCAAAAATGCTCACGCTATCGGGGTTTTCCGGAACTGACGCCGCTTTATGGGTACCCGCCATGGGGCCGCGGCGACCGTGATGCGGCTCAAAGCCGATGGGCTTGCGTGCACCCGCGGGGGGCGGGAGGTATTCCACGACCTGAGTTTTGGCCTGGCTGCAGGCGAAGCGTTGGTGGTGACCGGGCGCAATGGCGCCGGAAAATCCTCTCTTTTACGGATGATCGCCGGGCTCGTCCGCACGTCAGCGGGGCGCCTGCAGATTGATGGGGGTGCCCCCGATTTGCCGCTGGCGGAGCAATGCCACTATCTCGGCCATCAGGACGCGATGAAGCCATCGCTGTCGGCGAGGGAAAACCTGAGCTTCTGGACTGCATTTCTTGGCGCGAAGCGGGACATTGAGCCGGCGTTGGACGTCGTCGATCTCCGTCCCCTCGCCGATCTTCCCGCTGCTTACTTGTCGGCAGGCCAGCGCCGCCGGCTGTCAATCGCCCGCCTTGTCGCGGTGCCACGCCCCATCTGGCTTCTCGATGAGCCCACCTCCGCGCTTGATGTCCCTTCGCAAGAAAAACTCGCCGGACTTATGAGCGATCACCTCTCCGGCGGCGGGATGATTGTCGCTGCGGCCCACGGACCCATAGGTCTCGTTCGCGCACGTGAACTGAAATTGGGGCAGGCATGACTCCCTTCAGGGCCCTTTTACTACGCGACATGCGCCTCGCACTTCGCGTCGGCGGCGGAGCACTGATGGGCGCTTTATTTTTCCTTATCGTAGTCACGATGACGCCATTCGCGATCGGTCCTGATCTCGCGTTGCTTGCACGCATAGGCCCTGCAATTCTTTGGCTCGGAGCGCTGCTGGCTAGTCTTTTAGCGCTCGATCGGCTTTTTGCGACAGATCACGAGGATGGTTCACTCGATCTCTTGATGATGGGCCCATTGCCTCTTGAACTGTCCATTGCCACAAAGGCAATTGCACATTGGCTGACAACGGGTCTCCCACTTGTCGTGATCGCCCCACTGCTTGGTTTGATGCTCAATGTCGAATTAAGAAACACGGGATGGCTAGCGTTGACCTTGCTCGCGGGCACGCCCGCACTCACGTTCATCGGACTGATCGGCGCTGCATTGGCCGTCGCGTTGAGACGCGGCGGACTTCTGCTCGCTGTGTTGGTGCTGCCGCTTACTGTTCCGGTGTTGATCTTCGGCATCGCCGCAGCCAATGCAGCGATCATTGGGCCAACGCCCTTTGGCCCACCTTTCACCATCCTTTGTGCCTTAAGCTTGGCAAGCTTGGTGTTGGGCCCAATTGCAGCCGCCGCGGCTTTGCGTCATGGACTGGAATAAATGGGCTGGAATGACATGAGAGACCAGAAATGCCGGTGATCGATCTCGCCAATCCGACGCGCTTCTTGGCTGTCGTCAATCGCGTGTTGCCGTGGCTTATCGCAGCGACGATTGTCCTTTTTGCGGTGGGCCTGTTCGGCGCGATGAAGGCACCTGACGACTATCAGCAGGGCGCTACTGTGAAGATCATGTTTCTGCATGTGCCTGCGGCCTGGCTCGGCATGTTTGGATGGGCGTTGATGAGCATCGCGGCGCTTGGCACTCTGGTATGGCGGCATCCGCTGGCCGATGTCGCCGGCAAGGCCGCAGCACCTATCGGAGCAGCGTTCACCTTCATCTGTCTCGTGACGGGCTCGCTTTGGGGTCGCCCGACCTGGGGCACTTACTGGGTGTGGGACGCGCGATTGACATCGATGCTCGTGCTGCTCCTGCTGTATTTTGGTGTTCTGGCACTCTATTGGACTGCCGAGGAACCCGGCCGCGGGGCACGCGCGGCGGCCGTCTTGTCGTTGGTCGGGGCCGTCAATCTTCCCGTCATCAAGTTCTCAGTCGACTGGTGGAATACGTTGCATCAGCCCGCCTCGGTATTTCGAATGGGCGGATCGACCATCGACCCGGCGATCCTTACGCCGTTGCTGATCATGGCGCTGGCGTTCACGTTTCTGTTTGTGGCCTTACACCTGGCCGCGATGCGCAACGAGATCCTCCGCCGTCGCGTGCGCAACATGCGCCTGATACAGGCCCAGGAACTTCACGCATGAACCTCGGACCACACGCGGATTTCATCGTCGCCGCTTACGCAGTCACCTTGTTCGTTGTCGCCGCACTCATCGGCTGGGTCGTGCTCGACTACTTCGCACAGTGCCGTATTCTCGGCGATCTCGAAGACCGTGGCGTGGCACGTCGATCTCAGCGCAAAAGTTAGGCCAAGGCGATGAGCACCGCGTCGAGCGAAAATTCGGGCAAGAGCTACACGAATGTATTCGTGCTATTGCCTCTTATCGTATTTATAGGGTTGGTGGCTCTGTTCTTCTACCGTCTTGGCGTCGGTGATCCATCGCGGATTCCATCCGCGCTCATCGGGCAGCCCGTCCCGACGACCGACCTGCCACCGCTCCCTGGACTCGAACGTGATAACAAGCCGGTGCCGGGGGTGACCAACGCCACACTCCAGGGTGCGGTCACGCTCGTCAACGTTTGGGCGTCATGGTGCGTGCCCTGCCATGATGAGGCACCATTGCTGGAGCAATTGGCGAAGGACAAGCGAATCCAGCTGGCTGGCATCAACTATAAGGACGTACCCGACAACGCCAGGCGATTCCTAAGCCGATACGGCAACCCCTTTGCCGCCGTCGGCCGCGATGAGACCGGCCGCACCTCGATTGATTGGGGTGTCTACGGCGTTCCCGAAACCTTCCTGATAGGCCGCGACGGTCGTATTGCCTACAAGTTGGTGGGACCGATCACGGCCGACAACCTCGTTAACACCCTGAAACCCGAAATTGAAAAGGCGCTGCGTTAGCCGTTCTTGTCCTTTTCGGTGCTGTATTTGCTCAGCAGCGGCACCTGCAGCGCAGCGAATAAAAACGTTAGCGGCACCACACCGAACAATTTGAAGCTAACCCAGAAATCCGTCGTCTGTGTACGCCAGACGATCTCATTTAGAATCGCAAGCACAAAGAAGAAGAGCGCCCACCGCCACGTGAGTTTGCGCCAGCCTTCCTCCTGCAGATGAAAGACCGAATCGAACACGATCCCGAGCAACGGCTTTCCGAATGCCAGCCCCCCGACAAGCGTTCCTCCGAACAGGACGTAAATGATTGTCGGCTTGAGCTTGATAAACAGATCATCATGCAGGACCAGTGTCAGCCCACCGAATACAAGCACGATCACGGCAGTGACCAAGGGCATTATCGCGAGGTGTCGTGTCATTCCGTAGGAAACAGCAAGCGCAGCGAGAACCGCCGCCATGAACACGCCGGTCGCGACGTAGATTCCAAATTTTGAATTCGTGGCAAAGAACAGCACCAGTGGCCCAATATCGAGCACAAGCTTAAGGACAGGATTGAGCTCCTTCTTCGCCATTCGTTGCCCTAGCTATTGCTGCAGCCCGACGACTGCGCGCGCAAATTCCCGCGCTGTGAAAGGCGCGAGATCCTCGACACCCTCGCCAACACCGATGAAGTGCACCGGAAGTCCGAATTTGTCCGCGATCGCAACCAAAATGCCGCCCCGTGCGGTGCTGTCGAGCTTGGTCATCACCAGACCGGTCACACCGGCGATCTTCCCAAAGATCTCTACCTGACTGAGCGCGTTTTGGCCGACGGTTGCATCGAGCACAAGCAGGACTGCGTGCGGCGCACTTGGTTCGACTTTACGAATAACACGCACCATTTTTTCCAGTTCGTCCATGAGCTCGGCGCGGTTTTGCAAGCGGCCCGCGGTATCGATGAGGACTATTTCGACACCTCTTGCCCTGGCTTCGGCTATCGCATCAAACGCGAGACTGGCCGCATCGGCCCCCGACTCGCGGGCCATTACCGCCGCATGGGTGCGCTCGCCCCAGATCTTCAACTGATCGATCGCGGCGGCACGAAAGGTGTCGCCGGCAACCAACATCACGCTCTTGCCTTGCGCACGGAAGCGCGCCGCTAGCTTGCCTATGGTGGTCGTTTTTCCGGAACCGTTGACGCCGGCTACGAGAATGACAAAAGGACGCTCCGTGATCTGCAGAGGCTTGGCGACGGGCAGGAGGACCTTCTCGATCTCGCCGGCCAGTACAGCCTTTACCTCCTCTGACCCGATCGATTTATCGAAACGCCCCTCACTGAGCACCTGCGCAATACGTCCCGCGAAATCCAGTCCGAGATCGGCGCGTATCAATTCGTGCTCCAACTCCTCCAGTGTCTCGGCATCGAGCTTGCGCTTCGACACCAGACCGGTGACCGTGCCCCCGAGCGATGTCGACGTGCGCTTGAGCCCGCCGCTCAAGCGCTTCCACCAATTTCCACCTTGGCTGCTGTCGTTCATGCGGCGCCCGTGATAGCCGTTTCGGCATGACATCGGAAGAGATGCTCGCCCGCCTGCTCTATCGCGACGGCCTGATGCTGGTCGTCGACAAGCCGGCAGGATTGCCAGTGCACCGGGGTCCAAAGGGAGGCGACGCGCTCGAGGACTATTTCGACGCCCTACGCTTCGGTTTGCCGCGGCCACCGGCGTTGGCGCACCGGCTCGACCGTGACACCACGGGCTGTCTCGTGCTGGGTCGCCACCGCAAGGCACTGGCTTTGCTCGGCAAGCTGTTTAAGCAAGGCAAGGTCGGAAAATGCTACTGGGCAATAGTCGAAGGTGGGCCCCAAACGGACGAAGGTCGCATCGACATTGCGCTCGCCAAGCGCGACGACACACGCGGCTGGTGGATGAAAGCGGATCCCCAGGGCATGCCATCCACAAGCACCTGGAAAGTGATGGGCCGCAGCTCTGAGTTCACTTGGCTTGCCCTTGAGCCACTGACCGGCCGCACGCATCAGTTGCGTGTGCACTGCGCCGAGATGGGATGGCCGGTCGTGGGCGATACCATCTACGGGACTACGTCGCGCGTAGGCGGCCTTCATCTGCATTCGCGATCGGTGACGATACCCATTTCCAAGAACAAGCCGCCTGTGAAAGTTATTGCGCCCGTCCCCGAAGCCATGCGCGAAAAACTCCTCGCCTGCGGATGGGAGCAAAAGGATGTGTAAATCTACCTGCGGACGGAACCGTGGTCGCCGCGCCGGCGTTCAAGCGCTAACTTCCCGCACGTAGCTAGAGCGCATCGATGTTCATTGGACATTACGGCCCGAGCTTTGCCGGCAAAGTCTGGAGGCCATCAATTCCCTTGTGGGTCCTGTTCCTGGCCGTGCAGTTGGTCGATGTCGTCTGGGCAATTCTCGTGCTGTTGGGAATTGAGAAGGTACGAATCGTTCCCGGCTTCACGGCAACAAATCCACTCGATCTCTACTACATGCCATTCACCCACAGCCTGCCCGGCGCCATCTTTTGGTCGGCTTGCGCTGCCGTCGTCTATCGCGTCCTTGCACCCGCGCAAAGGTGGGCTGCGGCCATAGTCGTTGGCGCGGCCGTATTCTCGCACTGGATTCTCGATCTAATCGTGCACCGGCCGGATCTCGCCTTGTATGACGATTCGTACAAGATCGGGTTTGGCTTGTGGAATTACCCGGCAATCGCCTTCCTTCTCGAGATTGCGTTGCTATTCGGCGGGATCGTCCTTTATCTCCGCGCAACCACGCCAAGAGACAAAGTTGGACGCTATGGCATGGTGGTGTTGGGAACCGTCGCCGTAATCGTGCAGGCGTATGTTTTTTTCGGGCCGCCGCCGGTTTCGAACACGGCATTGGCGCTCACCGCGCTCGCGCTTTACTTTGCCTTCACAGTCGCCGTCTATTGGCTCGAAGGAAAGCGCACTCAGGTTTAATAGAGCTGCGCCTTGATTCTCTCGGGCGCTTCACGATCATAGGTCTCACCGCCCATTTTGCCCTCGCTTAGTTCCGCAATGATGGTGCCCGTGGATGGCAGACTTTTGCGGTCAATCTTTGTCGCCTCGTCCCAAAGCCTTGATCGCACGATCGCTTTTGAGCAATGGAAGAAGATGCTCTCGATGTGAACGATGAGCACGCACCGCGGTAACTTACCGTTGACTGCAAAGCTTTGCATAAGCTCGGGATCGATTGAGATCGCCGCTCGGCCATTGACGCGCAGGGTCTCGCCTACGCCGGGAATAAGAAACAGCAAGGCGATGCGGGGATCACGCACAATGTTCCGGAAGCCATCAATACGGTTGTTTCCTGGACGGTCAGGTATGGCGAGTGTTTTGTTATCGAGAATGCGCACGAAGCCGGCGGCATCGCCTTTCGGCGAGCAGTCGAGCCCTTCCGGACCAGAGGTCGCCACCGCCACGAACGGCGCCGCTTCGATCAGCTTGCGATAGCCATCACTGACGTGGTCGATCTCCTTGATGACTGATGCCCCCATTTTCTCGCCGTAAAGTGACTGGAGCTGTTCAATCGTCGTGATCAAGTGGTCGCGGTACGACATCGCTCGTTCCTTCTAAGCGGCCAATAGTTGCCGACCGTTATGTCCGCTTATCGTGAGATCAAGGATAGTGCCGGGCTCGATCGGTGTCACGAGGCGGACTGGCGTGAATTGTTCGGTGCGGCCGAGCGCGCGCGTTTCAGCAAGGACGCGACGTGTTCGCCCCACCTCGCGATCAAGGTGACGGCGCAGAGCTGCTTCGCCTTTTTCTCGCAGGCACCGGGCTCGTTCTTTGATGATGGCGCGGTCGAGCTGCGGCATGCGCGCGGCCGGAGTGCCAGGCCGCGGTGAAAACGGAAAAACGTGCAGCTGCGTTAATCCACACTCGTCGATAAGTTTAAGCGAGCGATTGAACATATCCTCACTCTCGGTCGGAAAACCCGCAATGATGTCGGCGCCAAAAACGATGCCTGGCCTTAGCCGCCGCACCCGCTCGCAGAAGGCAATCGCATCGTCGCGCGAATGCCGGCGCTTCATGCGCTTGAGAATGAGGTCGTCACCGGCCTGCAACGAGAGATGCAAGTGCGGCATTAGCCGCGGCTCATTCGTCAGCGCATCGAGCAGGTCGACATCGGCTTCGATCGAGTCGATCGATGACAGTCTCAGCCGAGCCAGCTCGGGAACTTCCTTCAGAAGGCGCGTGACGAGCGTTCCAAGCCGCGGCGTACCAGGCTGGTTCGTACCGTAGCTCGTGATGTCGACGCCGGTGAGCACAATCTCGCGGTAGCCGTTGGCTACCAGCCGCCGTGCTTGCGCTACAACCTCTTCTATTGGCAACGATCGCGAATTCCCCCGGCCATAAGGAATAACGCAGAAGGTGCAGCGATGGTCGCAGCCATTCTGCACCTGCACAAAGGCGCGGGCGCGCCCCTCGATGCTGTCGACTATGTGCGGCCGCATCGTATTCACCGCCATGATGTCGGAGACAGTGACTTTCGCACCTCCGCCCATGACCTCGCGCCAGGCTTGGCCGTCCAATTTTTCCTCGTTGCCGATAACGCGATCGACCTCGGCCATTTCCGCAAATGCCGTTGCTTCGGTTTGCGCCGCGCAGCCAGTAACGACAACGCGAGCATTCGGCTTCTCACGTTTGAAACGGCGAATGGCCTGCTTCGCCTGGCGCACTGCTTGCGCTGTCACTGCGCATGTATTCACAACAATCGCTTTGTCGAGGCCGGCGGCGATAGCCTCCCGTCGAATCACTTCGGACTCGTAGATATTGAGGCGGCAGCCGAATGTGACGACATCCACACTCACGACACAGCCGCCTTGGCGAAGAGGGCTGAATCAAAACGCCCATTGAATTCTAATTCAACAGAACCCGTCATGAGGACATGATCGTCCTTCTGGCGCCATTCGATCATGAGTTCACCACCTGGAAGCGATACCTTCACCTTGCGGTCGGCACGTCGAAGCCGAGCCGCAGCGACGGCGGCAGCGCAGGCAGCGGACCCGCAGGCTTTGGTCAGGCCGGCGCCGCGCTCCCACGTTCGGATGACGATGTGATCGCGTGCGACGATGTGCGCGAGTGTGATATTCGCGCGCTCGGGAAAAACCGGGTGATTCTCAAGCAGCGGACCTGCCCGTGCGAGATCATACGCGTTCACGTCGTCAACCCAAAAGATCGCATGGGGATTGCCCATGCTCACGACCGAAGGCGAATGCAACACCGGATTGTCGATCGGACCAATCTGCAGCTCGATGGCGCGTGTATCGCGAAATTCCTCCGCGAGAGGGATCTCATTCCATTTGAACCGTGGCGGCCCCATGTCCACGGTGAATAAACCGTCAGCGTTTTTCCAGCAATTAACAATCCCCGCGGTGGTTTCAAAAGTCAGGTGGGCCCGTCCGCTCTGTTGGGACACGACATCGGCAACACAGCGCATGCCATTCCCGCAAGCTCCGGCTTCCGAACCGTCATTGTTGTAGATCCGGACAAAGGCCTGTGTACCGGGTGTGCGCGGCGGATAGAGCGCCATCAGCTGATCGTAGGGGGCCCCGTCAGGCCGTCCAGCCGCACGCGCTTCTTCAGGTTGAATCGCGCCGCCGCCTTTACGCAAATCGACAATGACGATTTCATTGCCGATTCCATTCATCTTCACGAAGGACTGATTGGCGAGCGCGCCCATATTTTGCTTTGCCCACGGTTTCGCCAGTTTTATATGGCGAATAGACGCGGGTTGGCCAGAGGCCATGCTAGAATGTGCAACGATGCTGCCGAACGCCGGACCGCCGCACTCGACGGAGAACCGTGATGTCGCCTTTTAGGCTCGCTTTGGCTGCAATTGTTTTGGCATTTGGTTCGGCCAACGGCCTTGCCGTTGCACAGAACTCTCCCGCACCCCCCAAGCCGAGCGCCAGCGAGCCGATGCCCCCTGCCGCGCAAGCCGCCGGTCCAAACGCGCCTTCGCCCTTGCAGCCGGGAGATGCCTTTGGCGAACCTGTCATGCTGCCCGAGCGGACCATTGTCTTTATAAAAGGCTACAGCAAGTGGGACTCCGCTTTCGACACGCTCGTGGACGCGTTCAAGTCGCTGCACGAATATCTCGATAAGCAGGACGTCAAACCGGCAGGTCCTGCTATCACAATTTACACGCAGACCGACGATGCCGGCTTTTCATTCCAGGCCGCGCTTCCGATCGCACAAGCGCCGAAAGATCCTCCGAAGGGCGATATCGCAATAGGCCAGGCGCCATCGGGCCGAGCCTTCAAATTCGTCCACCGCGGTTCGTACGACGCCATGGATTCAACGTATGAGGCGATCACGAATTATCTTGATGACAAGCAGCTCGAAGCCAAGGACCTTTTCATCGAGGAATATGCCACCGATCCCGTGAATACCGCTCCCGACAAGCTGGTTGTCAACGTGTTCGTTCCGGTGAAGTGATGCCCGTGCTGCGCGTTCTATCTGTCCTGTTGGCAGCGGCATTGATGCTTACGCCAGCGCACGCGATGGAGAAGTTGGTGACGGTGACCGGCGAGGCCACTGTCGCTGTTGCGCCTGACGCCGCTGTAATCCGCATCGGCGTCACCAGTCAGGACAAGACTGCACGTGAAGCGAGCGAGGCTAACGCAAAGCAGATGACCGCCGTGCTGGCTGCGATCAAAGAGACCGGCATCGCCGACCGGGACATCCAGACTTCGCGATTGTCATTGCAGCCGCAGTACGATGCTAACAAGAGCGGCAACGCCCGGCTTACCGGATTTCAGGCGAGCAATCAGGTTACCGTCAGAATTCGCGATATCGACAAGCTCGCAACTGTCCTCGATCGCGCGATCGCATCCGGCGCCAATGAAATGTCGGGCATAGAGTTCGTGATTTCGGAGCAATCGAAAATGCTCGACCAGGCCCGCGACGATGCCATCGCCGACGCCCGCCGCAAGGCGGAGCTCTACGCGAAGGCTGCGGCGGCCCGGATTGGGAACGTGGTTTCGATCAGCGAGGAAGGGCCCGCCCCGCAGCCGCGGCCGATGCAGGCGATGCGTGCGGGCGCCGTGCCGATTGCGCCTGGAGAACAAACATTGAGGGCG
>Ga0066903_100002795_pt1 | contig 13879 bp, 12 predicted proteins | sample PanSoiMetaGPlot1_FD_67491 | JGI IMG/M metagenome (GOLD analysis project Ga0066903, IMG submission 67491) | Tropical forest soil microbial communities from Panama analyzed to predict greenhouse gas emissions - Panama Soil - Plot 1 (version 2) | ecosystem: Environmental > Terrestrial > Soil >... | reverse complement strand
CGGCGACCCGGCCCTACACGCAGCGGCCCGCCTTGTTCGACCACTCGAGCTGCACCGTGTAGGTGCCGAGCGTCTTCGTCTCCCAGGCGCAGATGTCGCCGATCTCGCCGTTGACGTCGTCGTACCAGCCCTCGCCCGGCACCGGATCGGTGATGGCTTCGCAGAGCTCGTGCGAGCTCGTCGACGTCAGCGCGTCGATCGCCGCGAGCCCGCCGAGGCAGCCGCTGCAACCGGGATACGGCATCACCGCGTAGAACGTCGACCGGCCGATGGCGCTGTGGTAGCCGCAGAAGGACGTGCACGAGGCGGCGCCGCCCATGACCACGCGCACACCAGGCGGCAGATAGAGGAAGTACAGCGTGTTGGCCGACGCCCTCGGCGCCTTCCTCGCCGCGATCTGCTGCTTGAGGAACGTCTGGATCGCGCTGTCGGTGACCGACGCTGCCACCCTGCCGGCGATGTTGACGGTGCCGGTGCGCCGGCCGTGCGCGATCTTCACGCCGCCGGCGTTGTACTCAGCGAGCTGATCGATGAGCGCGCTCGTGAGGACGAAATCGAAGAAGGCGTTGATCTGCGGTACGAGATCGCTCTGCGGCTTGCTCTTCCAGCCGTCGCCCCAGAAGATCGTGAAGACCTGCACGGCGCCGATAAGCGGCCCTTTGCGGTACGTCAGCTTGGGGGACGCCGCAGCCGCAACGGCCGGCGCCGCAGCCGCGACCCGCTCGGCGACGGGAGGGCGGTACATCGGGACGATACGAATCGCGTCGGGCAGCGGCGTGGATCGGGGAACCGTCGTTTTCGCCATGGCGCCTCCTGGCAGGTGAGAGCATCACCTCCATGATGGGCCAGCTTTTCGCGGTGTGCGTCAACGTTCGCAGATGAGCTCGCCGTGGAGCATCCCGAGCCAGCCGTCTTCAGCGGCGGCCCAGGCGCGCCACGCGTCCGCGAGATCCGCGAGCTCGTCCTCCGTCGAACGCCCTTCGCGGATCGCCTGTGCCGCCATCGCCGACTTCGTGATGCGATCCGCCCAGAGTCCTCCCCACCACGCGCGATCATCCGGCGTCGCAAAACACCAGGCGGACGCCGAGGGCGTGAGACGCGTGAAGCCGGCCTGTCGTGCCCACGAGAGCAGATACCGGCCCGCATCGGGTTCGCCGCGATTCGCGCGCGCGACCTCGTGATACAGCGCAAGCCATCTCGTGAGCCTGCTGTCGGCCGGGTGCCATGTCCACGACGCGTAGTCCGCGTCACGGACGGCGACGACGCCACCGGGGCGGACGACGCGGCGCATTTCCTTCAACGCGGCAACCGGATCGGCGAGGTGCTGCAGCACCTGGTGCGCGTGGACGACGTCGAACGAGGCGTCCTGATAATCGAGGCGATACACGTCGCCGGGCGCGAACGTGACGTCCGCGTGATCGCGGCGTGCTTCGGCGATGACGTCCGCAGACGTGTCGATCCCGATCACGACGCCGGGCGCGACGCGCCGCGCGAAATCGGCGGTAATCGTGCCCGGTCCGCAGCCGACGTCGAGCAGACGCACGCCTGCAGCGAGGTGCGGTATCAGATACGCCGCGGAGTTCTCGACGGTTCGCCAGCGATGCGCCCGCAGGACGCTCTCGTGATGACCGTGCGTGTAAATCGTCTCTGCCATGTCGACTCGCGATGGGCGTGTGCACGACAATAGTAAGCCGTGTTGATCCGCGCCGCTACTCGTGACGACCACGACGCCATCTGGAGGATCTTCGAGCCGGTCATTCGCGCCGGCGACACCTACACCCGTCCGCGCGACACGTCGCGCGAGGACGCGCTCGCCTACTGGTTCGCTCGAGGCAGCGAGGTCTTCGTCGCGGAAGACGCCGCGGGCGCCGTCGTCGGCACGTATGCGCTTCGCACCAACCAGACGGGCGGCGGCTCGCACGTCGCCAACTGCGGCTACCTCGTGGCGGCGGCGACCGAGGGGCGCGGCGTCGGCCGTGCGTTGTGCGAAGACTCGCTGCGGCGCGCGAAGGCGAGAGGCTTTCGCGCGATGCAGTTCAATTTCGTCGTCTCGACGAACGAGCGCGCCGTGCACCTGTGGCAATCCTGCGGATTCGAGATCGTGGGCAGACTACCGGGTGCGTTCGCGCATCCGGCGCTCGGCTACGTGGACGCGTTGGTCATGTACCGCGCGCTCTAGCGGTAAACGCTGCACAGGTCGGGCAGCCTACCGGCCGGATTCCTGTCCAAAGGTCTCGCGCAGTGAAGAACCCATCATCGGCGCGGCCAGGCCTCCGGCGGCGACGTGTCCGTTGTGCGCCCACACGACGATCCTGGCGCCGGGATTCTGGTCCGCGATCCACTTGATGTTCGCGGCCATGCTGCGATCGCGAACGGAGGCTGCGGGCATTCTCGGATGCGGCATGGTGTCCTTCCGGGGCGAATCTTACATGTTCCCTCGATCTGGTGGTACGCTCACCGCCATGCGCGGCGGTGTTGCGGTGACGCGGCTCGTGGCGTGGCCCGCGGCTGCTCTTGCGGCGTTCCTCCCATCGCGGTACTGGCCTGGCCTCGAACGCCGCGGCATCGACGTCGCCGGCGGGGTCGCCGTTTCGGCGCTGTTCACCGCGGTGCCCGCCGCCATCCTGTGCGCGCGCGCGTTCTTTGCGTACATGGCTGCCGCCTCGGCGGCGGCGGACCAGGCGGTCGTCCGCATCGCCGCCACGCAGATCACGTCGTCGAGCGGCCCCGAAATCACGCCGACGGTCGCGCAAGTGGTCACGCTCGTGTCGGCGTTCACCTTTCTCGTCACGCCGGTCGGCGCGCTCACGACGTACCTGACGGTGTCGGGATCGCTGCGGCTGGTCGGTTCGTGCCTGGAACAGCCGTTCGGCGATCCGCTGCTGGCGTTTCTCGACGCCGCCTGCCGCCGGTGTCTGCAGGCGCTCGCGCGCGCCAGTGAACGCGTTCGGCAGCGAGGCCGTTTCGGCCCCGTGGTCCCCGACCGTGTCGTCGACGCTGCGTCGCTTGGGGTGACCGATGCCGAGGTCGTGATCGTGGCATCGCGTCCCAAAGGCGGCTGGACGCCCGGCCTGATGCTCGTCTCGTCGGACGGCTGCTATCTGCTCGGCACGCCGCTGCGCCGCCGCATCGATCGGCGAGAGCGCATCCTGTATCCGCTGGTGAAAAAGCGCGACGCCGCGATCGTCCGCAAGAGCGTACGGTACGACCTGGAGTCTCCGCGCGCCCGAGAGGGTCTCTAAGAACTGCGCGCTCCGCCATACGGACGGCGGCGGCTCCGTTTCGAGTGGGCGCCTGAACGACGCAGGCGATACCAGGGAAACTGCATCGGTGCCGGAGCCCTACTTCGGCGGTGCCGGCACTCGGATGCCTTCGATCCCGATCTTGTCGAACCGGATCGTGCGTTCCATCCAGGGCACGCGCTGTGGATCCGGCTTGATGGTCAGCGGAAGCGCTTTGGCTGTCGGCTGCAGACGAACGGCCGCTCCGTTCTGCGACACTGAGCCGGTGAGCAGATCGATCTCCAGCGTCTGCGTCCCGCCGTCGCCCTGGACTTGCGCTGCGAATTTCTGCTGCACGCGCTCGAGCTTGACGATCGTCAAGCCGTACGCGCTGAGCTTCTGACGCACGACCTGCTCGGACATGACGCCGACGCGCGGCCGCGAGATATCGCCGTGCTCGTGCTGGGGCTGGGCGACAAGCAGGCCCAGCGCAAACGCCGCGCCAACAAAAACGTCGTTCATGGTTCGTCGCTCCAGTTCACTGATAGGCCAGCCGCGCGCTGGCTTGAGCGTTGTCGTTCGCCGCCTGCGTGCGGGTCGCACCCGCCACGCATACATGATCGCCCGGAAACGCGTCGCGCCACACGAATCCTGCCCGGCACGTGTCCGGTCCGAACGCCCCGCCGCCAGGATTCCGGCGGGCGGCGGCCTGCGTGTTGTCCGCGGCCGTCTGCGCGCGCACGGCCCCCGTCACGCACACCCAGTCGCGAGCGTCCGCCTCGCGCCAGACGAACCCCGGCTTGCATGTGTTCGGCCCGAACACCAGCCGCGCCGGATTGCGCCGCCCCGCCGCCGCGCCGTTGTCCGCCGCCGCACGAGTACGGCTCGCGGCCGGCACGCAGACGTGGTCGGTCGCGAACGCCTGGCGCCAGACGAAGCCCGAACGGCACGTGTCCGGACCGAACGCGCCGCCTCCGGGATTCCGCCGGCTCGCGGCCTGCGCGTTCTCATTCGCGGTGTCGCTTCGAACGGCCCCGGTGACGCAGACATGGTCGGCGGGTGACGCTTCGCGCCAGACGAACCCCTGGATGCATCGGTCGACGATGTTCGACGTAATCGTGACGGAAGCCTGATTCGCTGCCGCGGTGAGGCTGTTGATCCCGATGGTGACGCCGTTCGCGTTCACCGACTGGACGGGATTCCTGTCCCCGGTCCGCTCGCGCAAGAGGAACGAGTAGTACGTGCCGTCGTCCCGCTTCTTCACTTCGTGGATCAACACGATGTCAGCCGGAATCCCCGCGTCCCACGTCGTCCGCCTGCGCAGCTCGACGACGTAGTACCGATTCAAATCGCTCGGATCGAACGGCACGCGCACCAGCATGTATCCCCCGGCTTCCGGGTGGTCCAGCGCGGCGATGGTCAGTGTACGATTCGACGCGCCGTCGGCGCCGAACGTCAGGATCCGCTGACGCGGCAGCCATCCCATGCGATCGCGGTGGAATCCGTTGAGCCCGACCGGGCCGTCGCCGAAGCGCATCGTGGCCACGCGGAACGCGTTGCCCCAGCTCATGACGTCCCACGGATCGTCGTACTCGCCGATCGCCGCCCAGTCGGCGTTCCGGTACGTGGGATCGTCGGAGAACGAATGGTTGAGGGTGATGCCATGGCCCACCTCGTGTGCCATCCCGCCGACGTCGACGTCATGCGGCAGAAACGCGCCGCCGTTCCACCCGAACATGTCGATCGACGGGAACGTGATCACCGCGACGCGGTTGCCGGCCGGCACCTGATACGCGTTGGCGGGAGCGCTGCGCGCGGCGTTGACGCACGCATCGACGCGCCCCCATCGGTCCAGCGCATTACCCTGCGCGACCGTGATGTTCATGTTGTACCAGCCGCGCACGTCGGAGCCGTTCAGGTTGATCCCGCCGTACGACGTGTCGTCCCAGTAGTCGGCCAGCCCGCCGGTCCTCGCGTTCACGAACATGTCGCGATAGAAGTCCGCGTCGTGGGGTACGGCACCGCCGTCAGTGAAGCGACAGAGCAGAATGCTCCACTTGACCGACCCACGGAAAGGACGCCCCTGCGCCTGGGGGGAAACCGGCGCCAGCAACAAAGCCACCAGGAGCGTCAGCGACATCCGCCACAGCCTCTTCATCGACAGCCTCCATCCGAGGAACGGGAAACTCGGACCTCTCGCGGTGGCCATGAACCGCGCACGGCCCGTCTTCCCTTGGTGGCGGGACCCGGCGAATCGTTTCATCGCCGCACTTGATCATTCAGCCGACTCGCACTAACGTGCGGCGCATGCCTCATCTCGTACGCTGCCTGACATGGCCACTCGCGCTGCTGGTCCTCGTGCTCGCCGGCGCCGTCCCTCTGCGGATGCACGCCGCCGCTCCGGCGGCCGCTGCGCCCGCCAACGATCTCTATGCCGGCCTGACATGGCGCAACATCGGCCCGTTCCACGGCGGCCGCATCTCCGCCGTGACCGGCGTGATCGGCGAGCCCGGCACGTTTTACGTCGGCACGCCGATGGGTGGGGTGTGGAAGACGACGAGCGCGGGAGTGACGTGGGTTCCGATCGCCGACCAGCTGACCGACATCGACAGCATCGGCGCGGTCGTGGTCGCGCCGTCCGATCCCAACATCATTTATGTCGGCAGCGGTGATCCGATTGCCGGCGGGGACGGGAACGGCATGTACAAATCCACCGACGGCGGCAAGACGTGGACGCACATGGGGCTCGAGGCCGCTCACCGGATCAGCAAGATGGTCGTCGACCCCGCCAATCCGAACCTCGTCGTCGCCGGCGCGGTTGGCGACGGGAACAACGGCGAAGCGGGAGGCATCTATCGCACGACCGACGGCGGCCGCACGTGGCAGAAAGTGCTGACGCCGGCGGGCATGACGGCCGTCCGCGACCTGGGCTACGACTTCAGCGCCCCGAATCTGATGTTCGCTACCACCATCGGCACGGGCGGCGGCTTCGGTGGCGGTGGCGGCGGAGGCGCGGGCCGCGCGGGGAACGCGCCGCCGCCAGCCCCCGCGAAGTTGTTCAAGTCGAGCGACGAAGGCCAGACGTGGACCGAAGTGACGACGCTGCCGCGATACAACGGTCGAATCAGCGTCGCGGTCGCGATGCACACGAACGGTCAGCGCCTCTACGTCGTCGGATCGCCGATCGACAACGGCTCGGGCCTGTATCGGTCCGACGATGGCGGCGCGACGTGGAAGCACATGGCGGGGAACGACACGCGCGTCGCGAACGGTCAGGGCAACTATCAGTCGGGAGTGTTCGTCGACCCGAAGAATCCGGACGTGGTGTACGTGACGAGCATCGCGCTGATGCGATCGACCGATGGCGGCGCCACCTTCGAGTCGTTCAAGGGCGCGCCCGGAGGCGAGGACTACCACATGATGTGGATCGATCCGACCAACGGCCGGCGCATGCTGCTGGGCGTCGATCAGGGACCGACCGTCTCGCTCGACGGCGGGCAGACGTGGAGTCTCTGGTATCCGATCTCGATTGCGCAGGTCTACCACGTCTCGACCGACAGCCACTATCCGTACTGGGTGATGGGCGCGCAGCAGGACACCGGCGCAGTGATGACGCGCAGCCGAGGTGACTTCGGGCAGATCAACTGGACCGACTGGTCGCCGCTGCCGTCATCCGAGTTCGGCACGCTGACGGCCGATCCGCTGCATCCCGACATCATCTACGGCGTCGGCTACGGACCTGGCGGCGGCGGCAGCGGCATGGTCAAGGTCAACATGGCGACCGGGCAGTGGCAGAACGTCGCGCCCAACTTCGGCGCCGGCGCACAAAAGTACCGTCAGGCGCGCGATTTCTGGAAGAAGTTCGATCCGTTCGATCAGACGGCTATGTACGTCGGCTATCAGTGCCTGCTCGTCACGCACGATGGCGCGAGGACGTGGAAGGCCGTGAGCCCCGACCTCACGACGGCCAAAGCCGACGCGCCGCTCGCCTGCGGCGCGCCGCCTCCACCGCCAACGGCCCCTTCGGCCGGAGTTCCCGCCGCGCCCGCAGGCGGGGGACGTGGCGGCGGTCCCGCCATCGTCGACTTCGTGCTGTCCACGGCGAAGCGCGGCGCGATCTGGACCGCCAGCACCAACGGCCAGATCAACACGTCCGTCGACGCCGGCCTGCATTGGACGAACGTCAGCAACATGACGGATGCGGCCAACGTGAACGTCAACACCATCGACGGCGCGCATCACGACGTCAACACGGTGTATGTCTCCGGGCGTATCGGCGGCGGCCGTGGCGCGCCTGAGGGTGTCGACGCCAACGTGCCGCTGATCTGGCGCACGCACGACGGCGGCAAGACGTGGACGAAGATCGTCAACGGACTGCCGAAGGACGAGCGCACCGGCAGCTGGGTCAACGTCGTCCGCGAAGACCCGAAGCAGAAAGGGCTGCTCTACGCCGGGACGGAGACAACGGTGTATGTGTCGTTCGACGACGGCGATCACTGGCAGTCGCTGCGGCAGAACCTGCCGAGCACGTCGATTCGGGATCTGGTGTTCCACACCGACGACCACATGAACGACGTGGTGATCGGGACCTACGGCCGCGGCTTCTGGGTGCTCGACGACGTGAGTCCGCTTCGAGAGATTGCGGCGAAGGAGGCCGAGATTGCGTCGGCCCCGGCGTACTTCTTCAAGCCGGGGGACGCCATCCGTGCGCGTCTCAATGCCAATTGGGATCAGCCGATGACGGTCCAGATGCCGCACGCGCCGAACGCGCCGTACGGCGCCATCCTTTATTACCACTTGAGCAAGGCCCCAGGCAGCGAGATCAGCCTGCAGGTGCTGGACGCCGCTGGCGGGTTGGTGCGAACGATTACCAGCACGCCGCCGCCGGCGATCACGGGCGCGATCTATCCGGACTACTGGCTGAAGACGCCGGCGTCACGGTCGCTTCCAACGGCGGTCGGCACCAATCGAGTGAACTGGGATCTGCAGTACGACGATCCGCCGGCATTCCAGCACGACCTCGAGGATCAGATGAACATGGTCGACGGCCTGACGTCCGCCGGTCCGCATGGTCCGCAGGTGCCGCCGGGGACCTACACCTTGAAGCTGACCGTCGACGGGACGACCTACACGCAGACCGTCACGGTCCACAACGATCCGCGCGTCGGCGAGAGCGCCGCCACACTCGCCGCGCTGAAGTCGCAGGCCAAGCTGACGCAGCTCGCGTATCAGGGGATGAAGGACACCTTCGCCGCCAACGAGGCGGTGGCCGCTGTCCGCTCGCAGCTCGCGCCGCTGATACAGCAGCCTGGTGACGCCGGTGCGAAGGCGAAGGAGCTGGACACGAAACTGGCGGCCTTCGGCGGCGTGGTCGAGGGACGCGGCGGCCGTGGAGGCGGCGGGTTCGGCGGCGGCCGCGGTGGCGGTCAGGCTCCCGGCGCGATGCAGTCGTTCATCCAGTTGAACAACAGCTTCAACGCGTTCGTCAGCATGACGCAGGTCGGCCTCGACATGGCGCCGACGCCGGCGCAGATCGACACGTGGGAAGCGGACTGCAAGAACTACAACACCACACTCGCCGCATGGAAGAAGGGGGAAGCCGAGGATCTCGCGTCGTTCGGCGGCCTGAAGGTTCCGCCGACCACACTGTCGCCGGCGTCCTGCGGGTTCGCATCACCGTCAGCCCCGGCGAGCCGCTAGAGCGCTTCTCGGTCCTGTCGTTTCCGCCTTCAGGCGGAACGGCAGGCGCGCCGCGAAAATCCGCCTCAATTTGAAACGGAGTGGGCGCATGGCTCACTACTCTCCAGGCGCCCGCGTCATCACGACGCTCTCCCGCGCCAGGAGTCGTGTATGAACAGGACAACGCTCGCCGTCTCCGCGCTTCTGCTTGCCGCGATCGCCCCGGAACGCCTTCCTGCCGCCGCCGCGAGCGTGAAAGTCATCGGGGCCAAGCTCGAGGCCGATCCCAAGGTGTACGAGGGGGCCTGTCCGACGACGATCAAGTTCCACGGTTCCATCGAGACCGACGGCCCAAGCCCCGTTACGTACACGTTCCAGAGGAGCGACCCGTCGGTGGACACGATGGTGAAGTCGCTGACATTCGCCGCGGCGCCCTTTCATTTGAATATCCCGGACGGCACCTGGACGCTGGGGGCGCCTGGCATGATCTACGCCGGCTGGATGGCCATAAAGATCGACTCGCCCAACGCCGGTTTCTTATCGAACAAAGCGGAGTTTCGCATCAAGTGCACGGGTGGACATCCGAGCGACAAGAAACCTGATCTCGTCGTGACGGCCTTCAGCTTCAAGGGCCCGATTCAGGGTCGTGGAACATGCCAGCCGCACACGGCGGTCTATAACTTCTCAGTGACGGTGAAGAACCAGGGCACGGCTCCGTCGCCGTCATCGGCTTCCCTCGGCAACAAGGCGCTGGTGCAGGCAATGGCCCAGGACAAGGCGGGTTGGGGCAACGGAGTCTCTCTCAACGCGCTGGCGCCCGGCGCGAGTCAGACCGTCGCGATTCCTGTTTACTACTTGATGGACGAGCCGACGTTCATGACCTGCAAGGCTCCCCATCCCTTTATGGCTATCGCCGATCCGCTTGGACTCGTCGACGAGCTGAACGAGGCCAACAACAAGAAGGGCCCCCTCAACATGGGCGCGCCCGCCAATTGCCCGAAGTGCAAATGAAGTGACACACCCACGACTACGGCGTGCACCCGATCGCGGCGCGAAGTTCTGCCTTCGTCCCCGCGAACATCGCGGCGCGCCACGTCGTGCGCGAGGCAAGACGAGTGGTCGGCGGCAACGGCGCCCAGACGAACTCCGTCAGGTCGGTATCGAGCGCCATCGGCGCTCGTCCGCGCCCGCCGACGCGATACGCGAGAGAGGGAGCCTTGCGCGACGACTCCCGGAAGCCGGTGCTCGTGCACGCGTGTCCGTTCGTGTCGAAACGGATCAACGTCCGGCCGTCGACTTCCTGGAGCGGCGGGCACCCGGGCGTGTCGTAGTCGATCGCCAGAAAGCCGTGATAGCCCTCTGGAATCTCGTAGGTGAAGAGGGTATAGCCGTAGTCGGGCATCAGCTTGAGAGGCGGTCCGAAGAGTTCCGTGACCGAGGGGATCCGCAGATCCTTCGCAGGGATCGTGCGAGGCGGCGTGTCGTCGACCAGCTTCGGAAGCGCGGCAGCAACCGCATCACGCACCTTCTGTGACGGGCTCGCCTGCAGCGGGCGCACGAACGGTTTCGCCGCCGTCGATCCGATCTCGCCGAGCGCGGCCACGATCGCGGCGACGATCTTCTCGTCGAGATCCGGCTTGCTGATGATGGCGCCCAGCGGGGCCACTGCGCCGGAGTCCTTCATCTGCCCGAGGGCGGCCGCCGCCTCGATGTGATCGGTGAGTTGCGCGAGCGTCTGGCCCGGCGCGACCGATTGCAGGTAGGTGACGAGAGGGCCGACGAATCGCGGATCTTTCGACGTGCGAATCGCCGGCCACGCAACACGGCGCGCGTCCGACGGATCCTGCAACATGGCGATCAAGCCCGGCACCGCATCAGGGTGCTGAAGGCGCGCGAGCTTCTGGGTGGCAGATATCCGCAGTTCCCTGCCCTCGTACGACGGCTCCCGCAATTCGTTCGACAGCGCCGCGATCAGCCTGCGTGTGATCGTCTCGTCGGTGACGATGCCTCGTCGGATCAGATTGGCCAGCGCGGCCTGTGCTGAAGATCTGATGCGAAAGTTCGGGTCTTCCGAGAGCTCGGCGAGGCGTGGCGCGCTGCGGGCGTCGTTGACGTTGAAGCCCAGCACGCCGGCCGCTCGTGAGACAACCTCCGCAGACGGGTCATCGAGGGCGGCAATCAGCGAAGGCGTGTGCGGCTCGAGCGGCGTGACCAGGCCAAGGGCCGCGGCCGCCTGTTCGCGGATGAAGGGAAACGGATCGCTCTTCATGATCTCGGCCAGCCTGGCGATCGCCGCGGCGTTCGGGCGCCCGTTGATGGACGTCGTTCGCTGCACCGCGTCTCGACGCACCTCCGCGCAGGAATCGGCCAGCTGCGTCATGATGTCGGGCTGCGACTGCACGGCGGGCGCAGCGGCCGACGCCGCGACGAACACGACGAGCACAACGACTGCTCTCTGCCAGAACTGCATGGTCCGGAGCTTATGCGGTTTCACGTCCTCCGTCCCCCAGGCAAGCCAATCAGAGGGTACTCCTGTTTCCGTGCGTCCTCCGGTGAATCGCAATCGGTGGGCGACGTCCGTCTATGCAATGTGCGTAAACACTTGCGGACTCGCCGCAGCATGGAGCAGTCATGAAATCCCTTTCAGTTCTCGCAGTCGCAGTCCCCTTCGCTCTGACGATGTGCACGACGGTCACGAGTGCGCGGGCCCAGAATCCGCCCGAGAACCCCCAGCGTGTACAGCAAGCCCTGGGCACAGACAACACCGTCACGCTGTGGACCACAACGGGCAACAAGGTTCCGGTTTGCTGGACGACCGCGGGATTCACCCGGGAGAAGCAGATCGTCAGGCAGGCGCTCGCCGACACGTGGGAGTATTACGCGGACGTCGATTTCACAGGCTGGGGCAATTGTCCGTCGAGCGGTGAAGAGCAGCTGGTCCGGGTCCAGATCCTGCCGCAGCAACTCGGCAAGAACAGTGGAGGCGATGGCGCCGCGCAACTCGGAACCCGCGCGCTGTCCAAGGCCGGAGACACGCCGAACGTCACGCTGTTCTTCTATACCGACGGCACAGCCGACAAACAACGCGTCGAGTATGTCGGCGTGCATGAATTCGGACACGTGCTGGGCTTCATGCACGAACAGGATCTGCCCGGCAATCCTCCGGAAGGTCCTGCGCATTGCAAGACGGCTGGTGTCGACCCCAATGCCAATCCTGTCACCGCATTCGACCGCGATTCGGTCATGAACTATTGCAATGCCGACGGCAACAATCAGGGGCGTCTAACTGACATCGACATCCTGGGCGTCCGTTCAATCTACGGCGTTCGGGCGCACTTTTCACAGTCTGCGGTCATCCTCCTCGGCAATGGGCAGGTGTGGCGATACAACGGACGGCCGTGCACCGACACCGCGTGTCCAGGCTGGGTGCTGATCGACAACGACGCGCGGATTCAGACCATCGCGGCGAGCGGTGATCGGCTGTTCGCACGACAGGGCACCGGCGAGCTCTGGGTCTGGGACGGCCACACGGCGTGCACCGCAACGGCGTGCGCGGGATGGTCGCTCATCGACGCCAATACCCGATCGCGCCAGATGGCCGCCTCAGGGAATACGCTCGTCCAGCTGCAGGTCGACGGCAGGATCTGGAAATGGGATGGCCGTACGATCTGCAGCCGGACTGCCTGCCCCGGCTGGACGCTGATCGACATCGATGCGCGCATCACGGACATTGCCGCCAGCGAGGAACGGCTCTTCGCGCGTCAGGCGACAGGTCAGATCTGGACCTGGGACGGTCACACGCCGTGTACGGCCACCGCGTGCCCCGGCTGGTCACAGATCGACACGAATACACGGTCGGTTCAGATCGCTGCTGGAGGCGACCGGCTGTATCAGCTGCAAGTCGATGGAAAGATCTGGCAGTGGGATGGCCACACTGCCTGTAGTCCGACGGCCTGCCCGGGCTGGGCGCTGGTCGACAACGACGCGCGTATCAAGACCATCGCCGCCACCAAGACCAGGCTGTTCGCTCGCGAGGGAACGGGGCAGCTCTGGCTGTGGGACGGCCATTCGGTCTGCACCCCGACTGCGTGCCCCGGCTGGTCACAGATCGACAGCAATCCGCGTTCGAACCAGATCACGGCCGGCGGCGACACGCTGTTCCAGCTGCATGTCGGCGGCAACATGTGGCGGTCGGACGGTCCGACGCCTTGCACCGCCAACAGCTGTCCGGGCTGGACATTGATCGACAAGGACGCACGGATCATCGCCATTCAAGCGTTCACCAAGGTGCCACAACCGAGTCGTTTGTCCTCCGGCATTCTGTTCTGAACGACGCAACTCGCTGCTCAACAAGGCGGCTCGGACCCGCCCGCGAGGAGCGAAGCGACTCGCGGCGCTTCCTCGATTCCTGGCGGACGTGAATTTAGTTGGACGCTGCGGTTTCAAGGGAAAGCCGCGATCCAGTTCCGCTCATCCGGTCGATGCTCCGAGGATACCGTCGATTGCCCCGGTCAGAATATGAGCGTAGGGAATGAAGCCGGCTTTCTGAAGCGCTTTGCGCGAGGGACGGTTCTCCCGGTTGCACCGCGCCGCCGGGATGGCCCCGACGTCATACGCCTGCCGCTTCAACTCCTGTACGAGATACGGACCAAGCCCACGGCCGCGGAAGGGTTCCTCGATGTCCATGTAGAACTCGAGAATGGTGGGCTTACCTGTCCATGGTCCGGCGATGGCCACCGTTCCGAAACCCACCAGGGCATCCTCGAGACCCAGCGCATACGTCATCGCCCATCCCGGACGGGTATGAATCGAGTCCTTGACGATCTGGCAGTTCATTTCCTGCCGGTAGCGCGTGCGCAATGACAGGACCACCGGCGCGACCGTCAGCGCAACGTGTACGTGCATACCGGTACTCCTCGACGTGTTCGCGACCGGTACTGAGCATCCGGCCGGACTCGTTGGTTTGAACGACCAGTCAG
>Ga0066903_100002794_pt1 | contig 13880 bp, 11 predicted proteins | sample PanSoiMetaGPlot1_FD_67491 | JGI IMG/M metagenome (GOLD analysis project Ga0066903, IMG submission 67491) | Tropical forest soil microbial communities from Panama analyzed to predict greenhouse gas emissions - Panama Soil - Plot 1 (version 2) | ecosystem: Environmental > Terrestrial > Soil >... | reverse complement strand
GCTGCTCGCCTCCCAGGTCGCGGTCGAGGTGGCCGACGAGGCGATCCAGATCCTCGGCGGCCACGGCTACATGGCCGAGTTCCCGGTCGAGCGCGCCTGGCGCGACGCCCGCCTGTCCCGGATCGGCGCCGGGACGGACGAGATCATGAAGGAGATCATCGCCAAGTCCTACGGGCTCTGAGCGAACGCGGCGGTCACCTTCTCCCACGTGCGCTCCAGGTGCTCGCTGATCACCTTGACCTCGCCCAGCACCGGCATGAAGTTCGTGTCCCCGTTCCAGCGCGGGACGACGTGCACGTGCACGTGGTCCGGGATCCCGGCGCCGGCCACCCGCCCGAGGTTGGCGCCCACGTTGTAGCCGTGGGGCGTCATCGCCGCGTCCAGGGCCGCCAGCGACCGGCGGACGAGGCGCATGACCGCGAGGGTCTGCGCGTCGTCCAGGTCGACCAGCGACCCCACGTGGGCGCGGGGCGCCACCATCAGGTGGCCGCTGCTGTACGGGAACCGGTTGAGCATGACCAGGGCGTCGTCCGCCCGATGCACGAGCAGGTTCTCCCGGTCCTGGTCGGCGGGCGCCTCCCGCACGCGGCAGAACAGGCAGCCGGTCTGCTCGGGCCCGGAGATGTACTCCATGCGCCAGGGCGCGTGCAGGTTGCGCATCCGGCGGACGCTACCGGGCCTTGTAGCCGGTCGGCCGGATCGTGATGACCACGCGCACGTCGCGGTCGGGGACCTCCGTCTTCAAGCCCCGGTAGCGCTGCTGGAGCTCCTGGAAGAAGGCGCCGGTCGGGTCCGGCTCGATCGAATCGACCACCCCCCTGACCTGCAGGTACCGGTACTCCTCGCCGGGCTCCGCGATCGACAGCGCCACCCGGGGCTCGCGCTGCAGGTACCGGTAGTTGTGGCGCTGCGTCGTGTGGGTCAACTTGATCACGCCGCGTTCGCCGTCCCAGATGAACCACATCGGGTTGACCAGCGGGGCGCCGTCGTCCGTCACGGTCCCGAGATGGGCGAAGAGCGGGCGCTCGAGCATGTCGACGTGCGTCGAAGGCGGGTTCATGCGGCAAAGCAAACCAGAACCGGCGACCCGGCCGGCCGCGCGGACCCTGCCGTGGCGAGGGGTACGCTTGACCCGGCACCAGGCCAGGGCCGGTGGGGCGTGGCCAAGTGGTAAGGCAACGGACTTTGGATCCGTGACCGAAGGTTCGAATCCTTCCGCCCCAGCCATGCACGGCGTGTCAGCGGATCGGGAGTCGGTCGGACCCCGCCACAGCCGCGGGTTCGAGGGCGCGGCCCGGCGGCTACGATCCGCTGATCCGGCATCCAGAGGCGTCGCCCGACCTCTCCGGCCCGTTCGGCCAGATGGCGTACGGCCGGCCGTTCCGGCGGTACCAGCTCCTGGCGCTCGACGCGTTCGAGCGCGCCCGCGACAGCGGGCGCGGGCGCGTCTACCTGGTCATGCCGCCCGGCTCGGGCAAGACGGCGCTCGGGCTGGAGATCGCGCGTCGCCTGGGCCGGCGGACGCTGATTCTCAGCCCCAACACCGCCATCCAGCACCAGTGGCTCCGGGAGTGGCGAGACTTCCAGCCCGGCCTCGTGAGCGCGGGCCCGGACGCCGCGCTGACCGACCCCATCGGGTCCCTGACGTACCAGGCCCTCTGCAACCTGGACTCCCAGGCCGCCCATGGCGAGGAGCCGGACGGCGATGACGGAGCGCACAGCCGTCGCCGGGAGCGGCAGCTGATCGCCCGCGGCGGCGACCATCAGCGGCTGCTCGGCCTCCTGCACGCGAACGGCCGGCGCCTCATCGAGCGCGTGGCCGCCACCGGCCCGTGGACCATCGTGCTCGACGAGTGCCACCACCTGCTCCAGATGTGGGGCTGGCTGGTGCGGGCGCTGCTCGACGAGGTCGGCGAGGACGCCGCCGTCATCGGGCTGACGGCCACGCCGCCCGGCAGCATCGACGAGCACGAGGCGGCGCTCTACCGCGAGCTGTTCGGCCGCGCGGACCTGGAGGTGCCGACGCCCGCCGTCGTCAGGGAGGGCAACCTGGCGCCCTACCGGGACCTGGTCTACCTGACGACCCCGCTCCAGGGCGAGTCGCGCTACATCGCGGACGAGCAGCTCCGCTTCCAGGAGCTGATCGCGGCGCTGCACGACCCCGACATGGGCAGCGTCTCGTTCCTGGAGTGGCTGCGGCTGCGCGTGTTCGAGCGCGCCTCGGAGCGCGGCGCCACGGTGTCCTGGGCGCGCTTCGAACGGGACGAGCCCGAGCTGGCCACAGCCGCCCTCCGCTACTGCTTCGCCAACGGGCTGCCGCCGCCGGCGGGCGCCCGTCTGCGCGAACCCCACCGCCGGCCGCCGGCCGCCGGTGACTGGGTGGCGCTGATCGACGACTACTGCACCGGCCACCTCCGCCACGCGCGCGAGCCGGCCGACCTGGACGCGTGGGAGCGCGTCCGGGCCGCCCTGCCGGGCGTTGGCTACCGCCTGACCCGGCAGGGCATCCGAGCCGCGGCCACGACCGTCGACCGCGTGCTGATGCTGTCCGCTGGCAAGGCGGCCGCCGCCCTGGACATCCTCGCCGCCGAGCACCGCGCCCTCGGACCGGACCTGCGCGCCCTCCTGCTGTGCGACTTCGAGCGGGCGGCGGCGATGGCCGAGCCGCTGGCGCAAGGCGTGCTCGATCCGCAGGCCGGGAGCGCCGCGCTGCTGCTGCAGCTGGTCGCCGGCGATCCCACGGGCGCGGAACTCGACCCCGTCCTGCTGACGGGCCGGACCGTCGCGTGCGGCAGGGCCACCGCGGCGCGCCTGGTCGCCTGGCTGGCGGCCGAGGCGCCGGGGCTCGGTGTCGCCACGCGGGGCGGCGACGGGGACGTGGTGGTCCTCGGCGCCGAGCGCGGCTGGGAGCCGGGGCGGTACGTGCCCCTGCTGACGCGGTACTTCGAGGCCGGCCACACCCGCTGCCTGATCGGCACCAGGGGCCTGCTGGGCGAGGGCTGGGACGCGTGCACCGTCAACGCGCTGATCGACCTGACCGCGGTGACGACCCGCACCACGGTCCACCAGGTCCGGGGCCGGTCGCTCCGGCTGGATCCCGCCCGGCCGCGCAAGGTGGCGCACAACTGGGACGTCGTCTGCGTGGCGCCGGATCACGTCAAGGGCGCCGCCGACTACGACCGCTTCGTCCGGAAGCACCGCGGCTACTACGGGCTGACAGAGACGGGCGAGATCGAGTCCGGGGTGTCCCACGTGTCGCCCGCGCTCTCCCCGCATGTGCCCCCGCCGAGCGACACGTTCGCCGCGCTGAACCGGCGCATGCTCGACCGCGCCGACGCCAGGGAGGAGACCTACGTGCGGTGGCGCGTCGGCGCGCCGTACCGGAACGCGCTCACCGAGACGGTCCGGGTCCGGCTGGCCAGGACGGTCGGACCGGCCCAGCGCCGCGCCCTGCGGCCGCCGCCCGGCGTGACGGAGCCGGTGGGATGGGGCCACCTTGTCGCCGGTGCCGCGGCGGGGACGGCGCTCCTGGGCGCCGGGGCGGCGGCGGGCCTCGCGGTCGAGGGCGCGGCGGCCGCCGCGGCCGCGCTCGCGACCGGCGCGTGGTGGGCCGGGCGCGCGGCCAGGGAGCGCATGGCGGCCAATGGCGAGACGGCCTTCCTCGATGACCTCGGTGCCGCCGTGGTCGAGGCGCTGGCCGCCGCCGGGCTCGTGCGCGAGGACGCCTCCGTCCGCGTCGTCGCCCAGCCCGACGGCACGTACCGTTGCCTCCTGGACGGCGGCGGGCTGGAGGAGTCGCGGCTGTTCGCGGAGGCCCTCGACGAGGTGCTCGCGCCGCTGGACGAGCCGCGCTACCTGGTGCCGCGGTTCGTCGACGACCCGCCCCGGACCGCGGGCGGCGCGCTCTGGCTGCTCCTTCGCCGCCGGGCCGGGCTGCCGGGGCGCCGGGTCGTCTACCACGCGGTCCCCACGGTGCTGGCCGTCAACCGGCAGCGCGCGGCTGCCTTCGGCGCGGCGTGGAATCGCCACGTCAGCGCCGGCGAGCCGCTGTTCGAGCGCGACCCCCGGGCCCAGGGCGTCCTGGCGGCGCAGCGCGGGGAGGATCCCCTGGCCGTCACGACCCAGATGCGGACGCTCTGGAGCTGAGGCGGCGACGCCCCGGCGACCACCGGGGACCCTATGCTCGTTGTCGGGACATGGGAACGAGATCGATGACCCTCGGTGAGGAGCTCCTCGTGCTGTGCCTGGACGAGACGAGGGGCACGGTGCTCCGCCAGGCGTCCCAGGCCCTCAGCTACGCGCTGGCGGGCGCCGCGGTCATGGATCTCACCCTGATGGGCCGTCTGCGCCTGGAGGACAGGGACGTCGCGGTCGTCGACGCCACGCCGACGGGCGACGACGTCCTGGACGACGCCCTCCGCGCGATCGCCGCATCCCGGCGGCCGCGGAGCGCCAAGCACTGGGTGAACGCGCTCCAGCGGGCGGTCCCGGGGCATCGCCGCCGGCTGGCCGAGCGGCTCGTCCGCCGCGGCGCCCTCCGCGCCGAGGAGCACGTGACGCTCGGCGTCTTCCGCTCCACCCGCCATCCTCTGAACGACCGCGGTCTGCGCGCGGCGCTCGACGAGCGCATGCGGAGCGCGGTCCTGGACGGGGCGGCCCTGGTCGACGCGGAGACGGCGGCGCTGATCGGCCTCGCGCAGGCGTCCGGCGTGCTGGACCTCCACCTCAGCCGCGAGGAGCGCCGCGCGGTCAGGGGCCGCGTGCGGGAGATCGTCGCCGGCAGCGCGGTGGGCGGGGCCGTCGCGGACACCGTGCAGGCGGTCAACGCGGCGGTGATGGCCGGCATCACCGCGGCCGTCACCGCCAGCACTTCGGGCTAGGAGCGCGGGCAGACGCTCGGGGGCGACCCCAGGGGCCCCCCGAGCGTCTGCCCTGTCGGATCAGAACAGGAAGCCGAGGTCGAAGACGAACCGCTCGCCCCGCGGCGTGCCGACGCCCGTCACGTCGTCGTAGCCGCGGCGCGTGTGCAGCGTGCCGGTCTGGTTCATCGTCCGGACCGACGTGATCGTGCCGTCCGCCGCGTCGACCCCGTTGAGGAAGTCGACCCGCACGTCGGCCACGGTCCCGGCCGGGTCGACGACGTCGCGCAGCGCGGACGAGTGGCGCCGCGCCAGGCCGTAGATGGCCGGGTTGGCGAAGCCGTGATGGAAGCCGCGGGCCTGGTCCGCGATCGCCATGATGCCCGCCATCAGCGGCGAGGACAGGCTGGTGCCGCCGATCCGGTACTCGTCGTACCTGACGCCCTCGGGGAACGTCTGTGTGATGCCGATCAGCATGCCCGTGTTGGGGTCGCCGACCGTCGAGATGTCGGGCACCGCCCGGCCGGGCGCGCCGCCGAAGAAGCGCGAGATCGCGCTGGGCACCACGCCGAGCTGGTACACCGGCTCGCCGAACTGCTGGCTGGTGCCGCCGCCGGAGCCGTACAGGAAAACGCCGGGCGGCGCGGGCGTGTAGGCGCCGTCCACGAGCCGGACCCGGGTCGTGCCCCAGCCCGTCTCGAACAGGTTCTCGTCGCCCCTGCCCACCGCCAGGCTGGTGCCGCCGACCGCCGTGACCAGCGGGTGGCTGGCCGGGAAGTCGGTCTCGCGTGAGCCGATCGTCTCGATCTCGTCGCCGTTGTCGCCGGAGCTGAAGTAGACGCCGATGCCCTCGACCGCCGCCTGCAGGAAGACGAGCGTGTAGGCGCGCTTGACGTCCGGCGTCACGTCCTCGCCGTTGTCGCCCCACGAGTTCGTGATCATGTCCGCCTGGCGGCCGTCCACGATCGTGTTCAGCGCCTGCAGCAGCGCGTCGTCGGTGCACGAGCTGGCGCCCACGTAGAGCACGTTGGCGCCGGGAGCCATGCCGTGCACGGCCTCGACGTCCAGGTTCTCCTCGCCGTACCAACCGGCCGCGTCGCACTGGTCCGGCTGCTCCAGGACCGGGTCGGCCGGAAAGACGATCTGCTGGAGCTGGCCGGCGCGGAACTGCGGCTCGCCGCGGTTTCGGCTGTACTGGTCCGCGTCCTGCGCCATCAGCGGCGAGCCGAAGGCGTCGGTGATCGCCACGGTGACGCCGCGACCGTTCAGGCCCGACCGGACCAGCCCGTTGATCCCGTACGCCCCGCGCAGCTGGCTCGGGACGTAGCCGCACGGCGCGTACGGCAGCGGCGACGGGTAGCCGTTCCCGACCGCCGGGTCGGTCGTGTCGAGCGCCGCCCCCCAGAACGTCGAGCACGGCGGGGCGTTGCGGAAGCCGTCCGGCGGCGGCACCACGTTCGGCGCGGCGGCCGGATGGGCGGCGGCCGAGGCCCCCTCGCGGCCGGCCGAGCTGGGCCGCATCAGCGCCGCGCCGGTCAGGCCGGTGACCGCCTGGATGGACCCGGCGATCGCGCTCGGCACCGTGCCGGGGCGCTGCGGCGCGCGCCGGAGCTGGCCCTTGACGTCATAGACGCCGAGCTGGGTGTCGAACGCCTCCTGGACCTGCGCCGCCGTCCCCTCGACGGTCAGGAACAGCCGGTTGTCGGACACGCCGGTCACGCGCAGCCCGTGCGAGGCCAGGTAGCCGGACACGGCGCCCACGGTCGCCGACGTGGGCGAGAACCGGTCGTGGAACACCTGAGCGCTCAGGTACTGCCCATACGCGCTCGAGCCCGGCGTGGAGACCTGCGTCACCAGCGCCTCCAGTCCGGCCTGGTCGCGGGCCTTGAGCGCGACCGTGAGCCGCAGCCGCTCGGACGCCGGCACCGCGGCGGCCGGCGCGCGACCCTGGGCGAAGCCCGGCTGGTCGGACACCTGGCCCGTCGCCGGGCCTGCCGCCGCGAACGCCGGAACCGTCCCGGCCGCTCCCACGAGCGACAGCGCGACCGCGATGGCGACACCCGCCCACGCGCGGCGAGACCTACCTGTCATGGCATCTCCTCCACTCCCCAGACCCCGTGCACAGGGGCCGGCAACCTCTTCACTGAGCGCGGCCCGGACCCGCGGCCGCTCCGGGAGTGTAGACGGTCGTCAGCGAGGCCCGGCGGACGCCGCTCGCGTTCGCGCGGGACGGTCCCGCGGCAGGCGCTCCGCGACCAGCTCCCGGAGGCGGCGCAGCTCGTCGGGCGGGAACGCGCTCTTGGGCAGCGGGACGATGACCCGGCTGGGCTGGTGGAGCATGATCAGCCGGTCCGTCTCGACGTAGTGGGAGTACGCGGCCCAGCGCACGGTCGCGTGGGCGTGCGCAGAGTCATAGACCAGCCCGTCGGCCGAGAACTCGACGCTCTGCTCGCGCTGCTCGGGCGGGATCGCGCGATAGGCGCGGCGCCAGGCCCTGGGCAGGAGCACCAGCATGAGCGCGATGACGAGGGCCATCGCGACCAGGAACGTCACCGCCGTGATCGGACGGTCGAGCGCGAGCATCCCGCCCGCGATCAGCAGGATCGCCACCGCGAGCAGGACCGCGCGGCTGCGCAGGCGCCGGCCGATCAGCGCGCGCTGGGCCGCGAGGTAGTCGGACTCCGAGATCCGGTAGTGGACCGCCACGACCGCGCATTGTGCACGACCGCGTCAGCCCGTGGCGGCCGACGCCGGCACCGGCACCGTCGTCAGCACCTGTCCGCTCGACCCGTCCACGACGACGATCGCCTGCGTCGAGACCTGGCCCATCCGCGGCGCCGCGCAGGCCGGGCCGTTCGCCCTCGGCGGGCCGCAGGCGGTCGTGGGCAGCACCAGCAGGCTGGACTGGACGACCACCACCCAGACCAGGCGGCCGTCGCCGGCGCCGCTGACCGCGGGCCCGCTCACCCGCGCCAGGACCGACTCCGTCACGGCGCTCTGAAAGCTCGGCAGGAGCGCGTCCCGCGCCTCCGCGGCGGTGATGGCGCAGCCGGCGAGCCCGTTCGAGACCAGGTGCCGCTCGGCGGCCGTGCGCTCGGCGTCGCAGTAGGGCGGCTGGTCGGCGGCGCCCAGCGTGACGCCGGCGCGCGCCAGGGCGGCGGGCGGCACGGTCCGCAGGTGTGGCGGCTGCCGGGCGGCGCCGGCCAGCCGGCCGATGCCGATCCCGAACCCCACGGCCAGCAGCACGCTGCCGGCCAGGGCGACGAGGAAGGCGGTCCAGCGCCGTCCCAAGATGCCAGCAGTCTACGATCCCGCCGGCCGCTCGCAGATACTTGACCGGCGATGACCGAGACGCCATTCACGCCGGATGAGCTCGTCCGCTACGCGGGCGTCGCCATCGATCGCTGCCTCGACCTGCGGCGGGGCGAGCTGCTGGTCCTGGTCTACGAGCCCGAGCACCGGCCGCTCGCGCTCGCGCTGGCGGAGGCGGCGTACCGCCGGGGCCTCCGCGTCGACGCCAACATGTCCGACCCGCTGATGCTGCGGGCCGAGCTCCTGCACGCCGACGAGGCCGTGCTCGGCGACGTCCCGCCGTGGCGGACGGCGCGCATGCTGGCGCGCACCGAGGGGAACGCGGCCGCCCTGTTCATCGACGGCGACAGCGACCCGCACGCCCTCGACGACACCGGGCCCGCACGGATGGCCGCGCACGCGCGCCGCTACCGGGAGCAGACGGCCGAGGTGACCCGCCGCATCAGGGAAAACCTCGACCAGTCGCTGATCGTCGCCTACCCCACGATGGCCTGGGCGCGGCAGGTCTACCCGGACCTGGCGCCCGACCTGGCGCAGCGGGCGCTGGCCGAGGACCTGCTCAGCTTCTGCCGCGTCGGCCCCGATGACGACGACGGGGCGCTGGGCCGGCACATCGACGCGCTGCGGGAGCGGGCGGCGGTCGCCAACCGGCTCGCGCTCCGCGAGGTGCGCCTGCGCGGCCCGGGCACGGACCTCCGCCTCGGCCTGACCGAGGACGCGCTGTGGACCTCGGCGCTGGAGGAGAACGCGTACGGGCGGAGCGCCTTCGGCAACCTGCCCAGCGAGGAGATCTACACGTCCCCCGCCGCCTCGGCGACCGAGGGCACGGCGCGCTGCACGGCGCCGCTCTCGCTGGACGGCGCGATCGTGGAGGACCTGCGCGTGGAGTTCCAGGGCGGCCGGCTGGTCCGCCTGGACGCGAAGACCGACGACCAGCGGGACCGGCTGCTGGGGCTGCTGGACGGCGACGAGGGCGGCCGGCGCCTGGGCGAGCTGGCCCTGGTGGACGCCAGCTCGCGCATCGGCCAGCGCGGACGGCTGTACTGGAACACGCTGCTCGACGAGAACCAGGCGTGCCACATGGCGTTCGGCTTCGGGTTCGCGTCGTGCCGGCGCGGCGGGGCGAGCTCCCCGGACATGAACAGCTCGCGCTCGCACTACGACGTGATGATCGGCGCCCCGGACGTCGAGGTCACCGGCACGACCGCGAGCGGCGAGACGGTGCCGCTGATCGCCGGCGGGGTCTGGCGGCCGGCCTGAGGGCTCAGGCGGGGGGCGGTCCGGTCGTCTCCCGGGCCACGAGCCGGGGCTCGAGGACGACCCGGCGAGCGCGCGCCTGCGCGCCCTCGACCCGGCGCAGCAGCGCCTCCATCGCCATCTGGCCGATCCGCCGGCGGGGCTGGTGGACCGTCGTCAGCGACACGTGGCGCAGCGACGCCAGCGCCGTGTCGTCGTAGCCGGCCAGCGACACGTCGCGGGGGACGGCCAGCCCGGCCTCCGCGATCGCGTTGAGCGCGCCGAGGGCGGACAGGTCGTTGCTGGCGAAGATGGCCGTCGGCCGCGGGCCGTGCTCCAGCAGCCGGCGCGCTCCCAGGTAGCCGCCCTCCTCCGTGAAGTCGCCGGCCGCGACCCGCGCGTGCTCGGCCAGCCCGCAGCGCCGCATCGCCGCCTCGTAGCCCTGGCGGCGCTCCGCGGCGCCGGCGCCCGCGCCGCCGTCCACCATCCCGATCCGGCGGTGGCCCAGGCCGGCCAGGTGCTCGACCACCAGCTCGGCGCCGCGGACGTCGTCGGTGGCCACGACGTCGACCCCGGGCACCCGGATGGGCGCGGTCACCATCGCCACGGGCACCGACTCGCTGGCCCGCGCGATCGCGGCGCGGGACAGACGCGGCGCGAGCAGGATCACGCCGTCCATGCGGAGCTGGAGCAGCGTCTCCAGCGCCTGCGCCTCGGCCTCGCCGACGCGGTTGCCTGTCACGATCAGCGTCCGGTAGCCACGCGCCTCCGACACCTCGTCGATGCCGTCGATGACCTCGGCGAAGAACAGGTTGTGCAGGTCGGAGACCAGCACCCCGACATGGAACGAACGCTGCTGGACCAGGCTGCGGGCCGCCGCGTTGGGTCGGTAGCCGAGCTCGCCGGCGGCAGCGAGGACGGCCTCGCGCCGCAGGCTGCTGACGGCGGTCGCGCCCCGCATGACGCGGGAGACCAGCGACTTGGAGACCCCGGCCCGCTCGGCCACGTCCTTGATGGTCGGTGGGCGCGAGCGCGCCGACCTGGTCCCCTCCCCATCTGGATCCCGCCCAACACTCGACACCGTAGGTGTGGTGGATTATACTCCGGACGGGAACGTTCCCATAAGGACTCGTGGGAACGTTCCACAGCACCGGGAGAGAGAATCGCATGCGGATCGGGGTACTCGGTACCGGGCGCATCGGCGCCTTCCACGCCCGATCGCTGAAGGCCGACCCCCTGGTCGAGGGTCTGGTCCTCGGCGACGTCGACCAGGATCGCGCGGCACGGCTGGCTGAGGAGCTGGGAGCGGAAACGGCCCCATCCCCCGAGGCGATGGCGCGGGCCGGCGTCGACGCCCTGGTGATCGCGGCGGCCACGCCCGCTCACGCGCCGCTCCTGCATCTGGCGGCGGACGCGCGCCTGCCGGCCTTCTGCGAGAAGCCGATCGCTTTAGACCTCCACACCACGGACGACGTCCTGGAGCACGTGGCGGCCTCCGGCATCCTCCTCCAGGTCGGCTTCCAGCGCCGCTTCGACGCCGGCTACCGGGCCGCCAGGGAGGCGGTCCGCGCCGGCACGTTGGGCGAGCTGTACCTGGTGCGGGTGGCCGGCCACGACCCGGAGCCGCCGCCCGAGGCGTACGTCGCGGCGTCCGGCGGCATCTGGCGCGACCTCCTGATCCACGACTTCGACGTCGTGCCGTGGGTCGTGGACCGCGAGGTGGTCGAGGTGTACGCGGACGGCACCGCCCGCTCGGAGCTGTTCGACCGCTATGACGACGTGGACACGGCGGCCGCCGTGCTCCGCTTCTCGGGCGGCCTGCTGGGCGTGGTCTCGGGCAGCCGCCACGACCCGCTCGGCTACGACATCCGGATGGAGCTGTTCGGGTCGCGCGACAGCATCGCCGTCGGCCTGGACGAGCGGACGCCGCTGCGCTCCGTCGAGCCCAACACCCCCTCGCCGGCCGTCCCCGGCTACCGCGACTTCATGGAGCGGTTCGCCGACGCGTACCGCGCCGAGCTCCACGCGTTCCTGGAGGCGGTGCGCGACGGCGGGCCCAGCCCGTGCGGGGGCGACGAGGCACGCCGGGCCCTGCGCCTCGCCCTGACGGCGGAGCGCTCGCGCGCCGAGCACCGGCCGGTCGCCGTCTGGGAGATCGGGTGACCCGAGCCGGGCCGCGCCTGGCCGGCGCGCCGATCTCCTGGGGGGTGTCCGAGGTGCCCGCATGGGGCCATCGGATGGCGGCCGGCCGGGTCCTCGGCGAGATGCGGCAGGCGGGGCTGCGGGCGACCGAGCTGGGGCCGCCCGGCTTCCTGCCCGCGGACCCGGCGGCCATCGGAGCCGCGCTGGGCCGCCACGGGCTGGCCCTGGCGGCCGGCTTCGCGGCGGCCGTGCTGCACCGGCCCGAGCGGCGCACCGAGGCGCTGGCCTCGCTGGAGGCGGCGGCGCGGACGCTGGCCGGCGCGGGCGCCGGCGTGCTGATCGTCGCCGCGGCCTCCGACGCCGCCGGCTACGACGAGCGCGAGCCACTGGACGACGCCGGCTGGGAGGCGCTGACCGCGGCCCTGCACGAGGCCGGGGCGATCGCCCGCCGGCACGGCCTGGCGCTGGCCCTCCATCCCCACGTGGGCACGGCCGTCGAGCGACACGGCGAGATCCGCCGGGTGCTGGAGCTGACCGGCGTGGACCTGTGCCTGGACACCGGCCACCTGGCGGTGGCCGGTGCCGACCCGCTGCGGGTGGCGGTCGAGGCCGGCTCCCGCGTCGTCCACGTGCACCTGAAGGACGTGGACGCCGTGCTGGCCGGCCGGGTGCGCGCCGGCGGGCTCGGCTTCGCCGAGGCGGTGCGGCGCGGGCTGTTCCGGCCCGTGGGCGACGGCGACGTGGACGTGGCCGCGGTCCTCGACCGCCTCCTGACGACCGGCTACCGCGGATGGCTCACGCTGGAACAGGACGCGGCGCTGGACGGCGAGCCCGAATTCGGGGCGGGCCCCGTGCTGGACGTTCGGCGCAGCATCGCGTTCGTCGAGAGCCTGGTGGGCTCCCCAGCACCACGGAGGTAGCGAGCGATGGAAGGACCGATCGAGCGGACGGCGCGATGATCGCCAACCTGGCGGGCGGCGAGTGGCGCCGGCCCGAGGCCCAGACGCTGCCGGTCTTCGACCCCGCGACCGGCGAGGAGATCGACCGGGTGCCGCTGTCCGGCCCCGCCGAGGTCGACGCCGCCGTGGCGGCCGCGTCGGCCGCGTTCCCGGGCTGGTCGCGAACGCCGGTCATGGAGCGCGTCCGGCTGATGTTCCGCTACAAGGCGCTGCTGGAGGATGGCTTCGAGGAGCTGGCCGCGATCGTGACGCGGCACCACGGCAAGACGCTCGACGAGGCGCGGGGCGAGGTGCGGCGCGGCGTCGAGGTGGTCGACTTCGCGTGCGGCGCCCCGACCCTGCTCCAGGGCCGGACGCTGCGCGAGGTCAGCGCCGGCGTCGACCAGGACCTGTACCGCTACCCGGTCGGCGTGTGCGCCGGCGTGCCGCCGTTCAACTTCCCGGTGATGATCCCGCTCTGGATGTTCCCGCTGGCCGTCGTGGTCGGGAACACGTTCGTGCTCAAGCCGTCGGAGCGGACGCCGCTGGGCGCCGTGCGCCTGGCCGAGCTGTTCCTGGAGGCCGGCTTTCCCGAGGGCGTGCTCAACCTGGTCCACGGCGCTCGCGAGGCGGTCGACGCGCTGCTCGTCCATCCCGACGTCCGGGCGATCTCGTTCGTCGGCTCGGAGCCGGTGGCGCGCCAGGTCTACCGGACGGCGGCCGAGCACGGCAAGCGCGTCCAGGCGCTGGGCGGGGCCAAGAACCACGTGGTCGTGCTGCCCGACGCCGACCTGGACCTGGCGGTGCCGGCGATCCTGGGCTCGGCGTTCGGGAACGCGGGCGAGCGCTGCCTGGCCGGCAGCGTGGCGGTCGCGGTCGGCGGCGCGTCGGGAACTCTGCTGGAGCCGCTGCGCGAGCAGGCGGCCGCGCTGCGTGTGGGCCCGGGCGCCGAGCCGGGCGTGCAGGTCGGGCCGCTGATCCGCGAGGAGCACCGCCGCCGGGTGCTGGACCACGTCGAGCGGGGCGTGGCCGAGGGGGCGCGGCTGCTGGTGGACGGGCGGTCGGAGGTATCGCGGCCGGGGTTCTTCCTGGGCCCGACGGTGCTGGACGGCGTGTCGCCGGCGATGGCCGCGGGACGGGACGAGATCTTCGGACCGGTGCTGTCCGTGTCGCACGTGGCGACGCTGGACGAGGCGATCGCCCAGGCCAACGCGTCCGCGCTGGGCAACATGGCCGTGGTCTTCACGGGCAGCGGCCGGTCGGCGCGCGCGTTCCGGGAGCGGGTGGAGGCCGGCATGGTCGGGGTCAACGTGCCGGTGGCGCAGCCGTTCGCGTTCTTCCCGTTCTCGGGCTGGAAGGGCTCGTTCTACGGCGACCTCCACGTCCACGGCAC
>Ga0066903_100002793_pt1 | contig 13883 bp, 10 predicted proteins | sample PanSoiMetaGPlot1_FD_67491 | JGI IMG/M metagenome (GOLD analysis project Ga0066903, IMG submission 67491) | Tropical forest soil microbial communities from Panama analyzed to predict greenhouse gas emissions - Panama Soil - Plot 1 (version 2) | ecosystem: Environmental > Terrestrial > Soil >... | reverse complement strand
GATCAGCTTGCCGCGCGAGAACTTCAGCATGAAGTAGCGGATCGCCGCGACGGCAATCTGCGCGCCGATGCGCCGGCACTCGTCGGCCGTGAACTCGGGATTGCGCTTCGCGACCTCGTCGCTCGCTTTCTTCGTCAACAGATCGAGCATGTCGTCGATCTTCACGCCGAGGCCCTTGCGCCCCGACACTTCGACGAAGGGCTTCTTCGCTTCTTCGGCGTCGATCTCGTACCCGAGCTCGCGCGCGGTCGCGTGCGACAGCGTCACCATCGCGTAGGAGAAATGGACCGAGTTCTCGGCCTCCTTCGGATGGCCGAGCGTGTGCAGCGCCTGCTTGAGCAGCTCCTGCAAATACATCTGCCGCGAGTCGATGACGTTGAACGTCCGCTCGGCGTGTCCGAACGGCGGCGCGCCGGCCTCGCCGCTGGCTGACGTCGTCGCCCACAACTGACGGCCGCTGGTTTGCGTCGCAAACCGGCGGTAGTGGAAGTCGCGACCGAGCAGCCCGAACTTCCAGAACTGGTTCGCGATGTCCTTCCCGACGTAGGTCACGACGTCGTTCGAGCGCACGATCACTTTTTCGCGCGCTTCCTCGTCTTCCTCGCCGGCGTTCTCGTTCCGATCGCCTGAAGCCTTCGCGCTCCTTTCGTCGATGCGCATCACCCAGCAGCCGGCGAGCTTGCCTTCGGTCTGCAGGAACACCGCGCGCTGCGCCTTGAGGATGTCGAAGGTGTGCGCCCAGAACTTCAGGCGTACGATGTCGCCTTCGTAGGTCAGCAGATCGTAGCCGACGTTCAGGCGGGCCATCGTCTGCAGATGCGCCCGGACGATCCGATCGACGATGATCACCCCCATGTCAGCCGTCTCGTTGCCGCCGTGCTCGATGTCGTGCAGCGCCGCCGCGCGGACCTCGAGCCGCGCGCGATCGCCCTCGTACCATTCGGTGACACGCGAGTACAAATCCCAGCAGTAGTAGTCGAACCGCGTCGTCTCGGCAAGGTGACGCACATCGTCCAGCGTCTTTCGCTCGAGCTCGCGGAAGCCGACGATGACGTCGGCGACCTGCACGCCCGTGTCGTCGATATAGTTCTGCACCTCGACCGGCGTGCCGCGGAAGGCGAGGGCCCGCACGAGCGTGTCGCCAAGCGCGGCGTTCCGAAGGTGGCCGATGTGCGCCGCCTTGTTCGGGTTGATCGCCGTGTGCTCGACGATCGTCTTGCCGTCCGCCGCCGTCTGCGGCGCTACCTGCCGTCTGACGCGCGAGGCGAGAAACACCGGCCGCTCCAGATACAGATTCAGATAGCCGTTCGGCGTCGCGACCACGCGCGTGACGCCCGGAATCGAGCCGAGCGCCTGCGCCAGCTCCTGCGCGATGGCCTTCGGCGCCTTGCGCAGCGCCTTCGCGAGTTGAAACGCGACCGGCACGGCGAGATCGCCGAGCGTCCGGTTCGGCGGTACGTCGACCGCGAAGTCCGGCACGTCGGCGATCCCGAACTGCCGCCGAATCGCCGCGGCGATGGCATCGTGCACGGTGCGTTGAACGCTGAGAATCATGTACGGAGAGCGATCTGCCGCGCAGGCGATCGAGCCTGCCGGTAAGCACGTGATACGATTACAGTTTGTGACCCTGGAGCGCCTCGAGGCTTGCGTACTCGGCCGGCGTGTTCACGTTGGCCAGCAGCCGCGACGCCCGGCCGAAACGGCTGATGTCGCGCTCCGCCACCACGTGAACCGGCACAACATCGATGAGCTCGCGCAGCGCCAGCCGGGCGGCCGCGAGGTGCGCCGCTACGGGCTCCAGACAGGTGCGCGAGTAGACCGCACACAACGGATGATAGCCGCGTTCGGTTTTCGGCACGACGATCGCGGCGCCGCCGGCCAGCGAAAACAGGTAGCCGGCGAACGCCGCCGACACGTACGGCATGTCGCAGGCGACGACGAACACGCTGTCGCCGCGGGCCGCAGTCAGCGCCGCGTGCAGGCCGCCGAGCGGTCCGCAGCCCGGGACGATGTCGGAGATTTCACGGACGGTCGTCCGCCTTCGCGCCTCCGGCGTTTCGGTGAGACTCCGCGCCTTCGGCGCGCCGCCGACGATCATTACGTCGTCTGTGAGCGACGAAAACTCGTCGAGCTGGCGATCGAGAATCGTGCGGCCGTCGACCACGAGCGCGCTCTTGTCGCGCCGTCCGAAACGCGTCGCGCGCCCGCCGGCCAGGATGGCTATGCTGCGCATCAGTCATCCGCCATCTTACTCTGACATGCGAGAAGCCGGCATTGGCCGCGTCCTCGTCGCCAGCCTTCACCAGGGAATCGCCGACATTCTTCCCACGCGGCTGGGGTTCTACGAGAACTGGCTGAACGCCGAAGGCCTTCGCGAAGGAACGATTGGGCTGGCACCGCTCTTTGCCGTCCTCAGCTTTCTCCGGCAGGAGGGCGAGGCCTACGGCATGATCACCACCCGCGCCGGCGAGTACGCCGCCGAGTGGACGGTCCAGTCGATGCCGGCCCTGCAGCGCGGGATCATCAAGGCGGCCCCGGTCTGGCTGCGCACGCGAATGCTGCTGCGGCTGGCGCGTCATCTCGTGCGCGACACGTATCAGGGCAGCCGCGCGATCCCGAAGCTCCGGCGCGGAACGGCCAACATCGATCTGCGCGCCTCGGTGTTCTGTTCGGTCCGCGAGCCGGTCGGGTATCCGCTGTGCGGCTTCTACGCCGCCGCCTTCTCGCGCCTCCTCTCGCTCTTCGACGTGACCGCCAGCACCCACGTGGTCTCGTGCCGCGGCACGGGCGAGCCCACGTGCCTGCTGCAGGTGGCCATCGGCAACGGCAAGCCGTGAGAGCACGACGATGACGAAGTCAGCGGTCCATTCATCGTGTATTGCCGCGGCCATCCTCTCCCTCGCTGGCTCGGCGTTCGCCCAGCCGCCCGCGCGCATTCTCGTGACACCGTTCGACAACGTCACGCGCGAGGGGCGCATCTTCTGGCTGACGGAGGCCGCGGCGGTGCTGTTGACCGACGATCTCAACGCGCTCGGCGCGGCGGCCATCACGCGCGTCGAGCGGCAGCAGGCATTCGAGCGGCTGCAGGTGCCGCCGGCCGCGGCGCTGACCGACGCGACGGTCATTCGCATCGCCCAGCTCGTCGGCGCCGCGCAGGTCGTGCTCGGCACGCTGCAGCTCGAGGACGACGCGCTCGTCGTCCGGGCGCGCAGCATCGCCCTCGATACCGGACGCGTGCGCGTGGACGTGACCGAACGCGGTCCGCTGCCCGATCTGTTCGCGACCTTCGACCGGGTCGCGCGCCGCATGGCGCCTTCGTCCACGAAGTCGCCGGGCGACATCCTCGCGCTCCATCCGCCGGTGGCCGCGTTCGAGGCCTACATCAAAGGGCTGCTCGCCGAAACACCGGCGACGGCCATCGACTACCTGAACGCCGCGCTCGCCGTGCAGCCGTCGTTCGATCGCGCGCGCCTCGCGCTGTGGGACGTCTACGACCAGCAGGGCGATCACGACCACGCGCTGGCCGCCGTCGAGCCGGTCGCTGCCGATTCGCCGTACGGGCGGCGCGCCCGTTTCCTCGCCGGCCTCTCGCAGGCTTACCTCAGGAGGCACGAGCAGGCGTACGCGACGTTCAAAGCACTGGCGGACGAGCAGGCGACGCCGAACGTGCTGAACAACCTCGGCGTCGTGCAGCTGCGCCGCGGCGGCACGCCCCAGACCGGACAGGCCACCTACTACTTCACGAAGGCGGCCGACGGCGACCCCGACGATCCCGACTACGCCTTCAACCTTGGCTACGCCTACTGGCAGGATCGCGATCAGCAGGCGGCCGCCTACTGGCTGCGTGAAGCCGTCCGCCGGAATCCCGCCGACGGCGACGCGCATTTCGTCCTCGGCTCGGCGCTGGCGGCCGCCGGCAGCGCCGCGGAAGCCGCGCGCGAGCGCGAGCTGGCCCGGCGCCTGTCGTCCAGCTACGAGACGGCCGGGCGGCCGGGGAGCGATGCCGTGCCGAAAAACCTGGAACGGCTGAAGAACGATGTCGAGCTTCCGCACGCGCGCGGCGTCGAGTCGCGGATCGCGAGCTCGGAGCAGCGCAGCCAGGAGGAGCTCGCCGCGTTTTACCTCGATCGCGGGCGGCGGTCGTACGAGGAGGAGCACGACCGCGACGCGCTCGTCGAGTTGAACCGCGCCGTGTATCTGTCGCCGTACCTGGCCGGCGCGCACCTGCTGCTCGGCCGCATCCATCTGCGGAACGGGCGCGTCCACGAGGCGATCGACGCGCTGAAGATCGCGCTGTGGAGTGCCGAGAGCGCGGAGGCGCACGCCGTCCTCGGCGAAGCGTTCCGCCAGGCAAAGGATCCCGACGCGGCGCGCGCCGAGGCTGAGCGCGCGCTCGCGCTCGATCCGACGTCCAACGAGGCCAGACAGCTCAAGGCCCGCCTCGAACGCCACTGACGCCCGGCCGGAGTCACGCGACGCGCGCGTGCGCGCGGCGGTCCGGCGCCGCGATCGGCGCGTGCGCCGCGCGGCCTCGACGCGGCGCGTGAGACGGTGAGTACTTGCGGCGCGTGAGCGACCTCGTCGTGCGGACCTTGATCTCGCGGTCCGCCTGACGCCAGATGCGGGGACTGGTACGAACGGTGCTAACGTGCTAGAATCGCGGCGGTTGTGGCTCACCAGATTCAGGACGAAGGCTTTCACGAAATCCAGCTGAACGGTAAGCAGTTGGTCTTTCTCTTCATGGCCGCCACGGTGGTGTCGGTTGTGATCTTCTTGTGCGGCGTGCTCGTGGGACGCGGCGTGCGGGCCGAGCGGAGCGTAGCGGACAACACGCCGATCGCGAACCCGGCCGATCCGGCACCGCAACCGGCGCCCGCCAATCCGCCGCAGCCTGCGCCCGGCTCGGATCCGACGACAGCGGCCGCGCCGCCGCCGGCCGGCGACGACCTGAGCTACTTCAAGCGCCTCGAGAAGCCGGGCGCGCAGCCGGAACAGTTGAAGGCGGAGTCCAAGGGCCGCGTGACGGCGGCGGACAAGGTGGTGCCCGCGCCGGGCCCCGCACCAGCCCCCGCGCGGAAGGCGGCACGTCCTGAACCGGCGCAGCCCGAACCGGCGCGGCCCGAGTCGGCGCGGCCTGCCGCGTCTGACGCCTCGTCCCCAGAGCCGTCCGGATCAGGATTTGCCGTCCAGATTGCCGCGCTCAACGTTCGCAGCGAAGCCGACGCCATCGCGAAGCGTCTGAGCTCGAAAGGCTACGCGGCGTACGTCATCACGCCGCTGAGCGGCACGCCCACCGTCTATCGCGTGCGGGTCGGCAAGTTCCCGACGCGGCGCGAGGCCGAGACCGTCGCGGCGAAACTGCAAAAGGAAGAGCAGTTCAAGCCCTGGGTCACGCGCTGACCCTCAGGTCCACGCGATCGTTGCGATAACGGGGTAGTGGTCGCTTGGCGGCATGCCGGCTTCGCGACGCATGTCCATTTCGGCAGACGTGCACGCCAGCGCGCCCCGGATCAGAATCCAGTCGATTCGACAATTGCCCTGCTCGAGGACGACGCCACTTGGGCGGTCGGTATCCGCCGCGAATCCATTGAACGTGACGATGCCCTCGTCGGTACGGCCGGCTTCAGTCCACGCATCGCGGTAGCCCGCCTCGTCGCACAGGTAATGATGCGCCCGGCTTCCTGCGGCACAGTTGAAATCGCCGACGATGATGACCGGCGCGTCGGCGGCGAGCGCGTCGAGCTCGACGTGCAGCACCTTCGCTGACGGCAGCAACGACAACACGTTCGTATCGAAGTGCGTGCATGCGAAGACGAGCTCGCGTTGCGCGAGCCTGTCGCGCAGTCTCGTCCAGCTGCAAAGACGGGCGCCGTAGTCGTTGGGCCACGAGATGCTGTACGGCACTCTCGGCGTATCCGAGAGCCAGAACTGGCCGCCGCCGCGCCGCTCGAAGCGGCTCGTCCTGAAGAACCCACCGACCGGCTCACCGTCGTCGACGTCCGCTGCCTGGAATCGCGACAGCGAGGGGAGCTCCGCCGTCAGGTCGTCCCATTGATTGGGCAGCGGCTCCTGCACGCCTAATAGATCAGGGTCGTGTTCGGTGATCGTCTGGCACGCACCCGAGCGGCGGTGCCGCCATGCGTGCGGGCCGTCAGCATCTTCGTCGTACCGAATGTTGAAGGTCATGACCTTCAGAGACGGCATCCCCCGGCATGGTACACTCACCGCGCGTGTCCTCGCGCTCGCTCCAGTACGCACTCGCGACAACCTCGGGCATTCTGTTCGCGTTCAGCTTTCCACGATACGGCCATCCGGCGATTGCCTGGATCGCCCTGACGCCACTGCTCGTGGCGCTGCAGGACACGACGCCGCGGCGCGCGTTCGCGCTCGGTCTGCTGGCGGGCGCCGTCTATTTCACGGGGACGCTTTATTGGATCACGCGCGTGATGGTGCGTTACGGCGACCTCCAGACGTGGGTCGCCATGCTCGTGAACGGGGCACTCATCGCGTACCTCGCGTTTTTTCCCGCACTCTTTGCCTTCGTCGTCCGCCGCATCACGATCGCCTACGGTCCTCAGGCGTTGGCGGCGGCGCCGATCGTCTGGGTCGCGACCGAACTGGGGCGGAATTATCCCTTCGGCGGGTTTCCGTGGGTGCTGCTTGGCTACAGCCAGGTGACCGTCCTGCCGATCGCGCAGGTCGCAAGCGTCTTCGGCGTCTACGGCGTGTCGATGCTCGTCGCGAGCGTGAGCACGGCGCTGGCGATGTCGGTGCCGTTGAACGCGAAGCACGCGGAGACCGCAAAGTCACACACCTCTCTTCGCGTGTTACGCCCGTTCCGTTCCTGGTGGGCCACTCAGTTTCTCAACCCTCCTCCGTACGTGTGGGTTGGCGTAATGGTTCTTGCCGTGGCGATCTGGGGCGCGCGGCGCGCGGCGTCGGCGGATCTCACGCGGGCGGGCGAGCCGATTCGCATCGGCCTGATCCAGGGCAACGTCACGCTCGAAGAGCGCATGGACCGGACCAAGCTGCTCGCGATCTTCCAGAGCTATCTGGCCATGACGCGCCAGGCCATCGGCGAAGGGGCGAAGTTCGTGATCTGGCCGGAGGCGGCGACGCCGTTCCGGTTCGAAGAGGACGTCTTCTCGGCAGCGCGGATCAGGGCGATTGCCCGGCAGGCAAGCATTCCGGTTCTGCTCGGCAGCGATCAGGTCGAGCGGAACAGCACCGGGCAGGCGGTGAAGTACTACAACTCGGCGTTTCTCGTCCGTCCGGACGGCACGACCGGCGGCGCGTACCGCAAGATGCACCTGGTGCCGTTCGGCGAGTACGTTCCGGCGAAGCGGATCCTCTTCTTCGCCGCGCCGCTGGTCGAGAACGTGTCGGATTTCTCGGCCGGCGACACGGCGACGATCCTTCCAGTCGGCTCGCACAAGGTAAGCACGGCGATCTGCTACGAGGTCGTCTATCCCGAGCTCGTTCGCCAGTTCGTCGTCGCCGGCAGCGAGATGCTGACGACGATCACCAACGACGCGTGGTTCGGCGACACGTCTGCGCCGTATCAGCACTTCGAGCAGGCGTCGATGCGTGCGATCGAGGAAGGGCGGTACCTCGTGCGGTCGGCCAACACGGGCGTCAGCGGCGCGGTCGATCCGTACGGCCGCGTACTCGCGCAGACCCCGATCTTTCAGCGGGCGGTGCTGCTCGTCGAGGCGCGGTTTCTCACCGCGTCGACTTTCTACGCGCGGCACGGCGACGTGCTGGCGTACGCGTCGGCGGTCCTCTCGATCGCGTTCCTGGCGATGACCAGGACACGTGTACAATAGACACATGCCGACCGTTGAAGACCTGATGCGCCGCTACGAGGATCTGAGCAAGCGCGCTGCGGATCTGCGGAGCTATCTTTGAAGCCGCCCGCCTCGACGAAGAGCTGACCCGCCTCGAACACAAGGCCGCCGCACCCGATTTCTGGAAGGACCAGACCGACGCGCAGCGCACGCTCCAGCGGCGCCGCCGGCTCGAGCAGGATCGCGATCTCATGGTGTCGCTCAAGAAGCGCAGCGACGACCTGGGCGTCCTGCTCGAATGGGCCGAGGCGGGAGAGCCGGTCGACGCCGAATTCGCGCAGGCGCTCGAGACGCTCGATCAGGAAGTGCAGGCCGGCGAGGTCAAGAAGATGCTCGGCGGCGAGCACGATCGCAAGAACGCGATTATCGCCATTCATCCCGGCGCCGGCGGCACCGAATCACAGGACTGGGCCGAGATGCTGCTGCGCATGTACATGCGCTGGTCGGAGCGCCGGGGCTTCGCGCGGGAGCTGATCGACTATCAGCCCGGCGAGGAAGCGGGACTGAAGAGCGCGACGCTGACCATCACCGGCGAGTACGCGTACGGTCTGCTGTCGGCCGAAGCCGGCGTGCATCGCCTGGTCCGGATTTCGCCGTTCGATCAGGCGGCGCGGCGGCACACCTCGTTCGCGTCGCTGTACGTCTGGCCCGAGCTGCCCGAGGATGTCGACATCGTGATCGACGACAAGGACATCCGCATCGACACGTTCCGGTCGAGCGGCGCCGGCGGCCAGCATGTCAACGTCACCGACTCGGCGATCCGGATCACGCACCTGCCGACCGGCCTGGTCGTGTCGTGCCAAAACGAGCGATCGCAGCACCGCAACCGCGATTCGGCGATGAAGGTGCTGAAGGCACGGCTGTACGACATGAAGCTGAAGGAGAACCAGGCGAAGCTCGAACAGATTGGCGGCGCGAAGAAAGAGATCGGGTTCGGCAGCCAGATCCGCAGCTACGTGCTCCACCCGTATCAGCTCGTGAAGGATCACCGGACGAAGGAGCAGATCGGCGACGTCAACCGCGTGCTCGACGGCGACATCGACGTCTTCATCAAGACCTACCTGATGAGAAAAGCGAGCGGCACGCTCGGCCAGGCGACGCCGGACGAGGATATTGACTAGAAAAGGAGGCGCCGCCTCTGTCGCGGCCGGCATTTTTCTCAGCCGGCTGACCGGCCTCGTTCGCCAGCGCGTCTTCTCCCACTACTTCGGCCTCCGCAACGACGCCGCCGACGCGTTCATGGCGGCGCTGCGGATTCCGAATCTCCTCCAGAACCTGTTCGGCGAGGGCGCGCTTTCCGGTTCGTTCATCCCCGTGTACGCGGCGCTGCTGGCTCGAGGCGACGAGCGCGAGGCGAATCGAGTGGCCGGCGCAATCGGCGCGCTGCTCGCGCTCGTGGTCGCCATCCTCGTGCTCGTCGGCGTCGTCGCGACGCCGCTGCTCATCGCGCTCATCGCGCCCGGCTTTCACGACGAGAAGCGCCAGCTGACGATCTACATCGTCCGCATTCTGTTTCCGGGCGCGGGCCTGTTCGCGATCTCGGCGTGGTGCCTCGGCGTCCTCAACAGCCATGGACGCTTCCTGCTGTCCTACGCCAGCAGCGCCATGTGGAACGTCGCGATGATTGCGACACTGCTCATCTTCGGGTCGCGGACCGATGCGGACCTGCCGAGGCTTGCGATGATCCTCGCGCTGGGGTCGGTCGTCGGCGCCGCCCTCCAGTTCCTCGTGCAGCTGCCGGTCGTGTGGCGCGTCGCGCCCGATCTGCGCCTGACGCTGGACACGGCGTCTGAGCACGTGCGCAGCGTGGGCCGAAACTTTCTGCCGGTGCTGATGAGCCGCGGCGTCGTGCAGCTCAGCGCCTACATCGACGCGCTGATCGCGAGCCTGCTCGGGACCGGCGCGGTGACGGGACTTCTGAACGCGTCGACGCTCTACACGCTGCCGGTGAGCCTGTTCGGCATGTCGGTGTCGGCTGCCGAGCTGCCGGCGATGTCGGCGGTCGCGAGCGGCGATGCTGCCGCGGTCGACGCCGTACGGCAGCGGCTGGACGCCGGCCTCCGCCGAATCGCGTACTTCGTGGTTCCGTCGGCCGTGGCATTTCTCGCGCTCGGCGACGTCGTCGTCGGCGCGCTGTTTCAGACGGGGCGTTTCGATCGGACCGACACGCTCACCGTCTGGGGCATTCTCGCCGGCTCGGCCGTCGGGCTGCTCGCCTCGACGCTCGGGCGGCTGTACTCGTCGACCTACTATGCGCTGCGCGACACGAAGACGCCGCTTCGCTACGCTGTCCTTCGAGTGACGCTGACGACGCTGCTGGGGTATCTCTGCGCAGTACCGCTGCCGCGAGCGCTGAACATCGCGCCGATCTGGGGTGCGGCCGGCCTCACCGCGTCGGCCGGCGTCGCCGGATGGGTCGAGATGCTGCTGCTCCGGTCGACGCTCAACGCGCGCATCGGACATACCGGCCTGCCGCTCTCGTCCGTCGCGAAGTTGTGGGGAACCGCGATAGCCGCCGCCTCCGTGGCGTGGGGCGTCAAGATCGCGCTGGAGCCGAAAGACCCACTCGTCATGGCGGTGTTCGTGCTCGGCGCCTACGGCGTCGTCTATGTCGGCGCCACGATCGCGCTCGCGGTGCCGGAAGCGCGCGAGGCAGTCGCTCGCCTGAAAGGCTCGCGCTCGAGCTGACACAGGAGGCGAGCGTCAGCGCTGCGGCGTGCTTCTGACCGTCTTCAGATAAATGTAGTCCCCGAGCGGCGAGTCGTCGTTGTTCGACGCGTTCGCGGCGACGTTGAACTGCACCGCCGCGCCGGCGGCTGCCGGCGCCGTCCAGTCGATCGTCCACGTGTTGGTCCCGGTCTCGACGACGCGCGAGCCGGTGAGGTTGTGCTGAACGAACGTGAGCGCCTTGTCGACGGCGCCGGGAATGAGCTGTGCGCGCGCGTCACGAAGCTTCCACGTTCCGGCCTGGCGCCCCTTGAGTTTGCCCGACGCGAACCGGGCCGCAATCTCGAAGCCGCCGCGGCGCATCCCCTCGCGCGCGAGCGTTACCGTGATGGGATAGGTTTCGCCGCCGACGAAGGTCGCCGGAACGCCGTCGAGCGTCAGCGAGCCTCCCGGGGCGTTCAGCTTGTTGTCGAGATGGCACAGGTGGCACGACTGTTCGCCGAAGCCGCCCGTCACGTTCGGATACGGACCCTCCTTGAAGGCTGAGGCGGCCAGCGGCAGGCTGAGCAAAAAGAGGGCGACCGGCGCTACAATCCGCAGCATCTGCAACGGAGGACAGTATAGCCATGCGCAGAACCTTTGCCCTCGTCGCTCTGCTCTCCGCGACCATCGCATTCCTTCATGCTGCGCCCATCAGCGACAACGTCGACGTCAAGATCGATCAGTGGATGACGCCCAGCAATCCGCCGTATCCACACGATCCGACGGTCGCGCCGGACGGCTCGATCTGGTACACGGGCCAGCGGGCGAACGTCGTCGGGCGCTTCGATCCGGCGACGCAGCAGTTCAAAGAATACAAGTTGCCGACGGCGAGCTCGGGACCGCATGGTCTGCAGCCCGACAAGGACGGGAACATCTGGTACACCGGCAACTCCGCGGGGCTGATCGGGAAGATCGATCCGAAGACGGGCAAGATCACCGAGTACAAGATGCCGAACGCGAAGGCGCGCGATCCGCACTCGCTCATCTTCCTGCGCGACGGCCGTCTCTTCTTCACGGTGCAGGCGGGAAACTTCGTCGGCGTGCTCGATCCGAGAGCGCCGGACGGCGCGATCAAGCTGATCGAATCGCCGACCGCGAACTCGCGTCCCTACGGCGTGCGCCTCGACTCGAAGGGCGTCCCGTACTTCGACGAGTTCAACTCCAATAAGATCGGCAGCGCCGATCCGAAGTCGATGGTCATCCGCGAGTTCGAGCTGCCGAACAAGGCGGCGCGACCGCGGCGTATCGCGATCGGCAAGGACGATACGGTGTGGTACGGCGACTACGCGCGCGGCTACCTGGGCCACCTCGACCCGAAGACCGGCAGGGTGGAGGAGTTCAAGTCGCCGGGCGGCGAGGAGTCGAGGCCCTACGCGATCGACGTCACGGCCGACGGCGCCGTCTGGTACGTCGAGACGGGCGACGACGCGAAGAACATGCTCGTGCGGTTCAATCCCGAGACCAAGAAGTTCAAGACGTGGTCGATTCCCGGCGGCGGCGGCACCGTGCGCAACATGGAGATCGACAAGAACGGCGACATCTGGCTCGCCGAGAGCGGCGTCGGCAAGATCTCGAGAGTGAAAGTCATCACCGGTTCCAGCACGCAGTAAAAAGATCTGCCGGGACCACGAAGGCACGAAGACACGAAGCCCCACGAAGAATTCTTTGTACAAGAGATTTCTTCGTGCGTTCTTCGCGTCTTCGTGTTTTCGTCGTCCCGTTACCGGTTGAACGTGTTCGCGCCGGGCTGGGTGCCCGAGATAAACGCCTCGTGGATCGAGCCAGGCGCGTCGGGGGCCAGGACGGCGCCGTTTGACTTGTCGACGGCGAGGAAGACGATGTTCCCGGGCGCCTCGAAGTCCGGTGGATCGTCCTTGTCGGGCCTTCCGTCGATGTAGGCCCGCATGAACTCCATCCAGATCGGCAGCGCGGAAAAAGAACCCTGCTCGGCGGTGCCGAGCGACTTCCGCTTGTCGTCGAAGCCGAGCCACACGCCGACGGTGATGTCGGGATCAAAGCCGACGAACCACGCGTCGGTGTTGTCGTCGACGGTCCCCGTCTTGCCGGCGAGCGGCCACTGGCTTGCCAGCTGCGTCGCCCGCACGCCGGTGCCGCGCGGGCTGAGGACGCCGCGCAGCATGTTCACCATCACGTAGGCGGTGTCGGCGCGGATCACGTCGCTCGGCTCGGCGCGGTTCTCCTCGAGCAGGTTGCCGTCGCGATCCTTGACGTTCAGCACGAAGAACGGCTTCATGCGGACGCCCTGGTTCGGGAACGTCGTGTAGGCGCTCGTGATGTCGATGAGCGTCGCATCGCCGGCGCCGAGCGCGATCGGCAGGTACGGCGGAAAGTCTTCCTCGAAGCCGAACCGCTTCGCGTAGTCGAGCACGTTCTTCGGCCCGAGCGTATCCATCATCTTGATCGCCGGAATGTTGCGCGACTCCTCGAGCGCGTAGCGCAGCGTGATCGGCCCCAGGAATTTGTGATCGTAGTTGTGCGGGCTGTACAGCTGTCCGTTGCCCGCGGTGTAGGTCACCGGCGCGTCGTTGATGATGGAGGTCGGCGTAAATCCGCGATCGATCGCCGTCGTGTACACGATCGGCTTGAAGGTCGAGCCGAGCTGGCGGAACGCCTGGACCGCGCGGTTGAACTTGCTGCGGTTGAAGTTCCAGCCGCCGATCATCGCCTTGATCTGCCCGGTATGGTTGTCGATCGCCAGCATCGCGCCTTCGACGAGCGGCGTCTGCTCGAGCGTGACGGTCGCGGCGCCCGACGCCGGATCGAGCTTCTGGATGCCGACGTCGATCAGATCGCCCGGCTTGAAGTAGTCGGCGGCGGACTGACGCTTGCTGACCCCGTACACGAGATCCTTGCCGCCGAGGTCGGCGTGATAGAGGCCGATCCGGAGATGCGCCGGACCGGCCTTGGGAGCCGTCACGACGAGCGCGGGCACGATGTCGCCGACCGCGATCGCGCGCGCCCATCGTTCGTCCTTGAAGCCGTCGATCGTGTGGTGCTCGTCGATCACGTTGCGCGTGGGGCGACGCCAGCCGTGCCGCTTGTCGTACGCGCGCAGCCCGCGCTCGAGCGACCGGTTGGCCATCTCCTGCAGCTGCGCATCGAGCGTCGTCGTCACCGAGAGGCCGTTTTCGTAGAGCGTCTTCGCGCCGTACTGCCGCTCGAGGTGCTTGCGGACCTCTTCGACGAAGTAGGGCGCGATGCCCGGCGGCTGGTTCGGCTGCCCGCGCGTGACGATCGGCTTCTGCTTCGCCTCGTCCGCTTGCTGCTGCGTGATGTAGTGCTCGTCGGCCATCCGCTGCAGGACGA
>Ga0066903_100002792_pt1 | contig 13884 bp, 12 predicted proteins | sample PanSoiMetaGPlot1_FD_67491 | JGI IMG/M metagenome (GOLD analysis project Ga0066903, IMG submission 67491) | Tropical forest soil microbial communities from Panama analyzed to predict greenhouse gas emissions - Panama Soil - Plot 1 (version 2) | ecosystem: Environmental > Terrestrial > Soil >... | reverse complement strand
TAGGTCAGTTGATTCATAAGGTGCTTGAAGTGTATTACAAGCATCGAATCAATGGCTTCCCTATGAATACATCAGCAGGTCAGGCTCTCACAGCAGGTCAGTTGTTTGTAACAGGATGTCCTGACTGTTCAGATGATAAGGTAATCAATCCTGCGTGTATGCATGAACCGGGAGAATATCCCGGTTTACAGAATACACCTGAGAATAGTGAGGGATATAAAACAGGCTGGAAGTTCGCACTTCAGACCTGTGAACAGTACTTCGAGTTCTACAAGAATGATTCATTCATCCCACTCGCGGCTGAAGAAGTCAGAGGTGAAGTATTGTATGAGGATGATGAGATTCGTATCTTGTGGAAAGCGAAATTCGATCTGATTCAGGATAATCAACAGATCGGAATCGTTTCAATGGATCACAAGACATTCAAACAGAGGAGAGAGAAGAGTTCACTGAATAATCAGATGTTAGGTCAGGCTCTACTCCTGAAGTCACGTCATGTAATCGTGAATAAGATCGGATTACAGACAACATTGAAAATTGAGGAGAGATTGACACGCGAAATCATTTCATTCTCTCAGGATCGATTAGACGAATGGCAGAATGAGATCCTTCCCTACTACGCCTATCGATTCACTCAATACTCTGATTCAGAGTACTGGCCTCCTGATTACACGCACTGTGACACGATGTATGGTCCGTGTCCGTTCAAGAAGGTCTGTGAATCAAATCGTAACATGCGTGAGGAAGTGTTGCGTAATGAGTTTCAGTTAGCTCCTGTATGGGATCCGACTAACAAGTCAGGAGACGAATAATGCCTACCATGAGTGATGTGAACTTCGATGCTCTCTACTGTATGTTTAAGGGTGAGCCGGGCCTAAGGAAGTCAACTCAGGCACTATCATTCCCTGGACCTCAATACTGGTTCTCATGGGATAGAAAGATGAATGGTATCGTTCTACCCATGATGAAATGGGGAATAAATCCCAAGACGATCTCATTCGATGATTACGATGAGTGGAATAAAGCGCGCACGAAACTGGAACAGTTCATCATAAACTGTCCATATAAGACTCTCGTATTCGATTCTCTGACTAGTATGGCTGATATGACTCTTCGTCAGACTGTGAAGATGAAATATGGTCTATCAAGAAAGTCAGGTCAGACTGCTGGTAAATTGATTGCAGGAATTGCAGTCAATGAAATCGAGGATTACAATGCTGAAAGCTCTGCTTTACAAGAGCTTATCGCACTCACGAAAGAGATTCATATCGATCAGAAAATCAATATCGTTCTGATTGCTCACGTAGTTCAGGCTGAATATCGTGATACAGCTAAGAACACGACACATGTATCACGCACCATCGTTACGGCAGGTAAGAAGGTAGCTCCGAAGATTCCCGCGTATTGTGGTGAGGTCTATCACTTCAATATCGATCGAGGATTCGAGGCTGATGCAGGTGGGAAATACACTTGTCTAACCACACATACGGGAGATGATTTCGCGCGCACTGCTCTCCCATTAGCAGCAAAGATTGAATTTGGGGACAAACCACTGTACGAGACTTACATCGTCCCTGCAATGAAGGAGATGAAGAACATCGAGGTGGTTAAGTTCTGATATTGCTTGCGTAGACAACCAACAACCAACAACAAAGGACACACACAATGCCTAAGATCAAGTTTACTGAGAAAGACCTGCTGCGTGGTAAGATCATCACTCCGGGGTGGTATCTCGTCAACGTCGATGATGTTGGTGAGGCACCGTCGAAGGATGGTGGTTCTACTAACTATCCTGTATCTGCTACTGTCATCAAGAATGCTGATGATGGTGACACGCAGTTCGCAGGAGTTCCCGTCGAATGGAATTTCAATAGCAAGGCTATCGGCTTTGCTCAGGGATTCCTCGCATCCTTCGGTGTGGATGTGCAGGCTGCAAAGAACTACGATCTGGCACATGCTGTCAATAAGCAGATCGAAGTGTTCATTGAGACGGGGGAATGGCAGGGTCGTCTCAAGAATCAGGTGAACCACAAGTATCGCCCGGTTCGTACTGAGTAGTCTGACTATACCTGCTGTTCGTGTAGCTAAACATATAACCTACACGGATACTGAACCACTGATCATCGGTGAGAAGATGGACGAAATAAAAGTCAGAATAAAGACGTTCTGTCCAGCGGGTGCATCTTTTTTTTGAGGAGTGACCACAATGAACTATGATCCCCAGACTGAAAAACAGGATATGGACGATCCTGAAATTCCATCAACTTCTCTTCCTGATACTCCTGATGAGGATATTGAAGAGTCAGGAGAAACAGAAGAGGAACAGGATCAGGATGAAGAAGAGACTCTATCCTCTGACGACGAAGAAGATGATGAGGATGAGTACGAGGATGATGATGATGACTTCATCGATGAAGATGAATCCATCGAAGAAGAAAAAGTGAAGGATTCACTGAATTAACCACTCAGACAATAGTGGATCAAGTGGTTAGACGGTGATAGGGGCCTATTCAATACTGTTAAATCAGATTACGAGTAGGCCCCGTTTAATAAAATGGATGCGGTTAATACGCTCGGAATATGCCGGCTTTCACTGTGAGAGAGGGACATCCATCGAGTATCTTTTCAAAGGAAATTACAATGGTTGATCAACGAATTTCAGGGAGAATCATCAAGGTGAGTAAACAGGGATGGGGATTCATCTCATCCAAGGAAATTGAATTTACGCGCATCTTCTTTCACTGGAGTTCACTGAGACAGAATACTCTTCGATTCCCTGAAATCAGATCAGGTATGATCGTAGAGTTTACACCCATTCAGGTTCCGGGGAAAGGATGGCGGGCAATTCATGTTGAAATAACAGATAAAAGGGAGAAGAAAGATGAACCCACAACTGAAATGTCCACATTGTCAAGCGGATTGCCGGATGCTGGAACAAGTAACAATTAAACTGTTCTACTGTAATAACTGCTCAAAAATCTTCGAGGTGAATGATGAGAATGACGCCATCGCAAAAAGCCAAGAAAATCGCTCAAGTGTTACTAAAACGGTTTCCCAGTCTGAGCATGTTGGAAGCACTGGAGATAGCCGTAAAGATATTGGACGCAATCGATGACTAGTCGGAGGAATTGATGAGCAACTTTCACAAAGAAGTATTGTTCGGAATAATCAATGAATGGAATGATGTTCAATTGGATACATACATTCATGAGTTAGAGGAGAGAATGATACACGCGCATCAACTCCTCAAAGAACTCAAAGCATTTCAACGGAAGAAGAAAAAGAGAAAGGTCTATGAGACTGGACCGAGAGGTGCGGCGTGAAATGAATGAATACACCAAAGCATACGAAGAACTCAGAAAGCATGAGAAGCATTTCAATCATGCTCAAACATCTTACTGGTGTGAACAGTATAGAATGTTCGCGGAAAAATGCGCGAAACAAGTTGATGAACTAGAACAGAGTTTCGAGCTTTACCGTAAGGCATCGATGGTTCTGATGCAAGCATATAAACGCGCGCATCCTGAAGTTCCTGAGAACGTATGGCCTGACGTAACTAAAGTAAATATGTGGGCTGCCTCCTTAATTGAGGAGAAGAAATGAAATACGTTCCGGGAATGGGTAACATTGGAGCTAAACTAATGATTCTCGGTGAAGCACCGGGATCAGAAGAAACTCGTCTAGGTAGGCCATTCGTAGGACCTAGTGGACGAGAATTAGATAGATTACTATCTGATGCCGAGATACCACGTTCAGAGTGTTGGATCACGAATGTATGTAAATACGAAGTTCCTCAGAATGAAGGGAAGAAAAAGACTCCATTCCACATTCGAGCGAAGAATCATGGGATCGATATTGATCAGCAACTTGCAGAACTACAGACCGAAATCAATGAGATTAAACCTAATGTTATTCTTGCTCTCGGTGGGACTGCTCTATGGGCGTTATCCGGGAAAACTAAAATTAGTGTACAAAGAGGTTCAATCCTCAGGGGCATGGGCGTTAAGTTTGTTCCTACCTATCATCCCGCGCACTTGTTACATAGTAGTGCGGGTGGAGAGATCAAAGGTTATTGGAACAGACAAGTAATGGTGTTTGATTTCAAGCGCGCGTGGGAAGAGAGACTCTCACCTTTATTAGAACTACCTCAGAGAACTATTCAGATCTGTCGGAGTTCATCAGACCTATATGAATTTAGACAGAGATATGCAGATGTTCGGCCAAGAAAACTAGTTGTGGACATTGAAGCAGGTGGATCGTGTCTACCCATCTGTATAGGATTGGCATTCAGTAAATCTCATTCAATGGTAGTCCCACTATGGAATCGAGATGGTATCAGTTCAATTCCTGATTCTGATCTCGGAGTCATATGGGGAATGTTGGCAGAAATGCTATGGGAGAATGACATTGTCGGACAAAACTTTAATTATGACCGGGACAAGATTCGTAGGCTCGGATTTGCGATCCGAAGAATTAAGTCGGATACGCTTCTCAAAGCGTTTGCAATTAACCCTGAACTCCCAAAAGGGCTTGCATTCCTTACATCTATCTACACCAGAGAACCCTTCTACAAAGACGAAGGTATGTATGAGGGGGAGCTTAGAGATTTATTCCTCGGGTGCGGACGTGATAGTTGTGTCACGTATGAAATAGATGAGGAGATGGAGCCAGAGTTAGATGAGTTAGGAGTGCGTGAGTTCTATTACAACTTCCTAATGAAACTACCTGAATTCTATTTGGAGATAGAGAACAATGGATTCAGAGTCAATCATGAGAAGAAACGTGAGCTGATCAGGAAATATGTAGAGTGGGATGAACGTCTCGGATATGAGATGTTTCAATTAGCCGATGTAGATATTAACGTAGGCTCTCCTACTCAGGTCTATTCATTTCTGTTCGATCAGTGGAGTCTACCTCGTCGAGATGGTGTGGGGGAGGAGGAATTAACTGCACTATTGAATCTCAAGCATGGAGTAACTGATCCTGATCAGAGATTATGGATTGAAAAGTGTCTTGAGAGAAGGAGGGTAAAGAAGACTATCTCTACCTATCTATTAGCAATTCCTGATTTCGACGGGAAGATGCGGACTACTTGTTTCATGTGTCTCGAAACTGGTCGAACTAGTACGAGTAAACAAGATCCTCCTATCAGACCACTAGTTGATACGATTGGTAATGGTAAGAAGAAAGATATGAAAGTCATGGGAACTGGCTTTCAAGTATTAACTAAGCATGGAGATATTGGAGCTGATGTGCGCGAGATGTATGAACCCGATGAGGGGGAAATCTTCGTGCAATTAGATAGTAGTCAGGCCGAAGCGCGCGTCGTCTTTAATCTAGCCACAGATGAACAGGCATTAAAGGACATAGACGAACATGATTATCATGCTCTCACTGCTAGCTGGTTTTTTGGCGGTACTGAATCTGATTATTCTAAGAAAATATTGGGATATGAAAGCCCGATTCGATTTGCTGGCAAGACTCTCAGACACGCGGGACATCTTGGGGCGAAACAAAGACGAGCTACCATTGAACTCAATACTCAAGCAAGAAAGTATAAAATCCCAATTACAATCAGTGAACCTCAAGCGGAACGTGCATTAAAGATTTTTCACGCAAAACAACCTAAAATTCAAAAGGTATTTCATGCTGAAGTTATCGAATGTCTCAAAACTAGAAAGCTCATTGCGCCTCTACCTTACGGAATCGATGCACCAAGAGGCGGTGTTCGTATATTTTACGAAAGATGGGGAGATGACCTTTTCAGGGAAGCCCTTGCATACTTGCCGCAAAGAGCTGTTACTGATAATACCAAGGCCGCTGGTATCAGAATTAAAAAACAGTTTAGAGAGTGTAAGATTATTCTCGAAGCACATGATGCGCTTCTTTTCTCTATTAGACATGAGTATCTCGAAGACTTCGTGGGAATAGCTAAGAAAGAAATGGAACGTCCAATTAACTTCACTGTATGCTCGCTCCCCCGCAGGTTCTTGAAAATCCCTTGCGATGTCGAAATAGGTGAGAACTACAGAGATTTTAAGAAGTTTAAGTTCCCATCGCCCGAATCAACAAGAGATATTCAAGTACCAAAAACAGTGACTGAAGAGTTTTTGGTACCAGATGACATGGCTTGAAACACTACTCTCCCAACACTCAGAACTAGAGAGTCCTACTAACTTCTGGCTCTGGGGTGCGTTAAGCGCAATCTCAGCGGTGGTAAAAGACAATGTTTGGCTAGATAGACAGATTTACAATCTGTATCCAAATATCTACGTAATGTTTCATGCTGAATCGGGCCTTAAGAAGGGTCCACCTATCAGTATGGCTAAACAACTAGTTCATGGTGTGAATAATACGCGCATCATTTCAGGGCGCAGCTCTATTCAGGGAATACTGAAGGAACTAGGCACGGCACAGACCCAACCAGGTGGTAAAGTCATAGCCAAGTCTCATGCATTTATCTGTTCCTCCGAATTAACTAGTTCATTGGTAGAGGACAAAGTAGCTACCGACATCCTGACGGATCTCTACGACAGGCAATACAATCCCGGAGAATGGCGATCACTACTAAAGATGGAATCATTTAATTTGAAAGATCCGACTATCACAATGTTGACTGCTACGAATGAGGCGCACTCGACTGATTTCTTCGGTAAGAAGGATGTTCACGGAGGTTATTTCGCGCGTACTTTCATCATCTCTGAAAATAGACGGAATAGAATCAATTCCCTATTAGTTCCACTTACTAATCCACCTACATACAATAAATCAATCGAATACCTGAAGGAAATATCTAAATTGAGTGGTAGTTTCCAACCCTTAGCAAGTAAAACCCAGGATAATGGATATAATATAGCTCACATAGAAAGGGAAACAGGTGAGACGAACTATTTCACTGGGGCTGGATTCATGTATCAGAGATGGTATGAAGAATTCACTGATAATCTAAACAATCAGACAGTGAAGGATGAAACTGGCACATTGAATCGATTTGGTGATTCTGTATTGAAAGTGGCAATGTTACTGTCATTAGCCCGGAGTCCCGAACTATACATCGATGAAGATTCAATGAGACAGTCAATCGAATACTGTGAAAAATTAGTAGGTAATGTGCATCATATGACCCTCGGTAAGAAGGGTCTAAGTGAATCAAAGAATCTAAAGAAACTACTGATAGATGAATTATTGAATAGACCTGGCCATCAGATCAGTAGGAAGATGTTATTGAAACAGATGTGGGCACATTACAAAGATACGAGCGAATTCGATGATATTATGAATTCATTCGATCAGTCTGGTGCGATTGAAATCAGGAACATTGGTAGTGAGATAGTCTATATCATGCCTGATGCAGAGGTTGAAAGATACAGACGACTTTACGAGGGGAAGGGAAAATGAATCATCACATACTGATGAGTGAACACAGATTAGAAAATATTAGAAAGAAATGTAAGGAAGGGGAATGGAACTTTCAATCAGGAGAGGTAGAGGAATTAGTTGAACATATTGATGCATTGAAGGAAGTACTGAAGAGTACGGAGGCATTAATTCAGAAGATGGCTGATGAGAAGAATGCGTTACAAGATAGTATTGATTCGTTGAAGGACATAAATCATGGATTGAATGCGCGCCTTCAACAACTCACTACTAATATGGGTCGAATCAATCGACTCTCATCTACTTAACTAGGCCCATATTTCCTCATTGCATCATTCCAAATCTGACTCCACGGACCTCCCTTAAATATAATGTCATGTTTCTTCGGAATGATTTGACTCGGAGTCTGACCCTTACTATACACCTGAGTGCCAATTCCACCCATGATGGGAAGACTCAGATATGGTAGGAGTTCAGGACGTTCCTTAGCCACATTCGCAATATCCTGTAATGCGAGTGGAACAGCTAATTGAACAGTTCTATCTGCAATTGGGAATGGATCATATTGAGATGCTCTACCTACATCTGCTACGTATCGAGATGGAGGATTGAGCTTATTCAGGAAGAAATCCATGACTGCCTCATATCGAGTGCGCGCTTGGAATCCTGCCCCGTATTTATGTTCCTGACCAGTCGAGGAAGATCGATACGTTCCTCCTGCCAACCTTGAACCGAGTACAATTAACTGTTGAAATCCAGCTCCTGGATCTAATCGAATACTACCAATCCTAGCCTTCAGAAAGTCTGAACTATTAGGATTGAGATTGATGCTAACTTGATCTCCAAATGCTGCCTTAGCAGCCCCGAGAACACCACTCCACATAGCAGCCATTCCCAGAGCAGCCTTCCAATATTCCTTCCTGATCTGTGGATGAGTCATTGTATAGTTATGAGGATTTAGCATCTGCACACGAGACATAACATTTCGAGGAGACCAAAAGAATTCAGTTAGAAAATTAACTGCTGGTTCAAGAGCCTTAATTGATCCTCTTCCTGTAGTAGTATTAACCACAGTAGCCAATTGTTTAGCCAATCCCTTATTCTTGTAGGGATTCAGCATTATAGCTTCTTCAGGAGTAAAACTCTGCTTCAGGAATCCAGGTCTAGCTGCACCTTCCTGACCAGCTTCCATCGCAGTAGATCTACCTATGTCGAATAGATTCTGAAGCCGATGCGCGCGTATGTCATTCAGTAATACCTCAGCAGCCCGATTCGATGCACCTACTCCTTGTCCTACCGTATATTTCCATGCCTTTCCAAGATATGGAATTGGGAATCCTTCCTCAGCCCATACAGTTCCCTTCCGCTTACCCAGATCGAACTGTTCTCCTCGACCCATTAATTTCATTCCGGCTTCTTTAGCAATTGATGGCTGCCATTTACCAGTATTAGGATCGAATCTGTCTTGAAAGATGGGTAATTGATGTAATTCAGCGAGATGTTGTTTCGCGTATTCAGGACTGAATGCAGCCCTAAGCATTTTGGGAATAGCCTGACGATATTCCTTAGTGAATGCGAGGGGGAGCGCGTGTCTCCCTGCCATAGACACATCGACTGATGATATTACAGCAGTGGACGTATCCTTCACAGCACGGGATATATCGAATCCCTTCTTCGCATAACTGAGTAACTGTCTTGGCAACTTACCAGTAGCTCTCAATACATCTCCAACGTATTTCGCACCTTCCTCTTCCTGAATCAATCTACCCAATTCAGGATGTAACTTTCCAATCATTCCCTTGAATCTTTCGAATCCCTCACCAATTGCATCGGCTAATTGACCAATATCTAAGAATCCCTCCTCACCTTTAACAAATTCAGTCATCCTCTGAATCAGTCGAGCAGTATGACCACTATACATTCCATTAGGTCTGGCTGCATCTCTCTTTACTATTTCCTCTCCCATGATTCTAACAGCTTTACCGAATAAACCTCCAGCACTTTTATCAGCTACGAGGGAGGTAACTCCCATTTTACCGTTAGACATTCTCGAAAGACTAGCATGTCCAATTGGTTTACCATTCGGAGCCCTATACGTTAAATCAGCGAAATTAGGACCTAATTCCTGAACTGTCAATCCGGGAGGTCCATTCTGAGGTAGAGATCGAAGAGTTGTTTGCGCGTATTCATGACTCAGTGATTCTACTGCACCTTTCAATGGTGCAACATCCTGAGATTCTTTAACCATTTCAGGATCTAATGCAAATTCCTCCTTTAATTTACTCTTTCTTTGATCAAATTCAAATGCCTGTTGACCTGCTTCTTCTAACAATAATTTATCAGCCTGTTCTCGATATTTTGTGGCCTCTTCAGTTCTTCCCTGAGACTCTCTAATATGAGCCTTCTGAACTAGTTCTTCAGCCTTAGTGATTCGACGTGGTTCAGGAGTTGCACTATAGTCCTTTTCTTTACGTAGATAATTAGCTCTGGATCGAGCCGCGCGTGATTCCTCAATATTTCCAGCTCTTTCCAATTCCTTGGCCTTATCCATATATTCGGTAATTCTTTGTCCTCTTTCAGCCATTCTTTCTTCAATAGTTGGAGGTGTATAGAGAGGTCCTCTATTAGGAGGATTAACATCATATCCCCCTGTCGGCTGTATTCCTAATTCTAACTGTGGAATTTGTTCCCCAGTCGAGGTGAATGTTTCTCTACTAACAAGTTGTCGAGGTAATGTATATCCGGGTTCATACTTAGGTTCAATTCCAGCAGGTGGTAATGGTTCCTGCTCAAGAGGAATCTGTGGAGTAGGTTCAGTTCGAGGACCAAGGTATCTCTGAATAGTATCTACAGCCTGACCCTCTACTGAACTACGATTAGGATCAACATCCCATCGTGACATCCAATCAGGATGTTGCCTGATTGCAACTATAGCCTCAGTTGGAGTATCAAATCCGAGATTATCCAATGCTTGAACTGCTTGTCTAATCTCACGATACCCAACTTGTGTTGTTTCTCTTAGTCTATCTGATACAGTTGGTCCACGCTGTCTCAATGAGGCTGTTTCCCCCATTGATTGTTGCCATCTATTCGCCATCTCATCCGCAGCGGGTAATGATTCTTCACTGCGTATTGCTTCAATAGAGGCAGGTATCTCTCTTTCTATTGCAGCAGCCATTTCAGGATCTGCATTTAGAATATCTTGGAATCTTAATCTTCTAGATATAACACCAGTTATATTTCGCCATAACGTACGATGATCAACTGTTCCTTCTTCTTCACTAATGAATCTCTTGAAAACAGTTGATAATCCATCAGGGGTTAATCCGGCAGGTTTATACCCACCACGTTCCATGTTAGTCAAATAGCCTTGGCTAAGCCTATCATTGGGAACAGTTACATCAGCTCCCCCTCCTACACCTACCTGACCTTGAGGAATTGCACCAGGATATTCAATATTCGTAATATCAGGAGGAGTTGGTTCAGATGTAGGTTCAATTACAGGAGGTGGACCTCCCTCTCTAGCCATGATTGGATAGCCTTCAGGATTTCTTCTACCTGTAGGCTCGTATCCCAAAGACTTATAGTATGGATATTCAGTGGCAGGATTTCTGATTACCACTTCATTAGGTGGTTCAGGCTGAGGAATACCAGCCATTTGTCTGAGGCGCGCATTCACTGATTCATCAGGAATATCGTAAGGAGTTTGTGGCCCCTTGATTCCTCCAGTCTCCTCTTGAGGGATCATAATAGGCTGACCATTCTTAGCTAAGTATGGTGCCCTTACGTATCCTTGATTCTCCCAATAAGTCATCATATCGGGAGTTTGAATAACCACTTCGGAAGGTCTATTCGGTGTTCTAGGAGCAGCAAAATCTTCCATCGTAGGTGTAGGACCCAAATCTACAGGAGGCGGAGGTGCAGCCTCAACTGGAGGTTCAGGTAAAGCTCTCTGATAACCAATACGTTGAGATGGTTCAGGAGTTACATTACGCACACCTGATGGAACTGGCTCATTCAAATCTCTAACCCATCCAGGAGTGGCATGTGGACTCGCTAATCCTAATACTCCTCCTGCTGCTGTTCCAATTCCTGTAAAAGCCTCGAATGGATCACCTGCTTGAGCACCATGAACCGCGTGTCCTGCTCCACCAGCCATGACAGGAATAGATAGAGCCTTACCAGCAGTAGTTGCAGCTCTACTAGCCTGTTCATACATTGAGAAGGGTTCAGCTGCTGCTCTAGCTAGTCTACCACCTAGTCCAAATGCTCCAATAGTAGCAAGATTTAAGGGAGTAGATTGTCCTGATATAACGTCACCAAGACCTCCCATAGCACCGGCAACAAAACTCCGTGGTACATCCCACATACTACCAGTTCTTGCAGAGGGAGGGTCCCAATAGTCGGGATTATATATCGGAGCACCTCCAAATGTGAGATTATTGACGAATTCCCTACTCACAATGGGCTTATTTATCCATAGGTCATCCCACCATTTCAGCCCTTTTTCGAGCAGACTTGGCTCCTTTACTTCCTGCCAATCATCAGGACCGGTATCCTGAGTAATATCAACCCAATCGTCTTGTTGTTGCGGCATTATCGTTTACCTTGAACGATTTCCGTAGTTCCATCGGAATACGTAATGCGCGTCGCATTTCTACTCGGACTAAATTCTTTCTTAATTACCTGTTTCTGAGACTGAGTAGTCTGATTGACATTTGCAGGAGGTTCACCGACACGCACTCGCTGACCTGAATTTACCGCCCCTTCAACCCCTGAAACAGTTGCAGGAACATTTCCTCCACCTCTAGTTGGCAATGTTCCACCGAACGGTGTGGAACTACCCTGAGGTAATTGGAAATTGAAGATAGATTGACGAGGAGCAGACAGATTGATATCAGTCCCCCTACCCTGTATCTTATTGATCATGTCTCTCCATTGCTGATATTTCAATGGATCTTCATTTGGATCAGGTTCAGGAATAGGCGCGAGCTTACCATTATCATCAGTCGTGATTAGATCCTTATATTCACTTCTTAGCGAGAGATCCTGTAATATTCGGTCTCTTGCCCTCGATTTATCCAATTCATTCAATGGTTTTTCTTGAGGTGGATTCTGACCCGGAGGTGTTTCCTTCACAGCAGCCTGAATGTATCCACCAATGATCAATTTACTCAGATCAGATAGATTACCTGTTTTGACTCCCGTATCTCTGAGACTATTCGGATCTCTTGGATTGAAAATCTTCACAGTATCACCACTAGTATCCCATTTCCAGTCAGGTGGTTTAGTCGCATTGATGTATTTGATTTTATTATCATCATCTTGAACTCTAATTCTCTCTTTATTGTAGGATTCAGTTTCAGCCAATTTCGCATCAGCTATTTCATTTCTTCGACGATTGTATTCATCTTGTGATCTCAGTCTGGCTTCTTGCATCTCTGCACTTACACCCTGAGCGAAGAGGTTCCGCGCGTTCACATTGGCTGTATTCTCTAACTGAGCAGCCTGATACATCGGATTAGCTCTCTCCTTCCATGCAGCTACATCACGCATGTAAGGAGCATACATCACTTCATCTGAAACTTTCGGTCCACCTGTAATTCCTAATGCGGCGGCGGTGAGTGCGCGCCCAAAACTCGGATGATAATCTTTCAATGAGGGAGCTTGATCGATGAATTGATCGAATCGATTCCGCGCGTATACCTCAGGTTTCCATTCATTCATTTTAGCGAACCAGTCTACATCTCCCACATTAGACTGGCCACGATCCATGATTGAATTGATCCTATCAGCCACAGAGGTTACATCATGCCTCACTTCTGGCATGGATAATGGAGATTGAAATTGAGGCTGATCTAATCTGACCTGATTTGTTGGAAATTGTTGTGAAAGATCATACATCCCCACATTGAATTGAGGATCTTCATAGTTATAATCATTCCCCATATCATTCATATAGTCGGGGGTATCATAACTACCAAAATTATCGAAAAAATTCTGTTGGCGAAGTCGATTGATAGCCATGATTCACCTACGACGTATATCCCTGCGGATTGTATGAACTCGTCGATCCAGTTTGAGGTCTTCTTCTACTTCCAAAGTAATCAAGCATTGGATTTGCAACATTTCCAGCCAAATTAGCAATCTGACCAATTCGGCCCATAGTAGTCTGATACGCACCTGGTAATTGCTGGGCTGCATTCTCCTGACCCATCAATCCTAACCCGAACTGACTACCCTGACCGACTGATTGAAGGGCTTGATTACCGAATGTTGCAGCCATTGCAGGATTAGTTCCATACAATGCAGTCATTCCTCGAAGTGCGGCTAATCTGTCCTGTGTATTTTGAGCAGATGCAGCAGCTCCACCAGCAGCAGCAGATGCAGCCGCAGCAATATTCCTAGCCTGTGCTTGTTCCTGTTGCTGCGCATTGAATTTACCTACATCAATTTGAGCACCTAATCTCTGCCCCTCAATTCCACTCATTCCAGTTAATCCAGCTA
>Ga0066903_100002791_pt1 | contig 13887 bp, 9 predicted proteins | sample PanSoiMetaGPlot1_FD_67491 | JGI IMG/M metagenome (GOLD analysis project Ga0066903, IMG submission 67491) | Tropical forest soil microbial communities from Panama analyzed to predict greenhouse gas emissions - Panama Soil - Plot 1 (version 2) | ecosystem: Environmental > Terrestrial > Soil >... | reverse complement strand
TTAAGGATTAGGGATTCGGGGGCGTACTTTCCAACCCTCAGGCCCGCCCAGATCGTCCAAGCTGGTGTAAGGATGAAGCTTGGAGGCCCTGGCGCTGGTATCCCCCGCTCGAGCCGTTCCGGCGGCTGAGCCGCTTCCCGAAGTGGCGCGGGCCGCTGCGGGAGACGTGCGCGCGTTCGAGGATCTCTACCGCCAGCATCTGCCCCGCGTGCACAGTCTCGTCCGGCGCATGACGGCCGGGCGCGACGCCGACGAACTGACGCAGGACGTGTTCGTTCGCGTGTGGCAGAAGCTCGGCACGTTCCGGGGCGACTCGTCGTTCACCACGTGGCTGCACCGTCTCGCGGTGAACGTCGTGATCGAGCGGTTCCGGAGCGAGCAGGTACGCCGGGCGCGGATGCACGACGGCGAGCAGGTGTTCGAGACGCTCGCCGGGCCGGCGCAGACGACCGACATCGGCCTCGATTTCGAGGCGGCGCTCGAGAAGCTGCCCGACGGCGCGCGCGAGATCTTCGTGCTCCACGACGTCGAGGGCTACAAGCACCACGAGATCGCGACGCTGCTGGACATCTCGGCGGGCACGTCCAAGGCGCAGCTCCATCGCGCGCGGATGATACTCAGGAAGCATCTGAAATGACCGACCACTGGACCGACCGGCTCTCGGAATACCTCGACGGCGAGCTCGACGCGGACGAGCGCGCCACGCTCGAGCGGCATCTCGAGTCGTGCAGCGCATGCACGGCCACGCTGGCGGAGTTGCGTGACGTCGTCGCGCGCGCGGCCGGTCTTCCGCCGCGGCCGCCAGCGGCCGACCTCTGGCCCGGCATCGAACCGAGGCTCGACCCCGTCAGCCGCGTCGTCACGCCGTTTGCGCCGCGCGTGACGCGCCGCGTGTCGTTCACGCTGCCGCAGCTCGTGGCCGCGGGGCTCGCGCTGATGGTGATGTCGGGCGGCGGCGTGTGGGTGCTGAAGCAGGGCGGCGCCAGGACCGACTTCCCGCCGGTCGAGGCCACTGCCCGGCCCGACCCGTCGATGACGCCCGTCGCCACCGCCGACCCGCGCTACGACGAAGCGATCGCCGATCTCGAACAGGCGCTCGCGGCCGGCCGCGCGCAGCTCGATCCAAGCACGGTCAGGATTCTCGAGGCGAACCTCGACGCGATCGACGCCGCGATCAAACAGTCGCGCGACGCGCTCGCCGCCGATCCGGCGAACCTGTACCTGCACGACCACCTCGCCGACGCGCGCCAGCGCAAGCTCGCGCTGCTGCGCCGCGGCGTGGGCCTGATCAACAGCAAGAGCTGACGGGGAGCCAGGAAGACAGATGCTGCTATCGAGTGTATTGACCGCGATGCTCGTCGCGCAGGCGCAGGCGCCGCGGACCACGCCGCCGCAGACCGACGAAACGATGCCGGTGCAGCGCGGCGGACGGCTGCTCGTCAACAATTTCGCCGGCGACGTCGTGATCCACACGTGGGACAAGGACTCGGTGCACGTCGTTGCGCGCCACCAGGCGCGGACGAAGGTGAGCATCCGGCCGACCGCGTCGGGTCTTTCGATCGGCGCGACCGGCGAGTATGGACCGCAGGGGTCGGTCGACTACGACATCACGGCGCCCGGATGGATGCCCGTGCGCGTCGAGGGCACCTACAACTTCGTCACGATCGAAGGCGCACAGAGCGAGGTGTTCGTGAACACCATGCGCGGTGACATCACGATCAAGGGCGGGACCGGCACCGTCACGGCGAAGTCGGTCGAGGGCGAAGTGCGCGTCGAAGGCGCGCGCGGCAAGGTGAGCGCCAGCTCGGTCAACGAGAAAGTCGTCATCGCCGACGCGGGCGGCGACATCACCGTCGAGTCGATCAACGGCCCCATCACCATGACGGGGATGGAGGCGAAGACGCTCGACGCCTCCACGGTGAACGGCGATATCCGGTTCGACGGAAAGATCCTCGACGGCGGGCATTACAGTTTCAGTACGCACAACGGCAACCTGACGCTGGGGCTGCCCGACACCGTCAATGCCACCTTCACGATTCGGACGTATCAGGGAAGCTTCAGCAGCGAATTGCCGCTCGAGGGGGTGAACCGCCAGGACGTGCAACGCGGGAGGCGTGTGACGACCGCGCTCGGCACCGGGAGCGCGGACGTCAACCTGGAGACGTTCGGGGGCTCTATCCGGCTGCGGAAGGGACCCTTGCCCCCTGGACGCGCGCGCTAGCCGGAGGCGCCCATCCCTGCTTGCGCAACGACTCCTGGAGCCGCTGTGACCGTTCGATCAGGCTGTGAGGGTCCTGGTATTTCTCGACCTCCTGCCTGCCGTCCGGAAATGTAAGCACAAGTTCGTAATCGTCACCATCGACCTGGCGACGAATCTCGTAAAGCAGACGGGCTGCATCGCGTTCGAAAAACCAGAGCATCGAAGCGTTTATCGGCCTCTGCCCTTCCAGCCTTAGTTGACGTCAGCGGCTCAGGGCGGTCATCGGCTCGATCCTCGATGCCCGATGGGCTGGCAAATACGCTGCCACCGCCGCAACCCCAAGCAATAGCGCGGCTCCGGCGAGAAACGCCGTTGGATCCCCCGGCTCGACGCCCACCAACAGTGTCGAAATTGCACGACCGGCCAGGATCGCCAGTGGAATTCCTGCCACCAGCCCGACCGCAACGAGCGTGAGCGCCTCACGGAGCACCATCCAGAGGACGTCTCCGCGATCCGCGCCAAGCGCCATCCGCAGCCCCAGCTCGGCCACGCGACGGCTGATGCCATACGAGATCGTTCCATACAGCCCGAGGCTCGCGAGGAGCAGCGCAAGCGCGCCGAACATCGCCGTGAGGCTCGCAACCATGCGGTCCTGCGTCACGCCGCGCGCGAGACGGTCCGTCAACGGAACGACCTCGACGACGGGCAGCCGCGGCTCGACGCGCGTGAGCGTTTCGCGCACGAGCACGGCGGCGTGTGCCGGCGGTCCGGCCGTCCGCACTTCGACGTCGCTCAGCACGTCGTCCGGCGAGGCGTCCGTCAACGTGTAGGCCATGTTCGGCGGCGGCGTCTTCAGGTTCACGTAGTGCGCGTCTTCGACGACGCCCACGATGACGTTGGAGTCCTTGTCGATCGATCCGCCGTAGCTCCAGCGCCTTCCAATCGCGCTCTTGCCGGGGAAGAAGCGGCGCGCCATCGTCGCGTTGATGATCGTGTGGTGGGCGTCGGGATCGCGGTCCTCGGCCGTGAAGTCGCGTCCCTCGAGGATCCGCAGGCCCATCGTGCCGAAGTAGCGTTCGGTGACGGTTTCCTCGTTCGTCCGCAGCTGCTCCTTGGGGCCTGGCGTGTAGCCCTCGACGCTCATGCTGCTGATCCGCTGCGAACCGTTGAGCGGGCCGTTGCTCGAGAGACTTACGGACTGCACGCCCGGCAGCGCGCTCAGCGCGTCGACGATGCGGGTATAGACCACCTTCCGCTCGGCAGGGGAATACCCGGCGCCGCGCACGTCCACCCGCGACGCGAGCACGTGCTCGCGATCGAACCCGATGTCGGTCTGGACGAGCGACCGCAGGCTTCGCGTGAAGAGCGCCGCGACGACGAGCAGCAGGAGGCAGAACGCCATCTGCACCGCGACGAGCGCCTTGCCGACCAGCAGTCCGCGGCGGCCGCCCTCGGTGACCGAGCCGCGGCCGTCCTGCTTGAGCGACTCCGCGACGCTGACGCGGCTGCCGCGCACGGCTGGAATCACGCCGCACGTGATGCCCGTGATCGCCGACACGGCGATCGCGAACCCGAGCACGCGCCAGTCGAGGCTCGTGTTGAGATCGGGCGGCGTCGCGCCCGTCCCGACGTTGACCATCAGCGCGAGCAGCGCGTCGCGGGCCCAGACGGCGAACGTGACGCCGAGGATGCCGCCCGCGATCGCGAGCAGGAAGCTCTCGGCGATCATCTGGCGGACGAGACGCATCCGTCCCGCGCCGATCGACTGGCGGATCGCCATCTCGCGCGTGCGTCCGGCGGCCCGCGACAGGAGCAGGCCGGCGACGTTGCCGCACGCGATCGCGAGCAGCACCCCCACCATCGCCAGCAGCACGTAGAGCGGCTCCTGGACGATGCTCCGCAACGACGAAACTCCGGTCGACGCATCGGCGAGCGCGACGTGCTGCTGGCGGATCGTCGCGCGATCGTCGGCCGTCGCGTCTTTCGCCAGGACGCCTTCCCGATCGTGCTGAAACACCGTCGTGAGCTCGGCTTCCACCGCGCCGCGCCCCGCCGCCGGGATGCGGCCGAACACGTTCAGCCACGACATCCCGGACTGCGGCGGCCACGGCTTCTGCGGATCGGCACTGTTGAAGTTGCTCGCGTTCTGCGAATACCGCACGACCGACTGCATCATGTACGGGATCCAGACGTCGGGCGCGCGCAGGGCCAGCGTTGTGCCGAAGAACCGTGGACGCGTGACGCCGACAATCGTGAACGGCGTGCCGTTGATCGCGAGCGTACGGCCGACGACGTCGGGCGCCCCGTTCAGACGGCGACGCCAGTAGCCGTCGCTCACGACGGCCACCGGATGCGCACCGACGGTCGTGTTGTCACCCGGCGCGAACAACCGCCCGAGCTGCGGCAGCTGGCGAAGTCCGGTGAAGTACTCCGCCGAGACGAGCTGTACGTTGCCGCGTGCGCCGGCCGGCTCGCCGGCGGCCTTGAGCTGCATGCCCGCCACGCTGGTCGCCGCGAACAATTCGTCCGACCCGCGCGCCTTGAGCTCGTCACGTGCGTGCTCGAACGTCGGGCCCGAGAACAGGTCGCCGTGGTCCTGACCGGGCGCGAACGACTGAAGCTGGACGAGCTCGCCCGGCTCCGGCACAGGAAGCTGCCGCAGCACGATCGCGTTGACGAGCGTGAACACCGCCGTCGCGCCGCCGATCCCGAGTCCGAGCGACAGCACGGCGATCGCGGCGAACCCCGGAGAGCGCCGGAGCAGCCGGACGCCGTATTGGGTGTCTCTCAGAAACTCAGTGAGCATATTCATTCCGCGCGAAGGGCCGCGATGGGATCGACCGACGCCGCCCGGCGCGCCGGGCGCCACGCGGCGACGGCGGCCGTGGCCGCCAGCAGTACGGCTATCAGTGTATAGGTCATCGGATCGGTTGGGCGGACTTCGAACAGCAATCCGCCGAGCCATCGTGTCGCGGCAAGCGCCGCGAGCGCACCGGCCGCGACGCCGAGCGCCGCAAGTCCCATCGCCTCACGCAGCATCAGCACCACGACCATGCCCGGCTGCGCGCCGAGCGCGATGCGGATGCCCATCTCGCGCGTCCGCTGGCCGACGACGAATGCCATCACGCCGTAGATGCCCACCGCCGCAAGGGCCAGCGCCAGGATGGCGAATGCCGCGAGCAGCTCTGTCGAGAACCGCCGCGACGCCGTCGCCACGCCGACCTGCTCCTCCATCGTCCGCACGCCGTACGTCGGCTGATCCGGATCGACCGCGCGCACCTCGGCGGACAGAGGCCCGGCGAGCGCCTGCGGATCGACGGCGGTCTTGAGGACCATCGACATGATGAGTCCGGAGTTCTGCCGCAGCGGCCGATAGAACATGGGCCGCGGCGGATCTTCCGGGCGCTCGCTGCGCACGTCGTTCACGACGCCTACGACCGTCAGCCAGGGGTTCTTCGCCTGCGGTCCGCCCATGTGCAGCCGCCTGCCGACGGCATCCTGTCCGGGCCAGCTGCGGCGCGCCAGCGACTCGGTGACGACGATCACGCGATCCGCATTCACGTCGTCCGCATCGGTGAACGCGCGTCCACGGAGCAGCCGGATTCCCATCAACTCGAAGTAGCCAGGCGTGACGATCGCGGTCTGCGTCGCCGACACCGCGGCACGTTCGTCGACCGCCCCCTCCACCGTCACGGCCGTCACGCTGCGCGCGCCGTCGAACGGCAGGATGCTGACGGCGGCCGCCGCGGACACCCCGGGCAGCGTGCGCGCGCGGCGCAGGATCTCTTCATAGGTCGCGACGCGCGTCGCGTGGCCCGTCGTGCGGTTCGAGTACTTGCCCTGTTCGGGATCGTTCGGCTGCGGGAGCCACAGGCGCGCGGTCAGCACGTGGCGCGGATCGAAGCCGAAGTCCACCTGCTGAAGCCGCCAGAAGCTGCGGACCAGCAGCGCCGCGCCGACGAGCAGCACCAGTGCCAGCGCGACTTCGGCGACCACGAGGGCGGATCGCAGGAGGCCGCGCGCCGACGAGGCGCCGCGCGCGCCGTGCTTCAGCGCGCCGTCGACGTCGGTCTTCGAGAAATGGAGCGCCGGCAGCGTGCCGAAGAGCAGCGCGCTGAGGACCGACACCGCGGCGGTGAACGCCAGCACCTGCCCGTCGACGTGAATCTCCTGGATGCGCGGCAGCGATGCCGGTGCGAGCGCGAGCAGCAGCTCCAGCAGCCAGATCATCACGATCGTCCCCGCGGCGCCGCCGAGGAGCGCGAGCATGGCGCTTTCGGCGAGCAGCAGCCGCACGAGGCGCGCGCGCGACGATCCCAGCGCCCGGCGCACGACCAGCTCGCGCTGGCGTGACGAGGCGCGCGCCAGCAGCAGGTTCGCGATGTTCGCGCAGGCGATGAGCAGGACGAGGCCGACGGCGCCGAAGAGAATGAGCAGCGCGGGCCGCGCAGGGCCGACCAGATCCGTCTGCAGTGGAATCATCCGCGCGACCCACGACGTCCGCTTCGGATAGTCGTCGGGATACGCCTGCCGCATGTCCTGCGCAAACGACGCGAACCGCTGCTGCGCCTCGGCGATCGTGATCCCGGGCCGCAGGCGCGCGATGGCGCCGGTGATGAACCGCGAGCTGCGAACCGGCGTCTTCGGAAACGGGCTGCCGACATAACTCGCCGGCGCCCAGAGATCGACGTCGGTCAGGACCGATCGCCCGGGATGACGGAAGCCGGGAGGCAGTACGCCCACGACGGTGTACCAGTCGTTGTCGATGCGCAGCTTGCGCCCGATCGCGTCCGGCGACGCGCCGAAGCGGCGCCGCCAGACCGCATCACTCAGCACGACCACCTCGGTGATGCCGCTGCCCTCGTCGGCGGGCGTGAACAGCCGTCCGAGCTGCGGCCGCACGCCGAGCACGTCGAAGTAGTTCGGACTCGCGAGCAGCACCTCGACGCGCTCCGGCTCGTCGACCTGCGTGAGGTTCGCGTCGATCGCCCAGATGCCCGCGACGGCGTCGAACAGGCCGCTCCGTTCGCGGTAGTCGATCAGTTCCGGCTGCGACAGCCCGATGTCGGCGGTGTTCATGCCGGTGAAGTCGGCCGTCACCCGCACGAGCCGGTCGGCGTTCGGATACGGGAGCGGCCGCATCACCACCGCGTTGACGACGGTGAAGATCGCGCTGTTGGCGCCGATGCCGAGTGCCAGCGTCAGGATGGCGACGATGGCGAAGCCGGGCGACCGGCGGAGACCGCGCCAGGCGAAGCGCAGGTCCTGGAGAAAGGAATCCGTCATGCGCCCGCTACTCCGCAAAGGGCAGGCCACTCCAGTCGCCCGCGACCGCCCCGTAATTCAGGGGCGTAACGCGGAAATGTCGGGTGGGACTGCTCCGCTTCCGGGACGAAGGTGTGCGAAAGCGGACAGGCGTCGATTCCTCCTCGATCGCTGAGGCACGTTTCTCCCGTTCATTCCGTCAAAGACACCAATGGCATGCGCTTTGGACAATCGCGGCGGCAACATGCGGGCTTCCCTTGCCTGCGGCGCGCCGAGAATCCTGATCGCCGACGATCAGCCCGACCTGCTGGACGCGCTGCGCCTGCTGCTCAAAGGCCAGGGCATCGAGTTCGACGCGGTCACGTCGCCCGAGGCGGCGGTCTCGGCGCTGCAGGCGCGCGGGTTCGATCTCGTCCTGATGGACCTCAACTACACGGGGGACACGACGTCGGGCCGCGAGGGCATCGACCTGCTCGCGCGCGTCCAGGCGATCGATCGGCTGCTGCCGGTCATCGTGATGACCGGCTGGGGCAGCGTCGATCTCGCCGTCGAGGCGATGCGGCGCGGCGTCCGCGACTTCGTGCAGAAGCCGTGGAACAACGCGCACCTGCTCGCGAAGCTCCGCCAGGAAATCGAGACGGGCCGCGAACGGCGCCGCGCGGAAGCGGCCGAGCAGCGCGAGCTGTCCGAGGCGCTGAAGATCCAGCAGCGGCTGCTGCCTCAACAGGTGCCGCAGATCGACGGCTGGGAGATCGCGGCGTCGTGGCAGCCGGCGTCAGGCGTCGGCGGGGACTGCTTCGACGCGATCCGTTTCGGCGAGACGCGCCTCGCCCTCTCGATCGCCGACGTCGTCGGCAAAGGCATTCCGGCGGCGCTCCTGATGTCCAATCTCCAGGCGGCCGTGCGCGCGTTCGCGTCCGACGCGACCGAGCCGCAGGCGCTCTGCCATCAGGTGAACCGCATCCTCTGCGGCAACATCGCCGAGGGACGGTTCATCAGCTTCTTCTACTGCATGCTCGACGCGACGTCGGGCGTGCTCACCTACACCAACGCCGGACACTATCTGCCGATGCTCGTGCGAGCCGACGGATCGATCGAGCGGCTTGGCGAAGGCGGGCCGGTGCTGGGCGTCATCGCGGACGCCGAGTACGAACAGGCGCGCGTTGGGCTCGGCACGGGCGATCGTCTCGTGCTGTTCACCGACGGACTGACCGAAGCGCGCAACGGCGCCGACGAAGAGTTCGGCGAAGCGCGGCTGCTCGACGCCGCCATCCAACATCGCGCGTGCTCGGCGCCCGCGCTCCAGGCGCGTCTTGCGGACGCGGTCGCCACCTTCACGGGCGGCCGGCTGCAGGACGACGCCACCTTGATCGTGCTGGCGGCGGACCTGTGATGAATCACCACTTGCTCGTGACGAACGTCGTCTGGACGGGGACGGAAAATGCGTCGTTGACGAGCCTTTCTCGCGGTGCCGATACTGTTCGGATGCGGAAATCGTGGACTCCTCCCTGGCCCTGGGTCTTCGGCGTCGCCACCGGGCTCAGCGTGTTTTCGTTCCTGCAGGCGTATCGCCTGACGATCGTCACGCTCAAGCCCGGCATGCCGGTGGAGGCGGGCAAGCTGTTCGTCCTGAATCTGGCGCTGTGGTACGTGCCGGCTCTGCTGATGCCGGCCGTCGTGTGGGCGGCACGGCGGTTCCCGTTCGATGCGGGCAACAAGATCCGCGCGATGCTCGCGCACAGTCTCGGCGCGCTCGCGTTTGCCGCGCTGAACTTCGTCGCCATGATGGGCGTGCGCTTTGCGCTGTGGGAGAACGGCAACAAGTATCCCGGCGCGACGTGGGCGCAGTTCTTCCAGCGCCACATCTTCGAGCAGCTCGACTGGAGTTTGATGGTCTACGGCGTGATCGTCGGCGTGAGCCACGCGATCGCCTTCTACCATGAGTCGCAGCAGCGGAAGCTGCGCGCCGCGCAGCTCGAGACGCAGGTCGTCGAGGCGCGGCTGAAGACGCTCGAGGCCGAGCTGCACCCGCATTTCCTGTTCAACACGCTGCACGCGATCTCCACGCTCGTGCACCGCGATCCCGATTCGGCCGACCGCATGATCAGCCGGCTCAGCGATCTGCTCCGCATCACGTTCGATCGCAGCGGCGAGGCGACGGTCTCGCTGAAGGAAGAGAGCGACTTCCTGCAGAAGTACCTCGACATCGAACAGACGCGCTTCCAGGATCGTCTCACTGTCAGCGTGGCGATCGAACCCGATGCGCTCGACGGCGAGGTGCCGCGGATGATCCTGCAGCCGCTCGTCGAGAACGCGATCAAGCACGGCATCGCCGGCCGGCACGGCGGCGACCACATCCACATCAGCGCCGGCCTCTCGCGCCCGAACGGCAACGGCAACGGGCACGGCGGCGATCGGCTCTGGATGCAGGTGCACGACAACGGCGGCGGCCTCCAGGTCCGCACGCTGAAGGCGCTCCGCACCGGCGTCGGACTCTCGAACACGCGCGCACGACTCGACTGTCTCTACGGCCGTCTGTACCGCCTGGAGTTCTCCGACAGGGACGGAGGACTCTCCGTGTTGATCGAAATCCCCTTCCAGCGGGCCGCCGCGCAGGCCGCCGGTCCCGCCTTCCGGGTGGCATAACGCATGAACACAGCGCACACGACCCCGCACACCACCACCGTTCCGACCCGCGTCCTGATCGTCGACGACGAACCGCTGGCACGCGAGCGGATCCGGACGCTCCTCAGCGAAGACACGGGATTCGAGATCGCCGGCGAGGCCGGCGACGGCGCCACCGCGGCGCAGGCCATCATGTCGCTCAATCCCGACCTCGTGTTCCTCGACGTGCAGATGCCGGGCTCCGACGGGTTCGACGTCATCGACGCGGTCGGCCCCGACAAGATGCCGTTCGTGGTGTTCGTCACCGCCTACGATCGCTACGCGCTGCGGGCCTTCGACGTGCACGCGCTCGACTACCTGCTCAAGCCGTTCGACCGCGATCGCTTCCGCCAGGCGCTGACCCGCGCGAACCAGCAGCTCGAGAAGAACGGCAACGGCGACATCGAACGCCGCCTCGCGGCGATCGTCAACGACCTGCGCCCCGCCAAGACGAAGACCGACCGGTTCGTGGTCAAGTCGGGCGGCCGCATCTTCTTCGTTCGCACGTCCGAGATCGACTGGATCGAGGCGGCGGGCAACTACGTCAAGCTGCACGTCGGCAACGACTCGCACCTGATTCGCGAGACGATGAACGCCGTCGAGGGCAAGCTGTCGCCCGACCTCTTCGTCCGCATCCACCGCTGCCACATCGTGAACATCGAACAGGTCCGCGAGCTGCAGCCGTGGTTCAACGGCGAGTACGTCGTGTTCCTGAAGAACGGGACGCGGCTCACCCTCAGCCGCGGCTACCGCGAACGCCTGCAGGAGCGCGTCGGAAGGGCGATTTAGGCTCAGGGCCGGGCCGCTCGGCAACCGGAGCGAGGAAGCGGTGACGCTGGCACGCGCGCTGGCATAAGCTCTTGGGGTGCCGACGGCCTACCGTTTCGGACCTTTCGTCGTCGACCGCACCGGCTACCGGGTTCTGCGCGGCGATCGGGCGCTCGATCTCACGCCCAAGCTCCTCGACCTGCTCCTCCATCTGCTCGATCACGCCGGCGAGCTGGTGACCAAGGAGGCGCTGCTCGACGCCATCTGGCGCGACGCCAACGTCACCGACAACGCGCTCGCACAGGCGGTGTCCGACCTGCGCGACGCGCTCGAAGACGATCCGTCGTCGCCGACATACATCAAGACGATCGCGCGCCGTGGCTACCGGTTCGTCGCGACGGTGACGGCGCTGCCGGTACCAGCCGCCGCATCCGCCGGCGCCGACACCGCCGTCGACGACGATTCGCTCGCGGTGCTCGATTTCTCGAATCTGACGGGCGACACCGACGCCGCGTGGCTCTCGGCAGGCATCGCCGAGACCGTGAGCGCCGACCTGGCGGCGCTCGGACGGTTCAAGGTCATCGATCACTGGCGCGTCGTGGAAGCGACGCGCACCCCCGGACGCGCGCTTCAGGACGTCGCGGCGACGCTCCGCGTGCGGCTGATGGTCGTCGGCAGCTTCCAGCGGAACGCCGACCGCCTGCGGATCACCGCGCGCGTGGTCGACGTGCGAAGCGGCGAGGCGGTGGCCGACGCGAAAGTGGACGGCGGTCTCGACGACGTGTTCGATCTGCAGGACCAGGTCGCCGCGCAGTTCGCGAACGAACTCGGCATCGTGAGGCCGCAGGCGGGCGCCGCGCGCAGCCGTGACACGGCGAGCCTCGAGGCGTACCGGGCGGTCGTCGAGGGCTGGCTCAAGGTCGAGGCGCTCGACGTGCGCCAGCTGCCGGCCGCGATCGCGGACTTCGAGCGCGCCGTCGCGATCGATCCCAAGTACGCGGTTGCGTACACGGGGCTGGCCTCGGCCGAGCTCGCCTCGTACGAGTCCACGCGAACCGAGAATCACCCCGCCCGCGATCTGCTCGCGCGCGCCGACGCGCATGCGCGCCGGGCGATCGAGCTCGACGAACGCCTGGCCGAGGCGCACGGATCGCTCGCGATGATCCTCGTCGGCGCGTGGGACACGGCAGGCGCGATCCGCGCCGCGAGACGCGCCGTCGCCCTCGAGCCCGACAACTGGCGGCACCTGTTCCGGCTCGGCCACGCGAGCTGGGGGGACGAGCGGCTGCGCGCCGGTGCGGCGACGCTGGCGCTCTATCCCGACTTCGCGTTCTCGTACTTTCAAACCGCGATGGTGCACGTCGCGCGCGGGCATCTCGCCGAGGCCGAACGCGTGCTGCAGCACGGCACGGCCGTGCAGGATCGGCAGATCGCGCGCGGCGAGCGCTACCCGGCGCTCGGCCTGCACTGGCTCCTCGGCCTCGTCCGCCTCGCGCAGGACGATGCGGTCGAGGCGCTGGACGAGTTCGATCGCGAGCGTAAACTCGCCGAGCCCCACCGCCTCTACGGCCGCGAGTATTCGATGTATGCCCTGCTCGGCCGCGGCAGCGCACTCATCCGCACCAACCGCGGCAGCGAGGCGGCCGACGCGTTCCGCGCCGCGCTTGCGCTCTACCCCACGCATCCGCTGGCCCTCATCGGCGCGGCCGTCGCGACGGGCGGTTCGTTCGGACAGGCCGAGGCCGCAATCGCCGATATGACGGCCAGCAAGCCCGTGCAGGCCGGCATTGCGAGAGGCGCGCTCCTGGCGACCCGCGGTGACGCAGCAGGATCCGCCGCCGCCCTGGATGCTGTACTCTCGATGGCGCCCCCCGGGTTCGCCGGGTGGCAGGTGCCTGTGCTCCCCATGTTCCGGCAAGTGACTGAAAGTGAACCTGTTAAGGCTGTTCTGGAGCGGCTCGCCGAGCGTGCGCGCTAGGATCTCAGCGTTTTTCAGGGTTTGTTCAGGACAACGGCGACGGACAGCCCGTATCGTGGCTGCCAGGGAGTCACATGACCGCGCACAGCTACCGTGACACGCTTCGCCGGCCCGGCCTGCAGCCGTTCCTCTGGACGCAGTTCCTCGGGGCCTTCAACGACAATCTCTTCAAGATGGTCGTCTCGATGGTCGCCATCCACGCGGCGACCCCCGACGCGGAGGGCGGCCAGCTCGCCATCGTCGGCGCCATCTTCATCCTTCCCTCCCTGCTCTTTTCCGGATACGCGGGACAGCTCGCCGACATCTACAGCAAGCGTTCGGTCCTCATCGTCTCCAAGTCCTTCGAGATCGTCGCCACGGGGATCGGACTGATCGCGTTCATCACGGGGCATCTCTACTTCACGTACGTGACGCTCTTTCTGATCGCCGTCCAGTTCACGTTTTTCAGCCCGGCGAAGTACGGCATCCTGCCGGAAATCCTCCCCGACAGCGAGCTGTCGCGCGCGAACGGTGTCCTCGAGATGAGCACGTTCGCGGCGATCGTCGCCGGCACGGCGCTCGGCTCGGTCCTCTTCGCTCAATGGAAGGACAGCCTGTGGCTGATCGGCGTGCTCGTGGTCGCGATCGCGATCGCAGGCACCGGACTCAGTTTCCGGATCCCGCCGGCGGCGGCGGCCACGCCCGGGCGCACGGTGTCGCTCAATCCGTTCGGCGAGGTGTTCGCCGGCCTGAAGCGCCTGCGGCAGCAGCGCGTGCTGTGGTTGAGCGTGGTCGGCCTCTCGTACTTCTGGTTCATGGGCGCGCTGCTCCAGCTGTTGATGCTGCTCTTCGGCAAGCACGTCATTGGCGTGGACGACAGCAAGATCGGCATCCTGCTCACGTTCGCCGCCATCGGCATCGCGGTGGGCAGCATGGTGGCGGGCCGTCTCTCAGGCAACAAGGTCGAGCTCGGCCTTGCGCCCCTCGGATCGATCGGCATGGGCGTGTTCGGCATCCTGCTGTCGCAGTCGCA
>Ga0066903_100002790_pt1 | contig 13888 bp, 16 predicted proteins | sample PanSoiMetaGPlot1_FD_67491 | JGI IMG/M metagenome (GOLD analysis project Ga0066903, IMG submission 67491) | Tropical forest soil microbial communities from Panama analyzed to predict greenhouse gas emissions - Panama Soil - Plot 1 (version 2) | ecosystem: Environmental > Terrestrial > Soil >... | reverse complement strand
TTTCACACTTTTTCTCACTCTAAAATGCTTTCGTGTTCTTTTGTGTCGTTTGCATTGCTCGTACGTTACAGTCTTTCGCGGAGCGCGACTGACGTGAACCACCTCGCGACTGACATCACGCCTCCCAGACCAGACCTCGAACGCCGCGGGTCGATGTGTCCGGACTGCAGGGTCGTACGTGGAGATGCACTCAAGCTGTCATTCGCGTCATGGATCCGAACCATCACCTACCAGTGTCCGGGCTGTGGTCGCACCTGGGAGCACGCGACACCGGAATACAAACCGTCCAACCACGAGGAAGCACCCCAGACGCCAGTCCGCGAACTGGGATAACGTGGTGGTCTCAACGGCTGCGGCCACGGTTTAACTCTCATAGCCACGCAACGTCGATCTCATGTTTGCCGAAATGCAGCATGTCTTTTCGTATCGCGAGACCCACGTCTCTGAAGGTCGAGACAAAACCAAAATTTGGTGGCTCGCATCCGTCGCGATCGGGGCACTCGTCGGTGGTCCGTTGGGATTGTTGTACGGCCAATCTGTTGTCAGCCAGGCGTGCGGGAAACCAGATGCCAGCAATCTGTGCGGCTTGATGACGGCGCCCTCCGTTCCCTTTTACATCGCCATCGGAGCCATCGTCGGGGCGTCTGTCGCCGCGGTTACCGTCGTCGTCATCCTCCGCAAGCGCCAAGCGTAATCCCATCCACCGACGGGACTCTCCTAGGGTCTTCTGGCGCGCGACCCCGCGAGGAACGCACCGGTCGGCTGGGACCTATTCACCCTCTCGGTTTCGCGAGGACGATCGTTTCGTTGCAGTCGCGACAAGTGAAATAGACGGCATATGAGGACCGGGATTGCACGTACATCCTCTGCTGCGAGTGGCAGCTCGGACATAGGGGAAGGTGAAGCCGGTCCGCCGCGCGGCGTTCAACGCGTCGTCGATTCTGCCGGAAGCCGCCGCGGATGAGCGCGAGCCACCGGGGCATACGCAGGGTGTATCACGAGTCACCATAATGTTTCGAAGGGGAACGCGATTTCCGTCGCGGACGCCCGCGTACCGGCCCGAGCGTGGACGAGCGAACAAAGCAACTCTCAGCGTTCTTCAGGCCGGTTGTCAGGACTGCCGTGGCGGCAACGGATACCGTTGAAGTCGGAGGAATCAGCATGACACGATCGCTCCGTCGTTGGCTGCCCCGGGTCGCCGCGCTTGTGGTGTTGGCGACCGCCCCTGCGGTCGCCAGTGGCCAATCCATCACAGATCGCTGGCCTCAGCTCGCGTCGTCCCGGCTCCCGACCGTCTACGTCCTTGATCGCTCGGGCATTGAAACGACGGGAAAACTGCTCGGGCTGAGTCCCGATTCGCTGGTGTTGCTGGTCGCCGGCGCCGAGCGACGATTCGACCGGGCCGATGTCGTCCGCATCCAAAAGCGTGACTCCCTCAAGAATGGCACGCTCATCGGCGCCGCGATCGGGGTGGTGATGGGTCTCGCCGCGGCCGGCATCTCGGACTGTCCGGGCCCCCGTTCCGGTGGCACCTGCCCTGGGGCCCGTGCCGCCCTTGCGCTGGTGTCAACGGGCATGTACGCAGGGATCGGTGCGGGCGTCGATGCGCTGATTCGTGGGCGCACCACGCTCTATCAAGCGCCTCCACCATCGCCGAGTCCCTCAGCGCTCGGCCGCGCCCCGGCTGGAGCCGTGCTCAGTGTACGCGTTTCCTGGTAGCCCTCAATCGCCATTCGGCAGACCACAAGCCGCAAAGCTGCCCGACATCAGACAGACGCTTTGGACGTTTAGACGAGACGGCGTGGAGTGGTCCGGCGAACTGGTGTTTCGCGTCGAGTGCTACGGCTGGGAGGCGCGTGTCCGACGAAATCAATCTTTTGGAGTTGCGCTGCATACGCTCGATGCGGTGGTTTTCCTTCGCGGATCCAGAGCGATTGTCGCGAATCCAAGGCCTTCCTTGTCGTCCATTGATTGAAGGACCGAGCCATCCGAATCCACGATGGCCGAGCGGCCCGGAAACACGTCGTTGATCTCATTGGGCGGCGGTTTGTACGACGGACCAACTTTATTCACCATCGCCACAGGCACCCCGAGCTTTCGCGCATACCACGACGCCAAATATCTTCCTGGCGGCGACGGTAAGCCACCCCGATTGCTCATATCCGGTGCGGCATGCGGCATGATCACGAAATCAGCAGACTCGCTCAGAAACTGGGACGCGGCGAAGCAGTACTAGTTCTCTGCGCAAATGCCGACGCCAATTTTGCCAATTGGGGTGGAGATGATGTGGGAACCAACCTCGCCCCGGAAGAAGTAGGCTTTGCCGCCCGCCAGTATTTGCTTCCGAACTCTTCCCGCTTCCTCACCGGAGGGAGACGTAAGGACGAAGGTGTCACAGAAATCCGAGCCGCTGGCTTCGAGAAAGCTGGTTCCGACCCAGACATGCAGGCGTTTCGAGACGGCCTTCAACCATTGAACGGACTTGCCGTTCGACGGCTCGGCTGAATCCCAACTGTCGGACGCCATATAGGACCCAGTCGCCATGAGTTCCGGGAACAGCACGAACTGCGCACCCTGTTTCACGGCTTCTTCCGTAAAACCAGGGCACGTTTCAAATTCGCGTCAATGTCGTGGTTGACCGACGACATCTGGACAACCGCGACCCGCAGCGACCGTGCAAAGGCCGAACAGGTGAATCGCTTGGAAAGTTGCTCGAACTCACCAGGACCGAAGAGCCTGATTTGGAACATGAGCGGCTATTTCAAGAAGGCGATGGCCAAGGGACTGCTTGACTACTTGCGACGCCAGCGTGACGCGGGATCGTGATAATCACTCGCGCTCGAGATTGGGATGGCGTGCGGTGGATCAGCAGCGACTTCAGGAATGTCGCTTGCAGCATGCCGCGCCTTGTATGAAACATCTCGTGCTTATTTTCCTGGCGCTCGCCGCGCTGGCCGCTCAGCAAGCGACCGACGAATCCAACTTGCCCGACATCGAAAAACGGATCCCGCCGGGCGATTACTGCAAACGCGTCGGCGTGCGAATTGGACCGCGGGAAACGCGTGCACACTCATGCGACTGCACCGTCAGCTGCGCGATCGATGAGGATGGGGCCGTGGTCCAGCAAGAGGATGCCACTTGCCAGGCATTCTGCGAGAAGAACGGCCGACGCTGTACGTGTCATGTCGAGGAACCGTGCCCCGGCGGTGATCCGGGTAATGCACGAATGGACATGGAGGGGCAGGTCGTCTCGGTCAAGCTCACTCACAAAACAGCGGGACTTGCTCACCAAGGACCGTGAGTCACACTGCCCGCGGTAGTGACTCGTTTCACCAGAGTCGGTCAGGCTCAAGGTCGTAACGACCGCCTAGGCCCACGACAGCACACCTCGTCAGGCGATGCATGCGAGTGATTCTCTCGTCTTTGCTGTTCGTGACGAACGGCTCGCTGGTGCATACCTTACCGAAATTTCGCCGATAGCCAGCGGGTGCACTAACGCTGCGAGAGCGTCAGTTTGAAAATGTCCGTGTCAACAGCGCGACGGTGATCATCAGCAATCCCGCTGCCGCGAGCACGAGGACAATCTTCGCTATTGAATCCTCGTGGCACGGATGGCCACCACCATCCACTGGCCGTTGCGTTTCACATAGACCCACGTCGCGTGTGTCTTGATGGCGCCGTCTGCTCGACCCGTCGTGATTCCATCGAGGTCAAGAATGGCGGCATCCGGACTCAAAAACCGAAGTTTGCTCGCGTCAATTTTCACGCGCGCATTCCGATCGATCCCGGCGAAGCTGTCGATGTAGTTTTTTTCGATCGCCGCTCGGCCCGAGAGCAGCTGGCCCGTGCCGGTGACCAAATCGGCATCCGGCGCATACGTGGCCGCGAGCGCCTTGGCATCATGGCGATTGTAGGCCGCATTGCGAGCGTCGAGAATCGCGCGGATTGCCGCTTCGTCCGATGGCGTGCCGAGTTGCGCATAGGCAGTCGCCGCGCTCGCGAGAAAAGACGTCAGCACCAACAGCAGGACTGACACCACCAAGCGCTTCATATGCACCTCTTCTGACCGATAGTGATTGTGGCTTGCGCGAGCGCTTGTCGTGTCACGGGGCGCGGCTACGGGACAGCGATGCACGCGAGGTCTTCCGCTAGTGTGACTGACCCTTTGAAGCTCTGTTTCACCTGCGCCACTGCCGGAGGTATGTCGATCGGGCCAATGTGACTAAGCACCAGGTGATGTGCACCGGTGGCAGCCGCCACCTGGCCCACCACCGCCGGTGACGCGTGCCGCGGACCTGGTGGCGCATCGGCGGCAACCTGCATGTGCATGATGAGGAGGTCGGCGTTCTTGGCAAACGCAGGAAACGTGGCGCTCGTCCCCGTCTGGTCCGAGCTGAAAAGGACCACGCGATTCCCCACCCGCACGCGATACGCGAGCGTGGGCATGTCGTCGTGCGGGATCCCAATCGCGGTGACAACGAGACCGGGACGATTCAAGACGACCTTCGGTTCGGCTGCAGCCACATCGACCGTAACGGGCTCGAGACGGACACTACCTACACCGTTGCCCCTTTGGGCTCCGCCCACTGCTGTTCCGACCATCGGAAACGCTCCGCGTTCCGGATCAAAGAGGCGATTCAGAAAGGTCGCGATGTCCGGAATGCCGTTCTGTCCGGAAGGACCGCTGACCGGCAACGGATCCGTGCGGATTGCCCGGCTGGTCCACAGGAGCGGCGTCAAGTCAGAGACGTGATCAGGATGCAGATGGCTGATCGCTAGCAATTGCAGGTCGGGCAGTAGCGCGGTCGATTGGCCAAAGCGCAGGAATGCGCCCCCGCCGGCGTCAACGAGGATGCGAGCTTTACCATCGACCCACAACAGATAGCTGGTGGAAGCTCGCGTGGCATTGATAGCAGGGCCCCCGGAGCCGAGCACCTGCACGGCTACGCCAGTCGCGCATGGCTGCGCCATCACCGACGCAGAGCGGACCAGCAGCATGACCGAGAACAAGATGGAGCAACGTGCCATTGAGCCCTCCTCGGCGAGCCGTCGGAGTGTACGCCGAATGGGCTCTGACGCCCGTGTTTGGGTTGCACATAAGAGAGCGTCCCTGACCCCGCCGATCAGTTGACGCGGATATGCTCCGTCACATGGAAGACCACCGCGATCCGCACTACTCGCCGTTCGACAGACCACAACACCATCAACCTCATAGCGCGCCCGTCTCGCAGTTAGCGTTGTAGGAATCAATTCCGTGGACAAAAACGCCTGAGCCGTACTACGACAGCGTTTCCGCAGCCTCTGGAGAGCCTTCACCATCTGCCATCGCACTGACATCGCCTAACGCGATTCCAGCATCTTCTTCGCTGCCCTTCAGATAGGCGACGAGCGTGTGATAGCTGATGCCCAACACTCGTGCGGTTTCTCGCTTCTTGCCCTGGCAGCGTTGCAACATCAACCGGGCGTACCGGCCGGCCCACATGCGAAGGGTGTCGTTGCGCTTGAAGGACGGCAACAGGATCTCAGCGTAATCGCCGCCGATACCCGGCGGCAGATCGTCAAGTTCGATGACGTCGCCGGTTGCCAGCGCGATGGCGCGTTCCATGAGCCGTTCCAGTTCCCGGACGTTCCCCGGCCAGTCGTAGGCTCGTAACGCCTGCAGGGCGACCGGCGACAAGATGAGGTGACGAGTGTGGCGATGGCGTTCGAGGAAATATTTGGCCAGTTCCTCGATGTCTGATGGTCGCTCACGGAGCGGAGGCACGCGAATGTCGACGCCCCCGAGGCGGTAGTACAAGTCCGGGCGGAACAACTTGCGCTCGACCAGTTCGCGCAACCCGCGATTGGTGGCCGCGACAATCCGAATATTGACGGGATACGTACCATTCCCGCCCACGCGTTCGACGGCGAGATCCTGAATTGCCCGCAGCAGCTTCGCTTGCGCGGACAGCGACAGATCTGACACTTCATCCAGAAACAGTGTGCCGCCGTCGGCATACTCAAACTTCCCGCGCCGCCCGCGAACGCCGGTCGCTGTTCGTTCTTCGATGCCAAACAGTTCCGCCTCGAGCAGCGTTTCGACGAGCGCGGCACAGTTGATGGCGACAAAGGGACCGTTCCGTCGAGCGCTCAGCTCGTGGATCTGACGCGCGACAAGCTCCTTGCCTACGCCGCTTTCCCCTTCCAACAAGACCGTGAAATCGGTAACAGCGACGCGCTCGATTCGCGAGCGTAACGCTTCCATCGCCGGCGTCGATCCAATCAGCGGGGCGGCTCCATCGCCCCGTTTCGATCCGGCCAGCTCAGACCGTGAGACCTGGACATGCGCCCGTTCGATTTCGAGCAGCAACGCCCCGAGGTTGGCTGCCACGCCGAGCATCTGGATGTCCCAGTCCCCCGGCCGGCAGCCCGGATCGAACGTCGCTTCCAGGACACCGCGCATTTTCGGCGAGGGTCCCGGGACCTCGAACGCCACCGATTCGATGGCTGACGTGTCAGGACGACCGCTCCACCGTGATGAAGCATCGCGCAAATGAACGGAACGGACTGACAGCGTACGGCGCACCAGCTCTTCGAACGCACCGCGAAGAAGCGCCACGTCACCGCGAGTGCCGATCATGCGGGCGAGCGTGGCGAGCAATTCGCTGAAGCCGCGGCGGCGATCGCGGCTTCGCGGAGTCGGTTCTGCGGTTGTCGGCTTCGAAATGTTGTCGATCATGCGGTCGGCGCTCCTCACGAGAGTCGGCCCACCACAACCAAATCGAGTGCCAGCTGACGATTGATCAAGTTGCGCCGGATCCGGTTGTCCGGCCGGTCGCTGAGTCTCGGCAGGTGAGTAGTTCGTACTCATGAGCGCACACGTCCCCCGGCTGGCTCCCCGTGAACCCCATACTCGTCCTGCTTGGCATGTCCACCGACCCAGGCGAGCGGTTGATCGAACCCGATCGCGCCTCGGTACGAGACACGCGACGGCTGCACGCATGCGACCTGAGACCGCATGACTCGTCCACGAACCGGTGTGATCTGGCCGCGTCGCTCGATCTGGAGCTCAATCTGCCGCCCGGGCATCAAGCGAAGCGCGGTTTCGATGAGCACGCCGTTCGATGAAATGTCGAGGACAGCGGCGTCGTGCCCTGGACGTATCTTCGCCTGCCGTATCCCGAGCTCGGCGACCGCGGTGGTTCGCTTTGCGAGGCGCCGCTCGGCTACAGGTCGGAAGCTGGAATCCATTGGTTGTTTCCCGCGTTGAACCTCAATATCCGTGTCTTGCCGGTCTCTCCGTACAGGCGCACCACGTACTGGGTGCCGCGGCGCCCGCGGATGTACAGGCTGCCGGACGATGATGTGCCGATCGGGGTGAACGTGACCATGTCTCCCGAACCCAGCCGAATTGGATCGTCGCCGGGCACCGGGCTGGCCGGATCGACGGGTGGCAGAGCGGCATCGGCGCCGAAGTCCACGCCGGAAAAGTGGTCGGTGAGCCGATCGATGGGTTGAAACAACCGATCGACCCCTGATTGGATGTCTCGCGAGAGGACGCCGTTGCGGTTGCCATCGACATAGCCGGCGAACTCATAGTGATCCGACAACCGCGTGAACCGCAGTGCGGCCGATCCGTTGCGGCTGACCGCTTCCATGCGTGTTCGCTGCAGACGCGTTGCGACGTATCGAGCGGCTGCGGCCGTTCGGCTGTCGTCAATGGTCGTCAGCGTTTCGGGAACCGCGACCGCGCTGACGGTGGCGGCGGTTCCCAGCACGAACAGGATGTCGATGAAGGAAAACGCCGCCACAATCGCCTACTGCTGCGTGGGGACGTTCCCCACCGTGAGCTGCGGTTTCAGTTTCAGGAAATTCTTTTCCCCGATGCCCTGGACGTTCATCAGCTCTTCGACCTTCTTGAACGGCCCCTTCTTCTGGCGGTACTCGATGATTCGCGCCGCCATTTTCGCGCCCACGCCCGGCAGTGTCTCGAGCTCCGCCGACGTGGCGGTATTCAAGTTGACGACCGCCGCCGGCTTTGCCGGCTTGCTGTCGGTGCGCGACTGCGCTGACTGGGCACACAGCGGTTGAACGGCCAGCAATCCCACTAACCCACACGCCGACAAAACCATTCGCAACATCGTTCCTCCTTTGTTCACAGAGGACCCTGACGCCGGCGCCTCGTCGTGTGGGAGGTGCGGGCCCCGCGATGAGTCTGATCGCCGGCCAGGGTCAGCCGGACGACAGAGCAAGCAAGGCGCCACGCACGCGCGATCCTGCACGTCGCTGTAACTGCTAGAGGAAAAAGAGAAAAGAAAACGTGGCGGCGAAGGATGCCGAAAGGAGTTCCGAAGGGCGGTCAAAAACGACGCCGCGGGTTGCGCGCCACGAACGCGGTCGCCCTATTTCGCTTCGCGTCGAGCCCAGTCGAGCGTGTGGCGAAGGCCTTCCTCGAGATCCACGATGGGCACGTACTCAAGCAGCTCACGGGCCTTCGTGATGTCGGCCTGGGAGTCGCGCACGTCACCGGCTCGTCCGTCCTGATAAACCGCTTTCGTATTCGTTCCCACGATGCGGTTCATGGTCCGCAACAACTCGTTCAACGAGATACGCCCGCCGGTCGCGACGTTAATCACTTCGCCCGACGCACCGCGTGCGTCGCACGCGCGCAGCACGCCATCGACGACGTTCGTTACGTAGGTGAAATCGCGCGTTTGCTCGCCGTCGCCGTAAATAATCGGCTGACGGGCATCCAGCAGTGCCGTCGCAAAAAGTGAGATGACCCCGGAATAGGGCGACCCGGGATCCTGACGCGGCCCAAAGACGTTGAAATACCGAATCGTGACGGTTTCGAAGCCGTATAGCCGCGTGAACATCTGACAGTACTGCTCGACCACCAATTTCTGCAGCGCGTACGGGGACAGGGGCCGCGTCGGCATGTCTTCGCGCTTCGGCAGGACGTCGGTATCGCCATAGGCTGAAGACGACCCGGCGTACACCAGACGCTTGACGCCACCGTCTCGTGCAGCCATGAGCACGTTCAGCGAAGCATCGATGTTCGCGCGGTTCGAGGTGATCGGATCCTTCACCGACCGGGGGACCGAGGGGATGGCGGCCTGGTGCAGCACGTATTCCATGCCGTCGACGGCGCGCTGGGCTACGGCGAGGTCCGCGAGGTCGCCTTCGATGAACTCGGCACCTTGCAGCGCGTCCAGATTGCGCCGCTTCCCGGTGATCAAACTGTCGGCGATGCGGACCTGTTGGCCGCGACGAAGGAGTTCTTCTGCGATGTGCGAGCCGATGAAACCGGCGCCACCGGTGACGAGGTACGAGGCCACGGGTTTACCGTCAGTTCGCCAGAAAGCCGCCCTTGGGCATCCCGGGAGTAATGCGCATCGCGTTCTGGTAGTAGACCTTCTTGAGAACCTGGTCGGGCAAGCCGATGCCGTACATCTTCCAGAACGCGTGGTAGTCGCGGTAGTAGTCGAAGTATTCGTCGTTGGTCTCGAGCACGCGCCAGTAATACGGATATTCATCCGGCTGATAGCTGTCTTTGCCGAACAAAATGCGGTCCTGGTACTTCACGAAGAAGTCGTGCGCGTTGCGCGGCTGACGGCCGATGTCGTAGAGGACAGCGCCCATCTCGGTGTAGAGATTCGGCATCTGGTCGAACATCTTCCCAAGGCGTGCCAGGTCGTTGGCGTGCCACCCGAAATGCGCAATCACCCACGTCGTCCGCGGGTGCTTTTTGAACAGGTTGTCGCGTTCGGTCATCAGGGTTTCGAAGTCAGGGAACCGCGATCGATCCTGATAGCGGCGATCAGGGTACAACGCCAGTTCCAGCCAGCGTTCGTTGTGGTAGTCAATCGGCTGGAAGAATTCTGAAGGGTCCGCGACGTGGATGAAGACTGGGATCTTCAAGTCTGCAGCCTTCTCCCACACGGGATCCAGCTCAGGATCATCGAGCTTCAGGCGACTGCCGTCGGCTTTCTTGATCGACAACCCGAAGTTCTTCATGATTTCGCCGACGCCGAGCGCTCCGCCCGATTTCACGTCGGTCTCGAGTTGTGCCGCAATCTTCTTACCCGATCCAGGCCCGACATTTCGCAGGTCCAGGCCAACGAACATCACCATCCGATCTTTGTATCGGCTGGCATGGATCGCGTCCCACGACGTCTTCAGCCGATCGCTCGGCGTGTTGTTGGCATTCACCATCACCTGGAGATTCAACGGTGACATGGAATCGCCGACCACGTTCACCGGATCTGGGCCATTCAGATTCGGCGGGTGACCGTGGAAATCAATCACGGGAAATTTCGCGCGAGGAACCGGGTGCTCGGCAACTTTCAGCGTGGACCGTGGTTTGTATTCGCGGATATTCGGTGCTGGAAATTCAGGATCGCGGCCCTCGGCGGGACGCGGCCGGATCTGTCCGGGCGGTAGCTGCTGCGCCGCGACGTATCCAATCGAGATGAAGACGAAAGCGGAGGCGAGGCGAAAGAGTGATTTCATAAAGAGTCGCAGTAAGCCGTAAGCCGAATTCTGTCTCCCTTCGACTCACGATCGGCCCACACTTCGTGCGTGCCGATCGTTCGCTCAGGGCTGGCGATCATTCCTCTAGCTCCGCCATCACTGGCGGAATCAAGCGACCTACCCGGAGGCTCTGCGGACGGGCCGTCCGCTGCGACCGAAGCCGCTGGCCCCCTTATTTGGTCTTGCTCCGTGCGGGGTTTGGCCTGCCACCCGTGTTGCCACGGGCGCGGTGCGCTCTTACCGCACCTTTTCACCCTTACCCTCCTTCGCACCTTCGGTGCTACGGAGGGCAAGCCTCACGGGCCGCGAAGCCACGAGAGCCTGCCCACCGAAGCGCCGAAGGCGCGAAGGCGGGCGGTATCTTTTCTGTGCCACTTTCCTTCGAGTCACCCCGACCGGGCGTTACCCGGCGCACTGCCCTGCGGAGTTCGGACTTTCCTCCCCTCGACTCGCGTTCGGCGCGCACTTGCGTGCCCGCCAACCGCTCGCTCAGGGCGATCGTCTCGCTTACTGCGACAAGGTCATTTTACTACCCATCAGTTTCCTGCGAAATTTGGTACTGCTCCAGTTTCTTGTACAAGTTGCTGCGGGGCGTGTCGATCACTTCTGCGGTCTTCGAGATATTCCACCCGTTCTCGCGCAGTTTGCTCACCAGGTACGCGCGCTCGGAAACATCCTTGAATTCCCGGAGCGTGCCCGCCTTCACCGGGTCATTGTCGCCTGACGCCTTTACGGCCACGGGCGCACTCGGCGATCGGAGCAGGTCCGGAAGGTCTGCGACGTCAATCGTGTCGCCGGCGGTCATGATGATGAGCCGCTCGACCGTATTCCGCAGCTCCCGGATGTTGCCCTTCCATCGATATCGCTGGAGCGCATCGAGCGCCCCCTGCGTAATCCGTTTCGGACGGGCGTTGCTGTCGCGGCTCAGTTGCTCGATGTAATACCGGACAAGCAGCTGAATGTCGCCGGACCGTTCGCGGAGTGGTGGCACGAAGATCGGGATCACGGCGAGCCGAAAATACAAATCCTCGCGGAAGCGGCCTCTTTCAATTTCTTCCTCGAGGTTCTTGTTGGTCGCGGCAATCACGCGCACGTCAACCTTGATTGTCCGCGCCGATCCCAGCCGCTCGACCTCGCCCTCCTGCAGCACCCGCAGCACTTTCGCCTGCGTCTTAGCGCTCATGTCGCCAACTTCGTCGAGGAAAATCGTACCGCGATCGGCCTGTTCGAACTTCCCGACCTGCTTTTCCGTGGCTCCCGTGAACGAACCCTTCTCGTGACCAAACAGCTCCGACTCGATCAGTTCTTCAGGAATCGCGGCGCAGTTGACCTGGACGAAGCGTTCGCGGCTGCGGAGGCTGTTGCGATGAATCGTCCGCGCCACGAGCTCCTTGCCGACGCCGCTTTCTCCTTGAATCAGCACCGTCGCATTGGTCGGTGCCGCTCGGGCGATGGCCGCCGTCACCTGCCTGAGCGCCGGGCTCTCGCCGATCATCTGATGACGAACTTCGACCGCCTTCTTCAGCGATCGGTTTTCGTCCCGCAGCCGGCGCTGGTCGAGGGCGTTTCTCAGACTGACCAGCACGCGGTCGCTGGCAAATGGCTTCTCGATGAAATCGAAGGCGCCCTTCTTGGTGGCCTCGACGGCTGTGCTGATCGTTCCATGTCCGGACACGACGACGACTGGAAGGGCGTCGTTGATGGCGCGGACACGATCGAGCACCTCGAGGCCGTCCATTCCAGGCATCTTGACGTCGAGCAGCACGAGATCGGGACTCTCCCGTTCGATCAACGCGAGTCCCTCCTGACCGGTGGCTGCGGCGAGAAATTCGTATCCCTCGTACTCGAGGGTCATCTTCAACGAGTCGCGAATGGCGGCCTCGTCGTCGATGACGAGAATGCGTGATTTCGGCATGTTCTACTGTTGATTCTAGCGGTCGTCGACCTTGAGCGTCTTCAGCTGCCGCTGGCCCGCTTCGGGTGCATACAGAAACAGCGTGAGAATCTCACCAACATGCGCCGCACCGGCCGCCCGCCGGTAATCGGCGACCGACGTCACCGGTCGGCGGTTCAGTTCGAGCAGCACGTTGCCGCGCTGAATCCCCGCTTCAAACGCCGCACTCAAGGGTTCGACGCGTGTGATCAGGACTCCCCGTGTGGACGCCGGCAACGCGTAACGGTTGAACGCACTCGCATCGAGGTCACGGACCGTCAGGCCCAGCAGGATGTCGTCGGACGCGCGTAAAGGAGTCGATGAAGCCGCAGACGATGCCGCCGAGCTCAATCGGCTCGGACGTTCGGCCAGCTTCACAGAGGCTCCGAACTGTCGCCCATCGCGAAACACCTGAAACTCCACGGCCGATCCTGGAGCTTTTGCCGCAATCGCCCGAGTCAGCTCGTCGTCGTTCACGACCTCTTGCCCGTCGAACGACAGAATGACGTCGTAGGGCTGAAGACCAATGCGATCGGCGGGCGACCCGGATGTGACGTCCTGAATAATCGCCCCGCGGCTCATCGGCAGCTGCAGGGCGTGCTGCAGATCGGCGTCGATTTCGCGAAGGCCGATCCCGGCGTACCCGCGCGAGACGCGTCCGCGCGCGCGCAGTTGCGGGAGGATCGCTGTCGCACCGCTGATCGGGACGGCGAAACCGATGTTGCTCGCTCGCGAGCTGATTGCCGCGTTGATGCCGATGACTTCGCCGCGAGCGTTGATGAGCGGTCCGCCACTGTTACCAAAATTGATCGCGGCGTCGGTTTGAATGTAGTTGTCGAGGCTGGCGTCGAAGAGTTTGCGTCCCACGTAGCTGACGACGCCGACGGTGACCGAATGTTCGTAGCCGAGCGGGTTGCCGATCGCACAAACCCATTCGCCCGTGCGGAGGCTCGATGAATCACCCAGCGGCGCGACGGGCAATCCTTGTTGGCCATCGACCTTGATCAATGCGATATCGGTATCTGGATCGGCCCCCACCACGCGGCCTCGCAAGGTCCGGCCATCGGAAAGCTTCACGACGATCCGCTCCATACCCGCGATCACGTGTTCGTTGGTGAGAATGCTGCCGTCAGGATCGATGATGAATCCGCTGCCGGCGCCCCGGCGGGTGCCACCGCCGCCGCCGTTGCCGCGTGAGCCGTCCGGCGCATCGAACATGTCGGGGGATCCAGGCCGTCGGCGACGATTGTCAGCGGAGCCTGTTGCATCGATGTTGACGACGGCGGGGTTGATCCTTTCCACGACGTCGGCGAAATTCACCAGGCCGGCGACAGGCACATTCGGAGGATGGGCAACCGGCGCAGGCCCGATTCGTTTCGTTGGACCAGCGGACAGCGAAGACTGACGAACGCCTCCGGCGACGATCACGCCGACGAGAAACGC